>FWPU01004983.1_pt1 | contig 14945 bp, 12 predicted proteins | sample 2228361 | NCBI WGS metagenome assembly FWPU01 (sample SAMEA103939777, study PRJEB20133) | metagenome
ATATTAAGACCCGAGGAAAAGGAGATATGCCTTTCATGGCTTCCACATATTTCTGCTATTTCAATTTGCTTAGGATTAAGAAAACTCTTTAAAATTAAACCCTTGATAAAGTGGCCCAATGATGTATATTTGCATGGCAAAAAAATATGCGGTATCCTCATAGAAACATCTATGAATTGCGAAAAGCTCGAATATGCCATTTTGGGAATAGGGATAAATATCAATCAGGAAGAAAAGGATTTTCCAGAAGATCTAAGAGGAAAAGCCACATCCCTTAGAATTGCGATGGGAAGAGAGATATCCATTGAGGAAGTTTTTAAGAAAATATTAGAAAAATTCAATTACTGGTATGAAACTCTACTTTCAAGCAATTTATCTTATATACAAAAAACCCTTAATTCCCTCTCTCTTATTCCAATTGGCTCTTATATCGAAATCCTTGATGGTAAAATCAAAAAAAGTGGGGAGTTTAGAGGATTTGATATTAACGGAGCGTTGCTTTTGAAGAACGAAGAAAACATTCAGAGAATCTACACAGGAGAGATGATTTCTTTTATTACCTAAGATGATAGTTTGTATTGATATAGGAAACACCAACACATCTATTGGTGTTTTTAAAGAATCAAAATTGATGCATCACTGGAGGATTTATTCTGACCGTGAGAGAACATCTGATGAAGTAGGAATAATGTTGAAAATGTTCTTAGCCACCTCAAACCTGCAAGCCGAGCAAACCCGAGCGGTAGTAATCGCAAGTGTGGTCCCTCCCCTAACACCGCTTTTCATTGCCTCCTCTAAGAAGTATTTTAAAGTGGAACCTCTTGTAGTTAGCCATGAAATAATAGGCATTCCTATTCTCTATAGAAACCCTTCTGATGTAGGAACTGACAGGGTTGTCAATGCTCTCTCCGCATCCACTATTTATGGATGTCCATGCATAATAGTGGATTTTGGAACAGCTATAACTTTTGATGTTGTCTCAGAAAAAAGCGAGTATCTTGGAGGCTGTATATTTCCAGGTCTTGAGATCTCTATGGATGCACTTTTTCACAAGACCGCAAAATTGCCCAAAGTAGAGATCGAATCCATGGAGAAGGTGGTGGGTGAGACAACTGCAGAAAGTATAAAAGCAGGGGTCTATTTTGGATATCTCGGGGTGGTAAAAGAAATAGTTTCGAGAATAAAGGAAAAACTTGGAAGAGAAACAAGAGTTATAGGAACAGGTGGTTATGGAAGCATTTTCAAGGGAATAGGATGTATTGATATCTTCGATCCTGATCTAACTCTTAAAGGTTTAAATATTATTTATGAAAAAAACACTGGAAAAAAAACTTAAAATCCTTGGAAAAGAATTCCAGAAGATAACAGGTAAACCATTTTTACCCTCTCCTAAGGACTCAGCTTTTCTCATAAAATTAATGGAAAAGAATTTTCCCCTTCAAATAATTATTGAAGGCATAAAGATGGGATGGCAAAAAAAGAAAAGAAAATGCGCATCCATATCATCTTTTAAAAAGGATATAGAGAGAGCAATTATCTCTTATAGGGAGAATATGATTGGTAGAGCTTCCATAGAATTTGACAAAGAGATGGCTATGATAAAGGAGATTACTGATTTCCTTCATGGAATTCCCGAAGAACTTGACTTTACAAAGGGAATTTTCCAAAGAGCACTCAGAATAATTAAGAGCAGAAAAGGAGAAGATGAAAAGGAAAAACTCCTTGAGAATCTCGAAGCGGAACTGGAAGAGATCTTAATAAAAAAATACGGGAAAGAGGGCATCGCAGAGAAAAAGATTTTAAAAGAACTGAGGTGGAAGTTTAAAATACCCAGACTGCTTAGATACTTTTATTGAGAAACCATATTATAGTTCGTCTTATTGTTGAAAAAAATTTCAAAAGATACTATACTTTAATAGGAGGGAAAAATGAGACCAAAACAAACCTTTAAGAATCTTCCTTTTCAAAGGAAGGAATACATAGAATCAAAAATGAAATATCTGGAGAGGGAGAGAGCAAAGCAAAAGGTTACATATAAACCACTGAAGAAGAAGGAAAAGGAAGGAAAGTAAAGGATCTAAAACTCAAAAGTGTAAGAATGGCTGAAGAATATATTGTTCAGTGTTGGTCATGCCTCGCATCTTTCGATGCATTTACAGCAGGATGGTGTGGTCATATCCCCCCTTCAAAACTTTGCCCTTATTGCTTAAGATGTTCTTGCAATGCACCTGAGGATTATAAAAGTGAGATCTGGAAGAATGCACCGGAGGAATTGATTAAGGAAAGAGAATCCGTAAAAAAAGGAAAGGAACTTCTGGGAGAGCTTTTGCTGAGAAGCGGTAAAGTGACCCCCGAGATCCTCGAAGCAGCCCTGAAAAGACAGGAGGTGGAAGGATTCAAATTGGGAGAGATTCTCGTTAAAATGAATGTAATTACAAAGGAGGAACTGGATCTCTTTCTCGTAAGTCAGAGGAAAATAGCTGGTGTCTCCCTTAAGAATAAAAATATAGACTTAGAGCTTGTGAAAAAAATTGGTTTTAATTTCTGTGCCAAACATAAATTTTTGCCTCTCGGAGTGGAGGATTTTCAAGAGGGCAGGTTTCTCGCTCTCGCCATGGCTAATCCCTTTGATATTTTAACTATTTCAGCGATTTCATCATCAACTTCGCTTAAAGTTATTCCCTACCAAGCTGATCCTAATGAGATACAGGAGGTTATAAACAATTTATATAATACATTTTTTGTGTCCACCTCAGTTAAAAAAGACGAAAAAGATATTGCTCTGATAAGGGAATTAATAAAATCAGGTATAAGAAAATCTGCGGAAGAGATATACATTGAGCCTCACGATGCTGAGTTTAGAATCTTTTTCAGGATAGAGGGTTTGCTTTTTAAAGCATTCCCCATATCAAGAGAATCACATCCAAATCTAATAAATTCAATAATGGAATTTGCAAATATTGATTTCAGAACGAAAGGAACCCATCAGAAAGGCAAGATTATTCTTGAGGAATACAAAAATGACTATGAAATACATGCAATCTCCACTCTTTCAAGATATGGTAGCATAATTTCCATCAAGCTAATTGATAAAAATGCCTTAGGAAAGGATCTAAAAGATATAGGTTTTACAGACCTCGATATAAAAGATATTGAAGACATAATTTCAAAAAGAGACGGGCTTTGCGTGGTTTCGGCTCCCCTCTTTAACAACTCCTCCTCCACTCTCTATTCTCTTATGAAACACTATTCAAAAAAGGGTTGGAAGGTCACATCCGTGGAGTCTCTTATATATATGGAAATACCAGAAGTAAACCAGATCGAGCTTGAGGAGAGATTCCCTCCATCTTATATCATAAAAAAAGCAGTGGATACCCAGCCAGAAATTCTTGTTGTTTTTTCTCTCCCTGACGAAGACTCTCTAAATCTTGTTGCTCGATATAGTATAAATTTCCCAGTTGTGATTGAAATAAATGCAAGAAGTGCATCTCAGAGCATACACGTTCTAAGAGACATTCTTGGAATAAATCCTAGACTTCTATCTGAAAGATTAAAGCTGATAATTAACCAGAGAATGATAAGAAGGTTATGCGACAATTGCAAGGAACCAGCAAAGACCCCTCTGGAAGTGGATTGGAAGAGCGAAGACCTTGACACTTACGAGTATACTTTTTATAAAGAAAAGGGCTGTGAAGAATGTAACAAAACAGGCTTTAAAGGAAGATTCCCTATTTATGAGATACTTAAGATTTCTCCCGTAATAAAAGAATTAATCTCAAAGGGAGCAAATGAGAAAGTTATTATAGAAGAAGCCAAAAAAACAGGGTTTATTACTCTTAGACAGAGCTGTATTTACAAAATAGTTCAAGGGCTCACCTCTACTACTGAGTATTTAAAGGGAAACTTTGACTGAAAATAGTCTTTCCCTATTTGAAAGACAAAAAAGATCAGATTAAAATCAAAGAGTGAGTTTTTTTATTGTGCAAAGTTAAGAAATGAAAAAGCAAGCCTTGCCACCTCTTGCCGATAGAATGCGTCCTCGCTCATTGGAAGAGGTTTACGGACAGGAACATTTAACAGGAAAAGGGAAAATACTTGACAGAATAATAGAAAAGAACCTTACCATTTCCCTTATTTTCTGGGGACCACCTGGCTCTGGAAAGACCTCCATAGCTCGAATCCTTGCTGAGAAGCTTGATTTCCCCACTGCATATTTTTCTGCGGTTCTATCTGGAATAAAAGAGGTAAAACAGGTCATGGATTCTTCCCAAGCAAAAAAGAAGATGTTTGGTAAACCAACAATAATATTCATAGATGAAATTCATAGATTTAACAAAGCTCAACAGGATGCTTTTCTTCCATATGTGGAAAGGGGAGATATAATTCTCTATGGTTCAACCACTGAAAACCCTTCTTTTGAAATCATCTCTCCCCTTCTCTCCAGAGTAGAGGTTCTGGTTTTAAATCCTCTTGAAGAGAAGTCTTTGAGAAAAATTGCTCTTAAAGCTATTAAGGATAGAGAAAGAGGTCTTGGAGAGCTTGAGTTAGAATTGGAGGAGAATGCACTTCAACAGATGATAGTTTATTCCAACAAAGATGCAAGGAGACTCTTGAATTTTCTTGAGATTTCTGCTCAGCTGGCTGTTGCTGAAGGACTAAAGGTAATAAATATGGAAATTGCCAAAGAAGCAATGCAAAAAAGAGTTTTTATTTATGATAGAGCTTACGAGGAACATTATAATCTCATATCAGCACTCCACAAGAGCTTAAGAAATTCAGATGTGGACTCCTCTCTTTATTGGCTTGTTAGAATGCTTAAAAGTGGAGAGGATCCTCTTTATATTGCAAGAAGACTTATTAGATTTGCAGTAGAAGATATTGGGCTTGCAGATCCAGGTGCATTAACTGTAGCTTTAAATGCAAAAGATACATATGACTTTATCGGTTCTCCAGAAGGAGAACTTGCCCTGGCTGAGGCTGTAATTTACCTCGCCTCAGCGCCTAAGAGCAATTCTGTTTACAAAGCATATGCAAAGGTTTCAGAAGATGTGGAAGAGACTCTTCACGAGCCTGTTCCTCTCCATCTTCGAAATCCCGTGACTCCTCTAATGAAAAGAGTGGGATACGGAAAAGGATATATTTATGCCCACATAACAGAAGAAAAAACCACATCTATGGAGACCCTTCCTGAATCATTGAAAGGAAAGAAATGGTATGAGCCAGGAGAACTCGGCTTTGAAAAGGATATTAAAAAAAGGATTGAATGGTGGAATAAGCTAAAGGAAAAACTTAAAGAAGAGGAAAAAACAGAATAATTTTTCGATTTTAAGTTTTTTAAATTTAATAGATGTTGAAAAATTTATCCAAATGTTTTATATTAAAAACTCGGGGTCGTAGTTCAGATTGGTCAGAACGCCGGCCTGTCACGCCGGAGGTCGCGGGTTCAAGTCCCGTCGGCCCCGCCATAAATTTATTTTTTATCCTTATTAACCTCTGTAAATTTATCATTCTCAATAGCATTGAACAAAAATTTATATAAATGTTTAATGCAAAAGCGTTTTCTCCCTTTTTTCTTGGGTTTTTCTGCCTTGGATTTCAAATAATAATTATAAGAGAATTCTCCTCGGTTTTTTGGGGAAATGAGTTCCATTTCGGAATAATCCTTGGATTCTGGCTTTTCTGGGAAGGACTCGGAGCACTCCTTGCAGAAAAGGTTAATTTAGATGAAAAACATATATATAAAATTTACCTTCTTTTAATATTTCTTTTTCTTATCTCTTTATATTTTATAAGATGGAACAGATTTTTGCTCCACACTCTCCCAGGAGAAATCCAGCCTTTTCTATGGGTTCTTTTTGTCTCTGCTCTCTCCTCTTCCTTAGTCTCTCTTTTACTCGGTGTTCTATTTGTCATGAATGTAAAACTTATGGATGGAAAGCTCGGTTTCACATATATCCTTGAAAGTATCGGCTCAGCTGTGGGATCTCTTTTCGTATATTTTGCTGTGGTTCCAAATATGTCCAACTGGATGGGAATCGCTGTAATATCAATTATAGGGATTTTTGCCCTTTTACTTATATTCAGACCAAATTTAATCTGGAATCTCATTTCAATATTTTTGATTTTTTCTCTTTTGTTTTTTGGTTTTCTCGCTGATGCTTATTCTATAAAGAGATACTGGTCTCCTTTGAAACTGATTCTTTCAAAGGACTCAAAATTCGGAAAAATATCTGTGGTGGAAGAAAAAGGAGAAATTTCAGTTTACGAAAACAGCATGCTCTCCTTCTCTTCCCATGAAAGAGAGGGGGCAGAAGAGAGTATTCATATTCCTTTTCTTACAGCTAAATCTTTAAAAGAGGTTCTAATAATAGGAGGGGGATTCGGTGGAATCTTGTGGGAAGCTTCGAAATATAAAAACACTAAAATAGAATATCTTGAGTTTGACCCAGAAATAATAGGTGTAACGAAAACTATCGACACATTTAAAAGATATTTTGAAGAAAAAAGAATTTCATTCCATATAGGAGATCCAAGAGGTTTTCTAAGAAAGGAAAGAAAAAGATGGGACTGCATTGTAATGAGTCTGCCTGAACCAATAAACGCACAAATTAATCGCCTTTACACAAGAGAGTTTTACGAACTTATAAAAAATAAATTAAAAGAGGATGGGATTTTCTCCTTCAAGGTTTCATCTTCTGGAGAATATATCAACAGGGATCTTCAGAGAGTGCTTTCTATTCATTATCTCACCCTAAAGAAAGTTTTTCCTCATGTTAACTATTTGCCAGGTGATAGATGTATATTTTTAGCATCTGAAAAGCCTTTCGAAATTAAATATGAATCGATTCTTGAAAAAAAAGAAAAAATAGGTATAGAGACATTGTTTATAAATGAAAGATACTTAAGGATGAGAATGTCTCCAATAAGATATGCCATGATAGAATCCGCAATCAAAACAGAGAGCAGGGTGAATTCGGATTTTAATCCATCTTTGTATCTCTTTCATTTGAACTATTTGAGCGGGTATCATGGCAAGTTCGAAAAAAAAATTTATGATTTACTTACTTCAGCTCCCAGGTTCTGGATTGTGGATTTTCCCTTAATCGGTTTTTTATTTCTACTTTTGATTCACTTCATTAAGAAAAGAACCTCCTTTTACATGTTACCTGTATTTGGCATAGGTCTTACCACGCTTTCCATAGAGATTCTCTTTGTTATTTCTTATCAAATATTGTTCGGTTATTTCTATGGAAGAATAGCTCTCCTCTTTTTCTTTTTCATGATGGGTCTCGCCATGGGTTCCTTATATACAAAAATCTTCTTGAGACCCTTGCCAAAACTCCTTTCTATTTTCCAATTCTTAATGCTAAGCTTATCCTTTGCTTCCTTTATAATTTTCCAGTCCAAAATTTCCTTTTTAAGCAGTGGATTTTTCCATACTCTGATTTTTCTTCTCTTATTTCTTTACGGTGCAGTAAGTGGCTCAATTTTCATAATTGCAAATGAATTATTTATAAAAAAGAAGGAGAAAAGATTCGGCTTGGGATGGGCAGTGGATTTGGGAGGTTCTACCATAGGTGCTATCTCCATATCAACTGTTTTGCTTCCTGTTCTTGGCTTTGTTCCCATCTTAAAATTATTCCTTTTGCTAAATCTTGCGATTTTTCTATTTATCCTTGGCAGAGGTAATCAAAATAACCCATAAAAAACGATATTTTGCGTTTCAAAAAAAATCAAGGTATGATATAATTAATATTTCTATGATTAAAATAGTTCTTGCAATTCTTTTTTTTTCTTTAAATTCCTTGCAGGGTAAAGAAGAAAAAGTTTTTAGGATAGGGATTGTCCCCTGGATTGCCTGGACACCCCTTTATGTAGCAGAAGAACTCGGATTCTGGAAGGATCTGGGAATTAATGTGGAAATTATCAATTATGCAAACATAAGAGAAAAGATCAATTCTTTTATACATGATAAAACTGTTCTCTCCCTTGGCGAACCTTCTGATTTTCTTCCTTTGCTGGAGAAAGGTTATTCGTTAAAAATATTAATTTGCATTGACTGTAGTTTAGGAGCTGACAAATTCATTATAAGAAAGGGTTTGAAAAAGGATGAAATTAAAGGAAAAAGAATAGCCATCTCTTCATATCCGGCAGGAGACTTCTTCATAGAAAGAGGACTGAAAAATTTAAAAATAGATCCCAAAAGTTTGATATACATAAATGTTGATTCTCCAACTATGGCAGCTGAGGCTTTTCTCAACGGAAAGGTTGATGGTGCATATATATATCCTCCGAGCAGTTTCATTATAGAAAATAAAGGAAATGCAGAGATACTTTTCGACTCAAGCAAATTTCCTGTTTACGAAATCATTGTTTGTAAAACCCAACTTGTAGAGAAAGAATCTTTTGCTCTCCAAAAAATTTTGATGGGATGGTTTAAAGCTGTAGCTTGGTCCTTAAGGGAAGAAAATCTGAACAGATTTCATGAAATTGCAAAAAGAAGAATGTATTTTAGAAGAACCAATTACGAGCTGGAAAATTTCAAAAAAACAATGAAGGAAATTAAAATTTTCTCAAAGCCATCGGAAATAGAAGAGGTCAATAGGAAAGGAGGTAAGTGCTGGGAATATTTTAAAGGAGTTGTAGGGTTTTCTGTAAGGAAAAATTATATATCCAGTAAAATAGCTCCGGCAGATGTGATGGAGCAGAAAATATGGAAAAACAGCATGAAAGAGGTTTTCAAATGAAGAACATTCTTAAAAATCTGAGGCTATCTAAAAAGTATCTCCTCGGAACCAGCATCTTATACTTTTTCATACTGTTTCTTACTATTATATTCGTCGTAACAATTTTCTATTTAAATAATCTACATTTCGAGCTTTACAGAGAGGAGACTTCTTCTCTATCTATTTTATACTGGATAGCCCAGGACTTTTACAATCTAAGAATACTCTCTTATAAACATATTGGCACTGAAATTGTAGAGGAGATGAAAACTTATGAAAATCAGTCTGAATTTGTTTATTCTAGGCTGACCAATAATATTAATAAATTAAAAAATTACCTTAAAGATACTCCCCAAATTCAACTTTTGGAAAAATTTCAAAAGGAATTTTCAAATTACAATAAGGTAAGATTGAAAGAGCTCGAATGGTCAGATCTATTTTTAAAAAGGGATGCTTTCGAAAATGCAAATACAGTAGGCTTTGAAACCTTTGAAATTGCAGCCTCGACACTTAGAACCCTCATTGACAGAATTGATAAGGAAGCAGAAAAATCCTATCTGAGCTTCAGAAACATCTCTAAAAACTCTCTAATTTTACTCGGAGGGTTCGCTATTCTTCTCTCATCCCTTTTCTGGATTTATCTTAGAGCATTTTCTCTTCTTATCATCAAACCAGTGGAGAACTTTGCTAGTTCCATCAGAAAAATATCTGAAAGAAAAGAATGGGGAGAAAAAATTACTGTGGACAGAAAAGACGAGATAGGGATTATGATTTCCTCTTTTAACGAACTTTCCTCGAAAATAAAAGAGAGCACAGATGAGATAGAAAGAAAAAATCTTGAACTTCAAAAATACAGCACAGGGCTCGAAAAACTTGTGGAAGAGAAAACCGAGGAGCTTAAAAAATCCATGCTGAAATACTACGAACTGTGGAGAATACTCAACGAAATATTAAAGATATCCCCTAATGCTATTATAATTACTGACACAAAACTAAGAATAAACAATTGGAACCCTTCCGCAGAAAAAATTTTTGGTTACATGGAAAACGAACTTAAAGATAAAGAACTCACTGTTTTAATGGAGGAGGAAGAAAAGGAAAAGATGGGCAGATTCTTGATCCCCGATTATTTAGAGCCATTTTACACCCTGGATTCTGTAATGCTTGGAAAAAATGGGAAAAGAATACCCTGTGATTTCTTTCTGTCACCCCTTTTTGACCAGGAGAAGAAAAAAATTGGTTATGTAGCGATTATGAAAGATTTAACAGAAAGAAAACTCCTTGAACAGGAAGTTATGCATGTAAAGAAGATGGAAGGGATTGGTGCTCTTGCTGCTGGAATTGCTCATGATTTTAACAATATTCTTGGTGCAATTCTTGGCTACTCTTCATATTTGAAGTCTTTATATGACAAAAATGAAAAATATTATAAATATGTAGAAATAATAGAAAAGTCGGCTCTCAGAGGAGTTGCTTTAACAGAAAACCTCCAGAGCCTTTACCGTCCTTCTCCTCCAAAACTGGAAGCTTTCAATTTAAACGATGTAATAAACGAGATAACCCTTCTTCTGGAAAAGAGCTTTGAAAATATTCTCATAGAGAAAAAATTGAGCGATGAGCCACTCTTTATGGAAGGAGACCGCTCCCAGATTTATCATGCAATTATAAACCTTTCTGTAAACGCAAAGGAAGCTATGAGTAAAGATGGAAAAATCATTATAAAATCAGGAGAAGTAAAAAAAGTGCAAAAAGACGGTGCTTATAAAAATTATGTTTATCTATCGGTAAAAGATACAGGAACTGGTATACCTGATGAAATAAAAGAAAAAATTTTCGAGCCCTTCTTCACTACAAAAGCCTCAGGAAAAGGAACAGGGCTCGGTCTCACTCTGGTTTCCAATATAGTTAAAAAACATAATGGCTTCATAAAAGTAGACTCAGAAGCAGGTAATGGCGCAGAATTCACACTCTATTTTCCTGCCATAGAAAAAGAGGAACAAAAAATAGAGAAAATCGAAAAAATAGAAAAATCTGAAAAAATTGAGACTAAACTTAAAAGAGCAACTGTTCTTGTAATCGAAGATGAAGAGGACATAAGAGAGCTTTTAAGTGATTATCTGCCAACTTTAGGAATTAAAGTTTTAACCGCAAGTAACGGAGAGGAAGGATTGAAGATTTACAGAGAAAACATGGATGAAATTTCAGCTGTAATTCTTGACATCCATTTACCTACCATCAGCGGTTTTGAAGTTCATAAAGAGCTCAGGAAACTCAAAAGTGACCTGAAAATACTTTGGATTTCAGGTATTGCAAGAGAATTAAAGATTCCTTTGGATGAAAACTCCGTGTTCTTACCTAAACCCTTTACCATCGAGAATCTTTCGAATTCCCTGAACAAACTTTTCGGAATATAAAGAGTCAAAATCTCGGAGAATTTATATAAATTACCATAATTTTTCAAAATCATTTTTTTTGTATTCCATATTTACATCTTTGAAAAAACTTCCTCTGTTTTTATTTCTGAAAAAATTATAAATATTTCTGTTAAAAAGTCTGTAAAAAGTTCCGAGAGGGGTCACTAAAAGATAAAAAAGTACGATGAGAATTAGTTTGGAAATAAGAGTTCCTATGAGTTGTCCTAATTTATACCAAAATTCCGCTATAAAATTCGTAAGTTTCCAATCAAAAAGACTTATTACAAGAAAAATAGCTGATATTATTAATAGCCATATCTTTCCAAAAATAAAAAAAGCAATAACAAGAAACAAAGAAAGGCCAATTAAAGTCCTCAAAGATGAAAGTTTATCCATTTTCCCTAAAATATAGTATATATAAATGGACCAATGCCTGGGATTGCCGATAACATCAAAAGAAAGCTGAGCAATAAAAGAACTAAAATCACAGGAAGGAACCACCAAATCTTTCTTTCTTTAATGAACATCCATAACTCTTTAATAAGACCCATGAACTCCTCCAAAAACTTAATCTAAACCATACTCTTCTCTCCAGTCCTTTTTTTCATGCCATTTGGGCTGGTTCTCTTTTTCAAGGAGGAAATTACCTAAAACAAGATAGTCCATATCAGTTCTCATAAAACATCTATACGCATCCTCTGGAGAACAAACAATGGGTTCTCCCCTCACATTAAAACTTGTGTTTACAATCACTCCGTAACCTGTTTTTTCTTTAAATTTTTTTAACAATTTATAAAATTTAGGATTGGTCTCTTCGTGAACTGTTTGCAGTCTTGCGGAATAGTCCAGATGAGTTACAGCAGGTATGTCAGAACGAATAAAATAAAGTTTATCTCTTAAAGGTAACTTATGGTAACCATCGGGAAGAGGATTCCTTCTTTGCCTTGCTACATCCGCTATCAATAGCATATAAGGAGAGGGGTTTTTAAGTTCAAAATAATATTGTGTATCTTCGTAAATCACAGCAGGAGCAAAAGGTCTGAAACTCTCCCTGAATTTAATTTTCAGATTCAATCTTTTCTGCATCTCAGGATTTCTTGCATCTCCAAGAATGCTTCGATTTCCTAAAGCTCTGGGACCCCATTCCATCCTATCTTGAAACCATCCTACAACTTTGCCATTCGCAAGCAAATCAGCTACATAGTCACATAACTCTTCAAAATTTTCGAAATAAATGTAAGGAGCCTTATATTTTTTAAGTGTTTTAATTATGTCTCCTTCACCATACTCAATTCCAAGAAATGCGCCCTTCATTCCATCAATATTATGAACCTTTCTCTCTTTCCCAAAATAAATATGATAAACAGCATACGCAGAACCCAGAGCTCCTCCCGCATCTCCTGCAGCTGGCTGAATCCATATGTCATCAAAGATACCCTTCATAAGCAGTTTACCGTTTGCAACACAGTTAAGGGCTACACCCCCTGCAAGACACAAATATTTTGAGTCTGTTAATTTTTTAGCTGTGACAGCCATTTTGAATACTATATCCTCTGTAATCTGTTGAATAGCAAGCGCAAGATCGCAATGTTCCTGGTTTATCTCGCTCTCAGGCTTGCGAGGAGGAAATCCAAAAAGTTTTTCCCACTTCTTATCCTTTACCATTCTAAGACCAGTTGAATAAACAAAATAATCCTGATTTAACCATATAGAGCCATCCTCTTTCACATTAAGGATATTTTCATAAATAAGTTTTTTATACTTCTCGACTCTTTCAGAAGTTAGGTCTCCGTAAGGAGCGAGCCCCATTAATTTATACTCTCCTGAGTTAACTTTAAAACCAAGATAATATGTGAATGCTGAGTAAAGTAAACCAACAGAATGAGGAAAATTAAGCTCCTTTAATACCTTGATCCTATTTTCTCTCCCGTAAGCAATGGATGCAGTGGACCATTCTCCTACCCCATCTATTGTAAGAATAGCAGATTCCTTAAATGGTGAAGGAAAAAATGCACTCGCTGCGTGAGAAAGATGATGTTGTGAGAAAAGCAAATTGAGTTTTTTTTGGTTTAAATTTTCTAATTTTGAAAGTTCCTTTATTATCAGATTTTTTATTAACAACTTCTCCTTTACCCATATAGGAATAGAGGTCAAAAAAGAGCTCAGGCCTTTGGGTGCAAAAACATAATAGGTAGTCAAGAGTCGTTCAAACTTCAAAAAAGGTTTTTCATAAAATACCACAGCGTCAAGTTCATTAATAGAATAGCCACAGTAATCCAAACAATGTTTTATGGAATTTATGGGAAATGAAAAATCATGTTTTTTACGGGTAAACCTCTCTTCCTGACAGGCAACCAATACTTCTCCGTCTTTTATTATTGCGGAAGCAGAATCGTGATAAAAAGCTGAGATACCTAAGATCTTAACGCTCACCTGTGGTCACCTTTTGAATTTTTTATTATATCACAAATTAATGAAAAAATCCTATTTGCATAAATTTCGTGGAGTTTTGGAGAGGGATGAGCATCCCATTTATTTACTCCAAGAGGCTCTTTAGAAAGATATCTTTTTATATCTTCTTCCATATTACAAGTAATAAACCCTTTTTTCTTGGCTGATCTTTCTGCCTGGTGCCACCATTTTAAGTAGAGTCTGAGCTCTCTGTTAGGATTAGAAAACTCAGTGGGCTGAGTTGTAGATGTTCCATGATTAAGAACAGCAAAAATTGGCGAAGGAAGACCAAGCTCATCAGTAAATCTTTTTATATCTCTCAAGGCTTTTAAAAACTCATTCCATTCCTGAGATTTGGGGTTATATGTTCTATCCACAGCCTCCTGCCATGTGGGTATTATATTGAAAATCTCCGCTAATCTGAAAATAGAATCATTAATCAAAATAGATAAATTAGGAAGACCTACACAATTCATAAATTTAGAAATTTTGTCGAGAGAAGGTTTTACTTTTTTCTCAAATTTTGCCCTTTCAGGGGTAAACCCTTGTGGCCCTGGCTTCGGATCGTTAATGCAGAAACCGATTATTATCAAATCAGGTTGAAGAATTCCCTTCATCCTAAATAAAATATTCCTTTCCTGCACAGTAGAAGCTCCAAGAACACTTAGATTCAGAACCTCAAATTTTCTTGCTGGGAAGTAATTATTAAGCAATTTTTCAAGGATGTTTGTATATCTATTTTCCTCAGGCATTCCAGTGCCCCATGTGAAAGAATCTCCAAGGGCAACTATTCTGAAAAGTCCCTCAGGTTTTGGTATTTTGAAGGGTTTCTGCCTGAAATAAAAATCTCCACCTATTCCAAAATTACTAAGAAATACAGGATGACCCCATGTAGAAACAATTTTTCCCTTAAGAACTCCCCATCCTTCTTTTGTCACAATTACTTTTTGGTCATTCACTTTGAAATTAGCCAGGCTTTCCCTCTTTAATCTCTGAAAGTTTAGAAAAAACTCTACCCCATAAAGAAGGATTAAAATGAGAAGTAAGTTAAAAAGAAAAACTAACAATATTTTTGTGAACTTACTCATTTCGAATAAACATCCAAATTAATTAATTTTATTAAAACAAATTTTTAATTTCAAGTAATGAATTTCTTGCTGAAGTTTCTTGATTTTAAGCCGAAAATAAATGTTGGGAAATTTCTCTTACAAAGCGGAAAGATATATTCTCTTCAGAAAATTTTGAAATCTCCTCCTTAAAATTGACTACTGTCCTTGATTATAATAGAGGTAGAAAAACATACTTGCTTCCTGAGAATTAAGGAATTGGAACTGAGAATAAATTTAAAATCCCT
>FWPU01009701.1_pt1 | contig 14944 bp, 11 predicted proteins | sample 2228361 | NCBI WGS metagenome assembly FWPU01 (sample SAMEA103939777, study PRJEB20133) | metagenome
CGGAGTCGGAGGTGGGTTCGATGTCCACGTCGCTGGTGCGGTAGGAGCCGCCGGAGTTGCCGGAGGTGGAGTTGCTGTGTCGGTGCTGAGGCGGTCACGCGCAGCACCCAATCGTTGTTGTCGGGCGCCGCAAAGGTGTGCTGGGCGCGGCCGGAGATTGAGGTCCTGCTCTGATATGTGCCCGTTCTCGGGTTTAGCCACTCGGCGGAGAATGCGCCCGTGGCGGAGGAGAGGTTCAGGGTGACGGATCCGCCGGACGGAGCGTAGATCATGTACTCCTTTCCGGGGTTTGCCAGGCAGAGGTTGGGAGAGTTGACCAGCGGTTGGGCTGGGTTCATGCCGCGGTGGTCGATCTTGGCGATGAAATTCACGTAATGGCCCAGTTGGGAGGCCAGCCCGTTGTTCGCCACGATGAACGGCGCGGGATTGCCTTTCCAGGGTTGCTCGGGGGTGCCACGCCACGTCCCTTGGAAGCCCGCCGCGTAGGTCGCTGCCCCGGCGACGAACACCCTCCAGGCCGCACGGCGGCACTTGTCGGTGCCGCACGCCGCGCCGTTGTCGGTCTGAGGATATCCCGATAGCCATTCGTATCCGTTTTCCGTGTTGATGACGGGCTTGTCGTACTTCCGGTCGGTCCAGATGGCCTGCTCGATGCCGGATGCGTCGCCGTCCATGTACTGCCCGTGGTGGGATGCCTGTGGGGGTCGTGGGCGTGGAAGAGCGCCCCCATGTTCTTCACCCATGTGTCGTCGGAGGGGTTGTCGTAACGGTATTTCCCGTCCGGATAGTTCTCGTACTCGTTGGTCACGGTCCACAGGAAGACAGTGGTGTAAGCCGACAGCCTCGAGACGACGTATTTCCCCCACAGGTTCTGCCTGGACGCGGTCCATTAGCAGGTGTCGCCTATGCCGTAGAACGGGCTCCCATCGCTGAACGAGAAGTAATACTTCCTGGTCGGATCCGGGCGGATGAATCCCTTGTCTGACGAGGAGACGCAGCTGAAGGATCCGCCTCGGTTGTGAAGCCCCGTGTTAGTGGTGTCGCTCGACGAGGTCGTCCAACTCCAAGCGCCGGTCTCGTCTGGCGCGATCCTGGCCTTCCAAGTGCCTCCTCCATCATGGAAGGCGTGGGCGGTGAGTTTCCTCCCCGACGGGGCCGTGAAGGTGGCCGTCACGGTCACGTCCGTGAAGGGGTTCGCGTAGGTCTTGGAGCTCGTCAGCGCCGCCTCGAAGACCCCATAACGTGGAACTCCGGAGGACTGGGCGGACGGCGTCGAGGCCGCCGCGATCCACGCGGCCATCGCGAGGAGTGCGTGCCTTGCTGTCCTCATCTGTCTCTCCTTTCAGGTTCGACGGCCCTTACAGGGATGTTGTCGAAGCGTGCCCGGATCTTCAGCGGCGCAAGCGCGATGGGCCCCGGCGACGTCACGGTGGTTCTCCCGCGGCCCACTTCGCGGCCGTCTATCGAGGCGGAGACTTCGTTCCTGGCCGCCTCGATTTTCAGGCGCAGGGCCTTTCCCGTTTCGAGGGCATCCAGCCGCCGCTTGGCGATCGCCGTCAGCGGCCATCCCACGGAGCTTCCCTGGAGGAGCGCCGCGTGCCATTCGCACCTGCCGTCGGCGGAGCGTTCCCTCATGCATTCGGGCCATAGGGCGTTGCGGGGATCAGTGAACCTGACGAATACCAGGAAGCTGGCGAATCCGCTCGGCGGCGCCTCGGCGATGCGGGCGTCCAGTTCCACTGTGCAGTCGCGCCAGGACTTCCCGGAGAGCGCGCAGACCAGCTCGGTGCGGTCGATTTCCCGGGAGAGGGCCGAAAGCGGCGACGCCAACTCGTATCCTCCGCCCGGGGCGGCCTCGATGGTCCAGGGGTGCCTGGCGGAGAGCGTCCAACCCGGCGCATTATTCCGGTTGAAATCCTCGGAGTACAGGAAGAGCGGCCTGGCGACGAGGTCTATGCGCGGCCACCGCGCAGTAGCCCGCCGGGACGTCGACCGTCCTCCCGGTCGATAGGCTCTTCAGCTGGACTCTCCCTTCCGTCACTTCAAGTCGCGTGGACTGGCGGCCCGGCGCCGGATCGACGGCGATCCTGAGCCCGGTCCCGAGGACGCGGGCCTCGGCATTGGGGGTGGCGAACACCATGGGCTGCGAGGCCGGCTGTCGGGGTATCTCAGCGGAGACGGTGCCCCTTGCTATGAATATGCGTTTCCCGCCCTCCGTCCGGTGCTCGCGTGTCTCCGTGTTGGGGCCGATCTCGATCCTTGTACCGTCGGGAAAGGAGGCCACGGCGGTCCCGTGGAGCGTTTCGATTCCCCAGCCGGGTGGTATCGGGCTGCCCGGGACGGCCTGATCCCGCCGGTCGCCGTGAATTTTCCAGACATCTCCCTCGGCGGCCACGAGTGAGGCCGCCATCGCCTCCGTGCCGGTCGTCTGGCGGGGCTCGGCCTGGGGTTTTTCACTGGGGTTCTCTTCCGGCGGTATCGGTTCCTGTCGGCGGGCGGCCTCGAGGCGCGCGCGGAACTCGTCGGCCGTCCTGGCGAGCTCGGCTTGGCGGATCTCGAGCTGGCGCCGGCTCGCGTCGTCCGAGGCGCGTCGGATTTCCTCGTTGATCCGGCGTTTCTCGGACTCGGCGGCCTCGAGCTGCCGGGTGATATCCTCCCGGTGCTCCGGGGGAAGTAGGAGGTCCGAGGTTGGTTCGGGCTTCTCCGGGGATGCCTTGGCGGCGGGGCCGGGGACCGTCGGCGCGGGCGCCAGTGTCGCCCGCAGGAGCAGCGCGGCGGCGACCGCCGCGGCGGCCGCCAGGCCGATCTTCCAGAACGGCAGGCCCGGTCCGGATACGTGCCTCCGATGGGCCCGCCGGGTGGCCCGGCCTCCGGCGGGCCGGGCATGTGAAGTCGATACCAGTCCCTCGACCTTCCGGACGAATCTAGTCGAATCGCTCTCCGGCTCCAGACAGTCGGCGATCTTGCGCGGAAAGGTCTCGCCGCAGCCGCGCGCCCCGGGCTCGCTCCGCTCGCCTGGGGTGATGGCGCGCGAAGAGGAAAAACTATTGGTTTGAAGAGGATGCGGAACTACGTTGACCCGGTCGGAAGACTGAGACATCGACTGGCCATAAAAATGGGTAGCACCGCACCGTGGCGCGGGGACGCGCCTCTATGCACTTGCGGAGGGCCTGTCGGATCCTGAGGAGCGCGACCCACAAGGCCCCCTCGGTTCGCTCCATCTGGCGGGCGATGCCGGCGGCGCTGCGGCCCTCGAAATAGCAGGCCCTGATCAGGCCCGCGCTGTGCTCCGGGAGCCGATCGATGCAGTCTTCCAAGGCGGACAGCTGCCGTTCCTTCTCCTCCGGGCGCCCGCAATCGGATTCGACACGTTCCGACAGCCAGCGGTCGAGGGCCGACTCGACGATCCGCTCCCTGCGTGCGGCTTGGCGGGCCCTCTCCCGCAGGTATCGGGCGGCGAGGTTCCTGGCGATCCCGATGAGCCAGACGCCCGGAGAAACTGTTAACGAAATCGCGACGCGATTTCGTTAACAGTTCGGGGGGAGATGATTATGGCATGCTAATCCGTTTTGGCAGGCGTCTCCTTGACTTTTCCGCGTCACAAAGCCCCGCCGCGGTCTGTATGGCTGTGGTTATGGGAGGAGAGGCGCCATGACGAGAATCGGGTGGGCGTACCTGGCGGCGGGGATGCTGGCGGCGGCGGATGCCGCGGGCGCGGGTTCCCAGTCGGCATCCGAGGCATTCACCATCGCCGTGATACCGGACGTGCAGCAGGAAACCTCCGGTACGCGGTGGGCCAACAGGCTCCAGTGGATCGTAGACAACCGCTCGTCCCAGAACATCAAGTTCGTCCTCCAGGTCGGCGACATGATGAACTTCAATCTGGACAGCCAGTACGCGTTCATGAGCGAAGGACTCAAGATACTCGACAACGCCGCCGTGCCGTACGCCACGGCCATCGGCAATCACGACACCGCCGCCGTCCGATCGGACTCCGGCAGCGCCGCTCCCGGAGACGTCAACGCGAACCTGAGGAACACGACGAAATACAACACCTATTTCCCGCTCAGCCGGTTCCGCAACCTGAGGGGCGTTTACGAGACGGGGAAGATCGACAACGCGTGGCATACCTTCACGGCGGGAGGGCTGGACTGGCTGGTGCTGAACCTGGAGCTGTGGCCGCGCACGGGGGCGGTGAACTGGGCCAAGACCATAGTGGCCGGGCATCCGAACCACAACGTCATCATCCTGACCCACGCCCACCTCAACAGCGACGGCTCCATCCAGCAGGACAACGGCGGTTACGGCGACAACAGCCCCCAGTACGTCTTCAACAACCTGATGAAGCCCTACGCCAACGTGCGGCTGCTCTTCTGCGGCCACGTAGGCACCCACGCGCACCGGACGGACAAGGGCACCAACGGCAACACGATCTACTCGTTCCTGCAGTGCTACCACGACAACACCACCAACCCGACGCGACTGATCCGAATAGATCCCGCCGCCGGCGCCATAAAGTCGTCCGTCTACTGCCCCTCCATCGGTCAATACAAGAACGACGGCTCCACGTTCACGCTCACCGGCGCCAGCTGGGTCCGGCCGGCCGCACTGCCGGCCGCCCCCTCCGGGCTCAAGGCCACGGCGGTCTCCTCGAGCCAGATCAACCTCGCCTGGACGGACAACTCCTCCAACGAGACGGGGTTCAAGATCGAGCGGAAGACCGGCAACGGCGGGACCTACGCGCAGATCGCCACAATGGGGGCGGGGGTGACCAGCTACCAGAACTCCGGCCTCTCCGACTCGACCACCTATTTCTACCGCGTGAGGGCATACAACTCCGCGGGCGATTCAGCGTATTCGAACGAGGCGCAGGCCGCCACCTGGGCGCCTTCCGCGGGACCCGGCATCCGGGGAGAATACTTCAACAACATGGACTTCACGGGACTGGTCCTCACCCGCACGGATCCACAGATCAACTTCAACTGGGGGAGCGGTTCCCCCCATGCTTCGGTGGGCGCCGACACCTTCAGCGTGCGCTGGACCGGCCGCCTATTGGCCGGGTACTCAGAGGTCTACACATTCACCGCGAGGACCGACGACGGGGTCCGCCTCTGGGTCAACGGCGAGCTCCTGATCAACCAGTGGAAGGACCAGTCCCCCGCCGAGACAAGCGGCAGCATCGCGCTGCAGGCCGGCCGTTGGTACACCATGCAGATGGAATATTACGAAAACGGCGGCGGCGCCGTGGCGGAGCTCTACTGGTCGAGTCCCTCGACCCCCAGGCAATTGGTCCCTCAAGACGTGCTTGACCCATCCATCGGACCGCCCGATCCTCGCGACAACGACGGAGACGGCATCCCCAACGACCAGGATTCCGACGACGACAACGACGAGATTCCCGATCTTCAAGATCACGACCGCGACGGGGACGGTATCCCCAACGTGTTGGAGGAGGCCGCGGGCACCGATCCCGACGACCGGAATTCCGCACCGGAGGAGGAGGACGAGGAGTGGTGGAGGCGCCGGCCCGGCTGCGGGACGATTGGGGCGGATGGGCTCCTGATGTTGTGGATCGCCGGCGCCTTCGGGTCGAGGAGGCGGGCCGCCGCAACGAAAGAAATGTAGACTCTCCCGGCGCCTATGGAATATGCTTCCGGCAATATCGGGGGGATTGCCGGGTGCGGCCGGACGCGAAAACCAGGCTCTGCGGGGTGATCGGGAACCCCGTCGAACACTCCCTCTCTCCCGCCATGCACAACGCGGCCTTCGAGCGGGAGGGGCTCAACTACGTCTACCTGGCCTTCCGCGTCTCCGACGTGGAAGGCGCCGTCCGCGCCGTGAGGGCGCTGGACATCAGGGGGCTGAGCGTCACCGTCCCTCACAAGCTCGCCGTGATCCCGTTCCTCGACGAAATCGACCCCGTGGCGCGGGCCATAGGGGCGGTCAACACCATCGTCAACGACGGCGGTCGGCTGAAGGGGTACAACACCGACTGGACCGGTTTCCTGCGGTCGCTGGAGCCGCATGCCCCGGTGCGCGGCCGGCGGATCGCCCTGCTTGGGGCCGGCGGCGCGGCGCGGGCGATCGCCTTCGGCCTGAAGGAGCGGGGGGCCAGCATGACCATCCTCAACCGCGCCGAGGAGATCGGGATGGCCGAACGGCTGGCGGCGGAGATCGGCTGCCCCTACGGCGATCTCGGCCGCCTGGAGGCGGTCGCCGAGGCGGACATCGTGATCAACGCCACTTCGGTCGGGATGGCGCCCCTGGAGGACCGCACCATCATCGACACCGCGCTGCTGCGCCCCGAGCAGGTTGTTTACGACGTCGTATACAATCCCCTCGAGACGCGGTTCCTGCGCGAGGCGCGGGCGCGCGGGTGTCGGGCCATACCCGGCTACGAGATGCTGGCGCTTCAGGGCGCCGAGCAGTTCGAGCTCTGGACCGGCAGGCCGGCGCCGGAGGAGCTCATGAAATCGGTCCTGCTCGAGAGGCTGGGCGGGCGGCGGGGCTGACGGATGCGGGAAACCGAGAAGAACGTCGTCTTGGTGGGCATGCGCGGATCGGGGAAGACGACGGTGGGGGCGATCCTCGCGGGGCGGCTGCGCCGCGAGCTGATCCCGCTCGACGCGCTGGTGGTCTACGAGGCCGGCATGACGATCCCCGAGATCGTCGAGCGGTTCGGCTGGCCCCATTTCCGCAGGATCGAGGCGCAGGTGACGGTGAAGGCGGCGCGGCTCAAGGGCGTCATCATCGCCACCGGCGGCGGGGTGGTCCTCGATCCCGAGAACGTTCGGGCGCTCCGGGGGACGGGCATCGTCTTCTGGCTGGGGGTTTCGGTGGACCGTATCCTGGAGCGCATCGGCGAGGATCCCAACCGTCCTTCGCTGACCGGCCGCGCGTCGCGGCGGGAGGACATGGAGGCCACCTACAAGGAACGCGAGCCGCTCTACCGCGCCGCGGCCCACCACATGATCCCGACCGACGGCCGCTCTCAGGAGGAGGTGGCCGGCGGGATCGTGCGGTTGCTGCGGGAGGCGCACGGTTTCGAGATCGCCTAGCGGCGGCCGGTCCCCTGGCCCCGCGAGAACCGGCGCCACGCCAGGGGCGACATCCCCGTCTTCTTCCGGAACTGCTTGGCGAAGTGGCAGGGCGAGTCGAAGGAGAGGGCCGAGGCGATCTGCTTGACCAGCAGGTCGGTCCCTCCCAGCATCTCCATGGAGCGGCGCAGGCGCGACTGCAGCAGGTACTGCTTGGGCGAAAGCCCCGTGTGGCGCTTGAAGGCCTTGCGGAACCAGGAGTAGCCCAGCCGCAGCTCCGCCGCCACCGATTCCATCGCGAGCGGCCGGTGGGCCTTCTCCTCCAGTATGAAACGCGCGCGCTGGATCAGGCGCTCCAGCTCCGGGCGGCCCGACTGGCGGGAGAGCGTCGCGGCCCGCGTGCGGGCCACGATCTCCAGCGCCAGCGCCGACAGGACCTGCGGGTGCCCCAGCCGCGGCGCGCGGAGCTCCTCGATGAACCGCCGGTAGGCGTCGAAGAGCGCCGGATCGGTCCCCGGGTTGAGGACCGCCTGGGAGGGCGAGAAGGCGGGCCGGCCGCAGATCTTTCTGGCGTAGGGCCCGTCGAAGGATATCCAGTACTCGTCCCAACCGATCTCCTGGTCGGGCGCGTAACGGTGCCAGACGCCTGGAAAGAGCACGAAGAGCGTTCCCCCCTCGACCGTCCTGCGGCCGGTGGGCTTGGACTCGAACGTCCCGCGGCCTCGGGTAATGTAGATGAACTGGAACTCGCCGAGCACGCGCCCGTGTTTCCAGTCGAACTGGTAGCCCTCCGGATGGCGCGCCGGCGGATAGGGTGTCCGCGGGGGAATGAGGGTGAAGCCGCCGGCGGTCACCCAGAGGCCCCAGGCCCTGTCGCCCGGTCCCACCGGCAGGTAACGGAAGAACCCGTCCCTGGCCGCGCCCGATGCGTTGTGGCTCACCAGGATACTGTATCAAAAAGTACAACAAAAAAGCCATTTTGACCATGTCATCTGCGGCCCCGGAACCGGATAAGGCCACGTATAGTGCTTTGGAGAGGGAATGGGGGGCGGTTGGAGGCGGCGCGGCGCGGGCGGCCGTTCGCCCGCGAACCCTGCCACATTTTACATCGCCCGGAGGCCCGGCATGGAGGCCAATCCCTTCCTGGGCGTGGTCCTGCACGCCATCGGCGGCCTGGCCGCCGCCAGTTTCTACATCCCTTACAAGAAGGTCCGCAACTGGTCGTGGGAGACCTACTGGCTGGCGGGGGGCTTTTTCAGCTGGATCATCGCGCCGTGGGCGCTCGCCCTCCTGATCGTCCCTTCCACGCCTGCGGTCCTGCAGGCAGCCGCGTTAAAGAACCTCTTCTGGACCTACTTCTTCGGCGTCATGTGGGGCGTCGGCGGTCTCATGTTCGGGCTCACGATGCGCTACCTGGGGATATCCCTCGGCTACGCAATCGCCCTTGGCTTCTGCGCCGCGTTCGGGACGCTGATACCGCCCATACACAGCGGCGAGATCCGGGAAATCGTCCGCACCCCACCGGGGCGGTTCGTCCTGCTCGGCATCGCCGTGTGTCTCGGGGGCATCGCGGTCAGCGGCATGGCGGGGATGTCCAAGGAGCGGGAACTCACCGACGAGCAGAAGAAGGCCTCCGTCAGCGAGTTCAGCTTCCTCAAGGGCATGGTCGTGGCGGTGGTCTGCGGCATCCTAAGCGCGTCCATGTCCTACGGGTTCGCCGCCGGCAAGCCGATCGCGGAACTGGCGGTCCGACGCGGCGCGCCGCCCCTGTGGCAGAACCTCCCGGTGCTGGTCGTGGTGCTGGCCGGGGGATTCACGACCAACTTCATCTGGTGCGCGCTGCTAAACCTCAAGAACCGGACGGGAGGCCAGTACCTCGGCCGCGGGGCGGATGGTACCCCCGCGCCGGCGCTGATCAACTACATCCTATGCGCGCTGGCCGGAGTGACCTGGTACTTCCAATTCTTCTTCTACGGCATGGGCACGACCAAGATGGGGCCTTATGATTTCTCCAGCTGGACCCTCCACATGGCCAGCATCATCATCTTCAGCACGCTATGGGGGATCGCGCTGCGGGAGTGGCGGGGGACGAGCCCCCGCACCAAGCGCAGGATCGCCCTGGGGCTGGCGGCCTTGGTGGCCTCGACGATCGTGGTGGGATACGGGAATTACCTCAAGGTGGAAGGGACCGGAAAGCCCGTGGGTATCCAGAGGGCGGAGTGACCGTCCCGTGATGGCGCTGTTGGCGGTGTGGCTGAGGGCGGCCCTGCCGGATGAGCAGGAGGCGACGCTCCGGCCGGCGGATCTCCGCTGCGAGTACGAGGCGGCGCCCCTGGGGATCGGCGCCGAGCGCCCGCGCCTCAGCTGGATCATCGAGGCCGTCGATCCCGGAGCGCGCGGGATCCGCCAGACGGCCTATCGCGTGCTCGTGGCCTCCTCGCCCGCCCTGCTCGCGCAAGACCTGGGCGACCTCTGGGACAGCGGCCGCGTGGAATCATCGTCTTCCCACCTCGTGCCGTACGGCGGCGCTCCGCTGAGATCCCGGGCGCGGTGCTTCTGGAAGGTCCGTGCTTGGGACGAGTCCGGACGCCCTTCCGCCTGGAGCGAGACGGCGGAGTGGACGATGGGCCTCCTGAGGCCGGAGGATTGGGCCCCGGCCAAATGGGTCGGGGCGGGCGCCGGGCCGGCGAGCGGGCCCATGCCGATCTTCCGGCGCGCCTTCGCCGTGGAGAAGGCGGTCCGCCGTGCGCTGGTCTCCGTCTGCGGGCTCGGCCACTACGAGCTCCGCCTCAACGGCAGGAAGGTCGGCGACGCCGCCCTGGAACCGGGCTGGACGAATTACCGCAAGACCTGCCTCTACCAGACTTACGATGTCACGCCGCTCGTCGCCCGCGGCGAGAACGTCCTCGGCGTCCTCCTGGGCAACGGGATGTACAACGTCGTCGGGGGCCGCTACGTGAAATTCAAGGGCACCTTCGGCGCGCCGTGCCTCATCCTGAGACTGGACCTGGAACTCGACGACGGGACCACCGCCGCCGTCGTCAGCGACGCCTCCTGGAAAACCGCGCCCGGGCCGATCGTCTTCTCGTGCGTCTACGGCGGCGAGGACTACGACGCCCGGCGTGAGGCGCCCGGCTGGGACGGGCCGGGATTCGACGACTCCGCATGGACCGCCGCTGCGGTCGTCGAGGCCCCCGGCGGCGTCCTTTCGTCGCGCTCGGCGCCTCCCGTCAAGGTGATGCGGGAGTTCAAGCCCGTGCGGATCACTCAGCCTCGGCCGGGCGCGTTCGTCTACGACCTCGGGCAGAATTTCTCGGGATGGCCGAGGGTAACCGTGAAGGGCCCCGCCGGGGCCGCTGTGAAGATGACCCCCGGCGAGCTCCTGGACGGCGACGGCCTGGTCTCCCAGCGCAGCTCCGGTGGCCCCGTCTGGTTCTCCTACACCTTGAAGGGCGGGGCGGAGGAGTCATGGCATCCACGTTTCACCTATTACGGCTTCAGGTACGTGCAGGTGGAGGGCGCCGCGCCGGAGGGCGAGCCGGGCGCCCCCGATGGACTTCCCCGCATCCTCGGCCTTTCAGGACAATTCATCCATTCCTCGGCGGAGTCCGCCGGAGAGTTCAGCTGCTCCAATGCGGATGTCGTCCGGATACACGATCTGATCAACGCCGCCATACGGAGCAACCTCCAGAGCGTGCTGACGGACTGCCCGCATCGGGAAAAACTGGGCTGGCTGGAATGCGCGCACCTGTTGGCGGGGTGCATCTCCTACAATCACCACGTTCCGCGTTTCTTCGCCAAGATCGCCCGCGACATGAGCGAGGCTCAACTGGACAACGGTCTTGTCCCCACTACCGCCCCACATTACCGCGCCGGGACCAGCGGCCCGTTCCGGGACTCGCCCGAGTGGGGTAGTGCCTATGTGCTCATACCTTGGATAGCCTGGCAGACCTACGGCGATCGCGGCCTCCTCGAGGAGCACTACGAGGGTATGAAGCGGTACGTCGCCTACCTTGGGACTAAGGCGCGGGACCACATCGTCTCGTACGGGCTCGGGGACTGGTACGACGTCGGCCCCAAGGCCCCGGGGGTGTCCCAGCTCACCTCCCTCGGGGTGACCGCCACCGGGATCTACTATCAGGACATCGAGGTGCTGCGAAAGACCGCGGAACTCCTCGGTCGGGCCGACGACATCCGCACGTACGCCGATCTGGCCGCCCAAGTGCGGGCGGCATTCAACAGGAAATATTTCCGGCCCGACGCGAACCAATACGACCGCAACAGCCAGACCGCCAACGCCCTGCCGCTGGCAACCGGCCTCGTGGAGGATAACCGGCGCGCGGCCGTGCTCGAAAGCCTGGTCCGGGACGTCCGCGGCCGCGGCAATCGCGTGACCGCCGGTGACGTGGGCTTTTTCTACGTGGTGCGGGCCCTCTCCGACGGCGGGCGGGGGGACGTCCTCTACGACATGGTCTGCCAGGACGAGGGGCCGGGGTACCTTTATCAGCTCAAGAAGGGGGCCACCACCCTCACGGAGGCGTGGGACGCCGATCCGCGCTCGTCCCAGAACCACTGCATGCTGGGACATGCGGAGGAATGGTTCTTCCGGGGGATCGGCGGGATCCGCTCCGACCCTGAGGGGCCGGGTTTCTCGAAGATCGTGATTCAACCGCAGTGGGTGGCCGGCCTCACCTGGGCCAAGGTCCGATACGCGTCGGTCCGCGGGACGATCTCCACCTCCTGGAACAGATCGGGGGGCGTGTATCACCTCGAGGTGACCGTCCCCGGCAACGTGACGGCCACCGTCCACGTTCCCGCCCGGGAGGCATCGGCGGTCATAGAAGGGGGAAAGCCGGCGTCCGAGGCCAGGGGTGTGCGCTTCGTTCGCATGGGGGGAGGAGCGGCTGTCTTCGAGGTTGGGTCAGGAACCTACTCTTTCAGGTCCGAATGACATGTCAAGCCGAGGAACGTTGACGCCGCGTGAACGCCTCCTGCGGGCGCTCGATCACCGCGAGCCGGACCGTGTTCCGATCGATCTCGGCGGAAACCAGACTGGAATCCACAGGATCGCCTACAAGAACCTGATCGACCGCCTCGGACTCAAGGAAGAGATCGAGATCATGGATCTCGTCCAGCAGCTGGCGCGGCCGTCGGAGGCGGTGCTGGAGAGGCTCGGCGTGGACACCCGCTACGTCTTCGCCGGCGCCCCCGAAAGCTTCAAGGGCGTGATCGTCCGGCGGGAGCGAGGCGGCCGGATGTGGCAGGACTTCACCGACGAGTTCGGCGTCACCTGGTCGATGCCGGAGGATCGCCCCTATTATTTCGACATATCGCATTCGCCGCTGGCGGGGCTCTCCCTCGACGAGATCAGGGCCTGGCCTTTCCCGAAGGGGAACGATCCCAGCCGCTTCGCCGGTCTCCGCGAGCGGGCGCTACGGCTTCGCCGCGAGACCCCTTACGCGGCCGTCGGCGGCATCTCCGGCGTCGTCTACGAGATATGCTGGTACATGCGCGGCCTGGAAAACCTGATGATCGACATGGCGAGGCAGCCGGAGATCCTTGAGGCGATCATCGACCGGACGCTGGGGTTCTGGCTGGACTGGTTCGACCTTTACCTGAAGGAGATCGGCGACCTGGTCGACGTCATCATGATCGGCGACGACCTGACGGGGCAGAACGGCCCGCTCTTTTCGCCGAAGATATACCGGACGATCGTCAAGCCGCGGCAGAAGCGGCTGGTGCAGTTCGTCAAGTCCCGAACGAAGGCCCGGATATGGTACCACACCTGCGGATCCGCAGCCGCTTACATCCCCGATCTCATCGACAACGGCGTGGACATCCTCAACCCGGTGCAGATATCCGCCAGGGGGATGGAGCCCGCGCGGCTCAAGGCGGAGTACGGCGATAGGCTGGTTTTCTGGGGCGGCGGGGTCGATTCCCAGCGCGTTCTCCCCTTCGCCTCGCCGGAAGAGATCCGTCTTCACGTGCGCCGCAACGTGGAGGCGTTCAAGCCGGGGGGCGGATACGTCTTCAACAGCGTCCACAACATCCAAGCGGACGTGCCGCCCGACAACGTCCTGGCGATGTACGACGCGGCGCGTGAGTTCGGCGTTTACTGAGGGTTTGAATACGGGTCCAATCTTCAGGGAGGTGGATCCATGGTCGCTCGCCGTGGGGTCATGGCCGTCGCGCTGCCGGCCCTGCTGGCCCCTGCGCACCCGGGGCCTGCGCAGGCGCGTGCGGAGGCAGTACGGCAGGCGCATCCCTGGGTGTTTCACCGACGATCCGGGGCTCCGGCCGGTGGGCGGCCTCCCCCGGACGGATGACCTCCCGACCCGGTTCGAGGAGCGCTGGGTGAAGCCCTTTTCTATCGTGGGAGGGGACCATTCGTTCCGAGCGAGGCGAAACGTGATGAAACCTTGGCGGTTGAGAACGGAGGATTACGATGAGACGATATGCATTTAACTTTGTGAGCGTCTTCATGCTGGCTGGGTTGGCTGAAGGGAAGCAAGTCGAATCGATCAAGACAGTGGAAATCGGGAAGAACCGGGAGATTATCGTTAATGGGAAGCCGTTTTTTCCCATCATGTCGTGGGCGCAGTCGGCCAGCAGGTACCAGCTTCTTTCCCAATTAGGATTCAACACCCACACTAGCGGCGATGCGGATCCTGAGGCGGCCAAGGGGGCTGGTTGCTACGCTGTCCGCCACTTTGACCCCGCGTTGGTCGGCCAAAGCCACCTTCTTGCCTGGATACACCGAGACGAGCCGGACATGCCGCAGGGCAGGGGAGCGGAAGCAAAGCCACGGCGGTCTCCGGATGAGGTTGTCGGCCAATACCGGAGGATCAAGGAGGTAGACAGGACCAGACCTGTCTTAATCACCTTCACGGCCAGTTTCATGGAGGAAGACGGAAAATTTCAGCCTGAAGTAAGGAAGAAGGTGTACCCCGAGTTCGTGAGGGGATGCGATGTGGCGGGATTCGACATATATCCCATCTACGGGCATGGTTACCCCGGCCTCCTTGACTGGGTCGCAAAGGGTGTGACCCAACTGCGGGCGATTGCCGGAGAGGGCCGTGCGCTATACGCGTGGATCGAGACGCACAAGGGCTCACGATGGATGACCTACGAGAAACAGCCTGATGTCCTTCCCATCCACACGCGGGCAGAGGTTTGGATGGCCGTCATCCGCGGCGTAACGGCGATAGGGTACTTCACTCACGCGTGGCGGCCGCGATTCACGGAGTTTGCGCCCACCCCAGCGATGCAGGCCGAACTGAAACGGCTCAACAACCAGATTGTTCGGCTGGCCGGCGCGATTCTGGCCGCTCCTGCGAGAGAGAATGTTGAGATGGCGCTGGCTGGAGGCCTTGCGTGCCACCTGAAGGCGACCAGACACGACGGCGCGCTGTGGATTTTCAGCCAGAATATCGACCTCGGCGAAGGCGCGGATAAGTTGAGGCAGTTTGACCCCATCGCGCCGCGCGGAGGCAAGGCGACTTTTAAGGTGGAAGGGCTGAAGGCGGGGACTAGGATTGAGGTGGTGGACGAAAATCGAACCATCGTCGCGACCGCTGGCGGCTTCAGCGACGAATTTGCGCCCCTTGCCGAACACATTTACCGGATTCCCTGATCGCCGGCGGCGGGAACAGGAAGGGAAAGAAAAGAGGGAATGTTGCGTTCGATGAACAGAAGAAAGCGGATGGCAAGGTGCGCGCGGTCATGAATCGGCCGCTGCCCGAGGCGTACGAGGACGGATGTGGATTAACGGGCGTGATGTACGACTGGGATGGTAATGGGTTCACCCTGAGCGGTTCATGAAGGGAGGTGGATCTATGGTCGCTCGCCGTGGGGTCATGGCCGTCGCGCTGCCGGCCCTGCTGACCTGTGTGCGCCCGGGGACCGCT
>FWPU01009702.1_pt1 | contig 14943 bp, 10 predicted proteins | sample 2228361 | NCBI WGS metagenome assembly FWPU01 (sample SAMEA103939777, study PRJEB20133) | metagenome
CGGGCACAAATGGCTGTGCGCGCCCAAAGGGACAGGCTTCCTCTACATTCGTAGCGATCTCATCGGCGACCTCCGGCCGGCGTATGTGGGAGCCGGCTGTGAAGCGGCCTTCTCTTTGGACGCCGGCTTGACCCTGAAGCCAGACGCCTCGCGCTTCGAGTTTGGCAGCATCGGTTTGGGGCCGTTTGTCGCCATTGGGGCAGCGCTGGACTGGCTGGAAAGCCTGGGCTGGGCCGCGGCGCGCCGGGGCGAGCCTCCGCGGCTGGCCTGCTTCTACATCCCGGGGGGGATCGACCAGTACCGCTGGTTCCCCCGGGAAACCGGCGCCGGCTACACCTTGCCCCCTTCGCACAAGCCGCTCGAGCCGTTCCGTGGGGACCTCACCCTGCTGACGGGGCTTTCCCACATCCAGGGTCGGATCAGCGGGCACATCCACCCCTTGAACTGGCTGACGGGTCACAACGTGAACCTTACCCCCGGGGCGCTCACGAACACCGTCTCCATGGACCAGGTGGCGGCGTCGCACATCGGTCCGACGTACGTTCCGTCGCTGGCGCTTTCGTGGGAAAGCGGGGTGGGCACGCGGACGCTTTCGCGCAACTCGCTCGGCGTGGACGTCCCCGCGCTGGGCGACCCCCGGAGCGTCTTCGAGCGGCTCTTCCCGCCCGCGGACCGCCGGCAGCTCCGGGAAGCCCAGGAGCGCCTGGCGCTCGACAAGAGCGTTCTGGACGCCGCGACCGCCAGCGTCAAGGACCTGGCGCACCGGCTGGGGCACGCGGACCGCGAGCGGCTGGAGCGGTATCTGGAGTCGATCCGCGGCGTGGAGAAACGGCTGGACGAGCGCAAGGAGATCCTGGACCGGGGCCGGCCGCCGGTGGACACGTCCGCAGTCCGTCTCGAACCGCGCGTCCGGAACAGCATGCGGGAGCACCTCGAGCTCATGATGGATCTCGTCGCGCTCGCCTTCGAGTCGGACATGACCCGCGTGGTGACGCATTGCCTGGGCGGGGAAGGCGGCCCGAACTACGTGGAATACGCGGAATGGGCCCGGAAGGTCGGGGCGCCCCTGCGCGGCGCGCACGACTACCACCACAAGGGCACGGGGGACCGGGGCGCGGACAACCCCGACGTCCGGGTCCTCGGCCTTCGGGACGAGATGTTCAGCGCCTGCCTGGCCCGTCTGATGGCCCGGCTCAAGGCGGCTTCCGCGGGGGACGGGTCTCTCCTCGACCATACGATCATCCTCTTCGGCGGGGCGCAGATCACCAGCCACTCGGGCAAGTCCTTCCCCCTGCTCCTGGCCGGCGGCCGGAAGCTCGGCCTGCGGCACGGGCGGCATCTGAAGTGGCCCACGGACACGCGGCCCGTGTCGGACCTCTATCTGACGATCCTGCAGCGGCTGGGCTGCCCGGTCACCTCGTTCAAGGAAAGCACCGGTCCGATCGAGGAGCTTCTGGGGTGAGGTTCCTTCCGCGCTTGGCCGGTCGCCGCCGGAGCGCACCTCAGGGCTTCTTGCGCCGCAGGATGATGAGGTACTGGGAAACCCCGGGGTCGGCCACAAAATCCCGGGGTCGCTTCGCATTCCGCCCCGCCACCCCCGAGACGCACCACGTAAGGGTGTCCCCCTCGAGCTTGAAGATCCCGAGATAGGTCTTTCCCCGATAGCCCCCCGTCGTCCCCGTGGCGTCCAGATGGCGGCCCTCGATCCGGAAGGTCGCCTCGCCGATGAGGCTTCCGGATTCCTTGCGCCCCGCCAGAAGATCCCCCTTGAACGTGAACTCCACCTTCGCGCCCTGGGAGGGATCCTCCCCGCGGCCTTCGGTGAAGCGCATTCCGACCCAGGATCCCTCGAGGTCCTTGGCCGAGACGAGAGCCGGACCGCCCTGGGGCGCCGCCCCGACTGCCAGAAGCGCCGCCAGGAGCGCTCCGCCGCGCAAAACCTTCATGAGAAGCCTCCACACTCCCTAACGCCGGCCGCCTCAGGCGCGGTCCAGCACCTCGCGCACCTTTCGCGCCAGCGCCGAGGGAGTGAAGGGTTTCTCCAGGAAGTCTGCGGGCGCGACGCCGTGCCCGTTGGCCACCAGCGTCGGGGCCGTGTAACCGGACATGTACAGGACCCGGATTCCCGACCGCTCCGCCGCCAGCCGGCGCGCCAGGTCCTGCCCGCTCAGGTGCGGCATCACCGAATCGGTCAGCAGAAGTTGAATCGTCCCGCCGTGCTCCTGGGCGATCCGAAGCGCTTCGTTTCCGTCGGCCGCCTCGAGCACCTGGTAGCCCAAGGTCGTCAGAAGCTCCCGGATCAGCCGGCGGATCGAACGCTCGTCCTCGGCCACGAGCACCGTCTCCGTTCCGCGCGGGAGCGGGGCGGCGGCCGCCGCGGGCGCCGCCTCCGCCCCCGCCTCCCCCTTCGCCTCCGGAAAGTAGATCTTGAAGGTCGTCCCCTTGCCGGGCTCGCTGTAGACCCAGATGCCGCCGCCCGCTTCCCGCACGATCGCCCAGACGACCGAAAGCCCCAGGCCCGTCCCCTGACCCGGCGGCTTGGTCGTGAAGAAGGGCTCGAAGATGCGGCCGAGCGTCTCCCGGTCCATGCCGATTCCCGTATCGCTGACCGAGAGCACCGCGTGCGGGCCCGGAGAAAGGCCCAGGTGCCGCTCCGCCGCCTCCGCCCCCAGCTCCACCCGCGCCGTCTCGAGGACGAGCGTGCCCCCCCGGGGCATCGCATCCCGCGCGTTGAGGGCCAGATTCATGATCACCTGTTCGATCCGGCCCGGATCGGCCCTCACGAGCCCGAGATCCGCCGCCGGCCGCGAAACGATCTCCACGTCGCGTCCGATCAGCCGGCGGAGGAATTTTTCCATGCCCGCAAGCACGGCGTTCAGGTCCACGAGCGCCGGCGCGGCCGGACCCTTGCGGCTGAACGCCAGGAGCTGGCGGGTGAGCGCCGCCGCCCGCTCGCCCGCGCGCAGCACCTCGTCCAGGTCCCTTCGCAGGGGATCGCCCGGAGGCAGCCGCTCCAAGGCCGCCTGCGCGTAGCCGTTGATGACGGTGAGAACGTTGTTGAAGTCGTGGGCGACGCCGCCCGCCACGCGGCCCACGGCCTCCATCTTCTGCGCGTGGCGGAGCTGCTCTTCCAGGTTCCGCCGCGCCCGCTCCGCCGCCAGGCGCGCCGAGACGTCCCGGACGAAGACCTGCGCGCCCGGCTTCCCTTCCCAATCCACCGGGGCGGCCACCACCTCGACATCGACCGGCGAGCCGTCCGCCCGGAGCCAGACCTGGGCGACGAGCGGCACCGCATGCCGCTCCTCGCGCAGCTGCCGGATGCGCTCCCGGACGAGGTCTCGGTAGTCCTCCCGGACGAAATCGATCACCTCCCTTCCGAGGAGGTCTTCCGGCCGCGCCGCGCCCAGGATCCGGGCCATCGCCTCGTTCGCGTAGGCGAACCGGCCTTCCGCCTGGATGAAGATGCCCTCGGGGGCCAGTTCCACGAGGTCCCGGTACTGCTCCCGGCTGGCCCGGAGCGCCTCGCGGCTTCTCCGCTCCGCCCGCTCGTGGAGGATGCCGACCAGGGCGGCGATCGCCGGCGCGGCGAAGAGCCAGATGAGGACGCGGTAGAAATCCGGCCGCTCGTACCGGAAGGGAAGCCCGGGCTTGGAGAAAAACCACGCGAAGGAGATCCAGGCCACGAAGGCCGCCGCGAGCCCCGGCCCGAGGCCCCCGCGGAAGGCGGCGAAAACGACCGCCAGAAGAAGGACCGCCGGAGGGTTGGGAAAGGGAATGCCCGCGCGGCGCAGAATCTCCACCCCCGCCGCCACCCCCGCCCCCGGCAACACCCCGCCCACGTCCAGCAGGATCAGCCCGGCCAGCAGCGCCGCCACCAGCGCCAGCACCATTCGCTGCATCACACCCCTCCTCGCCACCTGCCGGGCAACATACCGCCTGGCAGATGCCCTGCTCAGGCATAGCCTCCCGGCCCTCGAACAACAAGATAGCCGAAAGCCTACCCGAATGCAAAAGAAAGCCCCCCACACCGCACAGGGCACGACGGATATCCCCCCCAACCCCTGACGGTCCGCACTTGTGCAGGCCACCCAATTTCCTTTATGCTATATCCTCAGAGGCCGAGCGCGTGCTCGTCTGTGGCTGCTAAACCGGGAGGGAGAAGATTCATGAGTGTCCCCAGCGATATCGAAATTGCTCAGGCGGCAGACCTGCGCCCGATCCTGGAGATCGCGGCCAAAATCGGTCTGACCGAAGACGACCTGGACCTCTTTGGCAAGTATAAGGCCAAGGTCCACCTGGACGTGTTGGAGAAGTTCGCGGATCGCCCCCAGGGTAAATACATCGACGTCACCGCCATCACCCCCACCCCCCTGGGCGAGGGCAAAACCACCACCACCGTCGGCCTGGTGCAGGCGCTCGGCAGCGAGCTGGGCAAGAACGTCATGGCCTGCATCCGCCAGCCCAGCATGGGACCCACCTTCAACATCAAGGGCGGCGCAGCAGGCGGCGGCTACAGCCAGATCATCCCCATGGAGGACTTCAACCTCCACCTCACCGGCGACATCCACGCCATCTCCATCGCCCACAACCTGGTCGCCGCGGCCATCGACACCCGCATGTACCACGAAAGCCGCCAGAGCGACGAGGCCCTTCAGCGGCGCGGCATCACCCGCATCGATATCGACCCCGATACCATCACCTGGAACCGCGTCGTCGATGTCTGCGACCGCTCCCTGCGCCAGATTATGATCGGCTTCAACGACGATAAGCTGGCCGACGGCTCTCCCAGCCCCATCTTCCCCCGCAAAACCGGCTTCGATATCTCCGTTGCCAGCGAATTGATGGCCATCCTCGCCCTCACCACCGGCCTGGCCGACCTCCGCCAGCGCGTGGGTCGCGTCGTCATCGGCCTGGACAGGCAGGGCAAGCCCGTTTGCCTGGAGCAGATCGGCGTGGCCGGCGCGGTCACCGTCCTCCTCAAAGATGCCATCATGCCCAACCTCATGCAAACCCTGGAAGGCCAGCCCGCCTTCGTGCACGCCGGCCCCTTCGCCAACATCGCCCACGGCAACAGCTCCATCCTGGCGGACCAGATCGCCCTCAAGCTGGCCGATTACGTCGTCACCGAGAGCGGCTTCGGCGCGGACATCGGCATGGAGAAGTTCTTCAACATCAAGTGCCGCTACAGCGGCCTCATCCCCAATGCCGTCGTGCTGGTCGCCACCGTCCGCGCCCTCAAGATGCACGGCGGCGGCCCCAAGGTCACCCCCGGCGCGCCCCTGGACAAGGCCTACACGGAAGAAAACCTGGAGCTGCTGGAGAAGGGCCTCGGCAACCTGGGCGTGCACATCAAGAACGCCCTCCGCTTTGGCATCCCCGTCGTCGTGGCCGTCAACGGCTTCGCCACCGACACCGACGCCGAGATGGAGATGGTCCGCAAATACTCGGAGGAGCAGGGCGCTTTCGCCGCCGTCAAGACCACCCACTGGGCCGATGGTGGCCGGGGCGCTAAGGCCTTGGCGGAGGCCGTGGTGGCCGCCTGCGAGCAGCCCAGCAAGTTCGAGTTCCTCTATCCCCTGGACTGGCCCATCAAGCGCAAGATCGAGCACATCGCCAAAGAAATCTACGGCGCAGACGGCGTCACCTACGAGCCGCTCGCCGATCAGCAGATCGCCGCTTACGAGGAGGCCGGTTTCGGCAACCTGCCCATCTGCATGGCCAAGACCCACCTCAGCCTCAGCCACGACCCCAACCTCAAGGGTGTGCCCACGGGCTTCACCGTCCCCGTGCGTGAGGTGCGGGCCAGTGTCGGCGCCGGCTTCATCTACCCCCTCCTGGGCCAGATGAGCACCATGCCCGGCCTGGCCACCTACCCCGCCTTCATGAACATCGACATCGACCTGGAGACGGGCAAGATCGTCGGCATGTTCTAGCGCGGCCTGCATCTTCCTTTGGGGCGCTGTCACGCGCGCCCGGCATTACGGGGGGCGTTCTCATAGGGGGGAGCGCCCCTCCTCCATGCCCTTCCCCCCCCCCTGGAAACCACCCCCCGCCCTGCGGTATAATATAGATTATACAGGCCGTATGTATCGGAATAAGCAAAGGATCGACTCATGAGCACGGAAATCGCGACGCTGGGCGGCGGCTGCTTCTGGTGCCTGGAGGCCGTCTACGACCAGTTGAAGGGCGTGCAGGATGTGGTCTCCGGCTACGCCGGCGGCCACCTGGATAACCCTACCTACCGGCAGGTCTGCACCGGCTCCACCGGCCACGCCGAGGTCGTGCAGGTCACCTTCGACCCCGCCGTGATCACCTACCGCGACCTCCTGGATGTGTTCTTCACCATCCACGACCCCACCACCCTCAACCGCCAGGGCGCGGATGTCGGCCCCCAGTACCGCTCGGTCATCTTCTACCACTCGCCAGAGCAGAAGACCATCGCCGAGCAGACCATCCGGGAGTTCGACCAGGCCGGTCTGTGGAGCAACCCCATCGTCACCCAGCTCGCGCCCTTTGAGAAGTTCTACCCCGCCGAGGACTACCACCAGGAGTACTTCGCCCGCAACCCGGAGCAGGGCTACTGCCGCGTCGTCATCGCCCCCAAGGTCGCCAAATTCCGCCAGAAGTTCTTCCGGCGCCTCAAGGACGCCCCGCAGCCCTCTCCCGGCTAGCGGCGGGGCCTGTCCCATCGGCGGCCCCCACCCCGCCCCCTCACAACCGGCCCCCTTTCCAGGATTAGGCCGGTTGTCCTATAGGCCAAAAATTGAACTCCGCGTATAATAATCATCAGTTCGCCCAATATCCGCCCTGCCGTTCAACACCGCCATCGCCGCGCCACCACCCGCAGGAGGGAAAAAGGCCATGAACCGCACCCTCTCCCGCCAGGAGCGCCGCAAGCTCCGCACCCGCCAGCGCATCCTGGACGCCGCCCGCCGCGTCATCGCCGCCCGTGGCTACGAGGCCACCGGCGTCCTGGACATCACCGAGGCGGCGGACGTCAGCAAGGGCACTTTCTACCTCTACTTCAAGGACAAAGAGGACCTCACCCGCACCCTCATCATGGAGGGCTTCAAAGCCTTGCGCGCCCACGTCATCAACGACCTGCTCCCCACCCGCACCCACGTCGACGAGCTGAGCCAGGGCCTGCGCGCCGTCTTCCACTACGCCAACCAGAACCGCGACCTGTTCCGCATCATGCTGGGCCGCAAAGGCTCCGCCGAGCTGAGCCTCATGGCCCTCAACTACTACGCCGAGGCCGTGGAGGAGATTCTGGGCCTCATCGGCCTCACCCCCGACGTGCTCCCCCTCCCCCCCGCCCTGCTGGCCCAGTTCATCGCCGGGGCCGGGACGCGCCTGGTGCTGTGGTGGCTGGAGGACGACCACGGCCTCTCCCCCGACCAGATGAGCGAGATCACCTACCGCCTCCTCCGCGAAGGCCTGCTGCCCCTTATGCCGCCTCACCTGCGCGCCCCGCAGGCCGCCGGATGAGTACCAGGAAACTGGCAGGAAACTGAAGAAGGGTAAACAGAAACAGAGAGGGAAAAAACTATGTTCGGTCACCTGGGTCGTTTTTCCGCCCGCTACCGCTGGCTGGTCATCCTGGGCTGGGTTGCCCTGGCCGTCCTGGTTACCCTGCTCGCCCCCCCCTTCGAGGAGGTCGCCAGCAGCGACACCAGCGACTTCTTGCCGGATAACGCCCCCTTCAACCAGGGCTACGCCCGCTTCCAGCAGGCCTTCCCCGCCGAGTACACCGAGGGCGGCGCCGTCATCGTCGTGGAGACGCCCTCCGGCAGCGTCCGCCAGGACCCCGCCTGGCGCTTCCTGGCCGACCTCACCGCCTGGCTGCAAAGCGACGACGCCCCCCCCGTCATCACCGACGTGCTCTCGCCAGCCATGGATGTCCCCCTCGTCGGCGAGAGCCTGATCGCGCCGGATGAGCAGCTCGCCCTCATCTCCATCAACATGAGTTCCGGCGTGCACGACGACACCACCGACGAGGCCCTGGCCCGCTTCCACGCCTACCTGGACCAGCACACTCCGCCGGGCGTCAACACCTACATCACCGGCTCCTCCCCCATCATCCGCAGCTATTCAGATGCCGCCCTGTCTAGCGTGGACCGCACCACCGGTGTCACCATCGTCCTGGTCGTGCTCATCCTGCTACTGGTCTACCGCTCCCCCGTCAGCCCCCTGGTCCCCCTGCTCACCGTCTCCCTCTCCTACTTCATCAGCCGGGGCATCGTGGCCTGGATGGGGTCCAGCCTGATGACTGTCATCACCCACGCCAACGTCATGCTCGTCGTGGTCCTCTTCGGCGCGGGCACGGACTACTGCCTGTTCCTCATCAGCCGCTTCCGGGAGGAGATGGCCGAGGGCGACGGCGTCCGCTCCGCCACCGCCCGCACCGTGCGCCGCGTCGGCGAGACCATCACCAGCAGCGCCGGGACCGTCATCGTCGGCTTTGTCAGCATGGCCTTCGCCGAGATGGGCTTCTTCAACACCACCGGCCCCGCCCTGGCCGTCGGCGTGGTCGTCATGCTGCTGGCCGGGCTGACCCTCACCCCCGCCCTGCTCGCCACCCTGGGCGAGCGCGCCTTCTGGCCGGGCCGCGCCTCGCACCGCCAGGCCGGGCGGCTCTACGCCCGCCTCTCCGTCCTGGTCTCCCAGCACCCCGTCCGCACCATCCTGCTCATCGTGCTCGTCCTGGCTCCCCTGGCCCTCTACGCCACCGGCCAGCAGACCACCTATAACATGCTCGCCGACCTGCCCGCCGATTCCGAGGCCCGCCTCGGCTTCCAAACCCTGGACGCCCACATGGGCGGCGGCCAGATTCAGCCCATCAACGTCGTCATCAACGGCCTGGACCCCCAGACCGCCCTGGCCGAGATCGACCGCTGGACGGAGCGCCTGCTGGCCGTTGACGGCGTCGGGGCGGTGCGCAGCCTGGCCGCCCCCCTGGGCCAGGCCGACGAGCGGCTCGTCGGCATCACCCGCGTGGACCGCCAGCTCCGCCTGGCCGCCGACCTCCTCGCCCAACTGGCCCAGGACGACGCCGCCCTGGCTCTCACTCCGGAGGATGCCCGGCTTGCCCTCAGCGCCCTGCCCTTCGCCCAGGACTACCTCAACACCCTGGAGGAGCGCTTCCCCCAGGTGGCCGGAGATGAAGACCTGGCCGCCATCCGCCAGGCGCTCACCGGCCTGCCCGCCGCTGCCCTCGGTGGCAGCCTGGACCAGGCCCTCGCCACCCTGCAAGACCACCTCGCCGCCCTGGCCGACACCTTCGCCGGGATCGAGGGGGCCTACTACCTGCCGGAGGCCCTGCCAGAGGCCCTGGTGGCCGCCCTCGGCGGGCAGGACCCCCTGGCCGCCCTCGCCGGGCGCTACCTCACCCCAGACCGCACTGCCGCCCGCTTTGAGGTCATCCTGGCCGGCAACCCCTACGGCGATGAGGCCACCGCCGTCGTCCGCGAGTTGCGCGCCATCCTCCCCGGCGGCCCGGCTGCCGTCAGCGGCTACTCCGTCGTCATCACCGACCTGCGCGACACCATTGAGCGCGACACCCTGCGCGCCTTCTCCCTGGTCCTGCTGGGCATCTTCATCGTGCTCCTCTTCCTGCTGCGCGCCCTGGTCTCCCCCCTCTACCTCATCCTGTCCATCCTCCTCAGCTACGGCGCCACCATGGGCATCACCCGCCTGGTCTCCGGCCTCTTCTTCGGCACGGAAGCCCTCACCTGGTGGGTCCCCTTCTTCATGTTCGTCATGCTGGTCGCCCTGGGCATGGACTACAACATCTTCCTCATGGGTCGCGTCAAGGAGGAGGTCGCGCGGCACGGCATGCGCGAGGGCGTCCACCAGGCCGTCGCCGCCACCGGCGCCATCATCACCTCGGCGGGCATCATCATGGCCGGGACCTTCGCCGCCATGCTGGCCGGCATGATCACCGGCCTCAAGCAACTGGGCTTCGCCGTGGCCGTCGGCGTCCTGCTGGATACTTTCGTCATCCGCACCGCCCTCGTCCCCGCCATCGCCGTCCTGCTGGACCGCTGGAACTGGTGGCCGGGCCGCATGCCCCAGGCCCCCGACCGGTCCGCCGCCTCCGCCCGCCAGCCGGAGCCGCGCGCCCACGCCCCAACCGACTGAGGATCGCAGGACCGAAGATCGAGGGGCCAACGGATGCCAGCCGCCCACCGCGTAGCGGCGCGATGGGCCGCGCCGCCCCCCAGCCTGTTGACAGCCCGCCCCCGCCGGTCTAAAGTTGTGCGCGGTCGGCTATGCCTCCCTTGAGAAAGGCACTGCCATGTCCCTGGACAGACTGGAATCCTTCATCTTCGAGAAGATCGGCGAGACCAGGCTCCCCGGCCTCAGCGCCGCCGTCATCCGGGGCCAGGAGGTCCCCTGGAGCCGGGGCTTCGGCTTCCGCAGCCTGGAGCACGGCCTCCCCGCCACGCCCCACACCCTCTACGGCATCGGCTCGGTCACCAAGTCCTTCACCGCCCTGTCTATCCTCCAACTGGCGGAGCAGGGTAAGCTCAGCGTGGACGACCCCGTCGATCGGTTTATGGCTTTCCATGTCCGCCCCGGCGGCGAGCCGGTGCGCCTCTGGCACCTCATGACCCACACCGCCGGCCTTCCCGCCCTGGCCTACGCGGAGCGCGTCATCAGCGGCGTCACCGGGGCCAGCGAGGACTGGCTGCCCATCGCCAGCTACCAGGATATGCTCACTTTCCTCAGCGGCGCGCAGGATTGGGCGCTCTCCGTCCCCGGCCAGCGCTGGTTCTACCTCAACGAGGGCTACGTCCTGCTGGGCTATGTCATCGAGCAGGTCACCGGCACGCCCTATACCGAATACGTGCGCCAGCACATCCTCCTGCCCCTCGGCATGGAGCGCAGCTTCTTCGCCAGGGCCGACGTGGAGGCCGACCCCGACGCCGCCACCCCCTACGTGGTCGCCGACGATGGCCGCCGCATCCCTTCCACTTACGCCTACGGCACCATCACCCCCGATGGCGGCCTCATCAGCAACGTCCTGGACCTGGCTGACTACGTCCGCATGTTCCTCGGCTGGGGGGAATTCCGGGGCGCGCGGGTCATCTCCCGCCAGTCCCTGGAGGATATGCAGACCCCCCGCGTCACCACCCCGGAGCAGGAAGGCCCCTTCGGCCAGCACGGCTACGCCTACGGCCTGCGCGTCACCCCCAGCTTCCTGGGCCACCGCCTGGTGGCGCACGGCGGCTCCGTGGGCACGGCCACCGCCTACCTGGCCTTCATCCCGGAGCAGGAGGTCGGCATCGTCCTGCTGGCTAACGGCAGCGGCTACCCCCTCTCCCAGCTCGGCCAGTACGGCCTGGCCCTCCTCCTCGGCCAGGACCCCGACGCCCTCCCCTTTGTCCGCCAGGAGGCCCTGCTGCGCAGCCTGGAGGGCGTCTACGAGACCTACCGGGGCACCATGCGCATGCAGGTGCGCCGCTCCGGCGACTTCCTCATCCTGGAGGAGCGCGACCGCTACAACACCACCACCATGACCCTGGTCCCCGAATCCTTGCAGGACCAGCGCTGCGCCTTCTACACCCGCTCCGGCGGCCACAAGATTCCCGTGGAGTTCCGCCTGGAGCCGGGCCGCGTCTCCCTGCTCTACGAGCGCTACCTGCTGCGCCGCACCGGCGGCCTCACCTCCTGAGCGAGCCATGGCCGATTCCCCAGAAGCCCGCGTCCTCCTCCCGGCGCTGCGCGCCGCCGCCCGCCTGGCGCGCCGCGTGCAGCAGACCCTCGTCACGCCCGCCCATAAGGCCGGGCAGGAGCCGGTCACCGTCGCCGATTACGGCTCCCAGGCCCTACTCTGCCGCGCCATCCAGCAGCACTTCCCCCAGGACGCCGTGATCGCCGAGGAGCGCGCCAGCGACTTCCTGAGCGCCCTCCCCCCAGAGGGGCGGCAGCAGGTGGTCCGCGCCGTGACGCAGGGACTTGTCCCTGCCGCGACGCAGAGGCTGGCCGACGCCCTGGCCCGCCCCGTCGATGAGGAGGCCGTCTGCGCCTGGCTGGACTTCGGGCGGGACCGCCAGGCCCCCCGTGCCTGGGCCATCGACCCCCTGGACGGCACGCTGGGCTTCCTGGCCGGGCGGCGCTACACCGTCGCCGTGGCCCTCCTGCTGGAGGGCGCGCCCGTCTTCTGCGCCATGGCCTGCCCCGCCTATCCCCATCCCGGCGGCCAGGGCCTGCTCTTCTACGTGGAGGCCGGGCGCGCCCTGATGTGCCCCCTGGAGGACGAGTCCGCCGCCCCCACTCCCATCCATGTCAGCGCGGCGGACGACCCTGCCCAGGCCAGGGCGCTGGAGAGCGTGGAGGCCGTGCACACCGACCACGCTGCCTTTCAGCGGATTCGGGCCGCGCTCGGCGCGGACGAGCAGCAGGTGATCCGCATGGACGGCCAGGACAAGTACGCAGCGGTGGCCTGTGGCGACGCGGAATACTACCTCCGCGTCTCCCCCACGCCGGGCCGCCGGGAGAAGCTGTGGGACCACGCGGCGGGGGCGCTGCTGGTAACGGCGGCAGGGGGCCGCGTCACCGACCTGGACGGCAGGCCGCTGGACTTCTCCGCCGGGGCCACCCTGGCCCGCAACCGGGGCATCATCGCCTCTAACGGCGCGCTGCACGAGCCGCTGCTGGCGGCGGTCCGCCATGCCCTGCCCCCGCTGGGGGCGGGGGGCATCTGAGGGATTTAATTGGGAGTTCGCCACGGAGGACAGCCTTGAACTGGCACAAGCTCTATAACCCGCTCATCTCCCTGCTCCTGCGCTCGCCGCTGCACGGCCTGCTCAGCAACAGCATGATGCTCCTCACCTTCCGGGGCCGCCGCAGCGGCAGGACCTACACCACCCCCGTCAGCTACGTGCGCGACGGCGACACGCTCACCACCATCAGCCTCACGCATCGCGCCTGGTGGCGCAACCTGCGCGGCGGCGATCCGGTCACCCTGCGCCTGCAAGGGGGGGAGCGCCAGGGCCTCCCCCAGGTGGTCGAGGACGCCGAAGCTGTCGCCGAGGGGCTGGCCGCCCTCTTCCGGCAGCGGCCCGCCTACGCCCGCTTCCTGGGCGTCGCCCTCGCCCCGGACGGCACCCCGGACCCCGACCAGCTCCGCCGCGCCGCCGAAGGCCGCGTCCTGGTCCGCATCACACTAAAATAGACTCGCCCACATGGCATAGTCTGAAAGGCCCCCCATGCCCCCCCACCCCATCCGCCTCCTCCACTTCGCCGACGCCCACATCGGCGTGGAAGCCTATGGCCGCGCCGACCCCGCCACCGGCCTCAGCTCCCGCGTCGCCGACTTCTTCGACCGCCTCTACGAGATGCGCGACTACGCCGCCGCCCACGACGTGGACCTCGCCATCTTCGCCGGGGACGCCTTCAAATCCCGCAACCCCACCCCCACCTACCAGCGCGAGTTCGCCCGCTTCGTGCAGAGCCTGGCCGCCCTCTGCCCCGTGATCCTGCTCGTCGGCAACCACGACCTGCCCGCCAGCCCCGGCAAGGCCGCCAGCATCGAAATCTACCACACCCTCAGCGTGCCCAATACCCTGGTCGGCTTTGACTACGCCCTGCACCGCGTCGAGACCCGGCGCGGCCCCGTCCAGGTCGCCGCCGCCCCCTACCCCGTCCGCGCCCGCCTGCTGGACGAGCGCCGCCTGCGCGGCAAGACCATCGACGAGATCGACGCCCTGCTCGCCGCCGCCCTGGAATCCCGCCTGCGCGGCCTGGCCGCCCAGGCCAGCGAGGACCCCGCCCCCCGCGTGCTGGCCGGGCACTTCAGCGTGGCCGGGGCCGCCTTTGGGGGCGAGCGCGCCGCCATGCTGGGCCGCGATGTATCCGTCAGCCTGGAGGCCGTGGCCCACCCCGCCTGGGATTACGTGGCCCTCGGCCACATCCACCGCCACCAGAGCCTCACCCACGGCGCGCCGGACCTCCCGCCCGTGGTCTACAGCGGCAGCGTGGAGCGCACCGACTTCGGCGAGGAGGGCGAGCCGAAGGGCTTCTGCTGGGTGGAGCTATCGCGCGGCGCCACCGCCTGGCGCTTCGTGGAGACCGCCGCCCGCCCCTTCCTCACCCTCCGCCTGGACGCCCGGCACAGTCCCGATCCCACGGCGGAGGTCCTGCGCGCCCTGGAGTCGCTGGCCGTGGAGCAGGCCGTGGTCCGCGTCGTCGTCCGCCTGGGGGAGGCCAACGCCCACCTGCTGCAAGACGACGCCGTCCGCCGCGCCCTCTACGCCGCCGGGGCTGACCACGTCGCCGCCCTCCAGCGGGACGTGGAGCGCCCCCTCCGCGCCCGCCTGGGGGCCAGCCCGGAGCGCCTCACCCCGGAGGCCCTGCTGGAGCGCTACTTCCAGAGCAAAGACCTGCCCCCCGACCGCATCGCCGCCCTGCTGGAGGCCGCCCGCGACCTCCTCGGCGACCGGGCGGAATAGCCCCCCGCCAATGGCAATGGGACCGAGGCCCTATGGCCGTGCGCCCGCTCCCCGCTGCACAATGAAACAGGGCCTGTCCTTGCGCAACGCAAGGGGGCCACAGGGCGGCCTCGTTCGCCCCGCCCCCTGACTTGAACCCATCCCATGGACCGCAGAACCTGCCTCCCCCGCGATCTCCTGCGCTACCTGCTCTTCGCCGCCGCTCTGGTCGGCGCGGCGGCCCTCCTGCTGGCCCAGCCTCCGCAGCGCTCGCCGCTGCTCTTCGCCCTGCTCGCCCTGGCCGCCCTGCTCGTCGCCGGGCTGGACCGCGCCCGCCGCGCCGGGATTGGGCCACAGGACGTGCGCCGCTGCCTCGCCCGCCGGGTCGCCGCCTGCCGCCGGGCGCGCCGCGCCGCAGACCCCGCCCCCCCCCCCCCCCCCCCCCCCGGCCCCCCCCCCCCCCCCCCCCCCCCCCCCCCCCCCCCCCCCCCCCCCCCCCCCCCCCCCC
>FWPU01008086.1_pt1 | contig 14942 bp, 8 predicted proteins | sample 2228361 | NCBI WGS metagenome assembly FWPU01 (sample SAMEA103939777, study PRJEB20133) | metagenome
CCCGTTACAGTCCTTGATGCAAGAAAACTGGTTCTTCTCTGCACCAGACCCAGATGCGTAACGGAGTAAAAACGAAAAGACAGGCGGGTCAGAAGTCAGTACTTTAGTTTCAAGAGAGGATGTAATATTAAAACGACAGATTATAAAAGGGTGATGGTTCTTTGTTTATCCTTATTCCTTATTTTTATATTATTCCTCCCGCGCGTAGCGTCAGCCGAACCAAGAAGGGGGATTGATTGTGATTGTAAACAAACAGGTGATTACGTAAACGGGCTTGAACGTTGTAAGGCACCGATTGATACAGGGACCGATAAGTACCATGCAGTCGTTTCGACATATACAATTGATATCAGGGAGATCATCGATCAGTATAACTATAATGTTATCTTCACCATCTCAAGAGAAACTCATGATGGTTGGGGTTTCAGCCCTAATGGAGAAAGGTTTGTATATTTTTACTACTCGGGATCTACCCTTTTCTTATCTCTCTACAAAACAATTGATGGCACAGAACTATTCAACACGACCTTTTCCTGTTCTGAATGTTCTGTTCTTTTTAGTCCTCATGGGAATTACCTCGTTTATTCAGGTCTGTCAGGAAATAATGTTTCTATCACGGTCATAGACGCAGAAACAGGTCAAGAGAGGTTCCGTCAGGAAAATATTACTTTTTCTGTCCCTATCGGATATGAAGGTGATAAGCTTGGAGGTGTGGCATGGGGGTTTGTAAAAGACAACGGATATAAAGACCCATCCACGAATAAGACCGTATATTTTGATGCTAATTTTGCTTATGTCTACACCACAGGGACCAATACATCAACCTTTAATCTTGTTAACCTCATGGGCAATGATAATCCTGTCATTACAGAAGTTTTTTCATCTGGTGGTGCTGGCTGGTCGTTCAGCCGCTGTGGGGATGTAGCTGCCATAAATTATTATGGAACAAGATTTTATAGCACCAATAACGGTCAGCAACTCGGCTCTATCAGTGAAGCTAATAATTATCCATTAAGAACCACTCTTGATTATCACCAGTATTACAAGGCCCTGGCGTGGAACAACCTTTTTGATAATACCGCTGATAGCAGTTGCCCCACCTTGCCGGGTGGTGAGGACGGGGATGGAGATGGAATACCTGATGCACAGGACAACTGCCCATACACCCCAAATCCTGACCAGGCAGACTCTAACGGAAATGGCATCGGTGATGCCTGCGAGGGATCACAGATCCCTGACAGAGACGGAGATGGGATACCTGATGATAGAGATAATTGCCCCAATACTCAAAATCCAGGACAGGAAGATAGGGACGGCGATGGCATCGGAGATGCCTGTGAGCTTGACCGGCAACCGCCCACATGGCCATCTGGAAGCACCCTTAATGCAAGTAATATTACTTCCACATCAGTAAATCTTTACTGGGTGGCTGCTACTGACAATGTGGGTGTCTCGGGGTACAGACTTTTTGCAAATTCTAACCCCCTGCTTGAACTTACAAACGATATTTGCTCCTATTCATGGCTAGCAGGTAAGTATGTGTGTAGTTATACATTAGAGAACCTTACACCCAGAACCCAATATACCTTTAAAGTAGAGGCATTTGACAATGAAGGGAATCTTTCTTCAAATGGTCCCTCTGTTACAATAACGACCCCTTCCAATCCTCCTCAGTGGCCTGAAGGAGTGGAGCTGCGGGCAGAAAATATTACAGATGTAAGTCTCACCCTTGTGTGGTCACCGGGCGCCATAGATGATGAGGGGGTAACCGGCTATAGAATCTATCGGAGGGGGACTCTTATCGATGAGGTTTCATCGGATATCCTTTCTTATGATGTGACAATTGATTATTGTTCCATCAATGAATTTAGTGTTTGCGCTGTAGATGAAGATAACCAGGTGAGCTGTCTCTATCTATCCTTAAGCCTGGATAATAATGCACCCCAGTGGCCTTTTGGGGCTAACCTAACAGTCGAGGATTTGACATCCACAAGTCTTACCCTGAGCTGGCCAGAGGCAACTGATGAATGTGGAGATGTATGCTACAAGGTTTATATTGGAGATACTGTTATTTATACAACTCCTTGCCCAGAGTGGTGGGAAGAAGAAGGGGGTGGAGAAGGAGGGTTGATCCCGATTGAACCAGAACCTACTCAACCATCTCAAGGGATACAAACCAGCATTAATCTGAGTTGTTTAGTGCCTGGAACTAATTATACATTTAAGGTTGAGGCAGGAGATAAATTTGGAAACTGGAGCAGTAATGGACCATCTATTACGGTGACTACTGAAACTGATGGCACATGTGAACACCATACCGAGAGATTGACTGGATTAAGCAACGGGTCAAACCCATCTATCAGTGCAGACGGTCGTTATGTAGTAGCCCATCAGGTTCCCGTTATTTATGACAGACAAACGCATCAGACGGAACCTATTGATGAATTATACTATTATTATTCCATTATCAGCCCTAATGGCAGATATGTTGCATATAGTTCAGGTGGTCTAACAATTTATGACAGGCAAGCAAAGGAGAAGTTTGTTATAAAACCCACCATGTATACAGACCCTACTTGGGGTAGTGTGCAAAGTGGAGTAAGTCCAGGCTATGATGTCAGTATTGGAAACACTCATGTGGCTTATTCGGGAATCTTATACTGTAAACTACCTTTCTCGTGTAATCATGATGACCCATCTGATCCAACATATAATTTACATCGTCATTCAAGTATCTATGTTACTGCTATAGATAGTTTGAGGCCTGATGGTTATGGTTATAGTAGAATCAGTAAAACAAATATCGGAGTACCAGAAACCTGGGGGTGTTTTGACCCTTCTATAACACCAGATGGTGAATTTGTTGCTTTTGTGTGTAGTGACGGCTACAATATATCCACACAAGGCGTTTATCTTTATAACAGGTCTAATGGAGATAGCAAGAGAGTTGATATTTCATCTTCAGGAACGGAATTGCATGGAAGTAATCCGTCTGTTTCAGCAGATGGCAGATATGTTGTATTTGAGTCAGAAAGCAATATTTATGTTAGGGATACCCTTGCAGATGAGACTTACCTGGTGAGTCTTTCATCAAGTGGTGTTCAAGGCAATGGATACTCATCGAATCCAACAATAAGTGCAGGCGGAAAGTTCATAGCATTCGAGTCAGATGCAGACAATCTTGTAGATAATGATACTAATGGGGTAACAGACATCTTTGTCCATGACCTTGTTACACGACAGACCATCCGTGTAAACCTTTGCCCCTGTGGAGATGAGGCTAATGCCGGCAGCTCAAATCCTGTTATCAGTGCAGATGGACGCTTTGTAGCATATACATCATCTGCATTCAATCTTGTACCTCTGCCAGAAGATAATAATGGTGAGACTGATGTCTTTGTTTCTGGAGTAGCATTCCCTCAGCCTCCTACCCCTGATATCGAGGCGTCAAAATCAGAATTGGATTTTGGAGATGTTACGGTTGAAACGGAAGAAACATTAACGGTAATTGTCTCTAGCACCACAGAAGCGACCCTCAATGTCAGTGCAATCTATATATCAGGCTCCCAAAATTTCAGTCAGGCAAACGATTGCACAGGGTCTATTACAGGCGGCAATACCTGCACCATCAGTGTTAACTTCAAGCCCTCTACCCAGGGTTCACATGCAGCATATCTGATAATTGAATCGGATGACCCTGATGAAGGAGAAGTTTACATAGTCCTCTCAGGAATTGGAGTAGACGTGACTGGCCAGCCAGGACCTCCTGATATAGATGTTTTGCCGGTAACGATAGATTTTGGTAATGTACCTATAGGAACTTCGGCGACGAGTGAGCTGATTGTGAGCAATAGGGGTATGGAAGCCCTCTCAATTACTGAAATATCCATAACGGGACCTGCTTTCACATTCAGCCAGACTAATAATTGCAGTGGGTCGATACCTCCTGGGACTGGATGTACTATCACTGTTTCCTTCAGTCCTCTAAGATCAGGCTCTTTGAGCGGCACACTCATTATTAATTCAAACGATACTGATGAGCCAGTTCTGAACATCCCTCTTTCAGGCTATGGAGTCTGGCAAGTCGAACCGCCTGTGCCTGATATAGATGTATCACCCACAGCACTTGACCTTGGAACGGTAATTGTGGGCAGAACAGGATCAGGAAGCTTTACAGTCTCAAATATTGGAGGTCTGCAGAGTACATCCCTGACTATAGATAACATCTTCATAACTGGTCTCTGGAACATTGTTCCCTATTTCAGCCAGTCAAATAACTGTGTTGATCCAATACCCGGAGGTGGCTCATGTAGTATCACTGTTACATTCTATAAATCTGACGGATGCGATGCAAACCTTTCTTATGATGTGACATTGGTCATTTCTTCAAATGACCCTGATGAGCCTCGTATAGAAATACCTGTTACAGCAAGATGCGATTTTGATACAGATGGCGATGGGATACGCGATGGACTCGACGATGATATTGATGGGGACGGATGTCCAAATGCAGTGGATCACCAGCCTTATATTCCTGATATAGATACAGACAATGATCGGGTAGCAAACCCATGTGACACGGATGATGATAATGATGGATGCTCTGACGATAAGGATACCGATCCTTTGGCTTTTGGTCCTGATGCAGACGGAGACGACATCCCTGAAGGCTGTGATAATTGTCCGACTCTGGCGAATCCTGACCAGGCTGATTGGAATAACGATGGAGAAGGCGATGCCTGTGATTGCAACGATCAATATCAGGGACCTTATGAATTTGCGAGGGACTGTGGTGGATTATGCGCACCCTGCGGACAATGTGCTATACAGACCCTTCCGGCAAGATTCGACTGGAGAGAACATATTGATATCGTTGATAGTAATGGTCGATGTGTCTATTGCTGGGGTGTGAGAGATCAAGGAAGTTGTGGTTCATGTTGGGCATTCTCAGCAGTGGGTGCTGTTGAAGGTTTAACAATATCATATGCAGAGACCCATGGCAGTAGTTATGCAGACTGGTTCGATCTATCAGAACAGAATCTTGTTTCAGACTGTGGCTGTTCCCGTAGTTGCTGGGGTGGATGGCATGAAAACGCATTAGATTTTATTAGAAACAATGGAATCGTGAGTGAGGATTGTTTTGGATATCAATCAGGGAGTTGTATCGAAAGGAGTTCTTGGGCCACATGGTGTGACGATTCATGTTCTCCCACAGGAAGCAACTGTTGCAGTCCAGATGCTTTAAACTGCTCAACTTACTGCGATAAATGTTCAAATCCATTAGATTGCAGTGATATCTGCACTGATCAGGGAAAATGGAAGATTAACAGATTCCAGAAAGTGGCAAATAGTGTTGACGCAATTAAGAGGGCATTGATATGCCGCGGTCCACTTTCTACTGCTTCAGAATCGTGGAGGCATGCCTTTGTGATAGTCGGATACGACGATGAAATAGAATTTAGTTTACCGGTTGGTATGGATGAACTCAGAGATTTCCGTGGAGCATGGATAATCAGAAATAGCTGGGGAGCTAATTGGAATGGTTGGTCGACAGGTACGAATAATAGAACTTATCCTGCTGGAAGAGGCTATGCGTATATTCCATATGAAAATCATCCATTCAGTGACTTGAAAGACCGAACCCATTATATAGAGGGGGTAATATGGGAACCATAAATAGGGAGTATATTCAGGGATTTTTAATGAAAAAGAGTCTCATATTACAACTAATGTTCATCGCACTAATCTTTATTCCATCAAAATCTCAGGCCCTTCTGAACCCTGCAGCTGTTTACTGTAATGCCCTCGGCTACGAGTATGTAAACGAGCATTCCTCTGCCGGTGATTTAGCCATGTGTCGCCTGCCTGATGGATCAACGGTCGATGGATGGAAGTTTCTTGCTGGAGAGGTTGCCAAGGAATACAGTTACTGCTCAATAAACGGCTATGGAATAAAGACTGCTCGATCAATGGCATTCTGTGTCCTTCCCGACGGAAGTGAAGTTGAGGTTACCGAGCTTATGGGATTGAGTTTTGAAGAGACAAGATGTGGAGATGGTTCCTGTGGAATCCCTGAGAATTACAGTACCTGCCCTCAGGATTGTCCATCAGGTGGATGGGATGGATATTGTGATAAGGTTAGAGATGGTAGAATAGACCCTGATTGTGAAGAGGGAGAAGACCCTGACTCGATAATCCCTGGTGACCTTGATAAAGACGGCGATGTTGACCAGAATGACCTGAATATTCTCCTTTCCTATAGGAATAAACCTGCCAGTGAATGTCCTCAGTGTGATTTAGATGGAGATGGTGTAGTTACAGTCCTTGATGCAAGAAAACTGGTTCTTCTCTGCACCAGACCCAGATGCGTAACGGAGTAAAAACGAAAAGACAGGCGGGTCAGACAACGGAGTAGGTAAAAAAGCATGAGGCAAACAAAATATATTTATGATTTTAAGACATATTTTTAGGCAGTAAGCATGATTACATGTTAATCGATTCAAAACATCTATTTTCTTATTCTCAGAACATAGAGTTTGCCAGAGCGGGATATAACAATCAGCATGAATTTGTGCCTCAGTTCAATCTACTCTTTATATGCTCAGCTTCATTGAGACTACCTGTATATTACAGGATAGTGCCTGGTGATATAAGAGAGGTCAAGGCTTCAAACTCGCATTACAAGAAAGTGGCATTGAACATGCGATATTAATAGCTGACAAAGGTTTTTATTTAGCCCATGTTATTCATAAAAAATTTGGCAGATGAAGTATTGATTCGAGTATCTTTTTTCTACGGAGTTTTTTTATAAGCTCCTCCAGTGCATAGTTAACAAGGTCATTTTTGGTCTTAACTTTCGTAAGTTTTAATGCCTGTTTTAAAACCTTGTCATTAAAACTTTGTCATTATGATTTATGATTAAAATTCCAGCGGGTTTAAAGCTAAGAAAATAGGCGCTGTCCCAAATTTTTGGGCTATATAACATTGATAAAAGGAAATTTTTCCTTTGCCGAATTATAAAGTTTTGTATCTGCCGTCCATAGCGGAATATCTAAAAATTTTGATAGAGCAATATAGAAACAATCATACAGAACTGGAGGTTTTAATATCTCACCAATTTCCCATGCTGACTCTAAAAGATCTTCGGTATAGATTATTGTAAAATCAAGACATTTTACTTGATTAAACAATTCTCTTGCATCATCGTTTTCCAACACACCTCTGTCAATTTTATTTCTTAAAACCGAAGATATTTCAAAAACTATAAGGGTCAAAGCTACAACTTTTATAGAATCTTTTATCCAGCTTTTCCATAATTCCTCTGCTTTCTCACTTTTATCTTCGGGCAATAATATTTTTAAAAGGAAACTCGCATCAATTCCTACCTCTGAGCTGTTCAAGTCTTTCCTTTCTTGTCTTTTTTAAGGTTAAAAGTGAATCGCTTACAACACCTTTTTTAGCCAATCTTTCCCTAATTTTTCTGATTTTTTCTATTTGGGCTAACCTTTTTGATTTGGTTATTGATCGGTCTTCTAATACCTGCATATCTTCGAGACTCACTATGGCAGCCATTGGTCTATTCTTGGATAAAAGAATTACTCGTTCACCCTTGATAGCTACGGCATTTATGATTTCCGAAAACTTTTCCCTCGCCTTTCTGATATTTATTCTGATTGTAGTCATCGTGTACACAGAGGTTGAGAATTTTGTCAAGAAAAGTTACTGCTTATATTACGAAATCCCTTTTTTAATATGCATTCCTTGCGACATACGCTTACTTCTTTTATAAGGGGTGCAGGGTCTGTTTTCTTCTTGTTTGCTAAAAATAGGAACCATCACATTATTTTCCACCCTGCTATGGTACAACCAAATGTGCTTCCCCCTCAGGCCACACACTACTGAAATCATAAATATTAAACGTCAAAACTTTATCAGCACCAGATTTCTTTGCCGCTCTTACTATTAATGCGTCATAGATGATACCACCTGATAATCCCAAATCGGCCATGTTCTTAATAGTTGAGATATAGTCTTGAGATGAAAGGGGTATAATCTTTGCTGTTGTCTCAACGTCATCATGTATAAGGCGTCTGGCTGCATCAGGTGAAATCCTTGGACTTATGGGAAGTGTAGTTAAGACAGCATAAAGTTCTGCCAACGTATGACTGGCAACAAACATATCAAATTCTCTTGATTTAGCGCGCTTAAGCCATGGGAAAGCGTGAGAATGCATCGGGTGTGGCTCGACGATTGCAGCTGTAAGAACCGAGGTGTCAAAAAGAATTTTCACCTTCTTCTCTGCAATGCCACCTTTTTTAAACGTTCTTCACGGTGCAGCCGGACAGCCTCCGTAATATCTCCTGTTGCAGTACCTGAAAAAATCAACACGCCGTCTTTAACATGTAAAGGTGATTCTTTCCGCAATGGTTTTAATATAACCTCATCATCAGATTTCTCGATTTTCAACACCTGTCCTGGCTTTAAATCAAGATTATCACGGATATCCTTTGGCAACACCACTCTTCCAAATTTATCAAGTTTTGTTTCCATTCAACTCCCTTTTGCCATTATATAATGCCAATTGGCAAAAAATCAATACTTAAAAATTAAGATTAAGCGTACAATTTATTCTCCGTATGTTTTCTTCCATTTTCCTCTAACTTTGCTGTAAGTTCAGGACTTCTTATTTGATGCCAAATCTATGTATAGCCTTATGACATGTGCTTTGCGATGATGGAATTTTTGGACTATGGACTTAGGACTACCATATGAGTCTGTTCCAAGAGAGGGTCGTAACTTCCATAGACGCCGGACGTTGGACATCGGACGTCTGACAGTCGTAAATACACGTCTGCAAGCCTGACCCCAATATTCCAACTGCAAGCCTGTCAGGTAGTTCTTCAGCTTTATCTCAGAATGGCTATTCACTACCTCTTATTCCATATTTCTTTATCAAATCATGAAGGGTTGGTCTGCTGACACCAAGCTCTTCTGCTGTCCTGCTTATATTCCATGCATTCTTAATTAATGCCTTGTGTATTATTTCAAATTCAATCTTTTCTCTGATTTCCTTGAGCGTTGGGATCCTTTCATTATTAAGCATGCTTAAACCTGATGTGCCAAGTAGCAAATCCTCAGGTTTTATTATTTGGTCATCGGTTATTAAAACCGCGCGTTGAATCTTATTCTCAAGCTCTCGGACATTACCAGGCCAATCATAAGATTTCAAGGCTATTATAGCCTCTTTATTAAATCCCTTAATCTTTTTGTTATAAATTCGATTCAACCTGTTTAGAAAATTGTGAGCAAGTAGTAAAATGTCATCGCCCCGCTCTCTAAGTGGTGGTAAGTGAATTGTTATAATACCAATGCGGAAATACAAATCCTCTCTAAACCTTCCATCTTTTATTGCCTCGCTTAGATCAATATTCGTTGCAGCTATTATGCGTGTATCAATATCAATATCTCCCCTTCCACCGAGCCTTTGTATCTTTCTGTCCTGAAGAAATCTCAAAAGCTTTACCTGAAGATGTACTGGAAGTTCACTAATCTCATCCAGAAAAAGAGTGCCACTATCAGACCTCTCGATTATTCCAATCCTCTGCATCTTTGCATCAGTAAATGCTCCCTTTTCATAACCAAACAGTTCTGATTCTATAAGTGTCTCAGGAATTCCTCCACAATTTATAGGTATAAATGGTCCATTCTTTCTCGTACTTCTCTGATGTATAGCCTTTGCAACAAGCTCTTTGCCAGTTCCGCTTTCGCCAGTAACAAGTATTGTCACGTCTGAAGCAGCAACCTTTTTTATTATAGAGAACACTTCCTGCATTTGAGGACATGTTCCTATAAGTCCCTCAAATTTTTCGCCACCTTCACCGATTGATTGTAACCTTCTATTTTCCTCTTCTATATAGTAGAGATGAAAAGCCCTTTTTAAAATTACCTTCAACTCTCGTATTTCTATTGGCTTCTGATAAAAATCATATGCGCCCATGTTGATTGCCTTCAAAGCACTCTCTCTTTCGTCATTTCCTGTAATCACTACAATCTTTGTATTTGGGGCTTCTTCAATAATAGCTTTTAAACATTCAAATCCTTCGATTGTATTGTGTGGTTCGGGTGGCAAGCCGAGGTCGAGCGTTACAACTGCTGGCTTCTCTTTTTTTATTAGACTTAATGCTCTTTCCCTGTCTTCTGCTATTAATATGCGGTAGTCTTTCGATAGACCCCATTTAAGCTGAGTTACGATATCTTCATCATCCTCAATTACAAGTAATTTTTCCATAACAGTTACCTTAGCCCTTTGCCCTGTTTCTTCAATGATTTAGCGGTAAACATACTCTGACTTCTGTTCCGACACCCTGTGTGCTTTGTACATGGATGCTTCCACCGTGAATTTCAATAATATTTTTGCACTGATATAAACCAATTCCTATGCCTTTTTTCTTAGTTGTATAGAAGGGTTTAAAAAGATACTTCTCTATATACTCAGGGGACATTCCACAACCATCATCTCTTACAATAACACATGCCATTCCATTATTTTTTCCTATATTAATTGTAATATTTGCAACTCCATCTTTTGACGACTCAATCGAGTTTATTAAAAGGTTCTCGAACACCTTCTTTATTTCCTCACTGTCAATCCTGCACAAGATCTGCTCTTCTGAACATTCTATCTTCAAGTTCGTCTTTCCATTACAAAAGGGATTTGCTGTCTCTTGAACGAGAGAAACAAGATCTCTTATTTCAAAAATTATCTCTTTACTTCGGGTCATATCTGAAAGTTTCTTAATCATCCCTTTCATCTTTTCTGAAGTGTTCTTAAGCATCTTAATCATATCCTTCTGAAACTCAGGGTCATGGAGATTATAGATTGCATTTTCAGCAGACATAGAAATAGCAGATATCATGTTTTTAATATCATGAATAACAAATGACGAAATTCTGCCTACAGCTTCCATTTCACGTGATTCCAAAAGTTCTTCTTCGAGTCTTTCTTTCATAATTGCAAAAGTCGTCTGTTTAGCGAGAGTTTTCAAGAAATCATAATCTTCATAACTATATATCTCATTGCTCAAAAAACCACCGAGTTCTACAAAACCTATTATATCTCCATTATTCATAAGTGGTATAACCAGCATGGCTCGGGTAGTTTCAAAAAATTCCCTATTCTCATCGATGATTTCTTTATAGTCTTCATCCTTAACATTAAAAACCCAACCTTTTTCTTTAAAAAAGGATATCAAGCTGCTACACCCTTTTAGACTAATTTGACGATTTACTATGTCACGCGGGACAGCCCTGATGAATTTATCTAATGACTTATTATAAAGCCATATTGATTTTGAAGTTGCACCCATCGCTGATGCAAATGTCTCGAGTACCGCAGATAAAAGTTCCTCAAATGTTTTTGTAGAAGAGATCTTCTGAGTGAAATTAAGCCACTGAGCACGGTAATCATATTTATCCTTATAAAAGTTTTTGTCTATAAAGACTTTAACTCTCCTCCTGATTCGCTCTGATAATATAAAGGATATTAATACTATGGAACCTATAAATAATAAAATTACAGAGGTATATCGACCAAAATCTTCATCGATATACCTTATACCTGCACCAAAGACGCTGAGACCTAATAAATATAAGCCTACTGTAAGTAGCGTGAATGACTTATAAAAAATATTTCTCGAAATAGATATTTCTTCTTTCTGAAATGTCTGTCTTAAAAGTGAAATCGTGATTAGCAAGATAGAGCTGATTATGAAAGCTTCTCTCACTGGTATCAAATTCATATTTATAATTCTGTAAAGAAGCACGTGGCTATAATAATAAATAAGAGAAGTCATTATGCCACCACAACCTATAATAAAAAATTTTATACGCCATCTAATGCTGCCTGACGATGACCTTAAAGTCTCTTCAAGATTTGCCATTATTAGAACAGAATAAATCAGTATAAATAGATAAAAGTAATAGCCTATTTTATCTATGATGATCATCCCTTCTATTTCTAAATAAGGTAAATTGAAGAAATATCCTGCCGGTAAAGAGACAACTGAAATTAACGGTGCTATCGAAATTAAGATTGCCAATTTCCAGAATAAAGAAATTTCCTTATAATTTTTTCTACTGTAAGTAAGGCTGAAAATGAGCCAAGATATAGGCAACAGTGACTCACCAATGAGGGTTATCCGCTTATAAAATAAATCTCTCTGTGTTTCAACTAATGACATATAATCTCCAAATTCTATCAATCCGATACAAAGCATTCCCAATGCAAATGCAATGTTTGGGATACCCTTTATGTTTTTTCTAAGCACAAAGAGTGCAACGGTAAGAGAACTTATAATGCTAATAACTGATATAAGATTTAAAAGATTCATTTAGCCTCTAACCCACTTTATTCATAAATTTACAGGTATTTGGAAAATCCGGTATTTAGGCGAGTTTAATAAGTCATGACATTCGATATTACTGACCGAGCCCCTTTAAAATCTTCCTCGTTTCCTCAACCTCAGGAAAATTCGATGCTAATCTTAGTGCAAACTCAAGCTCTTTTTTTGCATCCGTACTCATACCTTTCTTAAAATAAGAAAAGCCAAGATGAGCTCTTACAGAAGGTTCTTGGGGTAAGAGAGATACTGCTTCTTTCAGGTATAAAATAGCCTTGTCATAGTCACCTTTTTTATAATAAATCCAGCCCAAGGTATCTGTTACAGCACCATCTTTTGGCGAGATTTGCTTTGCCTTTTCAGCAAGTTTTAATGCTTCATCAAGCCTTTCCATTTTTTCAGAATAAAGATAGGCAAGGTTATTGAGTGCTGGGGTATAGAACTGATTAATATTTAAAGCCCGTTGAAATGCCTCAGCAGCCTTTTGCATTTTTCCTTGTAAAAGATAGATGTTTCCTGCTGCAGTCGGCGAAAGGAAATTTTTATTGTCCATCTTTTCAGCCTTTTCGTAATATTGCAATGCTATATTATAGTCTTTTTGTTTGTAACGGATATCGCCCATTAAATGATACCCAAAACCTCTTCGAGGATATTTTGTAATAGCCTGTTTGGCTACTTCTTCAGCCTTTGTCAAATCATTTTTTTTGATATATGTCCTTGCAAGTGTAGCTATAATTTCTGGCTGATCAGGTCGAATCTTGAGAGAAGCTTCAATAGCGGAGATTGCCTTTTCAAGGCTATTCTCACTTATATAAAGTGCCGCAAGCCTGTTATATCCGAATGGAGAGTCTGGAGTAAGTCTTATTATCTCTTTATACTCTGCTTCTGCTTCTTTAAAATTCTTCCTCTTAATATATATAGAAGCAAGTTCATCCCTTGCCTCAATAATTTCAGGATTTCTTTTTAAGAGTTCTTTAAGTGTTTCTATACCATGTTTAAAATCATTTTTTCTCACATAAAATGCAGCGAGTGCCATAAAACCTTTGGGTTGTGCGGTATATTTTGCCTTTGCAAATCTATCAAAAGCCTCTTTATCCCGCCCCATTCTCTCCAGTAGCAAAGCTGATGCTATTAGAACCTCAACATTATCAGGATTATTCTTTAATGCGTAATCGTATTGTTTAAGTGCCATATCATTTTTCCCCTCTGAAAAATAGAGTGTAGCAAGATTCATATAAGGAGCAATAAATTGAGGATTTAAAGATATTGCACGTTCAAAATTACTAATAGCAGATTGGGTATCTCTTTTACCTAAATATGCTAGTCCCAGAAGATTATGTAAGAAAGCATCTGAAGGTTCATTTTTTAATCCCTCTCTGCATGTTTTTATAGCATTATCATATTTACCCTGTTTTAGGAAAAAAAGTATTAAAGTTGCCCTTATTTCAAGTTGCTCGGGGCTAATCTTTAAAGCTGTCCTAAATTCTTTTTCGGCAGTGGAGTTTTCACCTATCATCAGATAATATCTACCACGTTTTAAATAGGTATCAGCAAAATTAGGGTCAAGCTCTTGTGCCTTCTCCATTTCTTTTAATGCCTTATCGTATTCCTTTTTAATCATATAAGCAGTGCCCAAAAGATTATAAGCGAGCGCATTATTTGGATTCTTTTCTATTGCCTTGTTGATCTCCTTTATAGCCTCGTCCGACCAACCACGTCTCAGATTTATCAATCCCAGAACAAGGTGTACATCTGATATATCTGGTCTTGCATTAACTACCTCTTGAAGTTCTGTCCATGCCTGCTCGAGATAACCAGTTATGTAATAAGAAAGCCCTAAGAAATAATGAGCACCTATTAGTGCGGAATTGTATTTAGTAGCCATTTGAAAATTCGTTATTGCTTCTTTAAAATCTCTCTTACTGTAAAGCGAAAGCCCTTTTATGTAATATCCTTCTGCTCTTTTAGGATTCTTAGAGATAATGTATTCTGCAGTCTTTAAAGCCTCATCGGGCTTTTTGCTTCTAATCTGTAAAAGTCCAATCTCTGTATATGCATTTAATTCCTCTTCTTTATCTATCTCAACAATGCGCTGATAGCATCGGATTGCTTTGTCATTTCTGTCCTGCATCTTTTCAAGACTGCACATCACATAGATAGCATCTTTGTCTTTCTCATTCTTTGAAATGACCGATTCGATAATTTCTCTCGCCTTCTGTATATTTTTCTGTTTAATAAAAAGCCTCGCAAGGGTAATATACGCCGATGTTCTGCTCGGTGCCTTTTTAATTGACAGTTCAATAAGAGAATATGCCTTATCAAATTCCCCTTTTTCTGCATATACAGCACCCATAATCTCAAGGGCTTCAGGGTCATCAGGTTTTTTATACAGATAGGTCTTTAATTCTTTAATTGAATTATCAAGTTCATTTTTATCCAAATACCCTTTTGAAAGATATATCTTGCCCAGATAAATATGTGATTCGATGAGTGAAGGATTAAGTTTTATGGCCTTTTTGAATTCTTTTTCTGCTGGCTGAATCT
>FWPU01009703.1_pt1 | contig 14941 bp, 11 predicted proteins | sample 2228361 | NCBI WGS metagenome assembly FWPU01 (sample SAMEA103939777, study PRJEB20133) | metagenome
GAGCATTTCGCCGGGGCCTTCCCCCTCTGGCTTTCGCCCGAACAGATTCGCGTCCTGACGGTCAGCGAAAAATTCGAGGCTTACGGGCGGGAGGTGGAGTCGCGGCTGCGTGCGGCGGGGCTGCGTGCGGGCGGCGACTACCGGGCGGAAAAGGTGGGTGCCAAGATCCGCGATGCCCAATTGGAGTTGGTGCCCTACATGGCCGTCATCGGCGGACGCGAGCAGGAAAACGGCACAGTCGCCTTGCGATCGCGGCATGAGGGGGATTTGGGGGCCGTGCCCCCGGCCGCCTTGATTCAGCAGCTCTTGGACGAGGTTCGCTCGCGACGCCTGCCGGGAAAAAGGGCCGCAACCTGAGGCTCCGGCCGTGCCCGCCGTTGCGCCCCCCGTCTCATGCCGATTGCTTCGGGGGCGCGACTCGGCGGGCCGATCTGTTGACTTCCCAAGCGACTTGAACAATACTCTAGCAAACATCAGCGCAATCGCGGGGAACACTACAGTTTGCCGCGCACGCTGCCGATGGAAAAATCGCGGAACACATTGCGGCGAAAGCCGTTGGGAAGAGGGGATGCGGGCTTCTTTTCCGCCGGCGGCGGGAATGATCGAGCGGAAAGTCTCCGGCGCGGGCCGGAGTCGCTATTTGCAGTACCACTGGGTTCCGGAGATCTTGTTCGGTAATGAGGAGTACGACAATCGAGGAGAAAAACTATCGCGTCAATGAGCGGATCCGCAGTCCTCAAGTGCGGTTGATTGGAGTGGAAGGCGAGCAACTGGGGATCGTTTCGCGGGATCAGGCCTTGACGGCCGCCCGCGAAGCCGGCTTGGACCTGGTCGAAGTCGCTCCCAACGAACAACCGCCGGTATGCCGCATCCTTGACTTCGGCAAATTCAAATATCTGCAAAAGAAGCGGGCCCAGAAGACGCAGGCCCAGCAGATGAAGCTCAAGGAAATCCGCGTGCGGCCGGGCACCGGCGAGGCCGACTTGAACGTCAAGATCAACCGCGCGAAAGAGTTCCTCGAAGATCGAGACAAGGTTCAGGTCTCGGTCATCTTCCGCGGTCGAGAGTTGGCCCACATCGACGAAGGGGAGAAGGTCCTCAATCACATCATCGAGCGCTTGGCCGAATTCGGCAAAGTCGAAGGCGGCATCAGTCGCCAAAGCCGCCGGCTGATTTGCACGTTCGTGCCCAAGTAACCCCCCACCGGAAGTAGGCGTTCGCCATCTCCCCGGAAATCCGATCCTCCCAATCCACGGGTCGGGAGGGTGGTGTGACGGTGCGCGGGGCGCCATCGGTCCCGGGAAGCCGGCCCCGGGGCGGCTCGCGTCGCCTTCCCAAGGGGTGACCGCGCGGCTATAATCGTAGTTTCCCAATGTATCGGACCGGCCCTGTCTCGCCTTCCTCGGCGTCTCGACCGAATGGGTCCGCCGGGCCGCGGTTCGGGCGAACGGTATTGCTGCTTCCCGACGATTACGCTTCCCTCTGTCATCTTTACGGAACCCGTTGGAATGGCTGTCAAGAAATACAAACAGAAGACCAAGAAGGCCGTCAAAAAGCGATTCAAAGTCACGGCCAACCGCAAGGTCAAGCACCGTACGGCGGGCACCAGCCACTTGGCGACGCGAAAAGATCAAAAGACCAAGCGGAACCGCCGCGGCACCGATGTTCTCAGCGAAGTGGAAACGCCGCGGATTTTGGCGATGCTCCCCAACGCCTGAATGCACCCACGGCGGCGCCGTATCTTGACCGAGGGGGTGGGGTCGAATCCTTCCCGGATGCTTCCGTAGCATCCGCTCGAACGGCGAGCGGGCTGGAAACGCCTCTTCTCGAGGAAGAGGGGCCTTGATCTCGTACCTGAAAAGGTTTTGCCATGCGTACCAAGACGAGTTCCACACGACGCAAGAATCTGAAACGCCTGTTCCGCCGCGCAAAAGGTTTCGTGGGCGGCAGGAGGAAGCTGGTCCGAACCGTCAAGGAGACGCTGATTCGGTCCGGCGTGTACGCTTATCGCGATCGCCGCGTCCGGAAGCGCGAATTCCGCCGGTTGTGGATCGTCCGTATCAGCGCGGCCGTCCGTCAGCGGGGCATGCTTTACAGCCGTTTCATCGACGGTCTGAAAAAGGCCCACATCGATTTGGATCGCAAGACCTTGGCCGAGCTGGCGGTCTCCGATCCGGAGGGCTTCGACCGGATCGTGGAGCAGGCCAAAGCCGCCCTGGAGCAACCCGCCGCCGTCTGAGCCTTTCGCAAGCGATTGCTTGCGATCTTCTTCCCAGCGGTCCGCGCCCGAACCTTGCGGCCCCGGCCTCGGTTCAGGGGGTGTTTGCGCCGTCACGTTGCAGCGCCGGCGTGAGCACGGCGTCCAGGCGGGGGAGCAGTTCGCGGGCCAATGCCGCGGCAGGGCTTTGATGCGCCAGCGCTCCGGCGGGCGATTCCGCGACGAAATAGGCTTTGACCAGCGGCCTGCGTCCGCCGTAGGTCCATCGCGGCATGGGCGGCGACTTCCAACCCGACCCATCCTGCCAAGCCCAAAACACCCGCAGGCGAACCGTGCCGGTCGGTTCGGCTTTGGTGAACACGGCCGTTGTGAATTCGGCGGTTCGGACCGCGTGAGCCGCGCCGTCCGCTTGCCGGTTCCCCGGTTCGGGAAGGGACGGCACGTATTCGATCAGGAAGGGGTAGGGTTTCCCTTCCATCATGAAGCCCGCCCCGGGATAGCAAGCGTCGGGCGTGTGCACGGAGACGTCGCGCGACCAACCGCCCACCAGGAAGACGGTGACGGCGTCGGCCGTCGCCCGATGGCGATAGACGGCGGAGGCGATGACGGACGCCCCGCTGATTTCGAGGACGCGCGGGTCGATGGGCGGGGACGACCGCCCGTGCCAGGATCGCGTTTCCAAGGGGAGGGTTTGAACCGCTTCCGAAAATCCCGGCGGAAGCTCCCCGTCGCCGCGGCTCCAGCGTCCCGACCAGTAGCCCTCCACCAAGGCGCACAGCACGATCGCGGCGGCGATCAGCCCCGGTACGATCGCTTGCCCGCCAAGCCGGTACTGCCCAGCCATCGTCGTTCATCCCCGCGATTTCGGCCTCAATTTCCCGACTGCCCACGCTCTGAAGGACGGCTATGCCCTGCCGGCGGGCTGCGGAGCCGCGTCGATCGTGTAGCGGCGGTAATACGAGCGGTAACGGCGAGAATGCGCGCCGTGGAGCACCACGCCCAAGAGCGGCATGTCCACGGCCCGGAGTTTTTGCACGGCCTCGTAGACGCGGGCAAGGCGGCTGCCGTCCTGTAGCACGGAGAGTAGGACGCCGTCGGTGAGCCGTGCCAGTACCAGGGCGTCGGCGGTCGTGAGGAGCGGGCTGGAATCGACGATCACCAGATCGAAGCCGTCGCGGAGGCGTTCGAACAAGGCGTCGGCTTTGCCTTGGGCGATCCCCTCCAGGGCGGCGGCGTCGCCGTGTCCGGCCGTCACCACCTGAAGCATCTCGAATTCCGTCTGCTGGACGACATCCGGGAGCTTCGCCTCGCCGCGGACCCATTCGCTCAATCCCGGCCCCAGGCGGCGGCCGAAAATGCGATGGACGCGCGGGCGACGGATATCGCCGTCCACCAGCACCGTCCGGCGGCCGGCCCGGGCCAGGCTCAGGGCCAACTGAGCCGCCGTCGTCGTCTTGCCCTCTTGCGCCAAGGCGCTGGTCACCAAGACGGCCTTCAAACGGTCCCGCGCCGCCCGGTGCAACAGCGTGGTGCGAATCTGATCCACGGACTCGGTCAGCACCGCCCGAACGTCGGAGGGAACCGTGCCGTTGCGAGAGAGGTTCGGCAGCCATTTCCGCCGTAGGATCGGCAGGTCGCCGATGACGGGAAGCCCCAATCCGTAAGCCAATTGCGCGGTGGAACTGACGGGCCGCAGCAGGTAATCGCCCAAGACCACCACGATCACGACGCCGGCCAAGGTCGTCAGCCCGATGAAAAGGACCAGCCGTTGTTTGTCGTGCAGGTTGTTCACGCGGGGGACGTCGGCCGGCTCGAATTCCACCACGCGCGGCGGGGCCTCCAATTCCACGTTCCAGCGTTCCAGTTCGTCGCCGGTACGATCGGCGATGGCCTTGAGCCGCTCCAATTCGGCCCGTTCCGCCTCCAGGTCGGCCGAGTACTTTCCGAAGCGTTCGGCGTCGGCCGCCTCTTTCTCGAACTGCTCCAAAGCCAGTTTCAACTCATCCTCGAGGACGGCCTTCTCCAGTTCGGCCGCGGCGATTTCGTTTTGCAGGCGTTCGGCCTCGGTGGGCGGCAAGCCGGTGCGTCCTTTTTCGATTTGTTCGCGGGCGTATTCGGTGAGGGCCGGCTCCAATTCGGCCCGGCGCTGGGCCGTCGCCGTCTCCAGCGACCGCAATTCCTCGGTCAAACGGCGGATGGTGGGGACCTCCGTCCCCGGCGCCGCACGCTGCCGTTCCTCGAACAGTTGCGCCTCGATGAGGGTCTTTCTCTGCACGGCGGCGGTCAACCACGGATCGGCCGCCAAACCCGCCTCCACAATCTGTCGGATCACCGCCTCGTCCCGGGCGCGACGTTCCTCCTCCGTGCTTTCGGGCCGCTCTTTTTCCAGCAATTCGAGCCGGGATCGAAGCACCGCCACCTTGCGATCCAGCCCGCCGATCTGGCGGCGAATCTCGTTCACGCGGCGGCGATGATCGGCCAGCGTCTCGAGCGCCGTGACGGCCTTGCGCCGCACCACCTCCGAATCGCTGCTGCCGACGGCATTGGCCAGCTCCTCGTAGCGAGCCGACCGATTCTTCACCAACTCCAACGTGCGTTCGTAGCTTTGCTGAAGCAGGTTCTTGCGGCGGAGGACGAATTCCCGATCGACGTTCACCACCTGCTCCATGTAGGCGTCCTTGACCGCGTTGACGATTTCCTTGATCTGCTGCGGGTCCTCGCCCTTCATGGAGATTTCCAGGATGTCGGCCTCGCCGGGAAAGCGGACGCGGATCTGCTGCCGCAGCCATTGCACGGGGTCGGCCTTGCCGGCGATCAGCGGCAATTGGGCGATGCCCTCCCGGCGCAGCGCCGCGTTGAGTACCAAATTGCTGGTGATCAGCGTGGCTTGGGTCTGCCGCTGCCGCAAAAGCGGGTCGTCGTCTCGGGTCTCGAACACCACCTTGGGCCGCTGGAGCGAGACGCGAAGCCAGGCCGCGGCCGTGTATTCCACCGGAATCTTGCGATCCGCCGTCAACATGGCGATCCCCGGCAGGATCGTCCCCAAGACCGCGATCCACAGCCAGCGGCGGCGGACGGCGTGCAGCACGTCGACGGGCTTGGGCGGACCCTGAAGCGTCTCCCGCACCGTCCCCGGGATCGTCGGCGCGGACGTCTTCGCCGTCGGTTGCAGCCCCTGATTGATGCTCAATGTCATGGACATGGATAGCGTGGCCCGCGATGGCGGGAACCTACCTCTCGCGTCGCTTCACGAACCGGTACGAGCCATGGTGCCGAACTCCGCTCGGCCCAATTCGGGCCGAATCTTTATTGTGGTTGCCGCAACGGCGGATTGCCAGCGATAAATGCCGCTTCACGGCGATCGACCACCCGCGGCCGGCGACGGACGCGGCCGGCTCCCGCACCGCGATCCGTGCGCCGGGGCGATGCGGCACGAGCGGCGGGTGCGGCATGCCTTCAGGACGTGCGGAGCAGCGCGTCCTCGGTTTCCGTCACGGTCAAGGACTCGATCCGGCCCAGGCTGTGGATCAGGGCCTGGAAGGCGATCAGAACGTCCGTGACGGTGAGGATTCCCCGCACTTTCTCGTCGTGGACGACCGGCAGGCAAGAAATCCGTCGCTGGAGCAGAATCGTCACGGCGGGGATGATCTCCGCCTCGGGCGAGACGGTGATCGGGGGTTGCGACATGACCTCGCGCGCCGTCTTGCCCCGCGGCCGGCAGATGTCGCGGTCGCTGATCACGCCCAGCACGCGGCCCGTGCGATCGACCACCAAGACGTGGCGAATCTTGCGTGCCCGCATCAATTCGGCGATTTGCGGGACAGGCTCGGCAGGTCCCACCTGAACCGGATCCTCCGTCATGACGTCCCGTACTCGGACGATCCCGGCTTGGGGGCCCCGCTCGTCGTCCATGCGGCGCAGGAGCACCCTGCGAAGGACGTTGCGTTTTTGGAAGAGCAATTGCTCGTGCGCGAGCGGCACGGCCTCAACGGCTCCTGCGCCGGGCGAGGTGGTGCGACGGAAGGGACAGCCTTTTCGCAAGGCGAGGAGAAAAGGCGCTCCCAGCACGATGACCAGGCCGCCGGCCGCGGCAAAGGCTGCGACGGTTCCTTTCGCGAAAAGGGCGGCCCCGTCGCCGCTCGACGTCGGGAACCAAAGCGAGCGACGGTTGCCTCCCCGCGTTTCGCCCCAAAAAGAGACGGCTTCACCGGCACGCTCCGCCGCGATCGCGTCGTTGCCCTTTCCGATTCGGGCGAACGTTTCCCGAATGACGAGACCCAGGCCGGCGACCAGCAAGATGCCTCCCGCGATCCCGCCCAGGATGACGGCGTACTCCGAAACGGCGGCTCCGCTTTGGCCCGAAACAAGGCGGCCGGCCCCGGCGATTCCCGTCGCAACGCGATGGAGCGGCTTCATCGGTTCGCATGTCTCCGTGAAATAGGCCCGTCCCGGCGAAGAACGTTCAGCGCCGAGGCGTGCGCAACCCGGTGGAATCACATCACGGCGAAGTAGTTGTCCACGGCCAGATCGAACAACTCCGGCGACATCCGCGGGGTGACGTCGGCATACTTGCAATAGTTGAGGACCTGGAGCAGGAGGTCGCGCGGCTGGCAAAAGCGAAATGCCCGGCCGACGCGCTTGTAATGCTTTTCCACCAGGTAATCGACGGCCGCCGCGTCGTACTGGATGCCCAGCTTCGGGGCCAGGACCTCGAACAGATTCCGGAACTCTTCCTCGCTCGGGTCCACCACCTCGATTTTGTAGGGGATCCGCCGCAGAAAGGCCTCGTCCACCAATTCCCGCGGCTCCAGATTCGTCGAGAAGACGATCAACTGGTCGAAGGGCACGCAGATTTTCTTGCCGTTGGGCAGATTGAGGAAATCGTAGCGCTTTTCCAAGGGGACGATCCAGCGGTTGAGCAGCTCGTGGATGGGCATGCGTTGCCGCCCGAAGTCGTCGATCACCAGCGTGCCGCAGTTGCTCTTCAATTGCAGAGGAGCCTCGCAGATGCCGGTGGAGGTGTTCAGCGTGACCTCCAGCGCCGCCATGGTCAATTCTCCCCCGGCGATGATCGTCGGCCGGCGGATGCGGACCCAGCGGCGATCGACCTTGCGGGAGTCGATCAAGCCGGTATTTTCGGGCAGGGGGACCTCGTGATGATTGACGGGATCGAAGACGCGGATGATCTCGCCGTCGATGCCGAGGGCGCGGGGCACCCAGATGTACGGCCCGAAGGCCGCCGTCACCCGTTCCGCGATGCTCGTCTTTCCGTTTCCCGGCGCCCCGTACAGGAACAGCCCTCGCCCGGAGTTCACGGCCGGCCCCAACCGATCCAACATGCGACGGTTGAGCAGCAGGTCGCCGAAAGCGGCCTTCAATTCCTCGGCGGTGGGCCGCTGCTGCGTCAGCGATTGCGCTTGCACGCTCGCCACGTAGTCCTTCAGCGAGACGGGAGCGGAACCGAAATAGGTGCAGTGCTGGGAATACCGCCGAGCACGTTCGCGCCCCAATTCGCCCAACCCGTAAACGTAGTCGTTCATCGGGGCGTCGCAACGATGTGCCACCAGGCGTTCCAGTTTCAGGCGGCGCAGCAGTTGATCGACGAGGACGAAGGGCAATTTGATCTGATCCGCCACCGCCCGGCCGCTGGCCTCGCCGCGCGCCAAGAGGTATTTCAAAATCAGCGCCTCGACCTCGCTATCGGTCAACTGGGCCTGTTCGAGCGATTCCGGCTCGATGGGGACGAACTCGGTTTTGGCCCAACTTTCCAGCGTGCGGCCGGTCTCGGGAAACGACGCGGGGTCTCCACCGGCTTCCGGCTGCTTCTCCGCGCGGGCGTTTTTCTCCTCCGCGGCAACCAGTCCTTGAATCCGCCGCAGGACGCGCTCGATTTCGGCCTCCTGGTCGGGGTCCTCCGAATCCGCGCTGTCACGGCGGGGCACAAGCGTCTCGAGATCGTCCCTCGGCTCGCCCGTTCGCGCGTCATTCGAACGCTCCCCGGGGGGCGAAAGAACTTCGTTTTCCGGCGGCGCCGCCTCCAAGGCCTGAAGCACCTTGGCGTCGGGAAGTTGCGAATCTCGCCCCAAGAGTCGTGCCAGCAGTCCCGCGTCCGATTTCTTGGTCATGGAAAATCTCGTGCGCAAGTACGATGAGCAGGGCGACCGGTCCGGGTCGCGGCCCCATTCACGCGAGGTTCAACGATACGATCCCCCCGGCTACCTCGGAGAGATCGGCTCAAGAAAAGCATACGTTACGACTCGGGGAGCGGACCGCTTTCGTTCTCCGGTGTCGGTAGGCGTCGCCCGCGGAGGGGGGCGTGAGGTGTGACGGCTGGGCAAGAAACGCCGAAAGACGCGCCGGGCGGAGGGCGCCTGCGGACAAAACGACGCCACACTCCCGACGGCCGTCCCTATTCCAGACCCGGACCGGGGATGCTTTCCCCGCGGAGCTGCCGGGCCTGCAATGCGCGGTCGAACGTCCCGTAAAACAGGGCGTTGACGTCCATCCAGGTGGCGCATGCCTCGACTTCTTCGGCCGTCAATTGGACGCCGAAATGCCGGCCTGCAAGGATTTCGTCGAACCAGCGGCAAGCCCGGGAGCCGAAATGGTCGGGCGGGGTGGCTGGTTCGGCGTTCGCAGACGGATGCGCCCCCGTCCAAGCCGAAAACGGCACCTTGGCCGCCAATTGGATGTAGGCGACGGTGAAGGCCCCCTCGGGTCGCGCGACCAAATTGAGCCCCCCTTCCGCCTTGTCGTCGCAGTGGCAGGCCGCGCATTTGCGGTCCAAGATGGGCTGCACCAGGCGTGGAAAGCTGAAAGGCCGAGACCCGTCCGGCCCGGGGGTAATCGCCGACGGCTCGCGCCTCAAAGCGAGGGGGGGCCGAGACACCGCCGGCGCCACGTGTCGCGGCTCGTGGCAACCCACGCAACTCAGCGTCTCGCCCGGCTGGAGATACGTCAGACTCCGCATGGTCTGCACGGCGCGGCCGTGTTCATCCAGGGCCTGAAAGGCGATGGGCACTCCGGCGGGGACCGTGAAGTAGGCGGAACCGTCTTCCTCGACGGGTACCGTGCCCAGCACCTGCTTGCCCGGCGAGGCATGCGCCAAACCGACCATGGGATCGTTGGCGTGCGGGGTGGCTTTGGGCAGTACTTGCACAATGCGGAGACGCCTAATCGGCACTTTCGGCAGCGGTTTCCAAGAGGCATACACATTTTGCAAGATCAGGGTGCCGAACCCGCGCGGCGTCTCGGCCGGCGTATTGGTGCCCTGCGGGGTAGCCGGCGTCACCGACGCACGGTCGGCACCGCTCAACGACACCGATCGCACCGCGCCCTCACCCCGCACCGGCGATCCGCCGTCGGGCCGGCCGGCCCCTGGAGCGTCGTCGTCGACGTCCAATCGGGCCAGGTTTACCGGGCGCTCGCGCGGGCCGAGCGGCATGGCCCACAAGCTCGAAATCGCCGGGTCGCGATGCAGCAGCTCCTTGTTGCCGAAGCGGTCGCAGAGATAGACGCCGAACATGGCGGGCGGGTTAGGGTCCGGTTCACCGATCAACCGGTCGAAGCTGTACGCCGCCAGGAAGAAGGCCTCCGAGAACGGCCAAGGGGAGCGGTAGCAGTGACCCGGCCAGCGGCGGGCCTCCACGGGGACCTCAATACGAGCGCGATCCACGACTCCCGCCCACCAGTACTCCTCGCGGCTCAGGTTGGCCAACGGGACTTCGCTCTCCGGAAACAAGGCGTCCGGGGTTAGGCGCTCCAGCGGTTCCAAGCCGTCGTTGCCGCGATCGGGGTCGATCAAGATGATCGATCCGGCGGTCATGGCGTGGTGCGCGGCGGCGGTGGCCATGACGCGATGGGAGCCGGGCACGGGTCGCGCCTCCCACACACCGACGGGGTTCCAAGTATTGTTGCCGTAGAAAGCGGCGACGCCGGTTCCGTCGGGCCGGGCCGTCCACAGCATTTGGTAAAACACGGCGTGCCGATCCACGTAGTCCCAGCGGGTGTAGATGATGCGGCCGTCGTGCAAGACGGCGGGATCCCATTCGTGCGTTTCGTGGAACGAGATGGGCCGGGGCCGGCTGCCGTCGGCTTCCGCCAGGGTCAAGACGTGGACGGGGCAAGGCCCGCGACCGCAGCGGTGATACCCGCCTCGCCGCGTGGAGATGAAGACGATGCGGCCGTCCGGCAGATAGCGTCCCGCGAAGTCGTCGAAAGGCCCGTCCGTCAAGCGTCGCACGGAGCCGTCCGCCCGCCGCCACTCATAGAGGTGATACGCCCGATCCAGGCATTCCTCGCGATGCACCGGAATCGAAGGTACCTCGCAGTAGGCGAAAAGCACCCGTTCCCCGTCGTGCGACACATCCAGGAATTGGTAGCTTCCCGGCGGAAAACTCGCCTCGAACAGCGGCCGGCAAGCAAGCGAGACGCCGGGGCGATCGAGCACGAACACTCCGCCGCCGGGCCGCGCCGTGCTCCCCTGATATTGCGTCAATTGATGGCTGAAAATGCTGGGGACCTGTTTGATGAAGACGATCGGGCCGCGAGGCGCCTCCGCGGCGCTGAACATGAGGTCCCGGCGCAGGCGGTGCACGGCCAGCCACAGCTCGCGCCAGGCCGATTCCTCGGTCGCCCCGTCCGCCAACCGGTCGCTTTCCGGACGCAAGGCGCGGATCCGAGCACGAAGCTCCTCGGGCAGCGATCCGCGGTCCTCCAAGTACGCAGTCAGGCGTTCGATCCGTTCCCAGAGGACCGCGACGGCTTGTTGATAGGTCACCGCCTCGCGCGGCGTTGCGATGCCGTCCTGTTTCCGCCAATCCTCCTCCAATTGGGCCTGCTCGGCCGGGTCGCTGGGATAGGCCGAGGGCGATTCGGCGCGAGCGACCGCGCTCCAGGCAAGCACCATCAGCGCCGAAGTTACGTAGAACTTACAGCGGTCGAAGCGGCGCGCGACCATGGCGGCAACTCACTTTCCGGTGGAAGGGGGGCGATGCGAGCCTCGGGACGGTCCGTCCGCCTCCAGCCCGTCCGCACGAAACGAGGCGCCTCTCACCGATGATTATGAAGCGAGGCGCCGGCGCCTGCAAGAAAGCAAGAAAAATTGATCGGGGGCGCTCGGCCGGCGATTACGGGCAGCGCCGACCTGGCCCCATCGCCGCACGGCCCTTACAATCGCGGTTTTGCGCCGGCCCCGCCCTTTCCGCTTGGTGCTCCGCATCGACCTGGTTTGCTCCGGATATGTCACTTTCCAGGACTTCCCGCCAAAGCGATCCCAGCCCGCCCCGCGTGGGGGGCGTATGCTATTTGAACGCCGTCCCGCTGTTGCGTTATTTGGGGGATAGCATCCCTGCGGAAAACATCGTTTACGACGTCCCCAGCCGACTCGCCGATCGGATGGCCCGCGGTGAATTGGATGTCGCCGTCGTCCCCTCGTTGCACGCCTTTCGGGATCCGTCCACGATCGTGCTTTCCGATGCCTGCATCGCCGCGCAGGACGTCGCCCGCAGCGTGATCCTCTTCAGCCGCGTGCCGCTCGATCGAATCGCGACCTTGGCCCTGGACGCGGGTTCGCGGAGCAGCGCGGCGTTGGTGCGGATTCTGTTGGCGGAGTTGCACGGGATTCGGCCGCGGACTCGGGACCTGCCTCTCGACGAGGACCTCGCGCACGTCCCGGAAGACGCGGTGCTGCTGATCGGGGACCGCGCCATGCTATGTCGGCCGGCCGGCTTTCCGCACGTTTGGGACGTGGGTGCGATGTGGCACGGTTGGACGGGCCTGCCGTTCGTGTTCGCGCTTTGGATCGCCCGCCCCGGCGTGGACCGTGCCTATTGGGGACCGCGCTTTGCCGCCGCGCGAGACCGGGGCGTCGCCCGGCTCCGCGAGATCGCCCTCGAAGCGGCGGAAAACTTGGGTCTGCCCTTCCCGACTTGCTATGATTATCTAAGTCGGAACTTGCATTTCCGACTGGGTGAGGCCGAAAAGGCCGCCCTCGATCGTTTCGGCGAACTTTTGGCCAAACATGGTTTTGTTCCCAGCGGAGTCCACCTTGACTACGATTGCGCGGATTCTCGATAAGGCCGTCGCCGGCTGCCGTTTGACGGAGCAAGAGGCCGTAGCCCTGCTCCGCGATTGCGACGACTTGGCCGCCCTGGGCGAGGCCGCCGACGCCGTGTGTCGGCGCCTGCATCCGGAGCCTTTTCGCACGTACAACATCGACCGCAATATCAACTACACCAACATCTGCGTGGCGGGGTGCAAATTCTGCGCCTTCGCCCGGCGGCACGGCCACGAGGCAGGTTACGTCCTCGACGAAGACGTGCTCTTCGCCAAGATCGCCGAGACCCTGGAGTTGGGCGGCGACCAGATTCTGCTCCAAGGGGGCCTCAACCCCAAGCTGCCCTTGAGTTGGTACGAGGATCTCTTGCGGGCGATCAAGGCGCGCTTCCCGCAAGTCAACATCCACGGTTTCAGCCCGCCCGAAATCTACTTCTTCGCCCGAATCTCCAAGCTCTCCATCGAAGAGGTCTTGGGGCGGCTGCGCGACGCCGGCTTGGGGAGTCTGCCCGGCGGCGGCGCCGAGATCCTCGTCGATCGCGTCCGCCGCAACCTCGCCCCCGGAAAAGTGAGCGCCGACCATTGGCTGGAGGTCTGCCGCACGTGGCACCGCCTGGGCGGCCGCGGTTCGGCCACCATGATGTTCGGCCACATCGAAACGTTGGAGGAACGCGTGGAACACCTCCACCGCCTCCGCGAGCTGCAAGACGAGACCGGGGGCTTCACCGCCTTCATCTGCTGGACCTTTCAACCGAAGCATACGGAGCTGGCCCACATCGCGAAACTGGGCGCCGCGGCCTACCTCAGGATGCTGGCGACGGCAAGGATGTTCCTCGACAATTTCCCCAACATCCAGGCCAGTTGGGTGACGCAGGGCGCTCAGATCGGGCAGCTCTCCCTCCGCTTCGGCGCCAACGACATGGGCAGCCTGATGATCGAGGAAAACGTGGTCGCGGCGGCGGGAACCCAATTCCGCACCAGCGAGCGCGAGCTGCGGTCATTGATCCAACAGGCCGGCTACCAGCCTCGCCGGCGCAACGTCCACTACGAACTGCTCGAAGTGTGAGCCGGCTCCCGTTCCCTTCATCCTTCTTGGAGCGTTTGGCGGCCGTCGTGCCGGCCGATCGTTACGAACACACGCTCCGCGCCTTGACCGAACCCAAGCGCGTCGGGTTTCGGGTCAATCGCCTGCGGGCGGAGCCTACGGAGGTAGAGGCGGCGCTGCAAGGGGAGGGCGTGGACTTCACCCCCGTCCCTTGGTTACCCGACGCCTACACCGCGCCTGCCGCGTACCGCGAGCGATTGGTGCGGTCGCCGCTGTTCTCGACCGGACGCATCTGTTTGCAGAATCTTTCCAGCATGGCCGCCGTGTGCGTCCTCGACCCGCAGCCGGGCGAAGAGGTCCTCGACCTGGCCGCGGCGCCGGGCGGAAAGACCTTGCTCATGGCCCAGCGGATGCAAAACCGCGGGCGGATCGCCGCCGTGGAGGTCATTCGCGAGCGCTACTACAAGATGCAGTCGGTTCTCAAGACGGGCGGAGCCGCCAACGTGCGGACGTACTTGGCCGACGGCCGCACGATCGGCCGCAAGACGCCCGAACGATTCGATCGCGTGTTGCTGGACGCCCCGTGCTCGGGCGAAAGTCGTTTTCACGCGGACGATCCGGCCTCGTTCGCGCGCTGGTCTTCGCGGAAGATCGCCGAGTGTTCGCGCAAGCAGGTCGGCTTGCTTCGCTCCGCCGCGGCGGCGGCCAAGGTCGGCGGCATCATCCTGTACGGCACGTGTTCCTTCGCCCCCGAGGAAAACGAGGCGGTGGTGGACGCCCTCCTGCGCCGTTACGGAGAAGCGATCGCCGCGGAGCCTGTCTCGCTACCCCTGGAGAATCTTCAGCCGGGCCTGACACGCTGGGGCGAGCACGCGTTTCACCCCGCCGTCGCCGCGGCCGTCCGTATTCTGCCGACGGACGCAATGGACGGCTTTTTCCTGTGCCGCCTTCGCAAAACGGCTTCCATGGAGGCGATCGGGCGCCCTGCGCGGCGCGGAGGCCGCATGCGGCCGCGCTCCCGCCGGGACCTCGGGTAGCGCCCACGGGCGTCCTGTCCGAGCCTCGGGCGTCAGCCCGAGGTGGACTTCCTGTACGAGCATCACTCGCAAATCGCGTCGTTCCGGGTCGTGAACGAGGGGGCGGCGGACTATCATGGAAAGAGTGTCCCTCCGTCCCGCCCGGCCGCGTATGCGGTCGTCGCGGCTGCCAAGCCGTTTGCATCGGCGGCGACGCGGGAAGCCAGGCCCCTTTCATCGAAACCCGTTCCTCCGCCCGCGCGTATGGAGCCATCGACCGCGGCCCAAGCCCACGACCTGATCCGACCGCGCACGCCGGCGGTTCACGCCGCCTTATGGTCTGGGGGGTTGTTATGCCTTTTGGTGTGGGGGTATTGGGCCGACTTTCAAGACGTGGCCGCGGCTTGGCAGGGGCCGCAGTACTCGCACGGCCTGCTTATTCCGCCGGCCGCCGTCCTGCTCCTTTGGTACCGCCGACACGCAGGCGCGTCGTCTTTCGCCCCGCGTGATGCGGCCGAGCGATGGGCGGCGCTGGTCTTCGTAGGCCTGCTGATCCTCGCCGGCTCGGCGCTTGCTTTGTCCGGGAGTGCGCCGGCGGATTGGACC
>FWPU01009536.1_pt1 | contig 14936 bp, 12 predicted proteins | sample 2228361 | NCBI WGS metagenome assembly FWPU01 (sample SAMEA103939777, study PRJEB20133) | metagenome
GTCATTGCGAGCGTAAGCGAAGCAATCCCCCTCGTTTTCAGTCCTACTGTCATTGCGAGCGACTGAAAGGAGCGAAGCAATCCCCTCCGTTTTCAGTCCTACAGTCATTGCCATGATGTGGGGGATTGCTTCAGCGCTTTGCGCCTCGCAATGACACATTAAAGGACCCCCTGTCACCCTGTCATTGCGAGCGAAGCGAAGCAATCCCCTCCGTTTTCAGTCCTACTGTCATTGCCATGATGTGGGGGATTGCTTCGGTCGCTTTGCTCCCTCGCAATGACACTGCAGGAAGGGATTGCTTCGGCGTTTCGCGTCTCGCAATGACACTTTATGTCTCCCTTCGGGCTCCTCGAAATGACACAAAATGAAATGAAAAAAAATAATTATTTTATTATTATTAGAGAATGCCAGAAGTTGTAAAAACAGCAGAATTTGTTTGTCCTGGTCATCCAGATAAGGTAGCAGATCAGATAGCAGATAAGCTTGTTGATACATGTTTGAAAGAAGACAAATTTTCTCGAACTGCTTTTGAAATCTTGGTAAAATCAAATAAAGTTGTTGTAGCAGGAGAGGTAACATCAAATTGTAAAATAGAAAGTATATTAGAAGAAACAATAAAAGAAGTTGTCAGAGATATTGGCTACATAAACAACAACTATGAATTCAGTTCCGATAACATAAAAGTAATAAATCTTCTTAAAAGTCAGTCGGAGGACATTGCAATAGGAGTCAAAAAGGACAATAACAAAATTGGTGCAGGAGATCAGGGTATAATAATTGGCTACGCTACTGATGAAACAGATGAGTTTTTACCATTTCAATATATGCTTGCAAGAAAAATTATTTTACAAGCAGAAGAAGTAAGAAGAAAAGGTTTGATACCATATTTAGGTCCTGATGGTAAAGCCCAAGTTAGCGTATTGTTTAAGGATAGTATACCAATAGAAATTCTTGATGTCGTTATATCTTTACAGCACTGGGAAGAAAAACCGCTGGAAAAACTTCGTAATGATTTTATGGAATATATACTTATTCCTACTATTCCCAAAAAATTATGGAAAGGAAATAAAAAGAAGATATATATCAACAATACGGGAAGATTTATAAAAGGTGGCCCGGACGCTGATTGTGGATTAACAGGAAGAAAAATAACAATAGATACCTATGGTAGCGAAGTTCCCGCTGGTGGTGGAGCTTTCTCAGGTAAAGACCCTACAAAAGTTGACCGCTCCTTTGCATATATGGCAAGGTTCCTCGCTAAAAATATCGTTGCCGGTAAACTGGCAAAAAAATGCATGGTTACTTTCGCCTTTGTCATTGCAGGTGAAAAACCGCTACATTTTCAGATCGAAACATTTGGAACTGCTAAATTTTCCGAAAATAAAATTATTGAGATCGTTTCAAAAAATTCTTTATTAGAAGTAAAAGAAGTAATAGATTTCCTTCAACTAAGACAACCATTTTATTATTCCACCTCAAAATCAGGTCACTTTGGTTTTATACATCAAAATAAACCTTGGGAAAAAATAATAAATAATTTCTAAAAACCAATTTTATTTTGCTTTAACAAGTCATTAGTGATTTAATCCTTAACCATAGATTTTATCATAATAAAAAGTAGAATTATTGAAATAAAATGTAAAAATCCTGAAGCAATATTGATAATTAAAAAAATCGGCACTATTTTTTGAGAAAACAACCCCATATATATTACTGCCGAGCTTAATACTCTTGCAATGTTGGCTAATGTAAATATAGTAAATGGAATATAAGATAGCTTTTCTTGTTGCGGTATTTTATTGTAAATACTTGGAAATATTATTACAGAATGTGAAAACACCATACCAAAAATAAATCCTAAACTTATTGAATGAAATCCGGGCTCAAATCTTCTATAAATAATAAGTATTACCCCAATTATGCCAAAAATATAGGAAATATTAAGAGTTATTCTAAAGTACCTTTGAATCTCTGAAATCCTGGTAAATTTTGTCAGTTGCATCTTTATATCATTTATAAAAGAATTAAAAATAAGAACTAACAAACTTATCTTCTCAATTCCATGTGTTTCCAGAATAAATATAGTGATATTATATAAAATGAATGTCAATGTTGCTAATACTACCTGAATTTTTATGAAAATGCTTTTACGCCATATGCGAGCTAACATAGTTCTTTCACCCAAGATTACAAACAAAGGAAATAATAGAAAATATTCTACATTCTCTAATTCTAATAATGTTCTTGTATTTTTTGATAATATGGAAGAAATAGATAATAACAATCCTGCCAAAAAATTAAAATAGTGCGATGATAATTTTAAAGTTATACAGTTTTTTAATGAGTATGCGCTAAATACTATTCCACCACATAAGAACAAAAAAGCAGTCATTTGTTTTATATATATGTGTAAGTGCTTTAGATAGACAATATAAGTTAATATTTCAATAAGCGTTCCTAAGATAAAAAAATATGGTATAAACTTAAATTTTGTATTAAATGTTTGTTCAAAAGTAATAAGACATCCAAAAAAGCCAAAAATAAATATTTTTCCATGAAGATTTTGTATTCTTGTTAAAACATCCACAGGATAACCATTCATTGCAAATAATTTTAGTATACCCAATACTATTGCAATATGTAAAAAAACTTTAACTATTTTCATCTTACTTTATTCTTTGACTTTTAGTTTTCCATATATTTATGCCGAAAAGTAATAGCGCAATTATTGCAAAAATCCCTGAAACCGCGTAATTATACATTAGCACTTTCTCAATAAACGGAACAAAACCAAGTAATCTTGGTGGTAATATCAACCATCCTATCCGTCCAATACAAGCTAAGTTTATAAAAATAAATACCAATATTACAATTTTAGTAGAATAAATATTCCTCTTTTGAAAAAAACCTGGTAATAATCTTGTGCCAACACCAAAAATAAGTTGTGTAGCAAATCCTAAAAAAAATATATGACGGACAGTATTATAACTGTATGGTATTTTTATACTAAATAATTTACTACCATTCAATATTCCATAAGATATAATATAAGAAACGAGCCAAAGATAACTGGAATATATTAAAAGTTCAAACCTACCAAATTCACCATAGTCAGAATAACCATCTCTTGGTTGCCTTTTACTTTTAACAAGGTGATTGCGTAAACTTTTATTTTCTGTATCAAATAAAAACCGTATGGGATGTTTTTTATACTTTAAAGGAAAAATTATGCGAGAAATTATTTGTAGTTTTAGTATGAGAAACATAACTAATACACACCAGATTAAATTTGTAATGTATCCTGTAATATTAAACCATGTAATGTCCACTGATAAGAAATTTGACAGTTGATTTACTAAGATAACCAATATATATATGTAGCTTGCTCTTTTGAAAACTTCTAATTGAGGAGGTGGTAGATGTAAAAATGAAGGTAAAAACAGAACAGAAAATGCAAATATGATTGGGAAAAGTATAAATTGAACAAATACTTCAATACTAATATACCTACTTATAACATTTCTAAATATTAAAAATCTCTCTGCTACTCCTAAAAATACAAACAACAACCATCCTATCAATACAATATAAATGTAATTTTTTATGAACTTTATTAACGCAGTTTCATTTTTATTCCTTGCAAGGATTTTTATAACTTCGCAAATATAAATAAGAATACCAATTGTTTCCAAAATTACACCAATATAGCAAGAAATTTTTAATATATGAATATTTTTTAAATATGGAATAGAAAACTCAGAAGAACTTGCTAATAGAAGTCCAATAAACACAAGGTAGAAAATAAGATTTATTGTTTCTCTACTATACTCTCTTATACCACCAAGTTTAGGCAAAAAATATAAACTCATGCCAATAATAAATAAGCCAAACCATCCGACAAGTTGTAAGTGGGCATGGGTTTGTATCCAAATATCTAAATAATTTGGCAATTTAAAATTAAATCCTATGGGAAATACTATGTGCGCTCCGAGCAAAAATCCTCCTAAAATAGCAATTGATATAGATGCGAATATAAATTTATTCATTGGATAAAAACTTGAATATTATATATTAGTATAAATTTTATAGGAGAGATACCGAAAAACAGTTTCTAAGAAAATAATAAAGTTCCTCTTTCTTAAAGTTTGATATAATTACTGATTACAAAAGAGCTGCGTTCTTTACTAACAATGTATCTCGTTTAAAAATTGACTTCTTTATTTTATTATTATGTTTAAATCTAATTGCAAAATACAGAACGCTCGTAATTCAAAAATGCTTGAAATAAATTACCCGTAGTTTTGTATAATTCATTGTTTGAAAATTTTATTAACCTTTTACAAAATTCAAATCCCCATTGACCTAAATGTTCATTGAAAAATTTTCTCATAGCATCCTGACAAACTACAATGTGTTCATTGTTATTTTCTGAGAATGCATACAGCTCTTTTTGTAAAAGAAAAGACATAAATTCAAGTTCAATTGAGATATGGTCAGTCCTCTCTTTAGCAGATTTTGAAACTTTAACCCCAAAGGCTCTATAAAAAGCATTTATATCTGCTAATCTTTGAGATTCACGAAACACATTATCCGGAAAATATTTTGTTTCGTATAAAGGAATATCACCAACAGCATGACCAAAAGTTTTTACATACGAATTTCCCCACTCAGATAAAGTCATGCTTGTAATAATAGAAATTAACAAACTAATGAGTTGAGAGGTTTGAGGGGTATTAGAAATATCGTTAAAATATTTAGAAATTTCTTCTAATTTACCATCAATAAATATTTCATTTTTTAATACTTCTAAGTTTTCTTTAGTAGGATATATGAACATAATAGCGAAGAATCTATATAATAGAGAACGACAACTATTGGCTTGCCCACAAACATGGTTTATCATCATAAATTATTAAATTGAATTATAATGTTTTAAATCACGAATAAAGAATGGTTCTTCAACAGTAGTTCGAACAATTTCTTTACCATTTTTGGAGTATCCAATAACAGTATCATTATACATTGCCCATTTTTCATTTTCAAATATTTTTTCACCTTCTTTTATTTCATACTTAAATATTATTTTTTGAGTTGTTCTAAAAAGTTGTAAAACTGCTAAAAGTTTTCTTGATGGATAAGAATATTTTTCAATGGCGTCATCTACACCGGGACCAAACATCTGTCGCAAATATTCTTTAGGAACCCATCGTGGAGGGATATAATATACATTCGGTCCAGTTCCAAATTGTGGATACAAAGGTAAAGCAACTTTTTCAACTTTTACTAAATAGTAAATAGGATTAGATTCATCTTCTTTCCAACTGCCGTCCTGATTTATTTCTACAAGACCTTGTAATCTAATTTTACCTACACAAGATGTTACACATCTTGTTTCCATAGGCTCTCCTTCTGAAAGTGGGTCATCACCTTCAATTCGTGGATAACATCCTATACACTTTTCTGAAACTTTTGTATTTCCTCTATACATTGCTTTTTTATATGGACATGCTTCAACACATTTTTGATATCCTCTACATCTTTTTTGGTCTATAAGGACTATGCCATCTTCTTCTCTTTTGTAAATAGCTTTTCGTGGGCACGCAGCAAGACATGCAGGATATGAACAGTGATTGCATATTCTTTGTAAATAGAAAAACCATACCTTATGCTCTGGTAAGTCAGTTTCTTTTATAAATTCACGGGTAAAAGAATATGGAACATCTTCACCATAATTGGGATAACGCCATTCCTTATCAGATGGTATATAACCCAATGCTACATTATGTCCATCTTTTCTATAAGATGGAACTGCTTCAAATATTGTCATTCCCTCATATTTACCGTATGGTGTATCATTTTGACTTTTACCATTTTTATTCCATACCATTTCCTTCCCTGCTTTTTGATGTTCATCATGTAAAAGTTGTAAAATTTTTATATCCCAATGCTGAGGGTAGCCACCGTAAGGTTTCGTTTCAACATTATTCCACCACATGTATTCCTGTCCATCTGAGAAAGTCCATGTTGCTTTACATGCCATCGTGCAGGTTTGACATCCTATACACCTGTTTATGTTAAAAACCGCTGCAAACTGAAATTTAGGATGTTTTTCCTCATACGGATATTCCATTTTTCTTCCTATCTGCCAATTATATACTTCTGCCATCGCATACCTCCTAACTAAACTAAGCAAACTTTAACCATTTATTTTTCACTTCTTCAATTGACTTTTTTATATAATTTTCGCCTTTGAGTTTATAGATGTCATTTGTATATTTAAAGAAAGGATTTTTAAATAGCCACAAAATTCTGGATTCATCAAATCCAAGTTTTATATATTCTTCAATAATGATTTTAACGGTTTCATCCAAATTCCCACCGGAACATCTTATAGCTACTAATTCAAAAGGGTCCTCTTCTTCAAGATGTATTTTTTTATTTACTTTATCAGGATTTACAGCCATTTTTTCTACTCTATTTTTACCAATTTACCGTTTAAATAAGTAATCATGAACTCGCTTTCATCAGCAGGGGTAAGAGCAGTTTTTACAATATCCAAAACACCGCTACCACCCAATCCTCCTGGTTCTGCTTTAGTTATTTTCACTAAAGTTTCCTTTGGAGTTGTATTAACAGCATGATTATCAGCTTCTCCGCCGAAGATGAAGCCCATCTTTACTTTCGCCTTGTGAAATAAAGAATCTAATTGATGCATCGGCATCAACCATCCTCTTGTTATAGATTGTTGCGACCCATATCTGAAAGTTGCTTGATAATTTGTATCTTCAGATTGTGCTCTACCATCAGGACGCGTTTCATGTGCTTTTACAGATTTTTCAGTTGCAATAAAACCTCCGTGTTTAGTCATTACAATATTATATGGGTAAGCGGGGTTATATTTTACTCTAAGCATAAGTCTCGCCACCTTATAAAAGGGGTCATCCGGTTTTGCACCTTTATATGGCCTGTCCTCAGGATTAGCGTCCACATATACATAATCTCCATTATTTATACCTAAATCTCTTGCCGCTTGCGGGTTCATATGTAATACCGCTTCTCCAACTCCAGGTGCTCGCCTATCCCTCCTATACGGATCTCCATAGTCAGTACTCCATATAAACTGCCAATCCGTAACTTGCCATGATGAATGAGTAGCATGACGAGTTTTGGGTGTTAAACAATAAAATTTAAATCCTTGTTCCATTAAAGGATTCTTAGTCTTTTTCACTTCCTGCCATGAAAGTTTTATATTGCGAATCTGTCTTTTATCAACATCCATTTCATCAAGCTTAATCCCATAATCGTCTGGTCTTATATAAGGATTTGTGCTTACAATAACATTAGGCAAATAAGGAGTAGCTTCAGGTCCTTCCCGATGAACTATAAAATTCTCACCATATTCTATTACCTCCGGTTCATCATTATAACTTTGTAATCTACCTGTAGGTGTGAAAAATGGCCACTGCTCTTTTATTTGTTCATAAAATGGAACTCGCGGATATGTCCTAAATAACATTAATGCAGCACCTGATTCCCCATATTTACCAGCCATAATATCTTCAAATCTATACCCTTTTGTTGTCGTAGAACTATCCAACAATCTCTGAATATATACCTCTACTCTATTTTCCAATGCAAACTTCCAATGTTTTTCAAATCTATCATCTTTTAAAATTTCTCCTAATTTTTTAGAAAACTCAGCCAGAATTGTTACATCATCCTTGGTATCATAAATGGGGTCAACACTTCCTTTCCATATCTGTAAAAATGGATTTGAACAAGAAGCAGTAATTTCATAGTTTTTTGTTTCAATCCACGAATTTGCAGGTAAAATAAAATCAGCATATTCACAAGTTGAGGTCATTTCAATATCCTGACTTATTATTAATTCTATATTAGGATTTACATTCTTTATCATTTCATATACCCATTTTGCATTATTTAGTAGATTTACATTTGTAAACCACATCAGTTTAGTTGGTGTCGGCATATGAGTTTTACCTGTAAAACATTTCCTACCATACTTAGGAGTGTCAACTATCAAAGGTTTATCATCATAATTCCAGTATGCGGGTTCTTCATCATAAGTATATTTTTTTATCTTTATCTTATCAACAGAAGCATCTTCATCTAAAGTTGGATTAAAAGGATCTTCTGAAATCCAGACTAAAAATCCTGGACCAGACCACTCACTTGCTTGGAAAAGTGCTGCTTTATAATTACCTGCCCAGGTAAATCCACCTGCGCCTGGCCTGCCAAAATTAGCTGTTAGTATTAAAGGTAAATATATTGCTCTATTTATCTCAGTTGCATGAAACCAGTGATTTATTCCTTCGCCTATATGTATAGCTACGGGCTTTATAGTAGCAATGTCGCGCGCTAACTTCATTATGTGTTCCTTCTTAACCCCTGTTATTTCTGTAACTGTATCTATATCATAATCCCGTAAATGAATTTTATAAAGTTCCCAAATTGTCTTAACTTCTACTTCCTTCCCATCTACAAGTTTTACTTTACCTGAATAAGTTAATGAAGGATTAATTCCTTTATTTTTTAGTGTTTTTCCAACATCATCCCTTGTAATAGGTTTCAATTCTTTTGAATTCTCATCAAAAACAACATAATCTCCTATTTTTTCATATTGTTCTTTAGTTAAATGTTGAACTTTAAAGCTTGGTCCATTGTCTTTTAACTGAAGTTGATAATTTGGGAATACATCTTTTGCCTGCAATCTTTTTAAATTGTCTAATCTTACTAACAACACGAAATCACTAAATTCTTTAACAAAGTCTTCATCATACCATTTATTATCCATAAGGATTTTTGTAATACCCAATAGTAGTGCAGCATCAGTTTGTGGTCGGATACTAATCCAGTAATCTGCTTTCGTAGCAGGTGGGCTATATTCTGGAGTTATAACAACAACTTTTGCTCCTCTTTCCATTGTTGTAATAAAAAAATGTGAATCGGGTCTTTTGTTTTCTACAAGATTTTTACCAATTTGAATATGAAGTTTAGTAAAACGAAGGTCATTAAAATCACAATCGGAAGATTGAAGCCCGTGAACGAAAGGAAATCCAGGTGCTTGATCCCCATGCCAGGTATAATTTGACCATATCCTTGCTCCAACTGCTTTTTCCGGTCCCACATTTCTAATGTGGGCATCAAGCAATGCAAGTGTGGTTGCTAATCGATACATACCGTACTTACCTATTACACCTAAAAGTCCCATACCACCTCGCAGTTTGAATGTCCTAACACCTGATTCTTTCCAGTGTTCTAACATTTCTTCTGGGTATCCTTGTTCTAATAATCTTTTTTTACCTTCCTCCCCTGAATATCTTTTAGCAATATTTATCATACCATTTGCAATATATGTATAAATGTCATCCCAATCCAATCTCACAAATTCATCTAATCCTCGCGCGGTAAATTTATATTTATCCTTATTTTCCGGCGTAAGTTCGGGGAAGCCATCATCTGCCCACTGCTTCCAACCCTTGCGAACCATGGGATATTTCAATCTGTATTGACCATATACCCTCCTATGAAAAGTAAATCCGTTAGAGCATCCTCGTGGATTCCAGTTATATGTTGCTCTATTGCCATATATATCGGTTATCTTATGATTATCATAATTTTGTTCAGTCCTTATCATTACGCCGTTTCTTATAAAACCTCTCATTCTACATTCATGGGTGCAGTTAGGCGAACATATATAAGTAAAACTTTTATCATATTTATATTGGTCTCTATAAACCTTTTCCCAACCACGCCCAGGATAGTAAGCTAGAGGATTATCTATCTCCGAAAGAGTTTCTAAAAATAATAATCTCGGGAAACCTCCAATTAAAGCAGTAGCTCCTAAAACAATGCCTTTGCCTGTAAATCTTAAAAACTCTCTTCTTTTTATATCAACATTACTATCATTCATGGTTAATTCTCCTATTCTATTTAAGATATAGATAATACCAACTTGAAATCAATTTTTGGCCATCTCTATCAAATTGAGAACCATCCCAAATTGCAAATGCAATTGGGATTTTTTTACCTGTCTGTATTTGTATATCATTTTTATTATTACTTCTTAGTTTTCTCACGAATATAACTCGCCAATTTCCATCACTCCATACACCTTTACCTTCTATATTTTGTAAGAGTGTTGATTGACTTTCTGCGGTCTGTGCTCCATGAGCATACAAATTTTCAATAGATGATGTCATACCACCCATTTGTAAATTCCCAACCGCTTTTGAGGTATAAAATGTTTCCTTATCTTTTTTTATTATTTCTGTAAAAGGTAAATCATTAGCTAAATTTGGATATATCCTTTTTGAATAATCAGGACTCATTTGCCAATTTGGTTTAAAAAGCCAAATACTCACCGATGAATCTTTATCACCCATGCCTATAAATGGTGGTTTTTCATTATGTGAAAATTGAATGGCAACCATATCTTGGAATTCTGTGTGTGCATAATTGCGCGTATCCTCTGTTTTATCTTCATATTCTACTAATATAGCTAATTTATTACTATTATACATCCCTTTCACATATAAGATTTTGTAATTTTCATCCCCTTGCCATAATCTATTAACAGGTATTTCATAAGTTTTAGTATTTTCCCATTCTTTTGCATCTATTGTGAAATTAAAATCATCTGAGACTTTTGAAAGGTAAATTGTTGCATCTTGAGGTGGTTTAGCTATCCTTACATTTTTTTCTTCTAAACTTTTCACATAGTAAACCAATCCCCATATAAGTTGCCTGTGTTTTTCACTATCAGCACCTATCATTTTTTCAATACTTTCAACAAAAGAGGGCATTGGTGTTCCGTCCATACCTGTCAAAAATCTTTTTACGAGGTCTTCTTCTGTATTTCCACCCAGATATACTCCTTTTGTAAAATCTCGCACCTTAATTGGATTACCCCAGCTATCTTTTTGCTCACCTGCTTGTGGACCATCACCTTTACCTTTTTCACCATGGCATTTCCAGCATTCTACCTCTTTATAAAATTTTTTGCCTAAAATAAGTAGTTCGTTGGTTTTCTCCAGTTTAGCAGGCAGTTTAATAGGTTGCGCTTTTCTAACTTCGAAAAAATCGATACACTTACCGGCTACACATTTTTTTGCAAATGTCTTAATAAATTCAACAATACTCTTTAGTTCGTCTTCTGACAAAAATGAAAATGATATCATTGCTGTTCCGGGCACACCGTTTCGTATGGTATTTAGCAAATCCATATCAGTAGGGACTTTCCCACTCGGGGTTGAGCGCAATTTATACACACCACGCGTAAAATCCCTCGGTTTTGGAAATATATATTTTGCAAAAATACCGTTGCCATCCCCCTTTTCTCCATGACAGCTCATACAATGCCTGTTATATAAAGATTGACCCTTATCAACATTTTCCTTATCCCCTGCAAATTTTTCCCTTAGATAAAAAATAGACATAAATATAATAATAACAAGTGGTATAATAATCTTACACTTCATCCCACCCCTCATATTCCTATTCCTCCTTTAATTTGTATTAAACCCTCTTCTTATTTTTCCCATTCATCATCTATATATATATATATATATCCGCAACAGTAAAATATGTGCCAGTTATACTATATTAGAGTATAAGTTAAGTTTTGATTACAAATATAAATTAAATATTGCACAAAAAAAATATATAAGAATTGAAGTTTTAACTAAGTTATACTTATGCTTTGAGTGTATAATAAATTCTTTAACCGTTTCTTAAAAATGAAATGTAAATTGGTAGTTTTTTTACAATTATGCGAAATACAATACTGATAAATATTTATATGATATGTTTATCAAATTTAATAATGAAAAATGAAAAAATTATTATATTTGATAGAGCCAGATGTTATATATAAGAACTTAAAAAACTTGACTATTGATTTTATTTTAAGATTGTTTGTAAAAAAAGCAGTTCTTTTTCGTTTTTGAAAACGGATGAAGGAATAAGTTTTGCCGTCTTTTAGAGAAAGGGAGGAGTATATTATAATGGCAGAAGAATTATTAGTTAATAAAATGGATGAAATATTCGTGTCTAATTTTATGAAAAATGTAATTAAATCATTACATCTTTTTTCTCAGAATACCGATCCAGTTTTGATACAAGGGGAAACTGGAACAGGGAAAGATACTTTTGCAAACTATATTTATATATTGTATAAAAACAAACCCAAATTTTTACACACTATAAACTGTTACGGTATTGATGACACAATGTTAAACAATATTATTGCCAGTATATTAAATCAAAAGTTTGAGAAAAACACTACCTTAATGCTATACTTTAACGATATTTCAGAACTTTCTTTATGTGCCCAGAATTTTCTTTTAAGATTTCTTGAAGAATATTCCAATAATAAGAATATTCCTGAAGATATAAAAATTAAATTACTATCATCAACTACAAAAACAATAAATGAATTAATAGCAAATAATTTATTCAAAGAACAGTTGTATTATAGGCTATCTCCGCAATTAGTTTATATTCCTCCTTTACGTACAAGGACAGAGGACATAATGCCACTTTTTAAATTTTTTATGAATTCTTTCAAATGTAATTTTAAACTCAATAAAGAAGTAGAAAATATGTTGCTTAATTATCCGTGGTATGGGAATATGAGAGAACTTTATAATACAGTAAAACAACTTGCCACCTTGAATCTAACAAATATTCAAAAAGAATTTTTACCTTATCCGCTAATTCAATATTTCGAAAGATTATAATTCATTATCACCCATAACTCCTTATTTCGGAATTTTTAGAAATCCCAGGCGATAGATTTTAAAAAACTGCCGTTTATTATTAGCATATAAAAAAAGCAAAATTAGAGAACAAAAACTAAAAATCTCATTCTTTAAATCATGGATGTTTATACATAATTTTTAAGTATATAATAATATAATTTAAATAATATAATTTATATAATTCAAAATAGTGGAAACAAAGGTTGTTATAAAATCGAAAGTAATGCAAGCGATATATGAAAATGCAAAGTTATTTGCAAAAAGTGATGAACCTATCCTAATTTTAGGAGAATCAGGGGTTGGTAAAGAGGTATTAGCAAGATATATTCATAGTGAGTCCAAAAGAGCAGATAAACCATTTCTTGCTATAAACTGTGCAAGTTTACCTGAAAACTTAATTGAATCGGAGCTATTTGGTTATAAAAAAGGGGCGTTCACAGATGCTAAAAGCGATAAAATAGGATTATTAAAAGGTGTTATGGGCGGAACCGTATTTTTGGATGAGATTGCAGATATACCAGTAAGCTTACAAGCAAAACTTTTGCGAGCATTAGATACAAAAGAAATAATACCTTTGGGTTCAACACAACCGGAAAAGGTTGATTTTCGCCTTATTAGTGCAACTAATAAAGAACCCATTCAACAGGTGCAAATAAATAAGTTCAGGGACGACCTGTATTATAGAATTTCAACATTTATAATTAGAATACCCTCTTTAAGGGAGCGCGCAGAAGAAATTCCGTATTTAGTAGATTTATTTTTACACGAGTTGAAACCCGGTAGTTACCTTTCTCCTGAAGCATTAGAAATATTTTTATGCTATCCGTGGCCTGGCAACATACGAGAGCTGAAAAATGCTGTTGTATATTCCTCTCACATATCTAAAAAGGAAAAAATAGGAATTGACTGTTTGCCAGAGTGGTTAAAAAATTTTTGTGAAAAATTTAATCTTGTATCTAAATTACCTATCAAAGCGCGCGTTCGTTGTTTTGAAAAACAGTTGATTGAATATTACAAAAACTGTAATAATGTTGATATGAAAATTCTTGCCAAACAACTTGGCATTTCCGTCGCTTCTCTTTACAGAAAATTATCTGAAAAAGATTAAGCGAAAATATCTATAAAACTACCTTTGCTGATAAAACGCGAAGACCTACTTTCAATACTTTTCAAAGATTGTTCTAAACTTAATATACTTTTTTTACCTGAGATACCAATAACAAATTTTAATGACTTCGTTTTGTCTATCCCTAATTTTTTAACTAATGTTGTCATACTATTAAGTCTTGAGATATTTTCTATAAGAATTTTTAATTTTTGATGTTGTCCTCCCGTTACTTTATTTACCCCTGCCACACCTTTTATTTTAAATTGATTTTTAAAATATGCAATAATATGATATTGCTCATCTTCCAACTCAGTGCACTTCATTATTTATTTGTCATACTGCAAGCTCTACTTATAATTTTTTAGATGGCACCCTTTCAACTTATTTTAGTTGCATTCATTACCATTTTTGCTTTTTTACTGGGTAAGTGGATTACTCATCTTCTACTAAAACAAAAGTTGTCAAGAGAACAAACAACAAAAGATGATTTCTTGCTTTTTGACCAGCAGGCAAGACATATTAAAGATTCTTTAGAGTCATTATATATAAAATTAGAAGAATACTCAAAGGAAGTATTATCAAAATTAGATACAAAAATACTAATATTACATGAATTATTATTAGACGCAGAAAAAAAGATTTCCATGTTACATGATTTAATGAAAACAACTCAACCACAAATTAACAATACTCAAAAAAGCGAAATACAAGAAATTCATGAAAAAGTTTACAACCTTTACAAAGAAGGACTTAAACCATCTGAAATAGCTAAACAATTAAACCTTCAGGTTTCAGAGGTTAGTCTTATTCTTGCCCTGAAAAATATTCCAATAAAACAACAATAATTAAACAAAATATTTTAAACAATCCTTTTGCTCGCCACAAACACTCTATGCTTGACACAAACTCTTTGCCTGACACAGATGCTTTGCTTACCAGAAACACTTTGCTTGCCATAGACACTTTGCTTGACACAGCACCATATTTAATACATAAATAACTATTTTTAACTTATGATTTTTCTTACATCAAATAATTATTTTTTT
>FWPU01009708.1_pt1 | contig 14933 bp, 15 predicted proteins | sample 2228361 | NCBI WGS metagenome assembly FWPU01 (sample SAMEA103939777, study PRJEB20133) | metagenome
GCTCTGGCGGCGACCGGGCCGCCAATGTGGCCGCGCTCCTGGCCTATGCCCGGGGGCAAGGATCCCTGGAACGATTCCTCCAGCATCTAGACCGGCTGGCCCAGCTCTCCACCCGGCGGGACCGCGCCGGCCGCGGCCATGGTTCGTCCCAGGGGCTGACCATCACCACCATTTTCAGGGCCAAAGGGCTGGAGTGGCCTGTAGTCTTCGTGCCCCACTGCAACCAGGGGATCATCCCCTTAAGTCAGGCGCCCAACCTGGAAGAAGAGCGTCGCCTGCTCTACGTGGCCGTCACCCGGGCCCGCCGCCATCTCTATCTTCACTGGCTGGAGGGTCAGCCCATCTCCCAATTTTTACTGGAGGCCCAGGCGCCGGCTGTGGTGGAAGTGGTGGAGGTACTGCAACGGGCCCTGAAACGACCGCCGGAGATGTGGAGCCTGGACGACTATCTGGCCCTGGCCGTCAACGCCCCCCAACTGCACCTGAGCTCCTACTTCCGGCGCTGGTGGCGGGCCGACGCCGGGACGAAACAGCGCATCGCGGCCGCGGTGCTGAGCTTTCTGGACGCCGTCCAGGAGCGGGGACTTCTGGAAGCGCTGCCCATAAAGCCCGAACAGGTGGCCCTCTGGCGCGAGCTGGCCGGGTCCTCCGCTGCCATGAAGCCCCTGACCCTGCCCGGGCTGGATGCATGGCTGGCCACCCTTCGGCCACCGGCCCCGCGCCGACGGCGGTGGCCCTGGCAACGCCGCGCGTAGTAAATCCCGGCAGAAATTCGCCGATAAATTCCAGCAGAGGTAGCGCGCCCAGAGGGCACCCGGAACTTCTGCCGCGGTATTTACGCCAGACTGTGCCAGGGAGATGAACAGTTACAAAATCAGTAGATCCAATCAAAACGGAAGGAAGACCCTATGGACCTGGGACTGCATGACCAACTGGCTGTGGTCGTCGGTGGCGCCAGCGGAATCGGCCGGGCCATTGGCGAAGCCTTTGCCGCGGAAGGGGCGCGGGTCGCCCTGCTGGACATCGCGCCCACCGTGGAGGCGACCGCCCGGGAGATCGCCGGGCAGCATCATACCGCCACCCTGGGGTTGGTGGCAGACGCCGCCAACTTCCCCGCCCTCCAGCGCGCCGCCCGACAGGTGGAAGAACAACTGGGCCCCGTGGACCATCTGGTCTACGCGGCGGGAATGTCGTGCCACCGGGGCGGGCTCCCCTTCTGGAACCAGGCGCCCTCGGACTGGCCCCGCATGCTAGAGGTCAACCTGCTGGGCGCGGTGAACACCACCTTCGCCTTCGTGGAAACCTTGGTGGCCCGGCGGCAGGGCACCATCCTCTTCATCGGCTCCGTGGCCGGCCAGATCGGCTCCCAGACCGACCCGCCCTACAGCGCAGCCAAGGCGGGCCTCATCAACTTCGCCCAGTGCGCGGCCAAGGATCTGGCCCCCTACGGCGTGCGGGTCAATACCCTGAACCCGGGCATGGTGGACACGCCCCTGAACCGGGGCGTCTGGGCCGGCCAGATGAAAAATCTGCCGCCGGAAGAGCGGGTGGACTTTGAGACCTGGGGGCGCCAGAAGCTCCAACGGATGGTCCCCCTCAACCGCTGGCAGACGCCCGAGGACATCGCCAACATGGCAGTCTTCCTGGCCTCACCACGCGCCCGCAACGTGACCGGCCAGACGGTGAATGTGGATGGTGGGTTTGTGATGCATTGGTAGGAGGGTAGAAGGTAGGCGGTAGGCAGTAGACGGTAGACGGTAGTCAGTAGATGGTAGGCGGTAGATGGCAGGCAGGAGGGGTGTTTGTGTTGGTGGATGCCCATACCCATCTGGATCATTATGAACCAGGGCAGTTGCCCGAAGTGCTGGCGGAGATCGCCCGGCTGGATGTCCTGACCCTGGCCAACAGCCTGCACCTGGACAGTTATCGACACAACCTGGAGATCGCCCATGATCACCCGCGGATCGTGGTGGGCCTGGGGGTGCACCCCTGGCAGGCAGCGGCGTGGGTGGAGCGGCTGGCCGAGTTCGAACCCTACCTGGCCGCAGCGCCCTTCTTCGGCGAGATCGGGCTGGACTTCCACTGGGTAGAGGATCCCACCACCTACCCCGCGCAGCGGGAGATCTTCGACTTTTTCCTGGCGGCGGCCCGGGAGTTGGACAGGCCGGTCAACCTCCACACCAAAGGCGCGGAGGCGGAAATCCTGGCCCGGCTGGATCACTTCGGTATCCGTCGGGCCATCATCCACTGGTACTCCGGCCCCCTGGACATTTTCACGGCCATGGTGAAACGGGGCTACGCCTTCACCGTGGGCGTCGAGGTGCTCCACAGCCCCGCCATCCAGGAGCTGGCCCGCCGAATTCCCCTGAACCAACTCCTCACGGAGACTGATGGGCCCACCGGGCTGGCGTGGCTCACCGGCGAGCCGGGATACCCCCACCACCTGGTGGACGTGCTGGCCGAACTGGCCCGTCTGCGGGGCGAGGGCGAAGACGTGATCCGGGCGGCCGTGGCCCACAACGCGCAGCGTCTGCTGGGCCTGTCTGCCTACCTGTAGAGGAATCTGTAAAGTCGTCCTGCCCTCCTGACCGAGCGTGTTGACAAAACGGGCAAAACAAAGTATCTTTTTTGTAGATACATCGAACACCGCCCAGGAGGAGCAAGCTTATGAAAACCCGGGTCCAGAAATGGGGCAATAGTTTGGCCGTGCGCCTCCCCAAAGCCTTTGCAGAGGAAATTCATATCCAGGAGAACACGTGGGTTGAGCTCACCCTGGCGGACGGCAAATTGACCATCACACCTGTACAGGAGTCTCCTCTTTCGTTGGAGGAGTTGCTGGCCGGCGTCACCGAAGAAAACATTCACACTGAGTTCGATTTCGGGGCTCCCCAGGGAACGGAGATCTGGTAGTGTCCGTCTACGTTCCCGAGCGAGGCCACGTGGTCTGGTTATCCTTTACGCCCCAGGCAGGACATGAACAGGCTGGGAGACGCCCGGCCGTCGTTTTATCGCCGCAAGCCTACAACCAACGGGTCGGTCTGGCGCTCTTTTGTCCCATTACGCGCCAGCGTAAAGGATATCCCTTCGAAGTCGACCTTCCGAGTGACCTCCCCATTGCCGGCGTGATCCTGGCCGATCAGCTCCGTAGCCTGGACTGGCGAGCCAGGCAGGCCGAACACATCGGCACCCTCCCTCCAGAAACGCTGGCTGAAGTCCTCTTGAAAATCCAGGCGCTGCTCGCAGTTGGCTGACGGCGTGGATCCTACGTCAGAAAGCGGGTGATGACGTTGGCCGTGATGCGGGAGACCTGGGTATCCACCAACAGGCAGGCCGGGTAGGTGATGGAGCCCACCGAGAAGACGGCCCCGCCGCTCTGGGTCTCGTAGTAGACCATGTGGGCGCCGCCGTCCTCGGGATTGAGCCCCTTGGCCAGGAGGACGGTGTTGGCCGGCGAGGAGGGGCTCATCTTGTCCGTCTCGTGGCCGGATGCGCCGCCGGGGATGCGCTCGTGGAGGCTGGCTTCGCCGAAGGTGTCGCCGTTCTGCAGGCCGGTGCCGGCGAAGATCCAGTGGTCCCCGTTGACCACCTGGTACGGCGCGGCGGTCATGATGCCCGCTTCGGTGAAGACCACGCCCAGCAGGTTGGCCTCCGACTCCACCCGGCGGTGGAAGCGACTTTCGTACCGGGCCCGGCCATCCGGCCCGGCCGCCTCGGGCACCTGGGTGTTGAACTTCATGGTGCGCTCATCCAGGATCTCGATCTCGCAGTTGAGGCCATTGCCGCCCAGGTACAGGAGCCGCCCGCCCCGGTGGTACACCCAATCTTTGAGCCGCTGGTACATGGTGCGGGACCAATACTCCGGGTGGACACTGAGGATGACCATCCGGTAGGCGTCCAAATCCAGGTCGCCCACGTGGAGCTGGTGCTCGGAATACAGGTCGTAGGTGAAGCCTTCCCGCTCCAGCCAGGCCAGCAGCCGCCACTCGGCCGGCGCCAGATGACACTCCTGGCGCCCCCGGATGGGGTCGGTGGCCCGGGTCTCCCGGGGGACGTGGTTGAAGGGTTCTGGGCGCTCGAAGGAGAGGGGCTGGTAGCGCTCATCCTCGAACTGCCACTCGTTGTAGGTGCCGGCCTGCTGATAGCGCACCAGGTCCAGGCGGGCGTTGACCGTGGGCCGGGGCGGCAGGCCGGTGGCGTTGATGTAGTTGCTGCGGCCGCCGAAGTTGTTGTAGGCGTTCCAGGTGTTGGTGGAGGCCAGCACCGCGATGGGTGCGCCGGGCCGGGCCGGCGCCACGATCCACGGGAAAGAGAAGAAATCGCCGTCCTCGGTTTCCGCGTGGAGGTAGTAGAGGCCTGAACGTTCTGGCCCGGCCACGAACTGGGTGTGGTGGGGGCTGCCGTAGCCCTGCCTGTTCCACTGGACGCCCGTCTGGGTATAGTCGCCATCGGGCGTGATCTGCATGGTGGCCCGGGGTCCGTGCTCGTCGAACCAGCCGATGGGCCGCACCAGCCCCTTCTCCAGGCCATAGCGCCACAGGCTCAGATGGTAGGGCTTCACCGAGTGGACCCGGAACTCGGCCCGCTCGCCGGACTTCACCCACTTGGGCCACATGTAGCCCAGCAGGCCATCGGAAAGCAGGCGGAAGGCGTGGGGATGCCCCTCCGCCACATCCACCTCCACACCCTTGGCGCCGTAGCCGTCTCGGGCCAGGGTGACCCGGTAGCGGCCGGGGGGGACGTCCGCGTAGATGCCGCCCCGGGCAGAGGAGCGCACCCGGGCCACGCTGACGCCATTCTGTTCCAACTCCACCGATACGTCGGGAATGGCCACATAACGCTCATCGCTGACCGTGCCCACCAGCATGATGCCTCCTTGAACCAGTTTCCATTGTCCATTACTGACTCTTGCGCCACTCCTCATACTCCGCCCAGCCTTCATCGCTGAGGGGGTAATATTTGCGCAGCGCGCCGCCCTCCAGGAGCTTCATGCGGCTGAAGACTTCCCATTCCTCGTGGGCTTTGGTGTGTTCCAGCACCATGGGGGCCATCTTGGCCGGCACCAGCACCGCGCCGTCATCGTCGGCGATGATGATGTCGCCCGGCAGGACCAGCACCCGGCTGCAGGCGATGGGGACATTGTAGGCCCAGGGAAAGAGGGTGCTCTGGGAGGCGTAGTGGGGGGTGACGCCCCGGGTCCACATGGGCACGCCCAGGGTCTGGATCTTGGGCCAGTCCCGCACGCAGCCGTCCACCACCACGCCGGCGCCGCCCCGGCCTTTGAAGTAGGTAGTCAGCATGTCGCCCATGCAGCCGGTGTACATATCGCCCCAGGCCTGGATCACCAGCACGTCGCCCGGCTCCACCGTATCGAAGACCGACCAGAGGGCGCTCACCTTCTCTGTCTGCTCCTGGCCGGCGCCGGAGGCGATATCCTCCCGCTGGGGCATGAACTGGAGGGTCACGGCCGGCCCCACCACCTTGGCGCCCGGCATGCGGGGGACGGGCCCCTGGATGTAGTTCTGGCGAATGCCCATGCGGTGGAGGATGGCACTGGCGGTGGCGCTGCTCACCTCATAGAGCTGGCGAATGAGCTCCGGATCGGGCCGCTGGAAGGGTGGGCCGCTGATGGGAAGCTGGACGTTGTCAGGGCGGGGGAGGGTGATGTCGAATTTTTCACTGGGTCTGGGCATGGGTATAGTTGCTCCTTTGCATGGATAGATTGTGCAGCAGATATCGCTGCCTTGCAAGCAGTCGTGGAGTTGGCGCAGGATGGCCAGAAAAGCCAGCAGGTCATGTACCTTCCGCCTCCACCATCGCGATCACCGCCCGCATGTAGCCCAGGGCGTAGGCCATGCCCGCGTGCCAGGGTGCGGCGCAGGTCATCTGAGGCGTGTGGTCGGGAATGAGGACGCCGTCGAAGCCGTTCCGGTGCAGGATGCGCACCACCCGCACCATGTCCACGTCGCCCTCGTCCACGAAGACTTCGTAGTAGCGGGGCACTTTGCCCCTGACGTTGCGAAAGTGCACGTAGCAGATGGCGCCCTGCTTGCTGTAGCGGTCCACCACGTCGTAGATGTCCCCCTCGGTCATCTCCGCCAGGGAGCCGATGCAGAATTCCAGGCCGTTGGCCCGGCTGGGGACAATGTCCAGCAGTTTCTGGTAGTAGTGGGGCTGGTAGACCAGACGGGGCGTGCCCCGCAGGGTGGGCATGGGCGGGTCGTCGGGATGGGCAGCCAGGCGTACGCCCGCCTCCTCGGCCACGGGCACCAGCTCCTGCAGAAATTCGGTCACCCGCGCCCAGAGCTGCTCGTGGGTGATGGGCTCCAGAGTCCCCGGCGGTGCGTTCCGGTCGTAGATCATGTTCCAGACCATGCCCTTGGGGATGGGCGTCTCCGGCGGGCCATCCGGGCCCAGGAAGGCCACGCTCTCGGCCTCGCCCCGGGCCCACGGGCCACTCACCCGCCCCCAGACGCCGGCGATGCTGAAGTTGTAGCCCATGCACGGGATGCCGGCCCGGCCCATGTCCCGGATCATGCGCTTGAGGTTCTCCAGCTGCTCCCGCTTGCGGGGCCCATCCAGCAAGACGTCGTACCAGTGGGCTGGGTCGAAATTCTCGATGGCGGCCAGCTCCAGGCCGGCCCGGTTCACCGCCTGGCGCAGATCCCGGAACTCTTCATACGTCCAGAGCCGGTCCGGGTCGCCCGCCAGGCCCCAACTCTCGCCGCCGCTGCCGGTGCTGAGGCTCTCCTCGCTGCGGAAGTAGTCGGTCAGGTGGGCCACAATGTGGGTTGCGCCCGCCTGGCGGGCAAAACGGAAGTTCTCGTCGGTCAACATGTGACGATACAGGCCAAGTCCAAGCTTCATAGGTTCCTTCCTGGCGCTTATGGCATGGGTACAAAGGTCAAGACCTGCCGCCCACCATCGTACAGGATGCGAAGCTGGCCCGGCGCTACCTCCAGGGCCGTGGCGTCCTCCAGAGCGGCCAGAAAACGCTGCTCCTGCTCCCGGGCCGCCTCCCCCGGGCAGGCCTGGCGGGTCAATTTTTGCACCACCAATTCAGGGCGCTCGCCGGCCAGGCTGTAGACACCGCCGAAGAGGTTGCAGCCCGTCCGGCCCCGCATCCGCCCCTGGGCTGGCTCCCCCTCCTGGGGGAGGAACTCCAGCGTGACCGCCGCATACGCCAGCACCGGCCGTTCGCTGCCCGGCGGGCCATAGCGCCGCAACGTCCACCGGCTTTCGGCTAACCCGGCTGAGCGACCCGCCGTCTCCGCACCCGGCGCCCCTGCATCGTCCCCTGCGGTGGTCGTGGTTCCCGCCGTGGTGACCACCGGCGGCTCCACCTTCTCCTGGCCGGCGATGGCCAGCAGGCGATAACGGATGTCGGTTCGGTCCGGCGGGAGCTGGACGGCTCCCTGGTCGGACACCCGGAGGGTCATCACCACCTCTTTCACCACATCCAGCTGATACTGTTGGCCGGCCACATAATCGAAACCCTCAATGGGGCCTGGGAGGACGCGCCATTCTTCTGCCGGGTCCTCCCGGATCTGGAGACATTGGCCGTCCGGGTCATCGGGACAGGCAGCCCACTCGGGCCCCACGTACAGGGTTACCTCCTTGGATGTCTGCAGGGTCACCGCATCCACGACACAGCCACCCAGTCCCCACAGGCTCACCAGCCCGCCGAGCAAGAGCATCCGCAACCACTTCATGGCGTTCCCTCCTTTGCCCATGGTTCCACAACCGGCATCATCGTTCGACCGTGATGGCGTAATGTCCTTCGATATAGGGAAAGCGTTGCGTCAGGTTCTCGGCCAGCGCTACGCCCAGGCCGGGCCGAGGCGGCAGCCAGAGGTGCCCCTGCTCCAGGCGGGGTGGCTCCGCCAGGATGGCCCACTGGAGGGGCCCCTGGATCATGCAGAGCTCCAGCATACGCGGGTTGGGGAGCGCGGCCAGCAGGTGAGCGTGGGCCATGGCCATCAGGCCGTTGTGCCAGCTATGGGGACAGAGCTCCACGCCATAGCGCTGGGCCGCCTCGGCGATGCGCATGCACTCGGTGAGGCCACAGAGGCCGGCGTCCGGCTGGACGATGTCATAGGCCCGCCGCTCCAGGTAGGGTCGGAACTGCTCCAGGGTAGCGAAGCTCTCGCCGCCAGTGATGGGCATGTCCACCGCAGCGCAGAGGCGGGCATAGCCGTCGATCTCCTTCCAGGGGATGGGCTCCTCGAACCAGGTAAACCCCAGGCGATCCAGCTCCCGGGCAATGGCCAGGGCCTCCTCCTCGGTCAGGCGGCAGTTGCCGTCCAACATCAGCTCCATACGCCCATCCACCGCCTGGGCCAGCTCCCGCACCAGCCCCAGGAAGCGGTCCACCGTCACGCCGTCCCAGCGCCACTCGGTGCCGATGCGAAACTTCATGGCCGTAAAGCCCTGGTCGATGTAGCCCAGGGCCTCCTGGATGAGCTGTTCGGGGTTGTGGCGCCAGTCGTAGCGGCAGCCGCTGGAGGCGTACAGGCGCACCCGCTCCAGGGGATGGTCGGCCAGCAGCTGGCTCACCCGTTTCCCTTCAATCTGGCCCCGCAGGTCCCACAGGGCGCAGTCGATGCCACCCACGGCGGCGTCGTATGGGCGGCTCAGGCCGTTGGGGTGGGGCACAATGGCCGGATCCCGGGGATCCCGGCCCACCAGGGATGGCGCCAGCCAGTCCGCCCATTCCCGGATCAGCAGGGGCCAGCCATAGGCGCTGGCTTCGCCGATGCCGGTCAGGCCCTCGTCGGTGTGGATCACCACGATGGCGCAGTCCGCCTTAATGGTCCGGTAGCGGGCGGTGATCCATTGCCGCTCGGGCTCGTGGAGGCGGGAAAGGCAGAGGGTCTCCAGGCGGGTGATCTTCACAGGCGGTTCCTCCTCTCAAAGGGGGAAGAGCACGCTGATGCTCTCCCGGTAGTGGATGCGTCGGATGGCCTCGGCCAGGAGCGGCGCCACCGAGACCACTTCGATCTTGTCGCAGAATGCCACCGGCTGGGTCTCGATGGAATCGGTGACGAAGAGCCGCTGGATGGGGCTGGCCTGAAGCTGCTCCATGGCCCCCTGGCTGAAAACGCCATGGGTCACGGCGGCGTAGACGGCGGTCGCCCCCGCGGCCACCAGCTGCCGGGCGGCCTCCGCCAGCGTCCCGCCGGAGATGACCACGTCGTCTACAATCAGCGCGACCTTACCTGCCACCTCGCCGATGATGCGCAAGACAGTGGCTTGTTCGTCGTGGCCCCGACGTTCCTTGTCGCCAATGGCCAGACCGGTTCCCAGGTAGGCGGCATACTTACGGGCCTGCTTGACGAAGCCCATGTCCGGCGAGACCACCACCAGCTCCCCCAACGCCCGGCGCCGCACGGCCTCTGCCAGCACAGGGAGCCCATCCAGGTCGTCCACGGGGATCCGGAAAAAGCCCTGGATCTGGGGTGCGTGCAGATCCAGCGTCACCACCCGGCTGGCACCGGCGGCCTCGATGGCGTCGGCGCAGACCCGGGCGCGGATGGAAACCCGGGGCTCATCTTTCTTGTCGCCCTTGCCGTAGCTGAAGTAGGGAATGACCACCGTGATCTCTGCGGCGCTGGCCCGCTTCAAGGCGTCGACCCAGAAGAGCAGCTCCATGAAATGGTCGTTGGCCGGCCAGGCGGTGGACTGGATCAGGTAAACCCGCCGGCCTCGCACATTTTCCCCCACCTTGACAAAGGTGGTCCCCTCGGAGAAGTGGAAGACGTCCCGCCGGGCCGGCTCAATGCCCAGATAGCGGCAGATGCTGGCGGTCAACCTGGGGCTGCCACTTCCCCCCACCACCACAATCTCATCGGCAGACATAAGGGATGGAATTCCTCCGCTGAAATTCTCCAACCGCCGGGCTCTCCGAGAACGCCAGGCCTGGTCAGGATCAGACAAAATCTCCGGTGGTGCCCCGCCCTTTGGGCCGCAGCCAGGCCGCCCGCCGCTCCCGGGCCCGCACGTAGGTGTATTCGTCCAGGTTGGGCGGTGAGACATTTCCGTGGGACGGATAGCGGGCGACCACCTCTTCCACGATGTCGACGCCCAGCCCTGGCCCCTCTGGCACCAGCATGAAGCCGTCCACAATGGTGGGCTGGGGCTGCATGACTTCGTAGCGCTGGGGCACGTCGTCTTCCAGATGTTCCAGGATGAGGAAGTTGGGCAAAGTGGCGCAAAGGTGCACCGCGGCAATCTCGGCCACCGGCCCCAGGGAACCGTCGTGGGGGGCGAAGGTCACGTAGTGGGCCTCGGCCAGCGCCGCGATCTTTTTCATCTGCAGCAGCCCGCCGGCCCGGCCGGTGTCCGGCTGGACCACGTCGATAATCTCCCGCTCAATGAGCTCCCGCACGCCCCACATGCCTGCGTGGCGTTCCCCGGCTGCGATGGGCAAGTTGACGTGGGCCGCCACCCGGGCCAGGGCCTCCACATCCTCGGGCGCCACCGGATCCTCGTAAAAGAGCAGATGGTACTCCTCCAGCGCCTGGCCCATGCGGATGGCATCCTTGGTGGTCAACCAGGGCGGGCCATGGATGTCCACCATCAGGTCGATCTCCGGGCCCACGGCCTTGCGGATGGCGTCCACCTTGCCCAGGGGATCGGTGACACCGCCGGTCTTCAGCGCGGTGAAACCCCGCTCCACCAGCTCCTGGGCCCGCTCCGCCGAATGGGCGTGGGCGTAGAGGCGCACCCGATCCCGGATCTTGCCGCCCAACAGCTCGGCCACCGGAACGCCCAGGGCCTTGCCCTTGATGTCCCACAGGGCCATTTCGATGCCGGTCATGGCGCCGCTGCCCACAATGCCGGTCATGCCGTGGCCCATCATGGCCAGGTACATCTTCTGCCAGATCTTTTCAATCTCGAAGGGGTTTTCGCCCATCAGGATGGTGGCCAGGTCCTGGATGGCCGTTTCCACCACCCGGGGCCAGCCGCTGGCCTCGCCTACGCCGTAGATGCCTTCATCGGTGAAGACTTTGACGAAGAGCCAGTTGCGGGCCTTCCAGCCGCTGCTGTCGGGCACGTTGGCGTGCATGAGGTAGGTCTTGATCTCGGTAATTTTCACGGTGTAGGATCTCCCGATCTTGCTGCCGGCTACCTGGGGCAGCCGTGGCGGGGTTGGTGAACAGGGCGACGGCCGCCGGGGCCAGCCCGCTCATGGGGTCCCGGATGACGGGCCGGCGCCGTCTGCGCGGGTGAGCAGTTCCGGCAAGGTGATCTGCGCCAGGGAAGCCAGTTGCCAGTCGGCCTGGCCCAGGTCCAGCTGGCGGGTCAGGGCGTTGGGCACGGCCACACAGTAGATCCCGGCGCGCTTGGCAGCCAGGACACCGTTGGGCGAATCCTCCAGGGCGATGGCTTCGTGGGGCGCGACGCCCAGGCGGCGCAGCGCGGTGAGATAAAGGGCCGGGTCCGGCTTGGTGCGGGCCACGTCGTCGCTGCAGCTCAGGCTGTCGAAGCGCTCCAGCAGCCCGAATTGGCGCAGATAGCCCGCCACCCACTCCCGGGGCGAACTGGAGGCGATGCCGAGCTTGAGCCCCAAGCGCCGGGCCGCGGCCATCAGCTCGACCACGCCGGGCAGGATGGTCTGGCCGACCATGAGCTCGGCAAAGCGGGCCCGCCGGCGCTGGCGGATCCCTTCCCGGTCGACGGGACAACCCAACTGTGCCTCCAGTTCGGCGTACGGGTCGAAGGTATCCGACGAGCCGATGCAGGCAGCCCACTGGGCCAGACTCAGCTCACAGCCCAGGGAGAGGTACACTTCGCGCCAGGACGCGTAGTCCGGCCCTTCTGTATCCAGGATGAGCCCATCGAAGTCGAAAATCAGTGCGCGAATCATGGTTCTCAGAATCCCGCCCGGCCAGGGATGATGTGGGTCCCGCCGGGCATGCTCAGCGCGGGCGAATCCGCGCCATGGGATAGGCGTCCACATAGACGCCGTCGCGGAAGGCAAAGGCGGTATGGGTGCCTTCGATGACGAAGCCGAACTTCTTGTAGAGGGCCAGGGCCGCGTCATTGTCGGTGTACACGTCCAGCTCAACACGGATGAGCGCCAGCCAGTTGTCGGCCAGCTCCAGGGCGGCTTCCATAAGCGCCGTGCCCACGCCCCGCCCCTGCCAGTCGTCCCGCACGGCCATGCCCACGTGGCCCACGTGACGCCGGCGCAGGTTGGTGGAGACGGACAGGGTCAGCCCGCCTACCACCTCGCCCTCGACACAGGCCACCAGCGCAAAGCGGCTGTCGGCAGGTTCTTCCACCCACTTACGGTAGTGCTCGGCGGAGCGGAAGGGCAGCTGCAGGGTTCCCGCCGCGGCACGGGGGCCGGTGTAGATGCGGTGCAGGGCCACGTAATCTCCCGGCTCCGCGTGGCGCACAATGATTTCCATCCGGTTCTCCTCATGGAACGGATACACATATCAGAGCAGGGCATCTACACCGGGCTCCAGATCGATCTGGAGGGCGTCATTCAGGCGGTTGAAGAAATTGGCCAGGGCGATGCGCACGGTCAGTTCCACCAGCTGGGCTTCGTCGAAGTGGGTCCGCAGCTCAGCCCAGAGGGAGCGGGGTACCCGCCGTGCGTCCCTCGTCACCTGTTCCGCGTAGGCGACCACCAGCTTTTCCAGGGGCGAGAGGTGGGGGCTTTCGGCGGCCCGCCCCGCTTTCAGGTCAGCCAGGGCCGCGGGGGAGAGGCCGGCCTGCTCCCCCAGGGGTGTATGGTGGCTGACGCAGTAGACGCAGCGGTTGAGGTGGCTGACCGTCAGCACGGCCAGTTCGATGAGGCGGCGCTCCACCCGGCTTTCCTCCTGGAAACCCAGGTAGAGGGTCACCAGGTCGTGGGCAATGCGCGGGTGGTGGGCCAGGGTGAGCACCTGGTTCATGAACTGGGGCAGGCGTTCCTGGGCCTGGCGGACGATCTCCTGCAGGGATGGATCCACCTGGGCCGGCTCCAATGGCTGCAGCCTGGCCATGGCCTTGCCTCCATCGGGTTATCGCTGCAGGATGGCCAGCAGCCGATCCAATACCACCTGTTCCTCCCCGTCGGCCAGGGTCATGGGGTTCAGGTAGATGCCGTCCGCGCCGGCCAGGGCGACGGCAATGGCCGGCGTTCCCTGGGCCAGCCGGGCCACCACCTCGTCCCGGCTGATGCCCGCCTGGGTCGGGTCAAAGACCACCCTGGCCCGGGGCAGGGGCTGGCCCGCTTCGTTGGGGAAGGCGCGTTGGGCGTGGACACCCGGCAGTTTGTTCAACGCGGCGCACCAGCCGGCCACCACCTCCTCGTCCTGGGAAGCCCGGGCTTCGTGGTCCAGGGCCAGGTAGCGTTTGACCGCGGCCAGCAGGCCGACCATCTCCTCCTTGCCCACCTTCATGGGGCGACCGATGCTGTGGTTGGGGTTGCCGTTGAGGCGAATGGCCTCGATCAGGTCCTTGCGGCCGACGATCAGGCCTGATGACTGGGGCCCCCGCAGGTCTTTGCCGCCGCTGAAGATGGCCAGGGCTGCGCCCATCTGGGTGAAGCGCCAGAGGTTCTCCACCGGCGGCAACTGGGCGGCCGCATCCACCACCACCGGCACGCCCCGGGCGCCGGCAATCTCGATGACGGTCTCCAGGGGCAGGTCTCCCCGGCCGGTCATGGCGCCCTGGAACCAGAAGACCGCCGCGGTCCGTTCGTTGATGGCCCGCTCCAGCTCCCAGGGCGCGGTGCCGGTGGCGTAGCCGATCTCGACCAACTTCACGCCCACCTGCCGCACCGCGTGGTCATACCCGTTGCGGTGGGATTTGTGGACGATGACCTCATTTTTCAAGCCGGTCAGATCGGGCAGCTGGCGGATGGCGGCCGGGTCGGTGCCGGTGATACAGGCGGCCGTGGCCAAAACCAGGCCGGCCGCGGCGCCGGCGCTGACATAGGCCGCTTCGTTGTGGGTGAGCCGGGCCAGCTCTTCGCCGATCCGCCGCTGCAGTTCGTCCAGGTCCACAAAATGCCTGGATGCCTCGACCATGGCTGCGATGACTTCGGGCGGCATGATGGAGCCCCCCAGGCGGGTCAGGGTCGCGCTGGCGTTGATGATGGGACGAATGCCCAGTTCTTCATAGATGGACATAATGCGGCCTCGGTTTCCAGAGCATGCAGATGGTGGCTGGCAGGTTGGGGGATTGGGTGATTGGGTAACTGGATGACTGGGCAATTGAGGGTATTCTCGGAACAGGTGCCCAATCACCCAATCCCCTAATGACCCAATCTCCTAATCACCCAATCCCTAATCTCCTAATTGAATACCAGGTCACAGGCTTCAGGTGGCATCCAGTGGGCGTCTTTTCCTTCCCACTTCACGTTGCAGCCGATGGGATTGGTCAGGGGAACACTGACAGGCTTGCCGGCCAGGTGCTCCTCCAGGGTCTGTTCCAGGTTGTTAACGGTCATCTTGCTGGGATCTTTGGGGCTGTCGATGCCGCGGCCGGTGTAGATCAGGCGACGATCCTTGTCGAAGACGTAGAAGTGGGGCGTGCGCAGGGCACCGTAGGACAACGCCACCTCCTGGGACTCGTCCCGCAGGTAGAGCCAGGGGAATTGGTGGGTCTTCATGCGCTCCACCATGTGGTCGAAATCATCGTCGGGGTGGGTGTTGGCACTGTTGGAGTTGATGCCCACAAATTGGACGCCCCGGGGAATGAACTTCTCGGCCGTCTGGCGGGTGATCTCATCGGAGCCCAGGACGTATGGGCAATGGTTGCAGGTAAAGAAGACGACCAGCACCTCTGCATCGTCAAAGTCGGAAAGCTGGTAAGTCTTGCCGTCGGTGGCCGGGAGCTTGAAATCCGGGGCCTTTTCGCCGATCTGCAAGGTAAACGCCATGATCTTCTCCTTTCGTGGATACAATTGGCCAGCGAGGAGCTTCTGTACATTGTAC
>FWPU01003995.1_pt1 | contig 14932 bp, 13 predicted proteins | sample 2228361 | NCBI WGS metagenome assembly FWPU01 (sample SAMEA103939777, study PRJEB20133) | metagenome
GCTGCGAGGGTCGTATCATCAGAACCAGCTCGAAAGTGAGTTATAAAAGGAAAGCCCTCTGCAGTTATCACAGCTGCTCCCAGTATGGGTGATTGGTTAGTCAGATCTCTGAGCAGTTCCTTGATCAGATGAGGAATTGCCTCAAGCGAACCTATTTCGTTCATTTTTCATCCCTTTGGCGTGCATATGATGGATTTTGATAGCATTAATAATAACACGCAATCCTGCGAATAAAGATTGATAACTATTGCGATTGCGCAGTCCGAGTCATCATATTTTATCGATGAGTCGCACGGATGAAACTCTATCACTATAGAGTTGATGGGTAGAGATCTTCATCACACGAAGTATGTCTTCTACTGCCTCGAACAGTTCTTCACGCTGAAATAGTTCAACAAGTTCAAATCCTGTGCTCACAGCAAGTCCTCTGAGTGGCACTCCTGACAGACATGAGTCTAGTAAGTCCTGCGCATTTATCAACGGGCAAGTGATTCTCTCATTGATATGTTTCTCAAGATGTGTTATTCCCTTTCTTGCGATCCCACGCGCCTCTCTCTGTTCAGTAGTGTATGCCTTTCTCTTTAAGAGTCGACGAAGTCTCTGGAGACCCTGTTCCACCAACACCTCTGAGTCTAGTTCCCTCTGGTATTGGTCACGAACACACTTGGTAGCAGTTGTCACTAACCATGCAGATCCCCACTCTGCCTGATACCTCATCCCCTTGAGTATCTCTGACTCGCTGAGAAGAGTCATCCAACGATAGCCCTTGTACTCTACTGCGAGTGTCCAATCTGGTTCGCGATGTCTGATTATTAGGTCTGGACTGAGTCCCTTTCCAATCGCTGGAATCGATATCTCTGAGTCAGAAAAATACTTTCGCACAAGCTTCATGAATGCGTCATGAAAGATATTGTGTCTGAGGTTGCGGCCCTCCTGTGGGTGTCTTAGTCCCGCATCGTGGTATAATGTAGGCATATCAATATCTTGTCCAGTCCTATGTCGTACCTCCTCTTTTGTGGTCATACGTCCTTTGTTATAATTGTCAATGACAAGTCGAATCGCAGCCTCATGCCCTATCAGGTGATAAAGCATCTCCCCAAATAAGACTGAACTACTCACTTCTGGGTCGCTATTCTCATAGTCCTCTTCGTATAATCGATGTTGTGCCTCTGCTAAGGCCCACTCGAGTATGTTTTGAGCCTCATCTCCCAGTATCTCTATTATGTTCTCTAGCCTATCTTTGAGATTATGTGTCTGTACAAATTTGAGCAATGCGGGGTGATATCTGATTCGTCGTGACATCCTAGTCCACTCTGAATTGAGAATTGGAGGTGCGCCCGAGTCTATAATATGTCTCTCAATAGCCGGACCTCTTGTGTCTCCTCGTCAAAGGAGACAATCTCTGCATTTCTCAAGTCATGAATTGCCTTTATTACCGATGATGCCATGATTCCAGTGCTGGATTCGAGGTTCTTTCGTGTTATTGCAGTCTTTGTATTGTGCAATGTATACAATATTCTTGCGTGCGGTTTTCCACCAAATATTTTTTCGATAAGGAGAATGTAGATGGCAAGTAGATCGCTCACATCGACCTTCTGTTTGAGCTTCTCTTGTTCTGCCGATGCCTCCTGATAGAGTTCAGAGATTCGGTCCAGTTTTGCACGAATATCGTCCATCTCCGCCTTTAGTTCATCGCGCTCTTTACGCAACTGCTGTATCTCTTCACTCTGTGAAACCTCTTTACTCTGTATCTCCTTCAGTCGTTCTTCTGCAGCCCATGCACGTTCTTCAGCCGTACGTCTAGCAGACCTGAGACTCTCTGCATCGGCCTGCATATTGGCAATCGTATCGTAGAGCTTAATCAGAGTATCCCTGATAATGTCCAGCTGTTTCAATGTTGCATCTTTTTCTGTGTTCATTGCAGCGATCCCACATAGCCTGATTCACTTCATCTTTATATTCATTTCATTCGATGGTGACTAATCCAGTCAGTCATTACGAATGGTCCTATTGCATGCCCTACTCTACTGACTGAACTACTTGAGTGTACGTGTGGGCTATGGTGACATCCATCATGGAACAAGTGCACTCTGCAGATTTGATGGTGTGGATGAGTCTATCTCAATTCATCTTGTGACCGCCCTCACAGATAGTCTGTCTTGTATTGGTGTAAGAGTGCTTGTCAGTCCGGTAGTAATCAAAATACCAAAGCACGCATTTGATCCCACTAGAAACCAATACAGGGCTGAGATGTTTCTTGAGGCACTGGACGCGTATGTGACGGGTGATATTCATGTCCTTGGGCTTGTCAATCTTGATCTATATGTTCCAGAACTCAACTTTATATTTGGACTTGCAGTCCGCGGTACGAATGCCATAGTTGCACTGTCCCGACTCAATCCGATATTTTATAAGATGCAACCAGCAGATGATGCACTATTTGAGAGCCGTGTCCTAAAGGAGTCAGTACATGAACTAGGTCATGTCTTTGGCCTGCCGCATTGTGTTGACCGGATGTGTGTGATGTACTTTTCAAACAGTATATCAGACACGGACAGCAAGTCGGACTCCTTCTGCAAGAGTTGCGTCAGTAGTCTGCGCGCTGCCCGAAAATAGATCACTATAGGATCTGCAGATAACCCCAGCCTGTGACTACTAATAATGACAGGACGACAATCATCCAGACTTGCTTGTTCCAGACGAATACTGTCCAGCCATCTAATGGTCTAACAGGAATCAGATTAAACAGCCCAAGCATGCCATTCAGTGCCGCTGCATACAATAATATCTGGTAGTGAAATGTAGCTCCCAACCTAGTCAATGCGAGGAGCACTCCTATTGACATAGCAGATATACCGAGCAGAAGATTTGATACTGGGCCTGCAAGAGTAGACTTTGCAAACTTCTGTGGCGCACCCGGATCCGTAGCTGTGAATACCGCACCTGTACCAAATACAGGAATAGATAGAAGAATCGCTATTAATGACAATAGATATCCCTGCGGCAACATTCTGAACTCACTCCACAACCCGTCTCGTTGGGCCACAAACTTGTGCGCCATCTCATGTACTATGAATGATATCAGAAACACAGCTATTATCGAGAATGGAAACCATGCATAACCCGCCTCTGCGAATAGGATGAGTAGTCTGAATCCATTGATGATGCCAAATGTCGAGCCACCCATGACAGATATGCTGACCAATACAACCAGCATCATTGCGATGAGAAGATCCCTAATCTCATCACGAGAGAATCGGGCTCTTCTCCTCATAGTTATTCTTATTGTTGGCCTGTCTGAATACCAGGGTTGTTCAATACGTTTCTCTGTTATCTGGTTGTCTCGACTCTTGAAACTCCCAACCACCCTCCTGTGAGTCTTCTCGCGTAAAAGCGCAAGACCCGGACAGCCATGGGCCTCGGGTAGTCTGTGTTCTGCACAGAACGAGCTGTTGCAGTATGGGCAAATGAAGCCGAGTTCTTCTTTACCGCAGAGAAAGCATACTGTCAAATACGATTTCCTCCGTGTCTTGACATTTTATCACACCCATGTACTGTTTATTGTTCTTTTTTAACAACATGGTGAAGGAACGCACACTGCAGTCTATAAAGAATATTATGTCATGTATTGCCATCAGCTGTCAAAAGATGTAGGTAGGTAATTGGGGTGATAGAATGACAGTTTCAAGTCATACTGATACATATACAATATTGCAAAGGCTTAAAGAGATTCACCCCAGTCTGCGTGTGGTCTACAAAGCATCTCGGAGGTTCCTACAAGTTGGGTTACGATGTGGCAATAGTTGGCAGTGGTCCTGCTGGTGTGTTCTGTGCGCTCGAGTTGATAAAGCACAAACCGGACCTCCGAATCGTCATGATTGAACGAGGGCGGCTCGTCACAGAACGACGTTGTCCAAATGCAACAGCGGCACGCGGATGTAAAAAATGCACACCATGTCATGTCCTGGCAGGATGGGGCGGCGCTGGTGCATTCTCAGACGGCAAACTCACAATCTCAACCCGTGTTGGCGGATGGCTTGATGAGATAATCGGTGAGGCAGCACTCTACGAGATGATCAACTATGTTGACCAGACGTATATCGAATATGGTGCACCTCAGAGACTCTACGGTTATGACCCTGACAAGATTGACACATGGTCTCGTCGCGCTGCAAGAGTTGGTCTAGAACTCATTCCGCAAAAGATTCGACACATGGGCCGAGAGGGCTGTATAGATGTCATGAAACGCATGTATGATGATTTGGCAAAGAATGTTGAAGTACGATTTGGTACTGAGGCAAAAGACATTCACGTCAATGGACATGCAGTACGTGGTCTGGAGACGAACGGTGGTGAGATGGTAGAGGCAAAGTACGTTGTTGCCGCACCGGGCCGTGTGGGTAACGAATGGCTTGCTACTCAGGCGACCCGACTTGCACTGAGCCGAGAGAACAACTATGTTGATATCGGTGTGAGAGTGGAACTACCTGCGGCTGTCATGGCTGAGATAGCAGAGGACCTATACGAGCCCAAACTGATCTACTATTCACAGGAGTTTGATGACAAGGTACGTCTCTTCTGTTTCAACCCGGGTGGTGTTACGAGTGAGTACTATGACGAGATTCTGACCGTCAACGGGCAATCCTTTGCCACTAAGAAGACACCAAACAGTAACTTTGCTTTGCTTGTTTCAAGTCGATTTACCGCCCCCTTCAAGGATCCAATTGCATACGGACAACATATTGCACGACTGGCGAACATGCTTGGTGCAGGTGTGATAGTCCAGCGCCTCGCAGACCTCCGACGTGGAAAACGAAGTACTGCTGAACGGATTGCAAGGTGTCCGATTCGTCCTACTCTTCCCAGCGCCTCCCCTGGTGACCTGAGCTTTGTGTTACCTCACCGTCACCTCAGTTCGATACTTGAGATGTTAGACGCTCTAAACACACTCCTGCCCGGTGTCACTGGTGTGGGTACACTCCTCTACGGTGCAGAGGTCAAGTTCTATTCATCCAGACTGCGACTGAATAAAAATCTTGAGACCGAGATAAAGAATCTCTATGCAGCAGGTGATGGTGCAGGTATCACAAGAGGACTCATGCAGGCCTCTGTCTCAGGTGTAATCGTTGCACGTGATATACTGGCGAAGGAGAATGTACACATAAATCGAATTGAAGCTCAAGAACATCTGTCATAATGTACTTGACCGAATATGACACAGTGAATTCTATATCTCTTCAGTAGATGACACTCCCACACTGATTAGCAAGCAGAGTGTGGGAGTGAAGTCTTCTCTCATGCAATACCCGGAACTTTGGGGAATGGTGAACACTCCCAGATGTTTGCAGAACCGCAGATATAGCGTGTCAACCGTTCCACACCAATTCCAAAACCAGCTGAGGGTAGTACTCCTTCTTCGAGCATATCTATGTACCATCCGTACTTTGATGGGTCTTCCCCAGTCCTACGCATCTGTCGAATCACGCCCTCCAGAGTATGTTCTCTCTCGCCACCACTGGACACCTCCCCATATCCCTCGGGCAGAAGAAGATCCATAGTCCTAAGCACACCGGGTCTTGTTGGGTCCTCTAGATAGTAGAAACCTCTGGAACCCACCGGATAGTCTGTGACCCAGAATGGAGTATCAAAGATGGTAGAGAGTGCTCGTTCTGCATCCCATGGCAGTTCACCATTTGCGTCCATCTCAAACCCCTGAGCACGGAGCATCTCAACAGCCTCTGCATGAGTCACTCTTGGAAACCTCTTTGGTGGGACTGGCAGATCCCTACCCAGGTCCTCTAACTGTTCGTGGCACTGTTGACGTACTCGACATATTACGGAGTGAAGAAGCCTGTCCCCAAGATCCATGAGGGATGTGCAGGTACCATTTGCAACCTCGAGATCGACCTGATAGAACTCTGCCAAGTGACGTTTTGTATCCAAACTCTCTACAGGTTCAATGCGTACATTGGGTGAGAATGAATACATCCGCGGAAAGGCTGAGATGGTCATCTGCTTATAGAGGATCATACTAGTCATTATCGTGTAGGGCCTACCGTAAAATGACACACTCACACTCGTAGCGCCTCTGATACCAGGATCGGTCAGTGGGCCTATGATGGGTGCTAGGACTTCTACAAACCCCTCAGAGTCCAGGAAGTCTCTAATGGCACGACATAGGACATGCTGTACCTGTAGAATTGTACGTGCACGTTCGGTTCGAATTGACCGATAGCGATGGAGTACAACCTCCTCCATCTCTGTTGCAAGTGGCCTGTTCTGTGAGTCCATTGAGATACGCGTCATGAGATGGCCCATAATAACAGTGTTTCATAATCATTTCGACAATAAAGTTATTTTTCTGCTAAAAACAAACAGTTTTAATAGACGTATGTTGTCATTTTGCTAATTATGATTGACGAGAAAGACCAACTCATATTGACGGCTCTACGAGAGAATGCAGGTCGTCCTGTACGTATGCTTGAGCGTGAGGTTGGACTACCACGTTCTACTATCCAAAATCGTATCAGCAAGATGTTACGTACTGGTGTTATTCGTAAGATTGTCGCTATCCCAGACTACAATAAGATAGGCCTTCCAGTGACTGCAATCATTCTTGTCAGCTTCAATCCATCTGCTAGGACCACTCAGCGTGAGATGGCTGAGGCTATTGCTAAAATTGAGAACGTATACGAGGTGCACGTGGTCGCGGGTACTTGGGATCTGATACTCAAGGCCCGTGGACGTAGTATCCAAGAGATTGGAGAACTTGTTGTTGACAGACTCCGACTCGTACCGGGTGTTGCTCAGACAGTCACTTGCAGTTGTTTCTTTACCATAAAGGAAGAACCCTGAAGAGCTGACCGCTAGCGCTCTCTACATCTTGTTCCAAAGATGCTGTGGGTTCATGATGTACTCAGCTTTACGTCATGTATAGTGTTACTAGACGTGAATGGTCATCTCATTCAGTCTTATGATCTCGACAGTCTAGATCTGACACGGAAGTGCCTTCTATCGATGTTCTCCAGGGGATTTCACGTTTGGTAAAACTTATATACCAAATAGTCCCTAGTCACTAGTAAAACAAACGGTCCCTAGATGAACTGTGCAGCATACACAGAAGCCCCATGTGACTCTCAAGGCGACATCTCGTCGCCTGGGGCTTCACCTCAAATAAATAGATGGGAGGTCGATGGAACGATGAACGATGATGTATCTGATGAGCTACGTCGTCTGTTTGAGTGGGCCTTTGGTCTTCGAATGATTCCTACTCCTGATGGTCAAAACATGATCAGAACACTACCAAGAGAGAGCGAATTCGGACATGTCTATGAGTATGGCGAACACATAGAGGCAGAACAAGTTGATCTTGATGATAAATCGTTGATTGTAATCTCTGGGATCAATAATGATGCAGAGCCAATTGTACAGGTCAAGGGCAATCGTGTAGTTGTACGTGCAATTGGACTTGCGCCATTGAGATTCACACTGCCTCGTGTCGTAGATACTAGTAGAGCCAATGTGTCATTTAGAAATGGTGTGCTTGATATCGCACTTCCATACGCATCAACTGATACACAGAGTTCAGACGAAGTGGAACTCAGACCTGAATAGAACGATCTGCGGAGGAGGTTATTCACATGTCTACAGAGTCGGTAAAACTAAAGGTTGCTGCGGCATTGCCAAAGGACCAGGGTCGTGGAATTGTAAGGCTAAACACGGGTGTACGTAACAGTCTCAATATACGGGCTGGGGACTATGTCCTTCTAAAGGGAACGAGGGAGACAGTGGCTGTCTGTTGGCCAAGTCTCAAAGAGGATGAGACTATAGATATGATACGAATGGACAGCCTGATCAGGAAGAATGCGGGTGTAAAACTTGGTGAGCCTGTCGAGGTCAGTGCAATAAAATTATCCGATGCAACAAAAGTAGTCTTAGCTCCCAGTCAACCTATACGATTTCAGTCTGGATTCGAGGAGTATGTTAAGCAACAGTTGATAAACAGACCTTTGACACGTGGTGACTTTATTATAATCGCATCCATAGGTCAGGGATTTCAGTTAGTTGTGACGCAGGTGGTCCCCGGTAAACATGGAAGAGTCAGTCAGTCTACTATAGTAGAACTTCTCACAAAGCCGGTCTCACCTGAGGAGGTCAGCATTCCTGAGGTAACCTATGAGGACATAGGTGGGCTTGGTAAGGAACTTCAGAAGATTCGTGAGATGGTAGAACTTCCCATGAAGTCACCAGAACTGTTCAAGCGGCTTGGTATCACTCCTCCTAAGGGCGTGCTACTACACGGTCCTCCAGGAACGGGTAAGACTCTGATTGCAAAGGCGGTCGCAAACGAGTCTGGTGCACGTTTCAAGTCAATAAATGGTCCTGAGATAATGTCTAAGTTCTATGGTGAGTCTGAGCAGAAACTACGTCAGGTGTTTGAAGATGCAGAACGAGAGGCGCCAAGCATCATATTCATTGATGAGATAGATAGCATTGCACCAAAACGAGCTGAGGTGACCGGTGAGGTTGAACGTAGAGTCGTGGCACAATTGTTGACACTAATGGACGGACTCAGTTCGCGTGGACAGGTCATTGTCATCGGTGCCACAAACAGGATTGATGATATCGATCCTGCTCTCCGCAGACCTGGCCGATTTGATAGAGAGATTGAGCTTGGTGTGCCAGATAAGAAGGGACGTCTCGAGATTCTTCAGATTCATACCCGTTCAATGCCACTCGCAGAAGACGTCAATCTCGAGAAGATTGCAACCACAACACATGGTTTTGTTGGTGCTGATCTTGCTGCACTGGCGCGTGAAGCAGCAATGCATGCACTTCGTAGAGCACTGCCCCATGTGAATCCGGAGACCGGCGATATTCCACCAGATGTGTTGAAGAACCTGTTTGTCACACAGGCAGACTTTGACAATGCACTTGCTGAGGTGGCTCCCTCTGCGCTGAGAGAGGTGTTGGTTGAGAAACCAAATGTTCACTGGTCTGATGTGGGCGGACTCGAAAAGGTCAAACAGCAGCTTCGAGAGGCAGCGGAGGCACCACTGAGACATCCTGAGGTATTCGAACAGATGGGCATACGAACTCCAAGAGGTATACTGTTGTTTGGTCCGCCTGGTACAGGTAAGACCCTACTTGCTAAGGCTGTGGCAACAGAGTGTGAGGCCAACTTCATATCAATTAGAGGACCAGAGGTCTTCAACAAGTACGTTGGTGAGTCTGAGAAAGCGGTACGTGAGATATTCAAAAAGGCACGTCAGACCGCACCCTGTATAATCTTCTTCGACGAGATCGATGCCATCCTCAGTGCCAGGTCTATGCAGGACGAGACTGGTGTGACTAAACGTATTGTGAACCAGTTCTTAGCTGAGATTGATGGCATGCAGACTTTGAACAATGTGCTTGTGATCGGAGCCACAAACAGGGCAGACATCCTCGACCCAGCAGTCTTGAGACCGGGTAGATTTGATGCTGTGCTCTATGTCCCACCACCTGATGAGGCTGCACGTCTGGAGATACTAAAGGTTCACACAAGAAAGATGCCCCTTGACGCGAGTGTGGACCTGAAGAGATTGGCATATATGACTGAGGGTTACTCGGGTGCTGACATTGAGGGACTATGTCGTGAGGCTGCAATGAATGCTGTACGACAGGACTGGAAGCCACGTCCAGTCACTATGCAGGACTTTGAACAGGCAATGAAGGAGATACGACCCACAATCTCGCAGGATGACATTAAACAGTACCAGGCTCAGGCAGAACGCGTCTTCCGGCGTAGTCCCGGCGAGCAGGTGACCCTCCCAGGATACGTGTGAGCATAACAATGAGACATGGCGGAACACATACATCCGCCATGTCACTCTTTTTGGTTGAGTCTATCACTCTGTCTGTCTGCCTGTATATAACTTAGGGCTTGTATGAAATATTGCTATAAACTGCTTGTATATAGATGGTCCAACATACAAGACTACTTGCTATGAGCGTGACATATCATTATGAGCGAGCGATGGATCCTCAACCTTTGTCCTCTTCTTCATTTTGACAACTCGCGAGTTCATGACTATGAACATAATATCAGTATTGCATCATGGAACCTCAAAAATGTGATTGACTATGTGGACATGCATCCGTCACATAAGTTCTGTATAGACCAGGTAAGTCTGCTTGAAGGTTTCAAGAGACTCTTTCCAAACTATTGGGACGCTCTTCGTCAGAAAATACTCGAAGGAAGGGTCGAGCTGGTCGGTGGAACTTATGTCCAACCAGACCTCACAATACCTGACGGCGAGTCGATTGCAAGACAGTTTTTGTATGCAAACCGATTTATTCTCCATGAGATAGGGCTTGAACCCAGAACTGGTTGGGGAATTGACTCATCGACTCATTGTCTTCAGTTACCTCAGATTCTGCGACTATGTGGTATTGACTCCTACTTCATGTGGCGTGGCATGCCGTACGATGGTCCATCCGAGTTCATATGGCAGGGGGCTGACGGTAGTAGAGTATATACAGTCTGGTTATCGCAAGGCTATGACTGTGCAGCATGGCTCTCAGAGAATGCGCGTGATGCCTTCTGGCGATTACTTGACATAACAGCGAGTATTGGTTCAAGATCCGTGTCCAAGAATATCCTCATTCCTGTTGGTGGGGAATTAGTACCGCCGCTACCTCATCTTGCGGACATTGTTGACAAATGGAACTCCACCTTTCCTGATATGCGTGCGGTCATCGTGATACCCCGCGAGTTTATCGATAAGGTCAAGTTGTTTCAGACAAGGCTGCCAGTGATCCGGCGTGCTCTCGACATGGACCGTTTCACATCAGTCCGATCTGGCAGTCTCAGTGCAAGAGTGACACTGAAGATGTTGAGCAGACGTCTTGAGGGACTTCTCTATATGGTCGAGGTTCATATGAGTCAAGCTGGACGCCACGACAAGAATCTAGAATTAGAGAGCCTATGGCGGATACTACTGTTTAATCATGATCATAACATAATTCGAGGAACAATTGCCGATGAGCCCTTCAGACAGGCAAAGAGACGATTTGAACAGGCAATCGAACAGGCAACTGAATTACTGAACACGACTGTGACTGAGTACTTCAACCGTCATACTATCCCGAGTGACACCATCTCATTGGTTGTGATGAATCCCCTAGCATGGACAAGGTCTGATGTGGTGAGTATAGTATTAGATAGAAGCATCATCAAGAGCGAGCATTTTGAGATTCGTGATTTGTTTGGAGTCAGCATTCCCTATCAGAGTATGTCGACCTCTAGTGAGAGCGCGCGTGAGAGTGAGAGTGGGAGTAAGAATCTTATTGAGGTCATCTTTGTTGCGCATGATATACCCAGCCTTGGTCACAAGACCTACACGATAGTGCCGACTGACAAGGTCCCAGAGTTTACATCATCTATTCGTACAGGACAGTACTGGATTGAGTCCGACCAGTTTATTATAGAGTTTGACCCCTTTAATGGATCAATTACAAGACTATATAGCAAATCCGCGCATATCGAATCATTACGTGGAAACAGTAACTATTTCAGTATGGAGACTGATGTGGGTGATCTATACCGTTTTGTCCCGATTGAACGTATTGGTAAAGATGATGGTATACAGACTACACTCAAAACCCCGGCCAAGATTCAGATAATCGAGTCTGGTCCTGTCCGGGCTATTATCGAGGTCACTGGTGAGTCTCAGGGTGTACGTAGACGACAGAGAATACGCGTATATCATGGCATTGACAGAGTTGAACTCGATACGGAACTGGAATATACAGGACGTGCCAGTCGGCTACGACTGTGCTACCCTCTGACGGTGTTCACTGATATAGTCCATGTTGGTGCACAGTTCTGTACTGAGGCGCGACTCATTAGTCATCAATGTAGATCCAGTAGTGATGTGTCCGAATCATTTGCTGCGCTAGATTGGGTAGACTGCACAGGACCTGACGGTGGGATCACAATCATCACACCAGGTCTTCATGAGTTTGAATTCTCTGACGGATCACTTTTTGTGACGCTACTTCGTAGTGTTGACCATCTGTCAAGAGGACATGATGATTATGTAATTCAGACTCCATTGGCACTTGAGAATGGACACCACACATTCAGAACTGCTATCTATCCTCACATGGGCAGTTGGCAGGAGGCAAGAGTATGGCGACCGGCATGGGAACATCGGTTACCACTGCTATGTCTTGTGACAGAGGGCACCCCAGATGTTCCAGAGGCATCAATGATGCAAGTGGAGGGTGCACAACTCATTCTCTCCTGTTTCAAGCCCACAGATAAAGAGAAGGAGTTCATCGTACGACTCTACGAGGCAGCAGGTGTGCCGGGACATGCGAGAATCAAGTTTAATCGACCTCTTGTCCGAGCTGATCTTGTGGATATATGCGAACGAGAGATTGGCGGACTGGCTGTCGATGGTACTGACGTTGAGATCCCTATTGATAGGAATTCGATCATCACGATGCGGATAGCGTTTGAATAAAGGTGCCGCAGTAATAATGATAAATAGATACACTTTTGAAGTCGTATGATACAGCATGACATTAATCACGGAGAATGGCGTGATGAGCAATTTCTATCCTATCTCCCCCCTTATCGGACTCACAAACACCAGTTATGCTGCACAGGCGGGCGTGATGGATGGCAAGTGGGCAGTACGAGTGTGCAGAGGCAAGAAGGTTCTGGCCGAGAAGACAATGAATGAACTTGATCTTGATAATATGGTTGGAGTCATCTTTGGACATGCACGAATTGAGGGTCTGAGTAGACATTCTGTGGCAATGTGTGCAGGACGGCTCATGCAGTTTGCCAGACAATATCAGCTATCGGGTATCTGTCCCAACTATGAGATACCCGACCTTGTACGAGAGGGTGAGGAACCAGAGGTCCCCCGTGTCAGTAGTGAGGGCACTGAGACCGCTGTTCAAAATGGCACAGTCCCCTCCTCTACAGCTGCAGTCATCTCAGCCTCTACCCCTGCTAAAGCAGGGATGTCTCAACTAAGAACCCTCCCAGCAGTCGTCACACCCTCTCTAAAGGATCAGTGGAATAACGCACTTGAATCACAGGCTGTTCTTGCCAGTCAGATGGCATCCTATGGTGCAACACTGCCTGAGGGCCACCTCGACCTGATGTTTCGGCAGGCAGCAGAATACTTGGTCCAGCAGTGGAGTAGATCTGGCAATCCCGAAGATGTTGTACGTCGGTTTGTATCAATGATATTGAGTTCCTCTACTGATAGTCAGATTCCACCTGCAGGTGACAACAGACTCTGTATTGAGGTCGGCAGATGTACGCTTGTGAAACATGCTAGGGAGTTTGAGGTGGGGGGACATCGTGTGCCTATGAACTATCCCTGCGCCTTCCATATGATGATTGCTGACCTTGTGAGCAGCCAGTTGGCGGTCCATATCTCAATAAACACGTCTTCAACAGGTTGTAGTGTCACTATCACAACCTGAACAAGTCCCTTCTATATTCACATTCTATACTCGAATATTTGATACAGGGCTCCATTTGCGACCATGGCATCTTCCGAGTTTAGCTTAAATAGTTAGGCTGCATTATCTGCATAAGGTCTGTTCGACACATATTCTAAGGACGGAGCAACCATTCCCAGCGCCGTCTCCTGGGTAGGTGTGGCTCTGGTGTCGAACATGACCCAACTAATATGGACGGCAAAATGAGACAACTGTCTCTCTAGGAGATGGATAAATGGCCTATCTAACAATGCGTGAGTATGTTCGATCCGGTCCAGTCTGTCTTGGCGTGCTTATGGTCATAATTGGTGCGGTGATTGCTTTAAAAGTTGGGGGATTCGATCCATTCCCGCCCAATACAAAAATGATTGGCGCAGTCATTACAGTGCTCGGACTGCTTCTTGTAGTATGTGGTTTCTTCTTCACGAAAAAGAAACGTGACTCTGTGTTGACCAAGATCGACACAAGTAAGCGTGACGTACCACCTCCACCACCGGGTCCTGACTAGAGCGGACCGCTGTGTGGACACAGGCTCAGGATTGGCTCAAAGAGTCAAATTCCTGAGCCCTTGTTTTCTTGTCATCGGCTGATACAAGGTCTTATTCAGCATCAGATAATTTTTACAAAAGGTCTGTGCTTCCACAATAAGTGTGATGCCTACTCACAGTAGAGTCACGAGAACTGACGACTGTTGACAGAACTGTTTATCATGTTGTTGTTTTAGAAACAGGCTTCTGATTGTCTCGAAAATTTAAGATTTAACAGCCGTTTCAATATGGCACAAATACTAATATGTAACAATTAAACCATATACAATTCAAAGCAAGTCTTTGGATGGGATGACAATGGTAACAGTCCTAGAATACAGAGACAACCAGTTTCATGAATGTAAAGGACAACCAACTAGTGAGATCACATTGACTGTTGATGACACTCAGAAGAAGTTGATCCTGACAGTCCCCGGTGGTGTCAATATGATACTGGCTCGGGCTGCAGAACGTAATGCTCGTTCAATCGAGAAATCTGGCTTTCAGACTGAAAAGAAGGGCAGGATTGGCCGAGGTTACGAACTTGTCATCGAAGGTTCAGGAGGTTCACTTCCAGACCGGCTAAAACACTCTCCGAGAGAGGTCTATTAGACCGACCCTTCTCGTAGAACTCAGTCAGGCCCTCCAAGAGACAGAGATATCTGCATAATGCAGAGTATGTTTCACAGCACAGAGGAGACCGAATGCAAATGCCAGGTCATGACATCAGAAAAATAATCGAAGAAGCGACGAGAGAGTCGTTGAACCAGTCTTTTACAGAGGCTGGACGACGCTTCATTGAAGCGGCCCAGATGAGTGAAGAACAGGGTGATCGTGAGACTGCTGACAAGTATTATGCACAGGCAGCAGACGCCTTCTTTAAGGCCGCGGAGAAA
>FWPU01009709.1_pt1 | contig 14928 bp, 9 predicted proteins | sample 2228361 | NCBI WGS metagenome assembly FWPU01 (sample SAMEA103939777, study PRJEB20133) | metagenome
CAGCGGCTCGAAGCGACTGAAGTCGCTACTACGACGTAGTAGCCGCTTCAGCGGCTCGAAGCGACTGAAGTCGCTACTACGACATAAGCGACTGAAGTCGCTACTACGACATGTGTCCTACATTAACCGCATTTGCTCCGCCTTCACCTCCGGCTCCTCCTCCGCCGGCGCGGTCAACTCCTCGAAGAAGGCCAGGCGCAACTGCTCCAGAATCTCCGCCTCCGGACGGACAAACTTGCCCTTGGCCCGCGTGCGCGGGATAGCGTTGAGCAGCGCCTGCAACACGGCCTTGAAGGTGGAATCGTTCGCGAGGCCTGTGCGCTTGAGGAACGTCTCGCACGCCTGCGCGCCGTCTTCCTCGTAGACCAACATGGCCGTGTGGGCCGCGTCCAGCCACGCCTCGAAGGCCGTCGCCTCCGGGTCCACGCGGCCACGGGCGCGCCGCTGCTTCGGCTCCAAGAGCACCACGTCGCTGCCCTTTTTGCTGACAACGCGCCGCGCCACCAGGTCGCGTTCGACCTCCAGCCCCAGCGCGATGGCGAGTTTGCGCGCCTCGTCGGCGGGGAACTGGACGGCCTTGAAGGCGTCCCAGGCCATCAGGTACCAGTCGGTGAGCGGATCGAACTGCACCTCGCGCCCCAGGAGCAGGCCGCGCTTGCGCAAGGCGATGACCTCCTGCCGCGCCAGGTCGAGCGCCGTCTCCGGCCGCAGCGGTTTGGGCTGCCCCGTGCGCTCGTCCACCTCGCGGGTGAGCACCGGCCACTGCCGCGAGATGACCGCCAGCACCGGCCCAAAGACGCTCAGGTAGAGGTCCACGCCGCCGATGCCCTGGGCGCTGAACTCGGCTGCCTTTTCGCGCGCCACGCGCCGCACCTCGGGGGCCACGTCGTCCCACCAAACGGGATGCGTGATGCGTGATCCGTGAGTGCCGCCCTCCCTCTGTTCCCGCTTGCGGCAGCAGAGCAGGATGGTGCTTTGGGCGGCGTTCTTGTTCGCCTGGTGGAGCGAGAACTCGCTCTCGGTGTGGACGGGCCAGGAGGATTCGACGCAGAAGCCGGCGCCGATGAGGGCGCTGGCGAGCGTGTCCCAGGCCTCGACGCGCTTGTGGGTGAACATCACGGTCAGTACGCCATCGTCGCGCAAGGTGCGGTGCATCTCGCGGAAGGCCGCGGCCATCTTGCGTTCGTAATCGGCTTCGGCCAGTGACCTCACCCCTTTCTCCCCTCTCCCCCTGGGAGCAGAGCCGGGGGTGAGGGCCTTGAAGCGCGCGGGGTTGGCGACGGCCTCGGCGTCTTTGTCGGTGAGTTGGGCGGCGAACCACTGCGGGTAGAGGTGGCCGACGGTGCGCTTGAGCCAGACGTAGAAGAAATCGGCCAGTTCGGCGTACATCACGTTGTCGTAATAGGGCGGGTCGGTGACGATGGCGTGGACGGAGCCATCGGGGATGGCGGAGAGGTCGGCAGCGTTGCCCTGGAGGATACTCAGACTTCCGAAGTCTCTACAGACTTCGGAAGTCTGGAGAGTGGCCTGGGGCGGTGCAAGCAGTTTCGCCAGATCGCGGTAGGCGTCGGCGACTTGGTCAATGCACCAGGGGAGCAGGTTGGCCGAGGCGTCGAACTCAGCGTGGCTCCATACGAAGGCGAAGTCATGACGGTCAAAGATGCTGCGTATACCGCGATCAGGGTTGAACCGACTGGCACGGCTGTTGTAGATAATCGCCTTGTCCATCATCACGCCCAGATACGTCTCCACCGCGGCAGCGCGTTCGGCGTCCATTGCGGCGCGCAGGTCGGCGCGCAGGTCGCGCAGCGTCTCGACAAAGGTGCCCAGCGCCAGCAGTTGGCGCGGGGAGAACATGTCGGCCCAGGCGGGCATGCCATAGCGCATCGGCTCGGCGGTCTTGAGACCCTCGGGAATCGGCTCCGTCGGGATGATGTCCGCCGCCTCCCAGCGCGGGCGCAGGCGGGCCAGTTCGGCCTCGGCGGCGCGGGCCGCTTCCAGGTCCTCTGGCGTCGGCGCGCGGAAGTCGAAGCCGCCCTTGCGCTTGACGGCGACGGCGTAGAGCATCTGCCCCATCCGCCCGGCCTGCGCCTCGGCCTTGATGTACTCGCCGTCAATCGGGTCGCCCGTCCAGGGGGAACGCGCGACGCCGCGGGCGATGGTGCCGATGTCGGGGTTGACCTCACTGCCCTCACCCCTGGCCCCTCTCCCAGAGGGCGAGGGGGAGTAGATGGCGAAGCGCGGCGCGTCCCAGGCGGGGTCGGTGAGCAACCGCACGGCGACGGGCGGGTCCTTGCTCAGCCACCAGTTGGGGCTGAGGGGCACGGGCTTGCCGGTGACCGGGCAGGCGACGGTGCGCGCCCAGAGGTAGGCTGCGCCTTCGGCATGGTCAGGCAGCGGGGTAAAGAACGGTTGCAGGCGCAGTTTCGCCAATTCGTACCAGCGCCGCCCCCAGTGCTTGATGTCGGCGGCGAGGTCCGGCCCGTAGCGGGCGGGATAATCGAGCGTGGCCTTGAGGATGACGGCCGCGAGGGGGTTGAGTTCGTTGGCGATGACCGAGAGGCCGTAGCGGCGCGCCTCGAAGGGGATCGAGCCGCCGCCGGCGAAGGGATCGAGGACGATGTAGCGACTCAAGTCGCTACTACCGCCGCCCCACGTCTGGGACAGCAATTCCTCCAGCAGCGCCAGGTCTTCGGGCGTGGGGTTGACGGTGAAGGCACGGTCGTGGGTGTAGGGATTGGGGATGAATTTGCCTTGTTGGCGACCCCATTCGAGCAATTTGCGCGCGGCCACCGGGTCGCCCAAGATACCCAGCAGGCGGAGGAACCAGGTGCGGTAGGCGGCTTCGGTGGGGAACCTCGCCCCCACCCCCGGCGGCTGCGCCGCCGCCCCCTCCCCCTCTCCACTTGCGGAGAGGGGGAGGGGGTTGGGGGAGGAGGTGAGGTCGTCCCACGACGGCAGCAGGCTGGCGAGGATCGCGGCGCGGGAGACGGTGAGCGGCCGCCGCGCCCACCAGACGTGGAGGCGGTTGAGGGGCGGCTTTTGGGCGGCGCTGGCATCGCGCAGGCTCTCCGCGCCGATGGCGTCGAAGGGCAGCCAGGATTCGATGAGGAGGGAGGGGCGGTGGGGCATGGGCTAGGGCTCCGGTTCCGTGGGATACCATCCGGCAGGGCGGACGGTGTGCACAGCCTTGAAGTCGTGCAGATGTTCCAGCATCTCCGGGATGGACTTGGGCTGCTTCACTCCCTCCCGCCAGGCCTGGCGCTCCACCGTGCCGATCACCAGGTAGTCGTTGCCGACAAGCGAGGGGGCAATCTGTTCGAAGAGCGAGGCCAGCAGATGCTCGATGTCGTCCTTATGGGCGATGAGCAGGTCGCACTCCGGGCAATAGCGGCAGGTATAGTTGAGCACCACCGGATTGTGCGGGTCTACGTGGATGAAGAGCGGCACTTTGCGCTGGCGGGTCTTGCGGTGGCAGCCGGGGCAGGTGGTGAAGCGCACGTCGGGGTAGGGGTTGAGGATGAAGGTGTATTGGGGTTCCAGTTTGCCGATGCGGGGTGCGTTTCGCTTGCTCAAGGGCGCTATTCTCCTGCCAACAGCACTCGCAATGCTCTTTGCGCCCGCGCCGCTTCCGGCCCGGCGCTACACTTGCTGAACCAGTAGTAGGCTTCCTCGTCGCCCATCGCCTGCACCCCCTGGCCGATAGCCTCGATGCGCCGGTGGCTGGTCAGCGGCTTCACGGCCATCAGGATCAACGCCAGCCGCACGCCGCTCAACTCATTCAGGTAGAAGGGGGTGTCGCGCCCGGCAAAACGGGCCAGGTCGGTGGCCCGGTAGCCATTGGCGCGCAGCGCCGCCAGCAGGTGATCGGCCACGGCGCGCAGCCGGTCGCCACCCAGTTCGACGCTCCACAAGGCGCCCGGGGCGCGTCCCTCGGGGTCGCCGTTGCGCCGCAGCCATTGATAGAGCGCCACGCGGTAGCCGCCGCCGTTTTCGGAGATGGCGTAGAGCGCGAAGGGGCGTTCGGGGTCGGGTTGCGGCGGTGGGGTGGTGCGATACTGCGCACGGCGGGCACGCGATGGGATGGCAGTCTGCTCCGCGCAGGAGGGGATGCTATCCTGCGCTACTACGTTCACCTCGAAGAGACGCATCTGCCCGCGCCAGGGGATCGGCGTCTCGAAGCGGCGCGGGGCGGCAAACCGCCAGGCGTAGCAGGGAGCGCCGGGGAAAGAGGCATCGAGCAGGTGCTCGTCGCGCAGCGCGGCATAGGCCGCCTCGTCCAGGGGGACGATCTCGACCAGGTCCACCGCGCCGACGAGCGCGCCGTAGGCCAGCGTATCGGGGTCAAAGCCCAGGGCGCGGCAGCGTCCATCGCGCCGTTCGGAACTGGCATGGACGACCAGCGGCCCGCGATACGCAGTCTGCCAGGTACGGATGTCCACCGTCTTTTCGCCGCACACGATCTGCTCGGCGCGCGGCTGGTGGAAACTCAGGGCCTTCAACTCTGTCGCCTCCTTCCCACGCGGGCAGGCACAAGACCTGCCCCTACGATGTCTCTGCTTCTAACTCGATGGTGTCCAGCCCTACTGTCGTCATCACCTCATGGATGGTGCGGAACTGGTCGCCCTGCACCTCCAGCCCGTCGGGAAAGCGCGCGATGAGTGTGGTGGTCGCCACGAACTTGATCGCTTCCTGGGCCAGCGCGTCGGTGACTTGCTTGAGCCGCCGGTACAGTTCCCAGCCCAACGTGGCGCGGCTGGAGATATACTGTCCGTCGGCATACTCGGCGTTGTAGGTCTGCTCGATGTGGAACTCGCCCTTGCCCAACTGGGGGATCACCAACCCCAATGTGCGCAGGCTGCGGGCGCCGGATGCTCCCTCGCCGCGCACGACGACGCGCAGCGCAGCCAGGCGCGTCACTTGCCGATCGTGGCAGCGGTCGAGCAACTGCTGGAAGGCCTGTTGGGGCACGCCCTCGCCGCGCAGCGGTGCGTGCGGCTGCTCGCGCACGATCTCTTCGCTGCAGATGCAGCGGCTACGCGGACGGCCACACATCGGACAGGCCGGCTCTGGCCCGATCGCTTCCGACGGCTTCGTCTTGCCCGCGATGGGCAAGTCCAGCCGCGCGGCCTCCTCCGGCAGGTAGAGGTAGGCTTCGTCGCTCACCTGGATGGCCGGCGGAGGCGAGTCGGCGTCGTAGCCCAGTTGGGCCGCTGCATCGTAGTAGATCCATACGCGGCCCTTCACGCCGTTGAGGATCGTCTTCTTGAGTTGATTGAGGTCCATCAACAGCGGCAGACCCAGACGGCGGGCAAAAGCCTTGCGCAGGTCTTCGGTGGTCAAGTTGGTCTGGTTGGCGTCCCAGGCCCTGGACCTGACGTAGGCGGCAGCCAGAGGAGTGTCGTCGCCGGTGAGCACCTTCTGTTGCTGTTTCAACGTCCGCAGCACCACCGCCGACTGGTCCTGGCTCACCTCGCCCTGGTCCTGGGCGGGCAGCATCTCGTGGGCCAGGTTGCTGTCGCGTTGGGGGGCGTCGGCGCGGGGGAAGTAGAGGTGGCGATAGGCGCGGGTGATGGCCACGCGCACGTCCAGTTCCGCCGCTTCGCCCATCTTGACGAGTTTCTTGCGCTGCTCCTCGGTAAACTCGCCCATGCGTTCCGCGTCGCCGGTGATGCGGGCGATGGCGAGGTAGCGCTGCGCGGCTTCGACCATATCTTCCACGCGCTCGGCGTCGGCCACCAGGAAGAGCACGTTGTTGCGAAACTCGCGGTATCCCTCCAGCGCGCCGGAATAGTCGGCGATCTTGCGCGCCAGTTCCGGCGGCGCGGGTTCGGCGGCCGTGACCGTCGCCGCGTCATAGTGCAGGATGGCGAGTTTGGGCAACCCCGCGTCGTCGTCCACATCTTTGGCTTCGCGGGGGAATGGAACAACCTTGAAGTGACCGCTCTTCCAGACCTGGCGGATACGTCTGTCCAGTTCCTCCTTGGCCTTCGTGCGGCCCACCATCCCTGTCTCGTCGGTGACGATCTTGTTCAATGAGGGTTCGGTCTTGAAGCGGTAACGGTGGCCGTCCCACTCGAAGAACCAGCCCTTGTCGTAGAGCCGTTCGGCGGCTTTGTGGATGAGCAGCGGGTCATCGCCGGGGGCCAACACCGCCAGCAGCAGGTCGGCGGCGTCCACGCCGGAAGCGATCCCCTGCGTCAGACTGTGCAGGAAGACGGTCGTGGCGACGCGGCCGGTGAGAGGCGGCTTACCGGCCTGGATCCAGTCCTGGTCAAAGACCTGGGCGTGCGCCGGCGAGCCGGCCTTGGGGCTGGTGATGTCGGCCTCGATCACCTGCTTGAAGGCCGGGCGGTCCAGGCGGCTGGTCAGGTCGCCGGCAATGCCCTCAACGCCCAAATCGAGGTGATATGGGTGAACGAGGTGAGCGTCGGGGAGCCGCGTCTCCCACAGGCAGCGGATGACCCGGGCCAGCAGGCGCAGCGCCCCGCGCGTCTTTTGAAAGTTGGGGATGGTCGAGGTCTTGCGGTTCAACGTATTGAGGAGTTCAGGATGGAAAGGATAACTGGCGGCAATCTCGTCGGCGTACTCGGCGCGCAGAGCACGCTGGGGCAGATCGGTCCCCTGCTCCACCAGCCGCCGGTAGCACGCGGCGTACTCCGTCGCGACGGCGCGTGCCGCGTCACGGTCCACCCGCCGGAACAAGCGATGGGTGACGATGGCGGGCATCTCCGCCTCACCGGTAGGGGTGACGACCCGCTCCTGGCGTGCCGACACCCGCTGTGCCTCGGCCAGTTCCTCGCGCAGTTCCTCCGTCTCCTGACCGAACGCGTCGCGGGAATCGGCCAGCGTCAGGACCACCACCACGCGCTCCTTGCTGGCCGCGAACTCGAACAGCGACATCAGGAAGGCTACCGTCTGCTCGGCCAGGTCGGATTTGCCGGTGGCGGTGGGCACCGCCTTGGCCGCGCGCAGGTGGCGCGCCACCTCGTCGAGCATGATGAGAGTTGGCGTGTTCCCGACCAGTGTTTCCAACAGGCCGGTGCCGGGAGCGGAGCGATCGTGGTCGCTACCGGCAGCGTGGGCGTATCCCGCAGCGCCGCCCAACTGGTACGCCAGTTCGCCCCACAATGTGAAGGTGACCGCGTCTCCGTGATCGAGGCCGTCGCGGGGTTGAAGGTCGGAGCCGACCACGCCGACCGCGCGCACTGTGCCGGGGGCCGGGATGAGCGCCGCTTCGACAAAGTTCGGGCCGGGCTTGTAGCCGTTGGCCGCGTGATACAACGCGATCAGATTGTGGGTCTTGCCGCCGCCGAAGGCGGTCTCTAGACGGATAACAGCGTTGTTAGCCGGTTTGAGGCCGGTCAGCCGTCCCAGCGCTTCATTGAGGAGCAGGCGAAGGCCCTCGGTGGGATAGGTGTTCTCGAAAAAGATCGCGGGGTCCTGGTAGACGGGGTCGGCGGTACCTTCTATCACGTCCCGGAGGCGAGCGGCGAAAATCTCCTCTCGCAACTCCCCTTTCAGGACTTCGGGTCGTGGTTCACAACTGTCGAAGATGGGCTTCATAGGCCCTCCCTGGCCCTTGCGCGTGCAGCCTTCCTATGGGCTACGGGGATTGCCCGGCGAGGTATGATGATACGTAATAGAGTATATCCCATTTGAGGCGAGCGTGCAAGTCTTGGGCGAGACGGGGGTTGTCCGCTTCCATCCTTGCCTTGCTCGCCGTGCTCCCTGCGGCCTATGTCTTTTCGCGCGAGTAGGCGCTGATGCGGGGGATGTGAAGGGGGCACACAGAGCAACCGCAGAGCCGCACGTGAGGACCAGCACGTGCGGCTCTCGCGTTTTGTGAGGGTCGGGCGCTCAATACTCCAGCGCCCGCATCCAGATCAGCGCCTCGCCCTCGCGCACGACGGTGTGATCGAGCGGCAGGCCGAAATCCGGGAACAACGGGGCCAGGTCCGCCGCCACGCGCACCGCCACCGTGTCACGGGCATCGTCCACGATGATGTCCACCACCTCCACGTCTATGTCATACCGGTCGAGGTAGTGGGTGTTCAGGTTGGCATAGCGCCGCGCCGTCTCGTAGGGCACCTGGTCGGCATACTGCACGTAGCCGACATCCTCATACAGCGCCACCCGCCCCGCGGCGTTGGTGAGCACGTCGTCGCAGACGCCCGACGCCTTGGCGCGGGCGTTGTTGCGCCCAGCGATGATGCGCTGCAACCGCGCGGCGGCGTCGGCCATCAGCGCCGCCTGCTCCCCACCGGCGCGCAGATAGACGCGCAGGTTGAAGGCCAGCGTTGCCAGCGCCGGCGTGGGCGCACGGGCCTCCAGATCGGCCAGCGCGTCCGGGCCGCGATTGCTCAGGTCCGCCGAGGTGCGACGCAGTTCCGCCGCCAGCGGCGAGTTGGGGTTGATCGCCGCAAGGCTATCGGCCACCGTCGCCATTCGGTAGCGGCAGGCGGGCTCTTCGAGGGTAACGTATGTTGGGAGTTCCATCCCGAGCGTCCTTTGTGGGAAGTGCCCCTGGTGCGATTCGAACGCACGGCCAAGAACTTAGGAGGTTCCTGCTCTATCCTTACTGAGCTACAGGGGCCTGGTTTGATTATAACATGCCCTTCACTGGCGAGCAAGCAGTCGTGGGATCGTCTCCTCCAGTAATCCGGCGGTTCGGGCCATCTGGGGTTCGTCGGGGCGCCGGCGCGCCTGCATGCGCTTGAACGCCAGTTCCGCGCACAACTGGTGCAACCGCACGGTCCGCCGCCACGCGCGCACGCCGCCCTTCCGCAGCGCGTGCCACTGGGCGCGTGTACGGCCCCACGGCGTGGTGACCGCCTGGTAGAGCGCGTCGGGGATCACGCCCGGCAGTTCCGTACGCAGGCACCGTTGCTCCCGCACCAGTGCCCACCCGGCGACGACACCGATCAGGATCAGCCCGCTGCCCGTCGTCACCACCGTCAGCGCGTTCAGCCCCACCAGGTTGCGCGTCAGGAGGCTGTGCAACGCGTGAGTGAGCACCGCCAAGAAGAATCCCGCCAGCGGCACGGCCCGGCGCTGCCACGGCTTGTGCGCCAGCCGGGCGTACCCCAACGCCGCGCCAAAGATCGCCGCGTAGAGTGCGTGATTGAGCGCATAGACCACGCCCTCGGCAAAGGCGCTCGCATTGAGGCCCTCGAAACCCCACAGGAAGAAACTGCCCGCATAACTGAGCAGGTTGCCCGTCATTGCAAAGCCAAAGCCCACCATCGCCCCGTAGATGATGCCGTCGAGCGTGTCGTCGAACTCGCGGCGAAAACGGTGGGCGATAAAGAGCACCACGGCCCCCTTGAGCGCCTCCTCCAGCAGCGGCGCCACCAGCCCCAGCCGCACGGCCTCCAGTGCCTGAGGTCCAACCAGATTCGGCGGCAGGCGGAAGAACAACTCGGCCAACACTGCCAGCAGCACCGCAGGGATCGCGCCCCACACGAACGCCGCCGAAAGCAGCCGCTTGGGCTCCTTCTCGTAGCGGTCCAGCCAGTAGAGCGCGCCGACGTACACCAGCGTCGGTACCACGCTCGCCAGCACCACCGTCAAAAGTCCGGCTACCACCTGGTGCGCCGGGAGGACGGTGCCGATCCAGACCAGGTCCGGCGCATCCCAGGTCGCCTGCACGAACTTGACCTGCGTGGGATACTGCAGGGTGTGGCTGCCCCCCACAGCGATGGTAGCGCTGCCTCTCAGGCCAAACGTCAACGTCGCTCTGCCGCCCTCGCCAAAGCGCACGCCCGTGAAGCGGTAGCGGGTCACCATCCTGGCAGTCGGGTCAGGCCAGGCCACGGCAACGTCCCAGATCGTGTTGGGCGGAACCTGGATCGTAGCGACCACCTGTGTCCCTGTGGGCGGATCGCCGTGCAGGATCGCCAGGTTGCCCAGTTCCTCCACCGCGGGCAAGGCGCTGCCGTCAGTGGTCATCAGCCGTACCTGCGCTTCCTGCGGCTTGGCGTCCACTACCTCGACGCGCAGCCGGTTGGCGTACCAGACGTCGGTATCCAATGGTTGCGCCATGCCCCACACGTAGGGCATCTCCCACTGGGCACCTTTGTCCGCCGGGCCGAGCGGCCCGCTGAAGTCGGCCTGCACCGCCAGTTGCCCCCAGTGGCCGCGGAATGGCAGCCACTCCGCCCCCGGCCAGGCATCAGGCTCGGCCAAGAGTTGTCCGCGGGTGGGGATCAGGATGACGTCGGGCACGGCGCGGGTGGCGCTGCCCGTGCGGTCGAGGACCTCGATGCGCGAGTTGCCGATGGTCCTGCCGTTGGGGTAGATCTCACCGCCCACAAAGTAGTTAGCGTGCGAGCCGCGCGCGACATAGACCACAGGATGCGTGCCTTCCTCGACCGGGGCGGTGGCCCAGGTGCGGCGGGTGCCGCCATGATGCTGGCTGAGCACTACCCACTCCGGCTCGCCGTTGGCGTCCAGCATCACCTGCACCATCTCCCAATCCCCCTCGTGCTTATTGAACCAGTCATTGTAGAAGTAGAGCAGCCAGTACTGGATGGTGGTGTGCGGCCCCTCGCGCACGACGTGGGCGTAGGCCGTGATGGGCGGGCCGCCGGCCTGGGGGCTGAGCACTGCCTGGTAGTAGGCCTGGTGGGCAGAGTAGTTGGTGTAGGCGGAACTGCCGTTATCGCCGAACCACACGTCGAGGAAGTAGCTCCCATCGCTGGGGAGGTGCAGCAATTCCGGCACGTCCAGGTGCAGGAGAACATTGACGCCGAACCAGAGCCGGCGGGCCTGGCGCAGGCGGGCCTGGTCCACGATCACATCCACCGGCTGGGGGAAAAAGACCTCGGCAGGGTGGAAGTAGAGCACGGGCGCGTAACGCTCTGCCAGCGCGAGGTCATCTTCCGGTGGGGGGTCATCTGCCAAGACCGGAGTGGCGCAGGCGAGAAGCGCCGCAGTCACTGTCAGGGCCAACCCCATAACAGACCATGGTCCTTTCATCGCTATATCTCCTCGTGCCGGTTGCATTGTACGCCGGTTCTCGGTTCGATGCAACGGCACTCTACATCTCAGCACGCTTCACGTTTTCCGTTTTAGAGAGTATAATACACCCAGGAGAACATCTATGGAGACACCTTCCGCGTGGTCTGACGCTTCCGAACAGTTGGTCATCATCGGGCAATTGCGACGGGCGCTGGCCGACCTGATGCGCGTGGATGCTTACCAGGTACTGCAACCACCCGACGCGGTCATCGCCTTCCAGGGGCAGGTGCTGGGCGATACCGAGAGCGCCTTTGAGCGTATGACCGAGCGCTTTGCCCACTACGGCTACACCGCCTGGCTGCATGGGCGGCGCGGCGGCGGACACCAGGTCGTCGCCACCAAGGGCAAGCCGGAGCGCAAGCCCGGTCGAGCCTGGGTCAACCTCATATTGTTCCTGGCGACGTTCCTGATCGTGCTCTACATCGGCGCCCAGTACGGGGCGCAGGACGCCGGGCTGATCGGGCCGAATTCGTCACCCGATGACATCATGTTCGTGCCGCTGGCCCATCTGCACCTGGGGCTGCCTTTCGCCGGCACATTCCTGGGCATCCTGTTGACCCACGAACTGAGCCACTATTTCGTCGCCCGGCGCTACGGCTCGCCGGTGGGCCTGCCCTACTTCATCCCGTTCCCCAACCTCCTGGGGACGATGGGGGCGGTGATCGTGCAGCGCGCGCCGATGCGCAACCGCAAGGCCCTGTTCGATATCGGCGTCGCCGGCCCGTTGGGTGGCCTCATCGTCGCCATCCCGCTGCTCGTCCTGGGGCTGTCGCTTTCCAGGGTCGGGCCACCCCCTCCCGGCATCGAGACGGCCTACCAGGAAGGCAACTCGCTGCTCTATATCGCGCTCAAGTACCTGGTGTTCGGGAGGTTCCTGCCCAGCGGCGGCGAGGACGTCTGGCTGCACCAGGTCGCCTGGGCCGCCTGGGCGGGCCTGTGGATCACGATGATGAACCTGGTGCCGGTGGGCCAACTCGACGGCGGGCACGTCAGTTACGCGCTGCTGGGCCGCCGCGCGTGGACGCTGGGGTATGCCGTCATCGCGGCGATGGTCGCCTGGGGCGGCTGGCTCTCGCTGAGCGGCAACGGCGCCGGCGGGCTGTGGCTGATGTGGGGGCTGCTGAACCTGATGCTCAACCGGCAACATCCGCCGCCACTCGACGATGCCACCGGTCTCGACGCGCGACGCATCGCCCTGGGGCTGCTGATGCTGCTGATCTTTGTGGCGCTGTTCATGCCCGCGCCGTTACAGATCGTCTCTGTGCGCTGAGGAGCATCCGATGATTCACGGCGTCGAGATCAAGGAACTCGTCACCCGCCACGACGAACGTGGGTTTTTCCGCGAGATCATCCGCAGAAGCGACGCGATCTTTCCGGAGGGGTTCGGCCAGTGGAGCCACACGGTCTCGTACCAGGGTGTGGCCAAGGCCTGGCACGTGCATCACAAACAGACCGACTGGTGGTACGTGGCGGCGGGCGTGATCAAGGCCGCGCTCTACGACACGCGGCCCGATTCACCCACCCACGGTCAGTTGCAGGAGTTGCTGATGGGGGATGGGCAGCCGCCAATCGTGCTCAAGATTCCGCCCGGGGTGGCGCACGGCTATCGCGTCTTGAGCGGGCCGGCGCACATCTTTTATATCGTCTCGCACGAGTACGACGGCACGGACGAGGGACGCATCCCGCACGACGATCCCGCGATCGGCTACGATTGGACGGCGGGGCCGGAGATCAAATAGACCTCCGTCTGAGTGCCACCACCTGCCCCAGCCAACTGTACTGGTGGCCGGGCACGACGCCCTTTAAGATTTCCAAAGGTGCCCCTGTCGAGGTCCTACTGACAGGTCATTCGCGCCGAGGTCAAACAGCGTCCCACGAATCGGCAGTTGTGACTGCCAAGGGCGATACCGTGCATGTAGGCCCCTGCTGACTCCTTCTTCCCCCATCCTCCCTCTACACGAGCGCGGCAAGCAGTCCGGTTGTGTAACAAAAAACCCTTCTGTTTCGTTCCAGGAATTGAACTGGTCATACATATCCCAGGAGGTTTGGAGATGAACAAGAAGAGTCCCTACTTTCTACTGGTCAGCACCTTGCTGCTGGCCGCGCTGGCGTGCGGCCCGGCGGCTACCGTGATCGTCACGGCGACGCCGCAATCCCAAGAAGGAGGTGCAGTCCCCACGACGGCGCCTTCCGCCACCAATCCACCCGCCACCGCCGCCCCCGATGTCACCGCCGCAGGCGGCTGCACGCTCAACGCCGGCTGGGTCGCCGACGTGACCGTCCCCGATAACACCGTCTTCGCCCCCGGCACGGCCTTTGTCAAGACCTGGCGCATCCGCAACTCGGGCACCTGCAACTGGGAGGCGGGCACGCAATGGGTGTACGTCTCCGGCGACCCGTTGGGTGGGCCGGGGGCGGTGAGCGTTCCGGCGGTGGCGCCTGGGGCGACGACCGACGTCAGCGTCGGTTTCGTTGCGCCAGCGACGCCGGGCACCTACAAGTCCACCTGGCAGATGCAGAGCCCGGCAGGCGTGCGCTTTGGCAGCCAGATGTGGGTGCAGATCGTGGTGCCGGCACCGGCGACGGAGGCCCCTACACCGACGGCAGAGCCGACAGCGGAGCCAACGGCAGAGCCGACAGCGGAGCCGACGGCAGAGCCGACGCCCACTTCGGGCCCGATGCCTCCGACTCTGATTCCCATGACTCTGGTTCCCATGCCCATTGTCCCCTTACTGCGGGTGGATCTAAGCGTTGTTGGAGTGGAATTCCGTCCATCCGCTCCAGCACCCGGCGCCACTTTCGCCGTGGACATCCAGATCACCAATAGCGGGACGGCGAACGCGGCCGACTTCAACGTACGGGCGCTCCGTCAGGCCCGAGGGGCCGCCTGCCCGGGGGGGCCTGGCACTGTGCTCTTTGACCGTCGGTTCGGGGTGAATGCAGGCGAGACCCGTACCTTCAGCGAGAACACCCAGATTAGCGACCCCGGGGACTACAGTATCTGCGTGATTCTGGACCACATGAACGAGGTCGGCGAAACCAACGAGGACAATAATGCTTTTCAGAAGAACATCACCGTTGGCCTACCAGACCTTTACCCCTTCTATATCGGACTGAATACCTGGACTCCACGCGTGAACAACGATGTGTGGGTCGGTATCACGCTGCGCAACGGAGGGAATGTTCCCGTCTCTGACTTCAATGTACGGTTGCTCCGGCAATCCCCCGGTGCCGCCTGCCCTGGCCCCGGCATAGTGCTCTTTGATTCCCCTGCCTCGCTGGATGCCAACGGCTCTCAGGTGTTTGGGCGGACCATCCGGTTCACTGATGCCGGGACCTATCAGTTATGCGCTGTCCTGGACCACATGAACCGGGTGGCGGAATCCAACGAGGGAAATAACGCGATCAAGTCGGATCAGAACGTGGTCGTTTCCCCATAATGGACGTACTTCTGGGGACGTTTGCAGCAGGTGGCCTTGCCGCCTGCTGCAAATCCCTTATTGGAGCAAAGGAGAGTCTATGAAACCCAAGAATCTGCCGCTCATTCTGGTCATTGGACTGTTGCTGACCACATTGGCCTGCGGGCCTGTGGCCACGGTGATCGTCACCGCGACGCCGGAGCCCACTCCGGCCATCGCATGCCCTCCTCCCCTATGCGCCACCGGCGAAGTCCTGTACTGCCCGGACACCTGCCCCGGCGGTTGCGGCGTGGTATGTGCCACGCCGACGGCAGTGCCCCCAGAGGCCACCAGTGCTCCGCCAGAAGAGACCTCGCTTCCGCCGGTGACGACCGCGGCGGGCTGCACGCTGGACAGCCGCTGGGTCGCCGACGTGACCGTGCCCGATAACACCCCCTTCGCCCCCGGCACGGCCTTTGTCAAGACCTGGCGCGTGCGCAACTCTGGC
>FWPU01009713.1_pt1 | contig 14923 bp, 13 predicted proteins | sample 2228361 | NCBI WGS metagenome assembly FWPU01 (sample SAMEA103939777, study PRJEB20133) | metagenome
GGCGGCCAGGCGCGCCCGCCGCTCCTCGGCGAAGCGGCGCCGCTCCTCGGCCGTGGGCGGGATCTCGGGCACGAACAGGTCGTCGTCGGCCCACTCCACGGTGATCTTCTGGCCGATGAACTTCTCGATCGGCTCGATGCGCAGCGCGCTCACCTCGTCCACCAGGCTGATGGCCTTGCCGCCCGCCCCGGCGCGGGCGGTGCGGCCGATGCGGTGGACGTAGTCCTCGGCGTCCTCGGGCAGGTCCCAGTTGATGACGTGGCTGACGGCCTCGATGTGCAGCCCGCGCGAGGCCACGTCGGTGGCCACCAGCACCGGGAGCCGCCCCTCCTTGAAGTCGTCGAGGATGCGCAGGCGCCGCTTCTGGTCCACGTCGCCGGTCAGGGCCCGGGCCTCCCAGCCGTTGCGGGCCAGGCGATCCTCGAGGCGCCGGGCCTCCTCGCGGGTGTTGGTGAAGATCAGGATGCGGTCGCCGCCCTCGCGCCGCAGCAGCCCCAGCAGCAGCGGGAACTTCTCCTCCCGGGCGACGTGGAACAGGCTCTGCTCGACCCGCTCGGCCGTCTTCTGCTGCGGGCTGACCGAGATCTGGGCCGGGTTGTTCATGAACTCCCAGGTCAGCTCCAGGACGCGGAACGACAGGGTGGCCGAGAACAGGAACGACTGGCGCTGCTCGGGCGGGGGCAGCCGCCGCAGCATGAAGCGCAGGTCGGCGATGAAGCCCATGTCGAACATGCGATCGGCCTCGTCCACGACCAGGATCTCCACCCGGCGCGGCGACCACGCGTGCTGCTTGAGGTAGTCGATGAGCCGGCCCGGCGTGCCGATCAGGACGTCCACGCCCTCCTGCAGGGCCTCCCGCTGCCTGGCGTAGTCGATGCCGCCGTACACGCTGACGATGCGGCACGGCACGTAGCGGCCCAGCAGGCGGGCGTCGCGCTCGATCTGCACCACCAGCTCGCGGGTGGGCGCGATCACGAGCACGCGGGGCGCGTTGACGGGGCGCCCGGGCCGGTCGGGCTCCCGCAGCAGCCGGGTGAAGGCCGCGATCAGGAAGGCGGCCGTCTTCCCGGTCCCGGTCTGCGACTGGCCGGCCACGTCCTTGCCCTTGAGGGCCAGGGGCAGCGTGGCTTCCTGGATCGGCGTGGCGGTGACGAAGCCGGCGTCGCGGATGCCGCGCATGACCGGCTCGGGCAGGTTCAGGGTCGCGAAATCCATCGGCGTGGGGGTCAGGCCGCCGTCGCTCCCGGCACGGTCACCGGCCTGGCCCGCCGGGCGAAGATCCGCGCGGCCACGATGCCCACCTCGTAGAGGATGATGAGCGGTCCGGCCATGAGCGCCTGGTTGAAGGCGTCCGGCGTGGGCGTGAGGAGGGCGGCGACCACGAACGAGCCGAGGACGGCGTACTTGCGGTTGCGGGCCAGCGCCTTCGGCGTGACGAGGCCCATGCGGGCGGCCAGCGTGATGCCCAGGGGCAGCTCGAAGACGAGACCGAAGGCCACCGTGAACTTCAGGATGAAGTCGATGTACATGCCGATCGAGATCATCGGGGCCAGGCCCGGCCGGGCGTAGGAGAGCAGGAAGCTGATCGCGTACGGGGTCACCACGGCGAGCGCGAAGGCGCCGCCGCCCAGGAACAGCAGGGAGCCGATGACCACGAAGGGCACGGCGTACTTCTTCTCGTGGGCGTAGAGCCCCGGCGACACGAAGCGCCACACCTGCCACAGGATGGCCGGCGAGGCCAGGAACAGGCCGGCGATCAGCGCCACCTTCATCTGGGTCCAGAACGCCTCGGTGACGGCCAGGAACACCAGGGAGTTGCCGGTGGACTGGATGGGGCGGGCCAGGAAGTCCACGATGCGCTGGCTGAGCGGGAAGGTGATCAGCAGGCCGATCAGCAGGGCGATCAGGCTGCGGACGATGCGCACCCGCAGCTCGCCCAGGTGCTCCATGAACGACATCTTGTCGGGCGAGACCCGGGTCATGCCCGCCTACCAGCGCTCCACGAAGTGGCGCAGCGTGCCGACGCCGCGGCCGGCCTGGAAGCCCTCGCGGATGGCCGCCGTCACGTAGGCCTTGGCCTCGCGGACGCTGTCGACCAGGCCGCGGCCCCGGGCCAGCCCGGCCGCGATCGCGGAGGAGTACGTGCAGCCGGTGCCGTGGGTGTGCGGGGTGTCCAGGCGGGGAGCCGGGAAGCGCACGAGCTGGCGGCCGTCCCACAGCAGGTCGGTGGCCGAGTCCTTCAGGTGGCCGCCCTTGACCAGGACCGTGCGCGGACCGAGGGCCAGGATGCGGCGGGCCGCTTCCTCCATCTCGCCCTCGGTCGCCACCGGGATGCCGGCCAGCGCCGCGGCCTCGTGGAGGTTCGGCGTGAGGACGTCGGCCAGCGGCAGCATCGCCCGCACCAGCGCCTGCCGCGCGTCGGGCTCCAGGAGCGGGTCGCCCGACTTGGCGATCATGACCGGATCGAGGACCACCGGCCGCCGCTCGCCGCCGGCCGCCAGCCGTCCGGCGACGGCCTCGACGATGGGCGCCGTGGCCAGCATGCCGATCTTCACGGCGTCGGCGCCGAAGTCGGACAGCACGGAGTCGAGCTGCCGGACCACGAACTCCGGCGGCAGGCTCAGCACCCCCTGGACGCCGACGGAGTTCTGGGCGGTCACGGCGGTGATGACCGACATGCCGAAGACCCGGAACGCCGAGAACGTCTTGAGGTCGGCCTGGATGCCGGCGCCACCGCCGGAGTCCGAGCCGGCGATGGTCAGGGCCCTGGGAACCCGCATAGACCTGCAAAGTATACCGCGTATCCTCCGGTCAGCATTGACGGCCCACCGGGCGTCGACTACGCTGGGCGCATGAGGTCCCCGGCCATCCGCACCCGGCGGTGGCGGCGCGAGGAGTACGAGCGCGCGATCCAGGCGGGGATCTTCCAGGAAGACGAGCCCGTCGAGCTGATCGACGGCCGCCTGATCGTCGCCGAGCCGCAGAGCAGTCCCCACGCGACCGGCATCGAGCTGGCGGCGGACGCGCTGCGCCAGGCGTTCGGCGCCGGCTGGCGCGTCCGCGTCCAGCTGCCGCTGGCGCTCGGCGAGTGGTCGGAGCCCGAACCCGACCTGGCCGTGGTGCCGGGAGAGGCCCGAGACTACCGGGATGCCCATCCGTCCCACGCGGTGCTCGTCGTCGAGATCACCGGTGCCAGCGTCCGCCTCGACCGCGGGCTCAAGGCGCCCGTGTACGCCCGGGCCGGCATCCCCGAGTACTGGCTCGTCAACCTGGCCGACCGCGCCGTGGAGGTGCACCGGGAGCCGGGACGGGACGCGCGCGGCTGGCGCTACCGCTCCGTGGAGCGGGCAGAGCCCCCGGCCATCCTGCGAGCGCTGGCCGCGCCGACCGTTCCCATCCGCGTCGCCGACCTGCTGCCCTAGCGGGGACGTTCCCGGGGAGCGCCGGGGTCCCGGCGCCGCGGGGCATCAGCCCCGCGGCGTCCTCACGCCGACTCCCGCGGCAGCGCGGGGCGGCCGGCGATGACGACCGTGAACTCGCCGCGCACGGGGCCGGCGGCCAGACGCGCCAGATGGGCCGAGGGCGGCCCGGCCACGATCTCCTCGAACTGCTTGGTCAGCTCGCGGCCGATCACCACCTCGCGCTCGCCGAAGACGTCGCGGATGGCCTCCAGGGTGGCCGCGATGCGGTGCGGAGACTCGTAGAGGACGACGGTCATCTCCAGCGCGGCCAGTGCCTGCAGCCGGTGACGCCGCCGGCCGGGCCTGGCCGGCAGGAAGCCCTCGAAGACGAAGCGGTCGGCCGGCAGGCCGGCCACGGCGAGGATGGCCAGCAGCGCGGAGGGGCCGGGCACCGGCACGACGGGAATCCCGGCCTCGCGCGCCTGCCGCACCAGCAGGAACCCGGGGTCGGAGAGGCCGGGGGTGCCGGCGTCGGTCACCAGCGCGATGGACCGGCCCTCGGCCAGGCGCTGCACGAGCTGCGGCCCCTTGATGCGCTTGTTGTGCTCGAAGTACGAGGTGGTCGGCGTGGCGATGCCGTGCCGGGCCAGCAGCGTGCGCGTCACCCGCGTGTCCTCGCAGGCGATGAGGTCCACCTCGCCCAGCACGCGCAGGGCCCGCAGGGTGATGTCCTCCAGGTTGCCGATGGGCGTCGCCACCACGTAGAGCGTCCCCGGCTGCACGGTCGAATCATACGCCGCGCGGGCCAGCTCGAAGCAGAGCGCGGCCGTGACGGCATTGACCCCATCGGGAGGGGGAGAGGCTCCCCATCCCGATACCCACCCCTGTCACAACGCCCGGGGAGACTGGTCGAGGCTGTTACCGCCGCGCGCTGTTGCGTTCGGAAGGGGCGAAGCCCGCTCCGGAGGACCTACGCGGTCTGCTCCCTGGGCTCGGAGACCAGGATGGGCTGGTCGCGGTTCAGGATCACCTCGCGGGTGATGATGCACTCCTTGAGGCCCTGGATCGACGGCAGCTCGTACATGATCTCCAGCATGACCTCTTCCAGGATGGCCCGCAGGCCCCGGGCGCCGGTGCCGCGCTTGAGCGCCTCGCCGGCGATGGCCGCCACCGCGTCGTCGGTGAACTTCAGGCGGACCTTCTCCAGGTCGAAGTACTTCTGGTACTGCTTGATGATGGCGTTCTTGGGCTCCTTGAGGATGCGCACCAGCGCCGGCTCGTCGAGGTCGTGCAGGGTGGCCACCACCGGCAGGCGGCCGATGAACTCGGGGATGAGCCCGTACTTCAGCAGGTCCTCGGGCTGGATGAGGGCCAGCAGGTCGCCCACCTTGCGGTCGTCGCGGCTCTTGATGTCGGCGCCGAAGCCCATGCCCGAGCGGCCGACCCGGCTCTCGATGATCCGGTCCAGCCCCACGAAGGCCCCGCCGCAGACGAACAGGACGTTGGAGGTGTCGACCTGGATGAACTCCTGGTGGGGGTGCTTCCGGCCCCCCTGCGGCGGCACGTTGGCCACCGTGCCTTCCAGGATCTTCAGCAGCGCCTGCTGCACCCCCTCGCCCGACACGTCGCGGGTGATGGAGGGGTTCTCCGACTTGCGGGCGATCTTGTCGATCTCGTCGATGTAGACGATGCCGCGCTCGGCCCGCTCCACGTCGTAGTCGGCGGCCTGCAGGAGGCGGAGGATGATGTTCTCGACGTCCTCCCCCACGTACCCCGCCTCGGTCAGCGTGGTGGCGTCGGCGATGGTGAAGGGCACGCGCAGCATCTTGGCCAGCGTCTGGGCCAGCAGCGTCTTGCCGGAGCCGGTGGGCCCGATGAGCAGGATGTTGGACTTCTGCAGCTCGACGTCGCCGGCGTCGCCGCCCGACTCGATCCGCTTGTAGTGGTTGTGCACGGCGACGGAGAGGATCTTCTTGGCCCGGTCCTGCCCCACCACGTACTGGTCGAGGACGGCCTTGATCTCGGCCGGCTTGGGCAGGCTGCGGATCTCCCGGCTCTTCTCCTCTTCCCACTCCTCCGCGATGATGTCGTTGCACAGCTCGATGCACTCATCGCAGATGTACACGGTGGGGCCGGCGATCAGCTTGCGGACATCGTTCTGGCTCTTGCCGCAGAACGAGCACTTCAGCGTTCCGTTACCGTCGCGGGTTCGCGCCATCCAGCTCCTGCTCCTACCTCTGGGCCTTGGCCTCGCTCACCGTGGCCGTGAGGGCGGCCTGCTCCGACACGGCGCGCGTCGTGGGCTTCGACGAGATGACCTCGTCGACGATTCTATATTCCTTGGCTTGCTCGGCCGTCATGAAAAAGTCGCGATCGGTGTCGCGCTGGATCTTCTCCATCGACTGCCCGGTGTGGTGGACCAGGATGCGGTTCAGCTCCTCCCGCATGCGCAGGATCTCGCGGGCCTGGATGTCGATGTCGGTGGCCTGGCCCTGCACCCCGCCCAGCGGCTGGTGGATCATGATGCGGGCGTGCGGCAGCGCGAAGCGCTTGCCGCGGGCGCCGGCGCACAGCAGCAGCGCGCCCATGGAGGCGGCCTGCCCCATGCAGATGGTGGAGATGGCGGGCTTGACGTACTGCATGGTGTCGTAGATGGCCAGGCCCGCCGTCACCGAGCCGCCCGGCGAGTTGATGTAGAGGTAGATGTCCTTGTCCGGATCCTCCGCCTCCAGGAACAGCATCTGGGCGATGACCAGGTTGGCCAGCTCGTCCTCGATGAAGGTGGGCAGGAAGATGATCCGCTCCTTGAGCAGCCGCGAGAAGATGTCGAACGCGCGCTCTCCGCGCGGCGTCTGCTCCACGACCATGGGCACCAGCGCCATCGTTCGCTCCTACTCCGTCCTCAGGACTGCACGTTCGCGTGGTTGACGAGGAACTCGAGCGTCTTCCGCTCGCGCAGCGCGTGGCGGAGGGCCGCCAGCTCGCCGCTCTTCTCCATCATACGCCGGACGGCCGCCGCCGGACGCTGGCTGGCCCGGCCCAGCCGCTCCAGCTCCTCCTCCAGCTCGGCCTCGGTGGCCTCGATCCCCTCGCGCTCGGCCACCGCCTCCAGGAGAAGGGCCCGCCGCACCGCCCGCTCGGCCCCCGGCCGCAGCTCGCCCAGGAGCCGGGCGTAGTCCCAGGAGACGGCGTCGGGATCCACACCGCCCTGGCGCAGGCGCTCCCGGGCGTGCTCGACCTGGTGGCCGATCTGCCGCATGACCATGGACTCGGGCACCCCGAACGGGTGCCGCTCCAGCACGGCGTCCACCACCTTCTCCTCCAGGGCGCGACGCTCCTCGGCCGCCCGGTGGGCTTCGAGCTGCTCGCGGACGGCGGCCCGCACCGCCGCCAGGGTCTCGAACTCGCCCAGCGTCCGGGCGAAGTCGTCGTTCAGCTCGGGCAGCACCTTCTCCTTGACCTCGACCAGCTTCACGGTCCCCTGCCCGGCCCGGCCCCGCAGGGCCTCGCGCCGGTGATCCTCGGCGAAGCGGAAGCTCACCTGCCGCTCCTCGCCCGCCGCCATGCCGGCCACCGCCTGGTCCACCTCCGCCAGCACCGAGCCGTCGCCGACGACGAAGGTGTAGCCCGTCTGGGCGACGGGCTCCTGCCCGTCCACCTGCAGCCGGTAGTCCACGATGACCAGGTCGCCCGGCGCCGCCGGCCGCTCGACGTTGCGGAACTCGGCCTGCTGCTCCCGCATGCGGTCCAGCGCGGCCTCCACGTCGGCGTCGGTCACCGGGCGGGGCGTGTGCTGGACGGTCACGCCCTTGACCTCCCCCAGCTCGATCGCCGGGCGCACCTCGACCACGGCCGTGAAGCTGAGGGGCTGCCCCTCCTCCAGCCGCACGTCCTGCAGGTCGGGCTCGGCCACCGGGTCCAGCCGGGCCTCGGCCAGGGCCTGCCGGTAGACGTCGGGGATGAGGTGCTGGGCCACCTCGCGGCGCACGTCGTCGGCGAAGTGGACCCTGACGAGCGAGCGGGGGACATGGCCCTTGCGGAAGCCGGGCAGCCGGGCCTGCTTCTGGACGCGCCCGTAGGCCCGCTCCCAGGCCTGCTGCACGACGTCGGCGGGGGCCTCGACCACGAGACGGCGCTTGCAGCTCTCGAGCGGCTCGACGGCGACCTTCATCGGGACTCCGCGCTGGTGCGAGAGGGGGGAGTCGAACCCCCAAGGGCTTGCGGCCCACTGGATCCTAAGTCCAGCGCGTCTGCCAGTTTCGCCACTCTCGCGTCGTGGATGTGCACAGCCACCGCAGCATACCCAGGTTGCGCCCGGCGCTGCAAGGTGGCGGCAGTGTTGAGCGAACGCCGGCGCGCGCCGCCTGGCGTCGGGGAGGGTCGGGTCAGGCGGCGTCGCCCGGTCGCGCGGTCATGCCCCGGGGGAGCCGGCGCTCGAGCATCGCCCGGTGCTCGCGGCGGAATCGCTCCAGGCACCGGCCGCAGATGCCGTCGGTGAAGCGCACGAACCAGCCGCGCCAGGACACCACGCCGCTCCACAGCGGGCGCCCGTAGTAGTGGGGGTGCCAGGCGCAGCGGCCGATCATCATCCGGTCACGAGCCTCCTGCCCGTCTCCTGTGCGGCGAGAAGGGCCGCAGGACTGCAAGCGCCGTGCCCCGCCCGCCCCCCGCGAGGCCGCGGGGTTATCCACCGGCGCGTCCCGGTCACGGAAACGGGCCGGAGCAGAGAGGGAAGGCCACTTCTCATCGCGACGTCCTGCCGTGACGGCCGGGCGACGACGCGCCCGGCGAACGGGTCGTCAGGCTCGCGAGCCAGGAAGGCGGGCAGCCGCAGCTCGGGCCCCCCGCTCGACGGCCTCCCGGACCGCCCGGAGCCTAGCGCCGGCGCCCGCCCGCGGGCCGGCGGCCCACGGGCATGAGGCCGTTGAGGGCCAGGCGGCCGCCGTCCACGTACACGGTGCTGCCCGTCATGTAGGACGAGGCATCGGAGGCCAGGAACACCGCCACCGCCGCGATCTCCGCGGGGTCCGCGACGCGCTGCAGCGGCGTCCGCATGAAGACGGCCCGCCGCCAGCCGGGATCACGCAGCAGGTGCCGGGTGAGCCCGGTCACGACCGTGCCGGGGCCGATGGCGTTGACGCGGATGCCGTGGGGCGCCAGCGCGATCGCCATCGCCTTGGTGAGCTGCCGGACCCCGCCCTTGCTGGCGGCGTAGGCCGCCGACTCCGGGCGGGCCACCTCGGCGTTGACCGAGGACAGCGTGATCAGCACGCCCCGCCGGCGCCGGACCATGCGCCGGGCGGCGGCCTGGCACACCAGGAAGGTGCCCTTCAGGTTCACGTCGAGCACCCGGTCCCAGGTCTCCTCGGTCAGCTCCAGGAAGGGCACGATCGGCTCGATGGCCGCGTTGGCGACGGCCACGTCCAGGCGCCGCCACCGCCGATCGACGGCCGCGAAGCCGGCGGCCACGGAGCCGGCGTCGGCGACGTCCATGGCGAGCGCCAGCGCCCGCCCCCCGCCGATGCGCCGGGCGGTCGCCCGCGCCGTCCGTTCGTCGATGTCCGCCACGGCCACCCGCGCGCCCTCGCGCGCGAAGGCCAGGGCGATGGCCTGCCCGATGCCCCGCCCCGCTCCCGTCACCAGCGCCACCTGTCCCCTGAGTGTCACGCCCGCCCTCCCCTTCCCCGTGGTGCCTGCCAGGCGCCGGATACTCGCCCGAACGGACGCCCGGGGCAACCGGCGCCGGATTGGCCCGCCCCGGGGCCAAGGCGACATCCCGGCGTGCCGCCAAGTGCCAGATCGCCTCTCCGGGGCCAAGAACGCGAGGATATTCACGCGGTTCGGTCTGGCATGTGGCTTGAAGCGCGAGGCACTCCGCGTGTGACGCCGTCGGGGCGGCGGCGACGATCTCAACCCGAGAAAGGAGCGGGGCGGTGCTCAACGACGCTGAAGTCAAACGAATCGTCGAGGCCATCAACGAGTACCGGGAGCTGGTCGAGCAGTCGAGCGAGATGCGCGACCAGCTGGAGGCGCTGCAGAAGCGCTGGAACTCCCTGCGGCAGGAGCGCGATCAGCTCCGCGGCAGCCTGGACGGCCTCCACCAGACCCTGGCCCAGCTCAAGGTCGATCACCAGGCGGTCATGAAGCGGATGACCGACCTCTCGGCCACCGAGGACACCGTGCTGGACAACATCAAGTTCCTGATCGACGAGCTCTCCTCGGTGCTCCGCAAGCACGAGGCCTAGCGCATGCGCCTGCCGCTGCTGGGCCGCCGGGAGCCCTCGACTCCCTTCACCGAGGAGCGCATCCAGCTGGAGGGGCAGCGGGACGGCGAGCGCAACATCCCGGAGATGGGCTCCTACCTGCCGGCGCCGTTCGAGCAGGCGCTGGTCGCCCACGGCGAGCAGCAGGTGCAGCGGATCTACCAGGAGGCCTCGGGCCGGCTGGCCCGGCTGCAGCCGCTCTACCAGGCCTTCCACCGGCGCCTGGAGGAGACGGAGCAGCGGGCCCGGACGCTCCAGGAGGCCTACCGCGCGCGCACGGCCGAGCTGGGACGCGACGTCAGCATCCCCTTTCCCCGGGCCTTGCACTGGGGGCTCATCGCCTTCCTGGGCATCGGCGAGTTCCCGATGAACACCGTGGTGTTCCGCCTGTTCGGGGAGGCCGAGTACCTCACCTACATCATGGCCTCCACCCTGGCCCTGATCATCCCCCTGATCGGCGTCTTCATCGGGATCCACATGCGGCACTCGCTGCCCCGGCTGGCCGGCAACATCCTGATCGGCGTGCTGGCCCCGGTCACCGTCGGCGGCGCGCTCTACGCGGTGAGCCTGCTGCGCAACCTGTACATCGGCACCCAGCTCGCGGCCGGCGCGCCCGGGCCGGCCGACCAGACGACCGTCGCCGTCTCGCTGTTCGCGCTCAACGCGCTGGTCTTCTTCGGCGCCATGGCCGCCTCGTACTTCGCCCACGACCCCGACGAGAAGCTCGACCAGCTCCACAAGGCGCTGGGCACGCTCGAGCGCAAGCGGCACGGCCTGCGCAAGAAGCTGTTCCGCCTCGGCACCCGCATCAACGGCGAGATCCAGGCGGCCAAGAGCCAGATCGAGCAGATCCGGGCCCTGACCGCCCAGCGCGTGGCGCTGTACCGCCAGACCAACATGCGGTTCCGGCGCCTGCTGCCCCCGCCGTCCTTCCGGAAGAGCCCGGAGTTCCCCAGGATCCCGTGGTGGCCCGAGGTCTCCGTGAACGGCGAGTCCGCGGTGCCCGATGTCCGCTGAGCCCCGCGGGCGGCCGGCCCTCCTCGCCCTCGCGGTGACGCTGCTGGCGGTGGCCGCCTGCAGCCGGGCGCCGGCCGCCGAGCCGCGCGGGACCGCCGTCGTGATCTTCGTGGACTTCTCCCAGAGCCTCAGCGGCCAGGACCGGGCCGCGTTCCGGCGGGAGGTGGAGCTGGACATCCTGCCCTCGCTCGGCCCCGGCGACCGCCTGCTGATCGCGCCCATCCACGACCGGACCCTGACCGAGTTCCGGCCCCTGGTGGAGGTCGCCCTGCCGGCCCGGCCCACCTTCAACGGCTGGCTCGACAACGTGCTCGCCCACAACCGGAAGACGGCGCAGGTCGAGGCCGAGACGGCCCGGCTGCGGGACCGGGTCAAGGCCGAGGTGGCCGAGGTCTTCGCCCGCTCATACGCCAGCGTCCGCACCGACATCCTCAGCTCGCTCCTCATCGCCCAGAAGCTCTTCCACCACGAGGACCGCCGCAAGGTGCTGGTGCTGATGTCGGACATGATCGAGGACAGCCCGACCTACAACTTCGAGAAGATCACCTGGAGCCCCGGCGCCATCGAGACGATGCTGGCCGAGCTGGAGGCCAGGGCGCTCATCCCGCAGCTGGCCGGCGTCTGCGTCTACGTCTCAGGCGCCTCCGCGCGGTCCGCCGAGCTCGCCGAGCACATCGGCCGCTTCTGGCAGGCCTACTTCGCGCGGGCCGGAGCCGACCTGGAGCCCAGCCGCTACGCGCGGGTCCTCCTCCACTGGCCCCCCTCCCGGTCCTGCCGGGACACCCGGCTCGCCGCCGGCGCCTGACGCGGCTCCGCCGGCCTCGGCCAGCGCCCGCACCGCGTAGACCGTCACCGCTCCGCCGGTTCCCTTGACCGGCAGCCGGGAGCCGGGGCCGACCCGGACCAGGTGCGCCAGGCGGGCCAGCAGGGCCTCCGAGAGCAGGATCTCGCCACCCGACGCCAGCTGCTGGATGCTGGCGGCCAGGTTGACGGGCGGCCCCACCACGCCGTACTTCACCCGCTCGGGACTGCCGATGTTGCCGGCCACCACCGGACCCGCGTGCAGCCCGATGCCCATCGCCAGCTCCGGCAGCCCCAGCGCGCGGTTCGCCGCGTTGAGGTCGTCCATGGCCTGCTGCATCCGCCAGGCGCAGCGCACGGCGCGGGCGGCGTCGTCGGGCCGGCCGAAGGGCACGCCGAACAGGACCAGGATGGCGTCGCCGATGAACTCGTTGATCGTGCCGCCGTGCTCGAGGATGACCGGCGTCATCCGGGCCAGGTACCGGTTGACCAGCTCGATCATGGCCTCCGGGCCCAGCCGCTCGGACAGCTCCGAGAACCCCCGCAGATCCGACATGAGGAGCACGACGTCCCGCAGCTCGCCGCCCAGGCGCAGGGCGTTGCGGTCGCGCAGGAAGCGCTCGGCCAGCTCGGGGCTGACGTAGCGGCCCAGGGTGTCGCGGATGAAATCGCGGTCCTTCAGGGCCTGGACCATGTCGCCCATGGCCCGGGTCAGGACGCCGAGCTCGTCCCGGCTGCGCGGAACCAGCGCCACGTCGAGACGGCCGTGCCGGATCCCGCGGGCCGCCTCGGCCAGCTCGCGGAGCGGCCGGCCGATCCAGCGCGCCATGGCCACCCCGGCGGCCACGGCCAGCGCCAGCGCCAGCAGTCCCAGCGACAGCGCCCGGCGGGCCTGGGCGTCCACCTGCTCGGTGTAGTCACGCTCGGGGACGACGACCTCGGCCAGCCAGCCCAGGTCGCCCACCCCCAGCGCCACGGCCCGGCCCAGATAGCGCTCGCCGCCGTGCTCGAACTGGAACGCGGATTCCTCGTCCCGCCCGATGTGCCGCGCCACGGAGGCCACCAGCGCGCCGTCCAGCCCGGCCGGATCCGTGGTCCCCGGCCGGCCGACCAGGAACCCGCCTCCCCGCGAGGCGAGGAAGACCCGGCCCCGCGCCGACACCTGCACCGCCTCGAGGAACCCGGCCAGGCGCTCCAGGGAGAAGTCCACCGTGAAGACGCCGCGCACCTCGCCGCTGCGCAGGACGACCGGGGCCGCGCAGGTGATGCCGAAGCCCCCGCCCGCGAAGAACTCGTAGGGCTCGGTCCACACCAGGCCCCGCTGCGCCTGGGCCTTCCGGTAGTAGGGCCGCTCCCGGGGCCGGTATCCGTGGTCCTCGGACCGCCGCACCGCGGCCCGGCGCCCGTCCGGCAGCAGCCGGTCCTCCTCCAGGCGGATGCGCGCGCCGGCCGGGAAGGACCGGTTCACGTAGAGCTGCCCGGCCTCGTCTCTCCAGGCGCCCACGAACCGGTCGTCGCGGTCTCCGTAGCTGACCCAGGTCAGGTGCGGGTAGGCCCGGAGCACGGCGAGCACGAAGCGCTCGAGCGCCCTGTCGTCGCCGGGGTCGAGCTGGCCCTGGGCCACCAGCGCCGGCCCCAGGAGCGCCGCCGACTCGGCGTCGCGCAGGAAGCGGGCGGCGTGGGTCGCCACCAGCCTGGCCGCCTGGGCCATCGCGGCGTCCACGAGCGCCCGGGAGCGCGCCCGCTGGTCCATCCAGGCCAGCCCGCCGAGGGTGGCCGCGGTCAGGGCCGTGAGGGCCACGACCAGCGCCACCAGCATCACCGAGAACGGCGGGCGCCGGGCGAGCCGGCGCGCCAGGCGAGGCATCAGGGATCCACCGCCTCTCCGGTCAGGCTCTCGAGGAAGGCCACCAGGGCTGCCGTCTCGCGTGCGTCGAGGCCGAGGGGCCGCACCCGGGGATCCTGCCCGGGGTGCGGCGCGCCGCCCCGGTTGTAGAACTCGACGACGTCCCGCAGCGTCCGCAGCGAGCCATCGTGCATGTACGGCCCGGTCAGGGCCACGTTCCGCAGGCTCGGTGTCCGGAAGCGCCACCGGTCGTCGGGATCGAGCGTCACCTCGTGGCGGCCGAGGTCGGGCGCCTCCGGCTCTCCGACGCTCTCGATGACCTGGCGCGCCACCGGCACCACGAAGCCGGGCACCAGCTCGACGGCGACGACCGGCTCGGGGGCGCCGGCCCGAGCCCAGGCCACGCCCGTGTCGTGAAAGGCCCCATCGGTGAACAGCGCGAAGCCCGCCTCGATGGTGTGACAGCTCGCGCAGCCGGCGCGGCCCGTGAAGAGCCGGAAGCCCTCCCGGGCCTCGGCGCTGAGCGCCGTCGCCTGGCCGCCGAAGTACCAGCGGTCGAAGGGCGAGTTCCCGGCCAGGAGCGTGCGCTGGTAGCTCGCCAGGGCCTGCCCCACGCGGTCCAGGCTGGGGCCGGCGCCGAAGGCCTGCTCGAACAGGCCCGCGTAGTCCGGGAGCGCGCGCAGCCGGGCCAGGATGGCGCCGGGCGAGGGGCTGGCCATCTCCCGGGGGTCGAGCATCGGGGCCAGCGCCTGGGTCTCCAGGCTCACCTCGCGCCCATCGTGGAAGAGCTGGCGCACGTAGGCGACGTTCAGGAGCGTGGGCGCGTTGCGGCGCAGGCTCCGGCCCTCCACGCCCACCGGCCGGGCCAGCTCCCGGTTCGTGAACCCCTGCTGCGGCAGATGGCACATCGCGCAGGACATCGTACCGTTGCGCGACAGGCGGCGGTCGAAAAACAGCTTGCGGCCCAGGGCGATCGTGGCCGCCGTCGGGGGGTTGTCGGCCGGGACCGGCACCGGCGGCAGCCCGAGGGGCGGGGCCGCGATCCGGGCCAGCGCCGCCTCGTCGCGCGCGAGAGCCTGCTCCTCGAGGAGCAGCGTCCGGACGTCGGCGAGGACCAGCCGCGGATCGAGGAAATCCACCCCGTAGATGTTGCGGATCTGCCCCCGGGCGTCGATCAGGTACACCCGGAGCACGTGCGAGAGCGTCCCGTCGGTCGCCCGCTCGAGGCTCTGGCCGTAGGCGGTCAGGATGCTGTCCAGCTCGCGCCGGGACGACGGCACCAGGAATTCCCAGCGGGGGCCGGGGGCGCGGCGCAGCGGCTCCGCGTAGCGGGCCAGCGCGGCCGGGGTGTCCCGGGCGAGGTCGAAGCTGACCGTCACCAGCGTGAGCCGGCGGGCCAGCTCCTGGTCGCGGGCCACCGCGGCCCGCACCCGGTGCAGGACGGCCGTGGCCAGCGGACAGCCCGTCGCGTCGTTGCAGGCGGTGTAGATGAAGCTCAGGACGGTCACGCGGCCGGCCATCACCTCGCGCAGCCGGCGGCGGGCCCCGCCAGCGTCCAGGACGCCGCCGTCGGCCGCGGGCTTCACGGGCGGCAG
>FWPU01009714.1_pt1 | contig 14923 bp, 13 predicted proteins | sample 2228361 | NCBI WGS metagenome assembly FWPU01 (sample SAMEA103939777, study PRJEB20133) | metagenome
ACCACGCCGCATGAAAATGACGGCATGGGATGCCGTCGTGGTCGGCGCGATAGACCAGTTCGGCATCCTATGCCGACGATTTTCGAGGGAGCAATAGCGTGAACGTTATTCTTATCTCTCTGGACACACAGCGCGCGCAGAATTTGAGTTGCTACGGACACTTCCGCCTGACCACACCGCACATTGACCGCGTGGCGGCGCAGGGGACGGTGTTCAATGAGTGCATCAGCCCGTTCATCCCGACGCACCCCGGACACACGACGATGTTCACGGGCACCGACCCGATGCGCCATCAAATCATCGCGCAGGGGCAGCCGACGGACCTCGATGAGAACCTCCTGACGCTGCCGCAAATCCTTCAACAGCAGGGCTACTTCACCGCCGCCGCCGACAATCTGGGGCGGTGGTTCACGCGCGGCTTTGAGGTCTACGAACGATATGACTGGGACAAGTCGCCCGGTCAGCCGTGGCGCAAGGCGGAAGCGGTGAGTGAAAAAGCGTTGATGGTGCTGGAACAAGCCGCGAATCAAGACAAGCCGTTCTTTCTCTTTCTGCACTACTGGGACCCGCACACGCCCTACCTGCCACCGCCGCCGTTTGATAAGATGTTTTATGCGGGCGACCCACGCGACCCGAACAATGCGAGCATGGACGCCGTCTGGAACTTTGACCCGTTCAAATGGTACTTTCACCAGTGGATGCCGGGCGTGACGGACATCGAGTATCCGAAAGCATTGTACGATTCCGAGACGGCTTACATGGACGCGACCTTAGCGCAACTGTTCACGCGGCTGGACGAGTTGAAGTTGACGGACGAAACGCTGCTCATTCTCACCGCCGACCACGGCGAGGAACTGGACGAGCACGAGGGCTGCTGGTTCGACCATCATGGGCTTTACGAAACCAACCTGCGCGTGCCGCTCATTCTGCGCTGCCCCGGCAAAGTCCCGGCGGGCAAGCGCGTGGACGGCATGGTGACGCTCATGGACATCGCGCCGACAGTGCTGGACTTTCTGGGGTTGGGCGAACTTGCCGAGCAGAATGGAATGTTGGGCCAATCGGTGCTGCCACTTCTGAAATCCCAAATCCCAAATCTCGAATCCCAAACCCTGTTCCTGACAGAATGTACGTGGATGAAGCATAAAGGCGTGCGCACGAGCGAATGGAAACTCATCGTGGACGTGCCTTCCGCCGCGAACCCGAACGAAAGTGGCACGCCCGCCGTTTACAACAAACCGCCCGTCGAACTATATCATCACAAGACCGACCCGTGGGAACAGAAGAACGTGGCGGACGAATATCCCGAAGTCGTCGCCGAGTTGCGGGCGCGGTTGGATGAATGGATTAAAGAGCGCAAAGCGCAAACCGGCTTGCCCGACCCGCACGAATTTCAAGACGTGACGCTGCGGCAAATCGGCAAAATGGAAACGGCGGTGCCGGCGGAACAGAAGTTGGGGAGACAAACGACGTGAGGAGGGATGGAGTATTGGAGTGATGGAGCGTTGTTACTCAACACTCCACTGCTCCAACACTCCAACACTCCAATACTCCAATACCCCATGCAAGCGAAGAAACTGACCGGCTGGCAGGTAGTGCGTCGCCTGCTGCACTACCTGAAGCCTTACTGGATGTTGATTGCGTTCAGCAGCCTGTGCCTCGTGGCGGGCGTTGTGCTGATGCTCGCGCCGCCGCTGTTGTGGAAGTGGGTGGTGGATTTGGTCATCATGCCGCCCCGCGATTCGGGGGGGGCGCACGCCCACGAGCCGTTCGTGTGGCAGTGGTTCGTGAACTGGCTCAGTAGCAAACCGCGCGGGGAGCGGTTGACGTGGCTGATTGTGCTCATGACGGCGATGTACCTGTTGGGCAGCGTCATTCGCGCCGTGCGCGGCGTGTTGATGGGGCACGTATCGCAATCGTTCCTGCTGGACTTGCGCAACGAACTCTACGCCAAACTTCAGCGGCAATCGCTGTCCTACTTCCACAACCACAAAACGGGCGACCTCAACGCGCGCGTGGTCAACGACGTGGACGCCTTACAAGAGATCGCCGTGCACGGCACCGACCAAGTGCTGGAAAACGGCTTGAACTTCATCGGCGTCTGCGCCGTGATTCTCGTGCTGAACTGGCGCGTCGGTCTCCTCATTTTGGTTCCCGTCTTTGCCGTCGCCGTGATGATGACCTACTACAACACCCGCATCCGCCCGGTCTATCGCGCCATCCGCGACAAGTTGGGCGACATCAGCGCGAAACTGACGGAGAACCTCAACGGCGTCCACGTCATCAAAGCGTTCGCCAAAGAACCCGCCGAAGCCGACCGCTTCCGCGCCAAGACGCAAATCTTCTACGACGAAAACATGAAAGCCATCCGCACGCGCTCTATCTTTTTCCCTTCGACAATGTTCGTCGGCTCGTTGAGCAGCGTGGCGATGATTGGCGTGGGCGCGTCGTTCGTGCTGCGGGGAGCGATGACGCTCGGCGACCTCATCGCATATCGCGGCTATTGGTGGCAACTGATGGGACCGCTGTTTTCGCTGTCTTCGATTAACGACATGGTGCAGCGGGCGATTGCCGCCGGTTCGCGGGTGTTTGAGTTGCTGGACGAACCCGAAGAAATTCAGGACGCGCCCGACGCGATAGCACTGGACACGGTGCGCGGCGACGTGCAGTTCAAAAACGTCTCGTTCGCTTACAAAGAGCGCGACGACGTCCTGCGCGACGTGAACCTCCACATTCCGCCCGGCGGTTCGCTGGCAATCGTTGGACCCAGCGGCAGCGGCAAGAGCACGATTCTGAGTTTGATTCCCCGCTTCTACGACCCACAGCAGGGAACGATTTTCGTGGACGGTCACGACATCCGCACGGTCACGCAGCGCAGTCTGCGGTCGCACATCGGCGTCGTGCTGCAGGATACGTTCCTGTTCAACGAGACCGTGCTGTTTAACGTTAAATACGCCCGCCCCGACGCCACGATGGAAGAGGTCATCGCCGCCGCCCAAGCCGCCAACGCGCACGGCTTCATCACAGAGTTGCCGCAAGGCTACGAAACCGAAGTCGGCGAGCGCGGCGTGAAACTCAGCGGCGGACAGAAGCAGCGCATCAGCATCGCCCGCGCCTTTTTAGCCAACCCGCAAATCCTCATCCTCGACGAAGCCACCTCCGCCGTCGAACCCGAATCGGAGTTCATCATTCAGGAAGCCCTCGAACGCCTGATGAAAGGGCGCACCACCTTCATCGTCTCCCACCGCCTCTCCATGGTGCGCAACGCCGACGCGATTGCCGTCATTGACGAGGGGCGCATCGTCGAGTTGGGCAACCATGCGGAACTGATGCAAAAAGGCGGGTTGTATGCGGAGATGTATCGGATGCAGATGGGCGAGGAGCAGGTTATGACTGTTCACGGATAGCGCGGATGACACGGATTCACTGCCGTTTGACTTGTCGTTGTCGCTCTGCTATAATTCCCCTCAAAGGAACAATGGTAACATCACCGTCGGAGGCGACGGACGTGAACCGAGAAACGCAGAACTGGTTGGCAGGCGCGCAGTATGACCTTGAAACCGCCGAGCACATGCTGAGGACGGGGCGTTACCTATATGTGGTGTTCATGTGTCATCTGGCGATTGAGAAAACCTTGAAGGCGTTGGTGTGCGAGGCAACCAACGCTTCGCCCCCTCGCATCCATGACTTGCAGCGGTTGGCAGCTCTGGCGAACGTAACGCTGGAACCAGCCCTCAGGTAGTTCATCGCGCAGTTGACGGACGCCAGCATTACGACGCGCTATCCAGATGATTTAGCCCAGATGTTGTCGCAGTATCCCGAATCCGTCGCCCAAACGTATCTGGAGCGCACGCGGGAGGTGGTGACATGCTTAAGAGCCGATCCGAGGTTGCAGCCATCATCGCCCATTATGTAGAGGCATTGCGCAAGCGAGGCATCGAAGTAGAGCGCGTCTACTTGTTTGGCTCACATCTGCGTGGCACGCCCAACGAATGGAGCGACGTTGACGTGGTGATTGTCTCCTCCGACTTTGCAGGCAAGCCGTCATGGGAACGCGCCGCCATCACCGGAGCAGCGCGCAGCGATACCTTTCAAGTGACAGGGGAATCGGTGGAAGCCCTGGCCAAAACCCCCGAAGAGATGGCTCACTGCCACCCCGCCAGTTTCCTTGCCGACGTGCTGAAAGAGGCGGTCATCGTGTATGAGCGTCCGCTTGCACGGGTGTGAGGCAGCCAGTGAAGAAGATGAGGGAGACCTGCGGTCAGCGATTGTGGCAAGGTCGGAAGACCTCGCCATATCGAGAGATGAATGAACGTGGCAGCTTTGCAGTTATTGACCGCCGGTCTCCAGAGCCGTTGCGACCTGCGGTCATTCCTTGCGGCGCGGTCCTGACGTGTCGGGACGTATCGGGACGCGCCGTCACCGAGCAAGAACGGTGAAGGACGACGGAGCGGTTTCGCATCCACGAACAGTTCCGACAAGTCGGAAACCTTGACCTCGCGGCACGGCGGGTAAAAAGGTCTTGACAATCTCCCGTCCATCGGCTACAGTAAAGTTAGAATGAACCCCTCGCCTTCGGGTTTCCGAGGGCGAGCAATTAACCCCCCATCTTCGGTATCCGCCGAAGGTGGGTTTTGCTTTATAGGTGGGAGCATGAGCAATGAGCGCGTCATCGTGTTTATTGACGGCAGCAATTTCTATCATGGCTGTCGCCGCGCGTTTGGGCATACTCGCGTGGACATAGCGCGGCTGTGCGCAGAACTGACCGGCTCACGCGACCTGGTGGCAATCCGCTACTACAACACGCCCGTTGCCCTGCCGACGAATTCACCACAATACATCGGTCAACAGAAGTTTTTCAACCGTCTCAAGACAATTCCGAAACTGACCTTGTTCCTGGGGCACATGATTCGGGTCGGCGGTGACTTTTATGAGAAAGGCGTGGACGTGCTGATTGCCGTCCACCTGATTCACGAAGCCTTCCGCAACAGTTACGATACCGCTATCCTCGTCTCTGCCGACGGCGACTTTGCGCCTGCCGTCCGCGCCGTGCAGGACTTGGGTAAGGTCGTGGAGAACGCCTACTTTGCCGCGCTCAAGTCATTCCATCTGTTCCAGACTTGCAATCGTTTCATTGACATTGACGCCGCCTTGTTCGACCGCGTCCGCTTGCCGTGATATCACACCGGCATTGACCGCCGGTTTCAGAGCCGTTGCGACCTATGGTCCTCCCTTGCAGCGCGGTCCCGACGTGTCGGGACGTATCGGGACGCGCCGTCGCCGATTTGCGCTGCCCATCTCAGCCTTGACACATCGCCCCGCAACCAACATACTTATTGCGGACGAGGTGAACGCGCATGAAACTTTTAGAACGTGGCACGCTGTTAGAGCGGGAGCGGCAGGTGGAAACGATTCGGAGGCTGCGGCGTGGTTCTGGTAGACAGCAACATTCTCGGAACGCTCGCGCGCTCTTGTGGGGATTGACCCGCCGCTGTCGCTGAGTGAGGAGCGAAAGGAGTTGAGACGCATCCTTGCGAAACGGCGCAGCGCAACTTAGGGTGTTGGTGGAGAAACTGTAGGGGGTGACACTATGTCCGTCAACGTTCGAGGCGTCCAGGTGCCCGCAGGGGCGACGGTGGACGTCAAAATCGAGGTGACAGCGCAGGTCAACGTCACGGCGTTCGTGGCGCAGCAGCAGGTGACACGGTTCGTCATCAGCAAAATCGGCAACCAACTGTGTGGCGACACGCCCGATTTGCACGTGGGCGAGCGGTTGTGCTGGTCGGTGCCCGTCGTGCTCACGTCGCCTGTTAAAGGGGTCATTGGGCGCGTCGGGGAAATTCTGGTGGACACGAACACAGGCGAACTGTTAGCGGACCCAGACACCGTAGAAAGGATTGCTGCCAATGCCGAACGGCTGGCTCAACGTTCCCCACTTTAAGCAGGAGTTCAACTACTCGTGCGTGGCTGCCTGTGTGCGCATGGTGCTGGCACATTACGGGCGTAATGAGTCGGAAGACAACCTGCGCCAACTGCTGGGCACGATACCGTATTATGGGACACGCGCTAACAGCGTGAGACGCGTCGCGCTGTGGGGCTTCGACGTGAGCGATGCGTCCAGCCTGTCAGAACTACAAGCCGCGCTTGCCGACGGCGTGCCACCCATCATTTTTCTGCGGACGGGCGCGTTGGACTACTGGAACGTCAACGACGCTCATACGGTCGTGCTCGTCGGGGTGGACGGGACGACGGTCTATCTCAATGACCCTTTCTTCGACGCCTTTCCGCAGCAAACGTCGTTGGCAAGTTTTCAGCAAGCGTGGGCGGCGACGGGACAACTGGCAGCCATCATTCGTCCACGTCCATAGGAGACTTTTTCGGCGCATCAAACCGATATGCTGACTGCACCTGCGGCTTGCCCGTCAGCGGGTGCGGGGTGACGAGGACGGGCGTGCGGTAGATGGCTTCGACGTTCTCCTGCGTGATGACCGCTTCGGGCGTGCCGACGGCGTGGATTTGTCCGTGCTGGTTCAGCAGCAGAATGGTTTTGGCGACCGCGCTGGCGAGGTTGATTTGGTGGAGGACGGCGAGGACGGTGAGCCGCTGGGTGGCGTTGAGGCGGTGGATGAGCGCCATGATTTCGTATTGATAGTTGATGTCGAGGTTGGAGGTCGGCTCGTCGAGCAGGAGGATTTTTGGCTCCTGCGCGAGGGCGCGGGCGATGATGACACGCTTGCGCTCGCCGCCGCTGAGGTGGGTGATGAGTCGGTGGCGGAACTGCTCCACATTGGTCGCCTGCATCGCTTGATTGATCGCCTGCCAGTCGGGTTCGCTCAACGACGCGAAGCGCGACAGGTGCGGCATCCTGCCCATCAGCACGATGTCTTCCACCGTGAAGTCAAAGTCAATCGCGTCGTTTTGCGGCACGACGCTCATCTGCCGCGCTAAATCGCGTCCCGATATTCGGGACAGGTCTTTGGCCGACAGATACACCGCCCCTGCTGTCGGCGTCAGCACCTTCGCCATTGTCCGCAGCAGTGTCGTCTTCCCACTGCCGTTGGGACCGAGGATGCACACGAAGTCCCCCTCCGGTACGTCCAGCGTCACGTCGTTCAGCGCGGGAACGCCGTTGTAGGAGACGGTCAGGTTGTGGATGCGCAGTTGCACAATGTCCAATGTCCAATGTCCAATGTCGAACAGCGGTTGTCGTTCATTGGTCATTGGTCATTTACAGATATACTCTCCTCGCCTTCCGCAGCAAATACAGAAAGAACGGCACGCCCAAGACCGCGCTGAAGATGCCGACGGGCAGTTCGGTGGGCGGCTTCACGGTGCGCGCTAATGTGTCGCACAGCAGGAGAAATTCCGCGCCCACCAAAGCGGCTGTCGGGACGAGCAGGCGGTGGTCGGGACCGATGACGAGGCGAACGAGGTGCGGGGCGATGAGTCCGATGAAGCCGATGATGCCCGACACCGACACCGCGCCCGCACAGGTCAGCGACGCGGCGAAGAGGAGGATTTTTTTCGTCCGCTCCACGTCCACGCCGAGATAGTGCGCCTGCTCTTCGCCCAGCAGCAAGGCGTTCAGTTCGCGAGCGAACGCCCACATCGTCAGAATCCCGAGCAGCGTGTAAGGCAGCATCTGCCGCACGTTGCCCCAGTCGGCGGCATACAGTCCGCCCAACAGCCACAGGTAAACGCGGTCTCGCAATTCTGAACTGCCGCCGGTGATGATGATGAAATACATCACCGCCGACAGCAGCGAACTCAGCGCGATACCCGACAGCAGCATCGTTGTCGTCTGCACGCGCCCCCCGCTTTTGCCCAGCAAGTAAACGGCGTAAACCGTCCCCACCGCGCCCGCCAATGCAAACAGCGGCACGGCGTTCGTCATCGCAAACGGCAGCGTGACGCCGAACGCCATCGCCGCCGCCGCGCTCAACGCCCCGCCCGCCGACACCCCTAAAATGTAAGGGTCTGCCATTGGGTTTTTGAACACCGCTTGCAGGCACGCCCCCGCCGTCGCCAACGCCGCGCCCACCAGCGTCGCCAGCAGCACGCGCGGCACGCGCATCTGCCAGAAGATAACCGCCGCCGGGCTGTCTTCTCGCGGGCGCGTCATCACGCGCCACAGCGACGCCCAATCAATCGCCGCCGGTCCGACCAGCGTCGCGCCGCACGCCGTCAGCAGTAAGAGCAACAACAGCGCGGGAAGAATCCACGCCCGGCGAGTTCTAATTTTTGGGTTCTGGGTTCTGGGTTCTGGGTTCTGGTCAGTCATGATTTTTTGTGCCTGCCGACTGTGCATGATATAATAAGCCATCATGGGTCAGAGGTCAAGGTGTATGACTCCAAAACCTAAAACCCAAAACCAAGTCGTTGAGGAGGCTTCATGGCTGGTCGCGTTGCAGGTAAGGTCGCCCTTGTGACGGGCGGCGGGACGGGCATCGGGCGCGGGTGCGCGACGCTGCTGGCGCGAGAAGGCGCGGAGGTTATTGTCGCCAACCGCACGGCGGAGACGGGCGAGGAGACGGTGCGCCTCATCCGCGAGGCAGGCGGCGAGGCGGCGTTCTGTCGGACGGATGTGAGCAAAGTGTCCGACTGCGAGCGCGCGGTCAACTTTGCGGTGGAGACATTTGGGCGGCTGGACGTCCTTGTCAACAACGCCGCCGTCTTTCCCCGCGCTACCTTAGAAGAAACGACGGAAGAGTTTTTTGACCGACTCATCGCCATCAACTTGAGAGGACCGCTGTTCCTCTGCAAGTATGCTATCCCCATCATGCGAGCGGGGGGCGGGGGGAGCATCATCAACATCGGCAGCATTCACGGCTACGGTGGCGGCGGCATTTTGCTCGTCTATGCCATCACCAAAGGCGGCTTGCTGACCATGACGAGAAATCTGGCGATGAGTTTCGCCAACAGCAACGTCCGCGTCAATTACGTCATTCCCGGCTGGGTCCTCAGCGAAGGCGAAATCCGCGTTCAAGAGCAGTTTCACGGGCGCAGCGTCGAAGACTTAGCCGAAATCAGTAAGCGACTGCCGATGGGACGACACCAGACACCGGAAGATTCCGCCTACGCCGTGCTGTATCTGGCATCGGACGAATCCAGCATGGTCACAGGCTGCGTCATCAACACCGACGGCGGGATGTCGGTCGGGAGCATCGGGGCGATCAGATTGTAAGAGGCAATACCATGCGCCCAGAGGATATTACGGAAATTCGGATGAGTCAGCGCGTCGCTGATAAGATGGGTGCATTACGTAAAATTTGCAACCCTCGTAAGGAGGCGCTGCTCCGACGGAGGGGGGGCAGGAGGCAGGAGGCAAATTTGACGTCCTGCGCCCCGCGGGAGCCCTCCTCCCGCTGAATCGAATTCGATTCGGGGTTACGGTAGGAGGGGAATCCTTTCCCCGACAACAAAGTGGCGTCCTCATTCCGCCGAATCGAATTCGATTCGGTGGCAGCAGGGCGGCAAATTCTGCGTAATGCACCCATCTTAACGTCACGTCCTTTTCGCGTTTATTCGCGGAGATTCGCGGATGGTTCTTCTGAACCACTGCCAGTATAGCGAAAGTAAAAAGCAAAGTCAACTTGAACTTTGACACCAAACACGCTATAATCACGGGAGCAAAACGGCAGAGTTTTAACGCAAAGTCGCAAAGTCGCAAAGAGCAATTTGGAATTCGCAATTCGCAATGTCGTTTCCTCTGCGCCTTCGCGTCCTTGCAACTTTGCGTTGATTTCTTAATTGATGGCAGAAACCGAAGAACCGATAACCCCCGAACAGCGCGAAGACCCGGAGTTGCGCGAGTACCGGCAGTTGATGACGCCGCCGACGGAGTTTGAGGAGGGCTTCAACTGGAAGACCGTCATCGGTGCGTTTTTCATCGGCTTCGTGATGATGCCGGGCAGCATTTATCTCGGCTTGGTCGCGGGGCAGACGATGGGACCCGCCGCCGAGTGGGTGACGATTATTTTGTTCGTCGAGGTCGCCCGCCGCGCCTTCGTTACTTTGAAGCGGCAGGAGATTTACCTGCTCTACTACATCGCGGGCGCGTTGACCAGCAGCGTCGGCATCGCGTTGTCAGGCGGACCGTTCGCGCACCTGATTTGGTGGCAGTTCTTCCGACAAAGCCCGGCGGCGGCGGGCATCGAAAAGTTGATTCCCGGCTGGAACTCTCCGCCCGTTGGCTCCCCCGCGCTGACCGACCGCTCCTTCTTCCACATTGACTTCTGGCGCGACGCGCTGACGGGCAGTTGGCTGGGACCGATTCCTGTCATTATAATTTCCTACGCGCTGTCGCGGCTGAGTTGGTTCGGGCTGGGCTACACGCTGTTTCGCATCACGTCCGATGTGGAGCGACTCTCCTTCCCGCTCGCGCCGGTGGCAGCGATGGGCGCGACGGCGTTGGCGGAGTCGTCGTCGAAAACCGAGACGTGGCGCTGGCGTGTGTTCTCCATCGGCGCGATGATTGGCTTGGCGTTCGGGGTGATATACATCGGCTTGCCCACGTTCTCCGGGATGATTCTCATTCGCCCGATTGCGCTGCTGCCGATTCCGTGGATTGACTTCACGCACGCCACTGAAGCGTATCTCCCCGCTGCGCCCACGGGCCTCAGCACCAGCATTGCGCCCGTGCTCATCGGGTTCGTGCTGCCGTTCTGGGCGGTCATCGGCAGCACCGTCGCAGCGGCGACAACGGTTTTCATCAACCCTATGCTCTACCACGTCGGCGTGCTGCATACGTGGCAGCCGGGTATGGACACAATTTTCACCAGTTTCGCCAACGGGCTGGATTTCTGGATTAGTTTCTCCATCGGCACGGCGTTCGCGGTCGCATTTATTGGGGTGGGGCAAATCATCAAATCGCTGCGGGAGAATGCGCGCCAGCAGAAGGAGCGGCGCGGCGTCCGCTCCCTCCAACCGCCTTCGGGGCGCGGCGACATTCCAATGATTTTCGCCGTCGGTGCATGGTTCGTGGCGACGTGCTGTTCCATCGCCTTGGTTCACGCGCTCGTGCCGACATTCCCCGTTTACTTCCTGTTCTTCTTCGGATTCCTGTGGACGCCGATGACGTCCTACGTGGATGCGAGGCTGCGCGGTTTGGCGGGGCAGCACGCCGACTTTCCTTACGTCACGCAGGCGACGTTTATTTACAGCACGAAGTTGGGCTACTCGGGGGTGGGCATCTGGTTCGCGCCGATTCCGATGGGCAACTACGGCTGGGTGGCGCAGAGTTTGCGCGAGTTGGAACTCACGGGCACAAAAATCAGCAGCCTCATCAAAGCCGAACTGCTGTTGTTCCCAATCGTGATGGTGTGCAGTTTCCTGTTCTGGAACTACATCTGGGGGCTGGGCGCGATTCCGTCCATCAACTATCCGTTCGCGCAAAAGATGTGGCAACTGCACGCGATGTCATCCGCGCTGTGGTTCTCCTCCACCGTGCCCGGCGCCGAGAACCGCGCTCTGTTCATGCAGGCGATTAAGCCGACCGTCATCGGCGGCGGGTTCGCGTTTGGCGTGTTGGCTTATTCAGCGTTGAACGCGCTGGGTTGGCCCATCATGCTGATTTACGGCTTCATTCGCGGCATGGGCGCGATGCCGCACACGCTCGTTCTGGAGTTTTTCGGGGCGTTGCTCGGACGCTACTACTTCGCCAAGCGGTTCGGCTTAACGCAGTGGCGTCAATATGCGCCCGTCCTTCTCGCGGGCTTCTCCTGCGGCATGGGACTCATCAGCATGGTCGCCATCGCCTTCGCGCTGATTAAGCAGAGTTTGACGCAGTTGCCATTTTAACAACGCGGCTCACATTGACAACGCCCTGCCTTTCGATTATACTTCAAACCCAACAACTCAACTCTGTGGGGAAAACATAGAGCGCGTATGCGATGAAGAGGAGTAGTAGGCGAGAACGGGCGCATGAGAGAGCCGCGCTGAGGTTGCGAAGCGGTGCGTTCCCCTTGCCGAACTCGCCTCGGAGCAGCAGGGCTGAAGGACCAATGGTTCACGGTCAATGGTGAATAATGAATCCACGTCTTAGGCTCTGCCGGGTGGCGCACGTTATCGCGCTGCGAGGGAGTCTGCCTCAAGGGGGTTCGCGTCTCTCCGTCGTTACGCGAAGACCCGAATACGTGGTAGACTAACGTGGGTGGTACCGCGAAGGTGCATTCAAACAGCCTCTCGTCCCGCGCTGGACGGGGGGCTATTTTGTTTATGGGTATCGTCCTCGTCGTCGAACTCGTTCGTCGTAGGGCGATGAATCGCACGTCAATCCGACGCACAATAAATTGCGCTCCTCCGAACGGTGATGAGGACGACGACGATTGATTGGAGAGGTGAAGGAGTTTTTATGAAAGGCGCGGAGGCATTAGTGGAGGCGTTGATACGCGAGGGCGTCTGCGTGATTTTTGGCATTTCCGGCGGCGCGGCGCTGCCGATTTACGACGCGCTCGCCACCGAACGGGCGCAGAACATCTGGAACATCTTGACGCGACACGAGCAGGGGGCGGCGCACATGGCGGAAGGGTTCGCCAAGGTCAGCGGGCGCGTCGGCGTGTGCCTTGCCACGTCGGGACCGGGCGCGACGAACTTAGTCACGGGAATCACGGACGCCATTATGGACTCCGTCCCTATCGTCGCCATCACGGGGCAGGTGCCGACCTTCATGATTGGCACGGATGCTTTTCAGGAGGCGGACATCGTCGGCGTCACCATGCCGATTGTCAAGCACAGTTACCTCGTCAAGAACGCCTTCGACCTTCCGCGCGTCGTCCGGGAAGCGTTTTACATCGCGCGCACGGGGCGCCCCGGTCCGGTGCTGATTGACATTCCCCGCGACGTGTCGCAGACGGAAGTCGGCGATTACGTTGACCCCGGCGAGGTGCGCCTGCGCGCTTACAACCCCAACTACACGCCGGACCTGAGCGAGATTGACAAGGCGGTAGGACTGATTGAAGAGGCACGCAAGCCCGTCATCTACGCGGGGGGCGGCATTATTCACGCGGAGGCGTCGGCGGAATTGCGCGCGCTGGCGGAGAAAATCAACGCGCCTGTGACGACAACCCTGATGGGCAAGGGCGCGTTTCCCGACCGGCACCCGTTGTCCGTCGGAGCGCCGGGGATGCACGGCACCGCGACGGCGAACTGGGCGTTGCATTACACCGACCTCATTATCGCCGTCGGCGTGAGGTTCGATGACCGCGTGACCGGCAAACTCTCCGAGTTCGCGCCGGAGGCGAAGGTCATCCACATCGAGATTGACCCGGCGGAAATTCATAAGAACCGCTTCGCGGACGCCGCAATTCTGGCGGACGCGAAAACCGCGCTGCGCGAACTGCTTCAGCGCGCGCCCGAACAGAAGCACACTGAGTGGGTCGAGCAGATTGAACAGTGGAAGCGCGAGCAACCGCTGCGTTATAAGGAGAACGGAAAACTCAAGCCGCAATACGTTCTGGAGCAACTCGCCGATATCACAGGCGGCGACGTCATCATGTCCACCGACGTCGGACAGCACCAGATGTGGGCGATGCAGTATTTCCCGATTGACAGCCCGCGCCACTGGTTGACGTCGGGCGGCTTGGGCACGATGGGCTTCGGATTTCCCGCCGCCCTCGGCGCGAAGGTTGCGTGCCAGACCATACTCAACGAACCCGACGCGGAAGTCTGGTGCATCAGCGGCGACGGCAGTTTTCAGATGAACATTCAGGAACTCGCCACCTCCGTCCTTTACGGCATTCCCGTAAAAATCGCCATCATGAACAACCAGAGCCTCGGCATGGTGAAGCAGTGGCAGGACTTGTTTTACGGCAAGCGATACAGCGGCATCCACCTTGAGGATTGCCCGAACTTTGCCAAAGTCGCCGAAGCCTACAGCGCGGTCGGCATCACCGTCGAATCGGAAAAGGAAGTGCGCTCCGCCATCAAAAAAGCGCGCGACATCAAAGACCGCACGGTGGTCATTGACTTCCGCATTGACCCGGATGAGCACGTCTACCCCATGATTCCATCGGGGCAGACGGTGAAAGAGATGAAGTTGCAACCTGATTAAGCCGTTGACGGTTGACAGTTGGCCGTTGACGGTCAATGCCTATCAGCTGTCAACCGTCAACCGTCAACTTTACTGATATGTCCAACGAAAATTCCCATCCTCGCATCCACACCATCTCCGTGCTGGTGGAGAACAAACCCGGCGTGCTGGCGCGCGTGACCGGCTTGTTTGCGCGGCGCGGTTACAACATCGAGAGTTTGACGGTCAGCATCACCGAAGACCCGACGATTTCGCGCATTACCGTCGTGGCGACGGGAGGCGACCGCGAACTCGACCAGATTACTAAGCAGATGAACAAACTGATTGACGTGATTCGCGTCTTCGACCACACCGGCGAGGAGTTGGTGGAACGCGAAATCGCGCTCATCAAGGTCCGAGCCGACGCCAACACGCGCGGCGAAATCATGCAGGTTGCCGCCGTTTTCCGCGCCAACATCGTGGACATCTCCACGGCGGAGGAAACCATCATCGTCGAGGTCACCGGGCGCGAGGCGAAAATTGACGCCTTCCTCGACTGCATGAAGAAGTTCAACATCTTGGAGATGTGTAGGACGGGGAAGATTGCGCTGGTTCGGGGGGCGAAAATGACCTAAAGGAGGTGCGACAGGGCTAAGGTGGCAGCCTGATAGCGTTGCGTGGATATGGCAGACGGCGGTGGCTGATGGTGGTTTACAAAGAAGTCGCGGCAGACGATGGTTTCGTCATCACCGCCCACTTTACCTCCACCAAACCAAAGGGGCGACAGATATGGCGACCTTAGTCAAAGAAGAAATTCAACCTGTGATTATACGCCGCACGGCTATAAACTTTCATTTCCAGGGAGACTAATGGCTCCCTGGACACGGCCCCCGTGGGTGCTTAGAAGACCTGCGCACT
>FWPU01009715.1_pt1 | contig 14922 bp, 17 predicted proteins | sample 2228361 | NCBI WGS metagenome assembly FWPU01 (sample SAMEA103939777, study PRJEB20133) | metagenome
CTCCTCGGTGTGCGCGCAACCTCACCCCATTACACCGCCTGATCGCATCGATCGGCTGCGCTGATCGCTATCCACGTACGCTTCTTCGATGACGCGCTCGCGGAATCGCGGGCTGAGGAATCCAGGAGTGTTCAGGTCGACGCGACGGCCGAGCAACTCGGACAACTCGGCCTCGAGAGCGAAGAACCCGAGCCCCGGAGTTCGGCCGGGCTGAAACTCCACCAAGATGTCGACGTCGCTGTCGTCGCTGAAAGTCGGCTGCAAGACCGAGCCGAAGAACGCGAGCCGCTTGATGCCGTACCGGCGACAGATTTCCGCCAGTCGAGGTTCGTCGATGTCGATGCGTGCGCGCATGGCTTCACAAGGATATTTCGCCCCCAGCCGCGGCGGTGAGCTTCTGCGGCGGCGCTCCCGTCAGCGCCGCTGCCTCGAGGGGGCTCGGCCCTCCACCCACCCGCCGCTTCGCTCGAGCGCCCTCCGATGCGCGTCCCTTACCGCCCGGGCCAGCTCCTCGGGCTCGATCTCGATCACCTCCGCCCCCAGCCCCGTCAGGTACGCCACCAGCGGCGGGCCGACCGTCACCTCGAGCCGCACCTCGGCCGTCCCGTCGCTCCGCCGCTGCACCACCTGGCTGGCGTGCACCTTCCGCTCCATGAACAGCGGCGCCACCTCGGCCGACACCACGAAGCGCACCTGTCTCGGCCGCCCGCTGGCCCACATGCCGAACATCGGCCGCACGAATTTGCCCGCATCGAACTCGCTCGGCGCCGAAAACGTGCGCTCGGTCAGCCGCACCTCGTCCATGCGGTCGAGCCGAAACGTCTTCACCGCCCCGCTCCGGTGGCAGAACGCGAACAGGTACAGCCCGCGCTGGTCGACGTGCACGTGGTACGGGTCGAGCAACCGCTCGCGCCCCAGACGCTTCGGCGCGCGCGACCGGTAGCGAACCTCGATCGTCCTGCGCTGATCGACGGCCTCGAGCAGCCGACACACCATCGCCCCGCGCGCTCCATAGTCGGCTCCGAACGGAGTCGACGCGCTCGCCACCCTCCCCACCTCCTTCAGCTTCTCCGCCAACGGGCGCGGCAACGTCACCCGAATCTTCTCCAGCGCGCTCGAGGCCCCGTCGTGGAACACGGTGCCGGCCAACCCCGCCAACACCTGCCTCGCCACCACCAACCCGAGCAGCTCGGACCAGCTCAACGACAGCTGCAGCCGGTGCCGGAAGCCCTCGAGAATCTTCCAGCGGGCACGGCGCCCTTCTCGATCGGACACCAGCGGGAAACCGGCCTCCTCGAGCACCCGAAAATCCCGGTACACCGTCCGCCGCCGCGCACCGACCTCCGCCGCCGCCTCGTCGATTCCCACCCCCTCGCGCCTCGCCTCGAGAAGCGACAGGAGCTTGAGCTGCCGGGTGATGGCCTCGCCGCGCATCTGCTCGCCCACCCCACAGGTTGCCAGATCGCACAGCTCTCGCAAGAGAGGGGCCCCTCGACAACCCTGAATTCCGCCTCACCGCCACGGCCGCACGACCTGCAGCGCAATGTTCGCCACCCGACCGGGCACGTCCTGCCTGGCCCGGCCAGATGCGGCTGTCGATATTCACCGCGCGATGCTCGAGCAGCGCTTCAGCCTGAAGAGAACGCTCACGCTGGCGCTCTCGGTGCTCGCCGCCCTGGCGCTGGCGCTCTCGGGCACGCTCGTCGCGCTGACCACCTTCATGCAGCGCATCACGCGCGAGCTCACCGCCGCCATCGAGTCGGTGCGCTACGCCGAGGAGGCCGAGGTCAACCTGCTGCTCCACACGCGATCGACCGACCCGCTGGCCCGCGCCACCCTGGAGAGCGATCTGCGGCACGCGCTGCACCTCTCGGGCGCCTTCGTCACCACGGCCGAGGAAGCGCGCGTCCTCTCGGACGCGACCTCGGCGGTCGACAGCTACCTGGCGGCGGTCTCTGCTCCCGGGCTCCGTCAGGGGCAACGCGAGCTCTTGTACCAGCAGGCCTACGCCGCCCTCGAGCGGCTGGTCGAGGTCAACGTCGTGCACGCCCGGGCGCTGCAGCACCGCGCCACCACCTGGGACCGCGTCGCCAACGGAGTGGGCATCGGCGCCGGAGCGGTGCTCCTGGCGGCCGCCCTGGGCCTGCTCTGGTGGCTCAACGCCCGCGCCTTCCGCCCGGTCTTCACCCTGTCCGACGCCATGGAGCGCTTCGGCCGCGGCGACAGCTCAGCCCGCGCCCCGGAGCTGGGACCGGCCGAGCTCCGCGAGATGGCCCTCCGCTTCAACCAGATGGCCTCGGCCATCGAGCACCAACGCGAACGCCAACTGGCGTTTCTCGCCGGCGTCGCGCACGACCTGCGAAACCCGCTCGCCGCCCTCAAGTCCTCCACCGCGCTCCTCCGGCCGGGTCACCCGCTCTCGGACGAGCGCTCGCACCGCGTGCTCGCCCTCGTCGACCGCCAGATCGACCGGCTCGACCGCATGATCGGCGACTTTCTCGACGCCGCCCGCATCGAGGCCGGCCAGCTCGAGATCCAGCTCGCCGAGCACGATCTGCGCACGCTGGTCTGGACCGCCGTCGAGCTGTTCGAGTCGGCCTCGCCCGCGCACCGCCTGGTCCTCTCCACGCCCGACGAGCCGGTCCTCGTCCGCTGCGACCCGGCCCGCATCGAGCAGGTGCTCAACAACCTCATCAGCAACGCCATCAAGTACTCGCCCGGAGGCGGCGACGTCGTCGTCACGGTCGACACCTCCGGCGCCTTTGCGCGCATCGCCGTCAAGGACAGCGGCATCGGCACCGCTCCGGAGGACCAGGAGCTCATCTTCCAGCCGTTCCGCCGCGGGCGAGCTCTAGGCCCCTCGCTCCCGGGCGTCGGGCTGGGCCTGTTCGTCGCCCGCCGCATCGTCGAGGCACACGGCGGCAGAATCGAGGTCGCCAGCGCTTTGGGCCAGGGCTCGACCTTCACCGTCAATCTGCCCCTCGCCGTCCACCGCTTGCGTCCGATTCAGGCGCTCGAGGCGGCGCCCCACCCGGCCTCGGACCGTCACTGACTCACGAAGGCACGAGCCGCACCCAGTCGACGCTGCCGTGGCGCGACGTGGGGTGGGGCTTCAGCCCGAGCCGGCGCAACATGGGCGATCGTCTCGCCGCCTTCACCAGCACCCACCTCCGCGCCACCTGGCGCGCGCGCTCGAGCACCTCGCCCCTCAGCGGCGAATGGTCGGCGTAGCGGCGCAGCACCTCGAATGCTCCCGACGACTCGAGCGGACGCTCGAACATGGGGTCGAACAGCACGACGTCGAAGGAACGCGGCGAAGCTGCCGCCAGGTACGCTGCGGCGTCGGCGTGCCGCACCTCGACCCGGCAGCTCCGCTCGCCGGCGTCGTACGCGCAAAGCCCTTCGGACACGAGCGCACACACCGCGAGGCTCTTCTCGAGGCCGACCACCCTCCCGCGCGGCCCCACTGCCCGCGCCGCCACCAGCGCGTCGGCCGCAAGCCCGAGCGTGCAGTCGAGCACCGCGTCTCCTTCGCACAGCTCGCCGAGCCGCACCAACAGGTCGTCCCGCACGCCGGCATCGATGCGCTTCACCCGCAGCCGCGCCATGCCCGGCGTCCACCGCGTCGCCCCTTGCGCGTCGACCAGCGAGACGCCCTCGCCCGAGAAGACCAAGAAAGCGCGCCATCTGCCCGCCAGCATCGGCCCGAGCGGCTGCTTGCGGCGGCGGGGCACGAACGGCAGGCCCCACCTCGATGCGGCCTCCCTCGCCCGCGCCACCACGTCGTGGCCGGGCTCTCCGCTGGTCGTGACCGCCAGGCAAGGCCGGTCGTCAGCCTCCGTCACCATCGTCGAGCGCCGCCGCCACCTCCCGCACCGGCTCGTAGAGCCGGTCGTCCGCGGGCACGAAGCCGTTGATGTTCATCGGCCGCAACACCTCGCGGCCCTCCTTCGTCCGCACCGAGATGGCCAGAAGCAGCTCGGTGATGCGCCTCACCACGGGCTCGGGCAGATCCTCCCTGACGCAGAAGATGTCGCGCGGCGTCCGCGGCGTCTTGGCGATGATGCGGAACGACAGGGGGTCGACGCCCTTCGAGCGCTCGAGCTGGAGGATCGCTCCCTGGTACGTCGAGCCGGCATCCACCCTGCCCTCGAGCACCGCCCACAGCACCGCCTCGTGATTGCCGAAGAACTCGGTGCGCCCGAAGAACGCGTCGGGGTCGATGCCGCGGTCCCGCATCAGCTTCCGCGGGTAGAGATACCCCGACGTCGACGCGCGATCGACCCAGCCGAACGAGCGCCCCTTGAGGTCCTCGAGCTGGCGGTACGGGCTGTCGGACCGCACCACCACGTACCCGGCCGACGTCGCCGACCCGTCGGCGATCACCATCACCGTGGGCCGCATCTTCGTCCCCAGCCGCTGCGCCCGCACGTACGCGAACGGGCTGAACTCGGCGAGATCGATCTTCCCGCGCCTCAGGCTCGCTCCCAGCTCGTCATAGCTGGAGGCGACGAACAACTCGACGGGCACGCCCAGGCCTCTGGCCAGATAGTCGCTCAACGGCCGGTGGCTCCGCTCGAGGCTCTCGGGCTCGAGGTGCGGCGTCAGCGAGATGCGCAGCCGCTTCAGCTCGGGCGGGGGTCGAAACGGCGCTGCCGCGGTCGGCTTGGGAACGCTCACCGGAGGAGGAGACTCGGCCACGGGCTTTTCGCAGCCCAGCGCCACCGCGAGGGCGATTGGCGCCCATCCGGCCGCGCAGGCCCTCACGCCACCCCCAGTCCGGCGGCCACCACGCGGTTCCGCCCGCGGCTCTTCGCCGCATAAAGCGCCCGGTCGGCGGCCGACAGGAGCGCCTGCGGCCCCTGCCCGTCGACCTGCCAGGTGGCCACGCCGATGCTGATGCTCACCTTCTGCCCGAGACGCTCGGTGGGGTCGAGCTTCGACTCGACCGCGCCCCGGAGCCGCTCGGCCACGCGCACCGCCTCGTCCTTGTCCGTCTCGGGCAGCAGGATGGCGAACTCCTCGCCGCCGTAGCGCGCGAGCAGGTCCGTCGCCCGAAGCTCGGCCTGAAGCACCGCCGCCAGTTGCCTGAGCAGCTCGTCGCCCGCGGGGTGCCCCAACGAGTCGTTGAAGCGCTTGAAATGATCGACGTCGCACATCAGCACGGACATGGGCCGGCCATTCCGCGCCGAGCGAAGCACCTCCTGCGCCAATGCCTCCTGAAACCGGCGGTGGTTGAACACGCCGGTCAACCCGTCGGTGACGGCGAGCTTCTCGAGGCGCTGGTTGGCCTGGCGCAGCTCGGCAGTGCGCTGCTCGACGGTGCGCTCGAGGTTCTCGCGCTGCTCCTTCAGCGCCGCCGCCATGCGGTTGAACGTCTCCGACAGCTCGGAGAGCTCTCTGCCCCTGAGCGGGGGCGCGCGTGCGTCGAGATCGCCTTCGCCCATGCGCCTCGCCACGCGCTGGAGCCGCCGCACCGGCCGCACCACCAGCCGGTCGAGCGCGAGGAACATCGCCAACGCCAACAACCCGGCCACGCCGCCCGCGGCGAACAGCCACCGCATCCGCTCGGCGGCGACCTGCGCCTCGAGGCGGGCCAGCGAGAACGTCGCGGTCACCGTCGCCCAGCGCAACCCCGACACCGCGGGCACCGCGATGCGCAGCCGATCGCCCTCGCGCCGCCACACGGGCCCGTCGCTCTGCACCGCGGCGGCGCTGAAGGCGTCGGTCTCGAGGGTGTTGAATCGCTCGGGGCTCGAGTGCGCCAGAACCCGCGCCTCGTCGTCGAGCACGGAAAGCTCGATCAAATCGGGGTAGCGGCCGTTTTGGCTCATGTGCGCGATGAGCGTGTCGAGCCCGGCCATGTCGTTCTCGGCCACGTTCACCGCCACGGGCACGCCGACGGCCTCGAGCACGCGCACGCTGCGCACGCGCATGTCCTCCATCTCGTCGCGGCGACGGTACTCGGCCGCGGCAAAGGCCAGCCCCACCAGGCCGACGAACACCACGCCCGGCACGAGCAGCGCCAACTGGCCGCGAATACCCATGACTCTGAGTGGACTCTACTCCGCGCCGGCCGGCCGGCCCCGTTTCCCGCGACCGCCCGGCGGCATTCGGCCGCCAGCCCCTCAGCCCTCGGCCGCCATGAGGCGCCTGCCCGACTGCATCTGCGCCACGGTGACGGACTGGTTCCGGCCATGGCGCTTGGCGAAGTAGAGGCACTGGTCGGCGAGGTCGATGAGGGCCTGCTTCTCGGTCGAGTCGTCGGGGAAGGTGGCGATGCCCAACGACAGGGTGACCTTCAGCGGCCCGACCTCGGTCTGGAACACCTCGGCCTTCACCGCCTCGCGGATGCGCTCGGCGATCACCTGGGCGCCCCGGGCGTCGGTCTCGGGCATGATGATGGCGAACTCCTCGCCGCCGTAGCGCGCCACCACGTCGGTGTCGCGCGCCTTCTCGCGGAGGATGCGCGAGACGCCCTTGAGCACCAGATCGCCCGTCGGGTGCCCGTAGGTGTCGTTCACCGACTTGAAGTGGTCGATGTCGGTGAGGATGAGCGAGCACTTGCGACCGTACCTTCTGGCCTGCGCCAGCGCCTCGTCGGCCTTGCCCTGGAAGCTGCGGTGGTTGAGCAGCCCGGTGAGGCCGTCGGTGGTGGCCATCTTCTCCATCTGCTCGTAGAGCTGCGCGCGCAGCACGGCCTGCGCCGCCTGGATGGCGATGACCTCGAGCATGCGCAGAACGTCGGGCTCGATGGTCCTCTTCTTCGAGCCCGCCACCAGCGTGCCCAAGATGCGGTCGCCGGCGACCAGAGGAAAAATCTTCAGCGCCGAGAGCCCCCGGACCTGGATCTCTGCGTCGAAGATGATCTGCTTGTCGGGCGACCTGAGCTCGCGCCCGGGGAGCGGCGCTCCGTAACGCACCACGTTAGCCACCAGCCCGTTGTTGTCGGCGAAGGTCCGGCCCTCGATCGACCGGCCCGACGCGGTGGCTCCGGCGATGCGCGCGATGCGGTGGACGCGCTTGCCGTCCTCCTCGTTCACCAGCGTCACCGCGCAGAAGTCGAGCGCGGCGATCTGCCGGGCGCTCTCGAGCACCGCGAGGAAGACCTGGTCGGGCGCTCCGGCCCGGTTCATCTCCTCGATGGCGCGGAAGAACCGGTCTTTCTCGTCGCGTGCCTTCTTGATGTACGTCATCACCCGCTCGACCTCGATGGCCCGGAGCACCTCCGAGGCGAGCGTCTGCATCAGATGCTCGTCCTGCTCGGTGAACGGCTCGTTCAGCAGCCGGTCGGCGACGAGCACGCCGCGCACCAGGCCCGACTTCTCGACGATCGGCACCGCGAGAATCGCCTTCACCTCGACGGTGCCGTCGTACCAGGTGACGCCCTTGAGCGGCGCGGCCGAGGCCATGCGCACCGGCACCGTGCGCTTGAGCACTCCGCCCAGAACGCCCTCGCCCGCCCCGAAGCGATCGCGCCGCACGCATTCGGAGGCCGAGCGGCAGTCGTGCAGCTTGAGGGACCGGTCGTCGGAGGTGAGCAGGAAGGCGGCGCAGGTATGCGTGCGCAGCGCGGTCTCGGCGATCTCCAGCGCGCTGCCCACCGCGCCCTCGATCTCCTTCACCGACGCGACGAGCCACTTCTCCTGGTCCTTCACGCCGGGGAAGCTGTCTTGCGTGCCCGAGGAGACGAGGCGGAAGGTGCGGGCGCGCTCCTCGACCTCGCGGATGCGCTTCTCCACCGCCTCGTTCTCCGCCCGCTTCGCCGCCGCCATCCGCGCCGCCAGCACCACGTGGTAGAGCGCCGCGAAGAGCACCAGGAACGCACCGTGGGCGGCGAACGTCGCCGGGCTCGAGGGCAAGGTCTGCAGCGCGTCGAACAAGAGCGCCACGAGCAAAAGCGTGAAGCCGGCGCCCCGCGAGAGGAAGCTCACCAGGAACGCCATCAACAGATAGATGATGGGGAACAGCGGAGCGCCCCCGACCGTGACCAGCGCGTACGCCGCGGCGATGAGGCAGCCGCCCAGCTCGAGCTCGTCACGGATCAGCTCCGGACCTCCCACCGTCGTCCGCCGCACGCGCCGCCAGGTGGCCACGGCCAGCCCGGCCAACAGCGACAGCACCACCGCCACTTCCCACCACCCGAGCGAGGAGAGGCCGCGAAAGCCGCCCCACGAAAGGTGCACGAACGCCAGAACGACGGCCGCGCCGGGCACGAGTCTCGTCGCCGCGACGAGGAGCTTTTTCGCGTTGGCCATCGGCTACTCCAGGTTGATGACCACCTCGCCCGGCTTCACGAAGCCGAGCTCCTCGCGCGCGGCGCGCTCGAGCGCCCGATCGTCCTTCCTCAGCGCCTCGACCTCCGCCAGCATCGACCGGTTGGCCCGCTCCAGATGCGCGTTGCGCTCGGCCAGCGCCGCTACCTCGCGCCTCAACGTGAGATACCTCCCGAACCCACGCTCGCCCGCCGCCGAGTACGCGGCCATCGCCGCCGCCGCCGCCACCACCAACCACAGCAACTTTCGGCGACGCGTCATCGGTACCTCGACGGTACCAGCGGCTCACAACCTCGCAAGAAAAGCGCTACAGGCCTGAAGCCAAACCTGCGTCAGGGTCTGGCTTCGAGCGCGTAACGCCACCGGCCCGCGCGGTTCTGCGTACGGGTCAGCCTGAAGCTGCGTCGGAGGACGATGCTGCGCTGCACCTCTCCGTCCGGCGCGGAGGGCCGATGGCTTCCGTCGGCAAGGTGAAGGATTTGAAACGAGATGCCGTCGCGGGTGTCGACGAGCCAGTACTCCGGCACTCCCGCGCGCGCGTACGCATCGCGAAGAAGCTGGGTGTCCTTTCGCACCGAGTGGTCGCTGACGACTTCCACGATCAAATCGGGCGTGCCCGCGATCTCGACGTGGTCGTCGTCGCGGTTGGCCTTCTCGATCAAGCGCACGCGGCCCGAGTCGAACGATGCCCATGAGACGAAGGCGAAGTCCGGCTCGGTCGTGAGCTGCGCGCCCTCGTGGGTGACCAGCACGCCGTCGGCGTAGGCCTCTCCGAGGTCCTCGTCATCGATGATGCGCCCCAGCGTCTCGGTAATCTTCCGCTTCGCCTTGTTGTGCGACTCGATCGCTTCGGGGCTCGTTTCGATGAGCACCTCTCCTCCGACGAAGGCGACGCGCAGCCACTCGGAGACCTCGCCCGATCGAGCCCACGCGCGAAAACCGGCGTGCTCGAAGACGCTCCGCGGGAGCCGCGCCCGGTCGCCATCGATCGTCAGGGACGGTTCCATTGCCACGAGCCTACCATGCGTCCGTCGGGCAGCCCGGCGCACCGCGCCGATGGCCCGTTTCGTCGACAACGGAGGTCACGCCGTCATTCCGCGGCGGCGAGCCTGGGCGAACGGACGCCATCACCTGGCAGACAATGCGCGCTCGATCTGCTCCGACAGCGCCTGCGGATCGGTGATGCCTTCGTAGGCGGCCAACACCCGGCCATCTCGCCCCAGAAGGAAGTGCGTCGGCAGCGCGGAGATGGAGCCGAAGGCGCTCTGCCCTGTCCGCACGCGCTCGTCCGCCACCAGGATCGGGAACGGCAGCTCGTACATCTGCGCGAACGGCTCGAGCACGCGCGCTCCCTCGAGATCCAAGCCGACCATCACGACCGCGAACCCGCGCGCGGCGTGCTTCTCGTAGATCTGCTTCAACAACGGCAGCTCGGCGATGCACGGGAAGCACCACGTCGCGAAGAAGTCGACCAGCACCACCTTCCCCGCGAGCTGGTGCGCCGAGTACGCGACCGGCCCCACTGCGGGCAGGCCGAGCTCGTCCGGAGCGATCACCGGCGGCTTCGCCGGAGCATGCGCACAAGAGGCCCAGAGCGCCGCCAGCGCGACGGCGATCAGCTTTCGCTTCGCTGACAGGACCGGCAAAGGCCGTAGAGCTCCATCTTGTGGGACGTCACCCGGAACCCGTGCTTGCGCGCGACGACCTCCTGGAGCTGCTCGATGCGGTCGTTCTCGAACTCGACGATGATTCCGCACCGCGTGCAGATGAGGTGGTCGTGGTGATGTCGGCCGATCGCCGCCTCGTACCGCGTCTGGCCGTCGCCGAAGTTCCGCGCGTGGGCCAGGCCGCACTCGGAGAGCAGCTTCATCGTCCGGTAGACCGTCGCCACCGACACCTTCGCGTCCTGCTGGCGAACCTTCGCCCACAGGTCCTCGACCGACAGGTGGCCCGGCGTCTGGAAGAACGTGTCGACGATGAGGCTGCGCTGGCGCGTGCTCTTCAGCCCGCGCTGCGCCATGTACCGCGTCAACACCTCGTTCGGCGATTCGCTCACGGATACCTCGCCCGCCAGGCCTCGAGGGCGCCCACCTCGCCCGGAGCCCCAAGGTCCCGGCCGGTCAACCGTACCAACGATTCATGCGCCTGCCGGCGCACGTTTGCATCGGGATCTTGCAGCGCCTCCACCAGCCGTGAAGCGTATTTCTCTCCATCCGGCCGGTGGCGCGCCACCTCGGCCGCCAACGCCCGGACCTGGGGATTCGGGTCCGACATCAACGCCAGCAGGGGATCGGCCGGAACGTCGTACCGGCCCTTCGACCACGGCAAGAGCAGCATGAAGAACAGCACCGCGACGCCGATCTGGAACAGCGCCTTCGCCGCCGGGTACTTGCCCGCCCGAACCAGCGCCAGGCGGTAGACCGCAAAGCCCACGGCGAACGCGAGGAAGACCCACGGGGCGAATGCTTCCACCCGCCCGTCGATGCGGCCGGGGAACTGGCGTACCCACAGGGCCAGCGCCGCCGACGACACGAGCACCGCGTACAACGCCAGCGTCAGGGCCCGGCCTACCCGGAACCGGCCCACGTGCGGCACGCTCTCGTTCACCGAGCTCACGCGCCGCGAAACATAGGGGCAAGTCTTGGGCCTGACGAGATCCTGCACCGCGCCTTTGCCCCCCTTGCATCGTCGGCATGCTGCGTAAGATTGGCGTTCGCCGAGGGTTCATTGACAGGCACAGCGGGGGCGGGTAGCACGCAACCCCTTTTTTCGACGAGGTTTTTTCATGGAGTGGAAGCGCCAGCGCCGACCGGACGAGGTGCCGGCGGCCGTGGCCGTGGCGGTCGCGGACTTCTGCCGCCGGGCCAACTCGCCCGCTCCGCCGGTCGACGTGCGCGATGCCCTCTCGTGCCTGTCCGACCAGGACGAGTTCCGCGTTCGGCAGCTCACGGACGGGGAGCCCACCGTGACGCCGCTCGGGCCCTACGCCGTCGTCGACGTGCTGTCGGGCACCCGCCCCGATCTCGCCGCCCGCCGCCAGGAGCTCGGCTATTACGAGGTCGTCCGCGAGCTGCTCGCCGAGCGGGACAGGACCGAGCCGGTCGCTCATGCGGTCGCGGCCCCGCCGCCTCCTGCTCCGAAATTCGAGCCGCCTCCTCCGGTGAAGACGCCTCCGGACGAGCCGGCGACGAAGGCGCCCCCCACCCTCGCCGAGAAGATCGCGCCGCAGAAGCGCAAGGTCCAGCCGCACCTGGCCGAGGCAAAGCCCCGCGGCCGCTTCGCCCAGCTCTCCGCCGCCCGCCGGCCGTTCGAGGAGCTGTCGGGCAACGAGGGCCGCGCGCTGCTCGAAGGGCTCATCGCGCAGCACGGGCACCGCTTCGCCGTGCTCCGAACGCTCAAGGCCCAGTTCGCCGGCCGCAGGACGAACGAGGTGTCGCCGGTCGACTTCGAGTACCTCCTCGACAAGCACCAGCTCCGCGCGCGATTGGTCTTTTGCGAGAACGAGCAGCTGCTCGCCGCGTTCCTCGAGCACAAGGGAGCCAGAAACCGCGTGGCCTGGGCGCTGCGGCTCTCGCCGGCCGAGCTCGACAAGCTGGTGAAGGACAACGGCATCGGCCGTCAGGTCGAGGAGCTGCGCGAGCGGTTCCGCCGCGAGGCGCTCGCGCCGAGGAATCTGCGGCAGCGGTTGGATCTGGTCGGCCGTACCCGCTACCTGGCCGACCTGGGCATCGAACGGAGATTCGAAGAGGAGCTGCGCGCGCAGCTCCACGCGCTGCTCGAGCAGTCGCGCAAGGCCACGCTGGAAGACGCGGTGGACCACGTCGCCCGCCAGCAGGGCCTCAGCGGCGAGCTGCTCGCGCGCGCGGTGAAGAAGCTCGGGCTCGAGGCGCCGCCAAAGGCGCCAGCGGCCCACACGTGACGAGGAGCAGGTCATGCCGATCTACGAGTACAGCTGCGAAGCGTGCGGGAACACGGTCGACGTGATGCAGAAGGTGAACGACCCAGGCCCCATCGAGTGCCAGAGCTGCGGCGAGCAGGGCACCATGAAAAAGGTGGTCAGCCGCACCTCGTTCGTCTTGAAGGGCGGGGGCTGGTACTCGGACCTCTACAGCTCGGTGAAGAAGAGCGACTCGAAGTCCGAGGGCAAGTCGGAGAGCAAGCCCGAGTCGAAGAGCGACTCGCCCAAGCCCTCCGAGAGCAAGGCCGCCTGACCGCTCGGGTGGGCCGCCGCGCTTCGCCTCCGGTGCGCGCTCGCTGGACGCCCGCGTCTGTTGAATAATCGACGCGGACGCACTGGAGGTCGGTTTGCCCATCTACGAGTACAGCTGCGAGCAGTGCGGTCAGACGACGGACGTGCTGCAGAAGGTCGACGACCCTCCTCCCGAGCAGTGCCACGAATGCGGGCAGCGCGGGTCGATGAAGAAGGTGGTGAGCCGCACCACCTTCGTGCTCAAGGGCGGGGGCTGGTACTCGGACCTCTACGGCTCGGCGAAGAAGAGCGACGCGAAGCCCGAGGGCAGCTCCGACAAGCCCGCGAAGAAGTCGGACTAGCCGAAAACTCGCACCGCCCTCGAAGCTGGTCCACACTGGCTGCGTGCCATTCCCATCGTCGAAGGGCCGTCGCCGTCGCTGCGTCTTGTGCGGAGTGGCCGAGCTCAGCGACATACCGGGCTTCGGCCGGTTTCTGCTGGTCCCCGATCGCCATGGGCGCGGGCCGGTCTGCCCTCCCGAGCGCGGCTGCCTCGATCGCCAAAGGCAGTTCCCTTTGCCGCTGGGCGAGGGACAATGAGCCCCGCTCCTCTCCGGGGCGGAGGGGACGGGCTGAGGGGATCTCGCATGCGACTCATCATTGCCGTGGCGCTTCTGTCGTTCCCCGCGCTGGCCGAGGTGAACGTCTCGGGCGCCGAGCGGTCGGCGTCGCTGCTTCAGGGCGAATCGCTCGAGGGGAGCTACCGACCGTCGCAGACACCCGCGCTCAGGCTCTCGGACGACGTGCGTCTTTCGATGATGACGGTGGCGGCGCTCGATTCGGGCGGCGGGCTGTCTCAGGACGCGCGGCAGATCCTCGCCCTGGTGTTGGGCTTCATCCCGGGCTTCGGCCTGGGCCACCTCATCGCCCGTAACCAGGACGGCTTCATCCTGTTTCTGGTGATCGATCTCATCCTCTACGTCGCGTGGGGCGTGGGCTGGTGGTTCTGGCCGTTCGGCTACATCGGCGGCATCGTCTGGCTCGTGGTGCACATCTTCCAGGCGCTCGACGCCTACGCCTCGGCCGGCGGGGAACGCCTCATCCGCCAGACGCGAGAGCGCGCCTTGCGCGTGGCGTACTCGGGCGCCGGCTCGGGGCGCGACGGCCCGGCCGTCACGACGCGGATCTTCGCGCTGTCATTCTAGTTGCCCCTTCCCCCGCTCCCGCTCCCGCTCCCGCTCCCCCTCCCGTCGGTTGAACTCGAAGTCTTCAAGCTCAACGGCCGGGAGCGGGAGCGTTTGCGGGTTGCGTACCGCTCAGGATGCTTGTAGCGGATGCGGCATGACCAAAGCTGCCATTGCCCTGCTCCTGCTCGGCGGGTGCGCCTCTTACGTGCACCTGCCACCCGAGCACCAGGCGCGCATCGAGCGCGAGCTGAACGACTCGAATCGCGAGTGGTACCTGAAGCTCTCGTACTACGTGACGCCGTTCTTCGGTGACGCATCGAAGCGGCTGCTCACCCCGGTTCCGCCCGAGGAAGTCCGGCTGCTGAACCACCCCAACGGCGAGCCGGTCAATCCGGGGCCGATTCAGAAGGTGCTCGCGGCGGGCACGCGCGCGCGCATTCGGAAGGTCGAGTTCCCCACCGCGTGGGTCGTCACCGAGCGGGTGCCGTATACGCCCCGCACGCAGCCGTGGGTGTACCTGACCGTGGAAGGCGACGGCGGGCCGACGCCGCTCATCATCGTCCTGCGGCCGCAGATCAAGACCGACGACGAGCTCCGCGCCGAGCTCGAGCGCTATCTGTCGCCTGTGGATCCGTCGCCGCGCATGGCCGAGTGGTCGGAGGCGTTCCGGGAGGCGGTGCGCGCCAAGAAGGCCCTGCTCGACATGCCCGCCGACGCGCTGGAGATGGCGTGGGGCTACCCCGAGCTCAAGCGCATCACGTTCGAGGAGCAGGTGAAGAAGGAAGAGTGGCGCTACGCCGGCGGCAAGCGCGTGGCGCACCTGGCCGACGGGCGCGTGGTGAAGCTCGAGCCGAACTGAGGGGCTGTGAGCTTGTCGGCTCCCGTCGCCACACGCGCCGATTCGCAGCGCTGGACATCGTCGCAACCCCTCGCGCAACGCGAATTGCACGGGGGTTGCTCCTCGCGCAACTTGCGTCTCGGCGGTCGGGCTCGGTCCGCCGATGAGCTCGCAGCCTTCGAGCTACCGGCGCCGGCGGCCGCGCCGCCTGCCTCCGTCGCGCCCGCCGTCGCGGCGCCTGGGCCCACCCTCGGAGCCCTCCGGACGATCCGACAGCCGGCTCGCCGCCTCACCCATCACCACCGGCCAGTACTCGCCGGCCAGTAGCGCCTGGACGAGCTCCTGCTGCGTCTGCACGGGCTTCTTGAACAGCGTGGCCCCGCGGCCGACCTCGTCGTAGCTGGCGCGGGCGTCGCTGCCTGCCACCATCGG
>FWPU01009716.1_pt1 | contig 14919 bp, 12 predicted proteins | sample 2228361 | NCBI WGS metagenome assembly FWPU01 (sample SAMEA103939777, study PRJEB20133) | metagenome
GTCCTATATGTGCCCTTATTGCCTGTCGGAGTTTAAACTGGTTGAACCTGGTACGGTCGGGGTGTGCGAGGTCTAGTGTCCTGAAACCAGGGATTCTTTAACCCTGTCAGCAATCATTTTACCTAAAGAGATGGCCTTTTGTAAACTTTCCTCTCTTGGTGGGCCCTGTATTTCTAAACAATCAATTATCTCAAAACCAGAGGGCTGAAGCCTGGCCCTTATCTCCTTAGCGGCACCCCCACCCCATCCGTAGGAACCAAAGATGGCCACCATCTTCCCCCTGGGTTTTATCGTCCTTATCAGTTCTACAGAAGAGGCAAGGCGAGGATGGACGCCCCCATAAAATGAAGGCGAGCCAAAGACTACGGCACTGGAATCCACCAGCTCTTGAACTACCTGGGAGACATCTGCACTGAGCATGTTGAAGGCCACAGCTTCTATCCCCTCTTCCTTTAACGTCCCCACTATAGCCTTCTCTAGCTCTGCAGTACTGCCATACATCGTAACGTAAATTATAACTGCTTTTGGTTTCAGTGGTCCAACGGCCCATTCCTTGTAGGCCCTAAAAATCTTATCTGGATTCCTCCATACTGGCCCGTGGCTGGGACCTATAACTCTTATATCTAACCCCTCCAGTTTTTCCAATGCCTTCCGCACCGGGTTCAAAAAAATCATCATTATCTCTGCGTAGTACCTCTTGGCCTCCGCCATGACGATGTCCCCCACCTCATCCTCGTAGAGTCTTTCCGGGGCCACGTGGGCACCAAAGAAGTCACAGCTCAACAAGACTTTATCTTCCACACAGTAAGTGAACATCGTCTCTGGCCAGTGAAGCCAGGGAGCACTTATGAATTTTAGGGTCTTGCCTCCCAGGGAGATGGTATCCCCATCTTCCACAGCTTCCCCCTTTTCCTTCGGTACATCATAAAAAATCTTTGCCATCTCAAGCCCCTTTTTCGTGGCAATTAGTCTGGCCTTCTTTGCCATGGACAATGCACCGGGGAGAGAACCTCCATGGTCAGGCTCAGCGTGGTTCATCACCACATAATCCAGGTTCTTGGGGTCCATCACCTCTGAAACTTTTCTCCAGAGAACATCGGCAAAGCCGAGGCTGACCGTATCAACTAATGCGGTCTTGTCTTTCCCTTTAACCAGGTAGGCGTTATAAGTGGTGCCGTAAGGAAGACTCATGAAACTGTCAAATATAGTCCTCTCCCTATCCACGGCCCCCACCCAGTACACCCCCGGGACTATCTCTATGGCCCTTTCAAGCATGATTTTAAAAGGTGTCCATAAAGTCTATTACTGCCTCTACGTCCATAAATGGCACCTCAGAGAAGGCTGGCATCTCCGTCTTTTTGCCATGGTGAACTATAGGGTCAGTAATGCAGAGGCGAATCCAATCGTACTTATATTTTTTGGTAATACCTTTTATGGCTGGGCCAGTAACACCTCCCTCACCCCTCAAGCCGTGACACTGGAGGCACCCCAGCTTGTTCCAGAGTTTTTTGCCCCTCTCTATCCTCTCCAGATTCTCCCGTCCAGGGGTGAAGGTGGCAAGAAAATTCAGTACGTCTCTAACCTCATCGGCTTGAAGTTCAGTAAAGGCAGGCATTAAGGTCTTTGGGCCGTGATGGACGGCTGAATTAGTTATACACAACGCAAGAAAGTCTTCGCCGTATTTTAACGTTACCCCCTTTAAAACCGGTCCCTTGATCCCCTGTCCTTCCTCTCCATGACATTCCAGGCAACCTTTACTGGAATATATCTTTTTCCCTCTCTCTATGGATTCCTTCAACAGGGCCTCGCGTTCCACCACCTCAGGTGGAATCCTCTCCGCTACGGCCTTTTCCAGCGCCTCTATTTTTGCCTTCTGGCTCTCTATTATTTCCTGCTGTTTCTTAATTATTTCCCTTGTTTCATCCAGTTGCTTTTTTAGTTCCTCTACAGGCTGGGCAAATACAGCATTTGCGAGGAGGAAAAGTGGTACAAATAATAACATTAGTCTGTACAACATGAGTCATCTCCTTTCAAACAGTACCAATTGCTCTCTCCAGCCCAAAGGAAAAACAATACAACATTTAAGCTCTATAACCTCCCTTTTGCCCCAGCTACCAGTCTTGAGGCAAGCTCCCCCACGGCTTTTATCCTTTCCTGAAGCGGTCTATCCATACGTTCTTCCAACTCTCTGACAATGGCGCTCCCCACGATGACGCCATCCGCCACCTGGCCCACAACTCGCGCCTGTTCTGGGGTGGAGACCCCGAAGCCGAGGGCTATCGGTTTATCGGTCATACCCTTTAGCCTCTGGATGTTATCTCCCATGTCGGGAGGGAGGGTGTCTCTAACCCCCGTGATGCCCAGTACTGATATGTAATAAAGAAATCCCTGGGTGGACTGGACTATCCTGGACATCCTTTCAGAGGTGGTAGTGGGTGCGACAAAAAGGACTATCCTGAAGTCCTTTTCTCTGGCTACTGCGAGTATTGCATCACTCTCCTCTATAGGGAGGTCCGGGATGGTAGCCCCGTCAAAGCCAGCCTCCCTGGCCCTTGTTATGAAATTTTCTGGAGTTCCCCCAAAAACGAGGCTATAGGAAACCATGGCTACAATGGGAATCTCCGTCTTCTTCCGGAGGTCTCTAACGCACTCAAATACCTGTGAGACCCTTAGGCCCTTTGATAGGGCCCTATGATAGGAGGATTGGATGACTGGCCCATCGGCGATGGGGTCTGAGTAGGGAATGCCTAACTCTATAATATCTGCCCCGCACCTCTCTAGCTCAAGGATAAGACCCCTGGTGGTCTCTAGGTCCGGGTCTCCTGCGGTGATGAAGGGTATGAAGGCAGGTTCTTTTCTACGCCTCAACTCCTGGAACTTCTTGTCAATCCTGTTCATCTCATGTCGTGCCTTAGGCAGATTCGTCCGCCTCAGGCGGGGCGAATCTCAGGACGTTCACCCAAGGCGGACATGCTCATATCTTTACGCCCAGCTTCTCCGCCACCTGGAAGGCATCCTTATCCCCGGTCCCGGAGAGGCAGACTACCACAAGTGTTTCTTTACCAAGGGTAGGGGCAAGCTTCGTCGTGTAATGGAGGGCATGGGCGGCCTCAAGGGCCGGGATGATGCCCTCCAGACGGGCGCATCTCTGGAAGGCCTCCAGGGCCTCCTGGTCTGTGGCAGAAACGTACTGGGCCCTCCCAATATCCTTCAGGTAGCTGTGCTCTGGTCCCACGCCGGGGTAATCCAGGCCTGCAGACATGGAGTGGACGGGTAGGGTCTGTCCGTCTTCGTCCTGCAAGACGTAGCTCAGGCTTCCGTGGAGAACGCCCACCTTTCCGTAGGAGAGGGTTGCTGCATGCTCTCCCACCCCCAAACCTACCCCCCCGGCCTCCACACCGATCAGCTTAACGGAGGCGTCGTCTATAAAGGGATGGAAGAGGCCGATGGAGTTGCTCCCCCCGCCGACGCAGGCAACCAGGTAGTCAGGGAGCCTGCCTTCCTTTTCCAGTATCTGCTCCCTGGTTTCTCTACCGATGACGCACTGGAAGTCCCTGACCATCGTTGGATAAGGATGTGGTCCGACTACGGAGCCAATGATGTAATGTGTGTACGTGACCGATGCCATCCAATCCCTGAGGGCCTCGTTGCAGGCATCCTTCAGGGTGCGCGAGCCAGTCTTGACGGGTATAACCTTCGTGCCGAGGAGCTTCATGCGGAAGACATTGAGAGACTGCCTCCGCATGTCTTCCTCTCCCATATAGACCTCACACTCCAGCCCAAACATGGCGGCCGCAGTGGCCGTTGCAACCCCATGCTGCCCAGCCCCTGTCTCGGCAATGATTCGCTTTTTGCCCATACGTCTGGCCAATAGAACCTGACCCATTGTATTATTTATCTTGTGGGCACCGGTATGATTCAAATCCTCTCTCTTCAGATATATCTTGGCCCCTCCCAGCTCCCTGGTCAGCCTCTCGGCGAAATACAGGGGAGAGGGTCTGCCCACGTATTCTCTAAGGTAGTAGTTGAGTTCTTCCTGGAAGCTCTTATCGTTTTTCGCCTTCAGATATTCCTTTTCTAATTGGTCCAGGGCAGGCATCAGGGTTTCCGGAACGTATCTGCCGCCAAACTTTCCGAAGCGCCCCCGCTCGTCGGGGAATGTTTTTTGTAGAACGGGTTTAGTGGTGACTCTCATCGCTTTCTCCTTACCTTTTCCTCTGGTACTAAAAACTAAAGGGAGGGTAGCTAAAAATCCGCTGCTGGCGGAAGCTACCCTCCCCGGTTTATCTCAGTCAGTAACCTCCTTTAATGAGCTTCACTTCCATGAACTTCGGGGATGTGGGCCTCCAGGCCAGCATCGGCATTATGCCTGTGAGGTATATCTGTCCTCTTAAACCAGGCCAGGTCTACGTCCCCTTCTTTTCTCTTCCAACCGAGAAGGAGGTCTGTGTACTCTCCATGTTTCCAGAACTCCGGTGGTTTGTAATCAATACCCACCTTCTGTTCAAGGGCCTTGAACCTCTTCAGACGGCTGGCCTCGGCCTTTATCTGCACCAGCATACGGTCCTGCTCAAAGGCGCCACCAGTACCGTAAGTGGCATTGTAAATAGCCATATGAGCAAGGGCCTTATAGACCTGGGCAGTCTGGTAGCAGATGAACTCCAGGCCTAATCTCTCAAGCTCCGAGACGTTGTAGAACCTCGGGTCTCCGTTCGGTAGCAAGCTAAAGGTGTAATGGCCGTACCAGTCTGGGGCAAGGTCGGTGGGCATCGGGTCACATATTCCCTCTAGATAACATCCCACTATGATGCTGGCCGCCTCACGCCACTTGGTAAAGCTCAGCCTTACGCCGTAGTCCATGGCCCTGAGCTGATCCTTAGCAAAGTTGGGGGAGTGGCAATCCATACACTTCTTTATCCAGGCCTCCCTCTTTGCGGCGTGTTTGGGGGCGCCACGATCTATCTCAAACATACCCATGTCGCTGTATATTGTGCCGAACCTCTGGACATTGTGGTCGCCGTCCTGCATGTGACAATAGGCACAGGCTGGTACCCTGTGATTGCCCTTCTTCACAGGCTTCGTCCAGTCCTGTATAGCGGCCTCCTCTTCGTAGAGGATACCATGCATAGAGCTATTGTACATCTCCCACTCCCTGTGATCTACACCAAGGTGGCAGTACCTGCAGGCACCACCCTTTCTGGACTCTGCGGTGTTGAATTTGTGCCTGGTGTGGCAGCCATCGCACCTGTGCTCTGCAATAGCGTGACAGGCCTGGCACCCGTTCACTTCCTCAGGTGGTTTACCGACATGCCATGAGAACTCAAGCACGTTTACAGTGAAGGCATGGGTGTGAGAACCCAACCCACCGCTTCTGTGTCCTGCGGTCTGCTCGGGATGGCAGGGCTGACAGGTCTTCCAGGTAGGCATCTGGAGTTTCTGATGGTCATTACCATGGCATTTGTCACAGGTTACTGCAGTTATCTCTTGGCCAATGCGTTTCTCTACCTCGGCCGTCTTCTGAACAACAGCATTGTGATCTCCCAGATAGTATTGCTTGGCCTGTTCCTCAGTGGGTCTAGGAGTACCATGCCCGCTGGCCTTCCAGTCCTTCACTATGGTTGGGGTCTGGACGGAATGGCACAGCACGCACTCTTCACCCTTATACACCCCTTCTACAGAGTTTTTGTTCACCCAGTAGTTCTCGGGGTCATACCACCTTACTACAGGTATGAACTTCAGGAAAGACTTGTAAGGACCTCTACCATCTACATACTCCGGTGGCACGTAGGTAGAGGTAAGCCCAAAGATGTACAGATCCCCTGTATCGCACTTTCCAACCCCCTGACCAAAGACCTGGGAGGCCACTTCCTGGAAAGTGGCAGGATCGGGGTCTGCGATGACAGCCTGCCCTTCTAGCAGGAAGAACCCTGCCATGGCCAGCAGAACAATGAACAACGAGACCTTAAACCTGTTCATGCAGCCTTCTTCTCCTTTCTAAATTAGTTCACCCTCAAGACAAATGAACTTCCCTTTGCCATCGTTTCTCTCTAGAAGCACTAATTGTAACGTCCCCCCTTTCCCAGCCTCAAATGATAATTTCTCTCAACAGAAATATAGAGAGAAAATTATATCACCAATTAGTGTAGTGTCAAGGTATTTTCAACAGACGTCCCTAAAGAAAAAGGCTGGCTGGTCTTACGAACCCAGCCAGCCTTTCTGAAGACCTACCTTAAACGAGCCTTACTGAGCTCTATATCCGGGGTAGAAATCGGGGCCTGGGATATTATCCCACTGGCAACCAATGTCTACCCATTCCACAAAGAGATACCTCTCGTCGTTGGAGAGGATCTTGTTGTGGAGGACCCTGCCCTCGGTAGCGAAGACTCCATGCCCAGGACCAAAATCACTTAGCGGTTCCTCATATAACCTCCAGATGAGGAGACTGTTCCTGGCGCTGGATGGGTTAACGTACTTTCCGCCCATGTTGGGGTCCTTACCGTCCTGAGGCACAAGCAAGGCGTTGTAGGCCTGGCTAAAGGCGGCTACACCACCCATCTCCACAGGTTTAGACCCACCACTCAGGTTAAGAGGTATGCTACCGTTATGGCAACCGGCGCACTTTGCGTCTATGATGGGTTGTATGTCACGCCTGAAGTCTACAGTCCTCCTCTTATCAGCGGTCAGTGCTTCCACTGGCTGAGAGGTAGTACCGGATGGCCCACCATAGTACACGTCGGCAGGTACCACTACGTCTTCACCATGCTTTACCCCTGCATACCTTCCCTGGCTATCCAGCCTTACGAAGGCAAAGGGGAATGGAGAATCATAGTGGCTTCTGTCATCGTACCACCAGTTGTACAGGGCTTTGAAGTGTACGTTCTTCCAGGCCCTGCCCCTGTAGGAACCATCGTGACATCCACCGCAGATTACACCACCGTAGGGCCTCTGCCACTCCCACGTGAGCTGGGTGCAGATAGCCATACCTCTGTCGTCCAGTGTCTGGAGATACCAAGGTACGTCGGATGGGTTGGAGGTCACTATTGAGCCATCGTCCTCTACATACTGGTAACCGATAATTCTCCTCTGCTGGAACATGGTTCCAGAGTTGCTTGAGGAACGGGCACCACCGAGGAGATGCTTACCAGCACCAACTATGAACCTCTTTGGATCTGGCTCGCTGCACCTGTGACCTTCTATAATCCTTACAGCCTTTACGTCCCCTTTCTTCAAGGGCTTTCCGAGCTGCCAGGGATAAGGACCTACCTCTATGCCGCCAATCGTGGTAGAACCCGGAGGCGGGGTGTAGGTAGTATCAAAGCAGCACCATGTACCCCAAGAAGAGGGATAACCTTCCACCTTCACCTGGTCGAACGGCTGGTAGGTCACTACCGTTACGCCGAAGTTCTTACCGGCGTTAAAGGTATTTTTCCAGCGTGTCCTGTACCTTGGATACACAGGTGTCGGCTGGTGGTCGTTCCAATTGGGGTCGTCGTAGATGAGTTCACCCGCTGCACCCTTGCTACAATCAAACCAATAAAGCCCGAAGTCTCCCCTTTCTGCGTAAGAGACCGCTATCCTTCCATCCGGTAAGCAGAAAGGACTCCTGTACCAGCCACGACCGTCAGAAAGCTGTCTGTAGCTATTCTGGAAGGGGGCCGTGTAACTCACTGCAGAGAGCTGACCAATACCGTAGTTCTGGTAAGGGGCCTCAACAAATATCACCATGTTGTCGGGGTGCTCCCTGGCCTGAACCCTAGCATGGGTGGCCTCACCTTCTCCTTCGCAATTACCGTAAAAGGGCTGGTTATACTGACCATCCCAGTAGTTGGTAAAGAGGGCTACTGTCCCCTTTCCTGCCCTCCTGGGGCCATTGGCCTGGGTGCTGGAATAACCTACCCTACCATCCCTGGTAAGCCATGGGTCAAAGTCAGAACTGATGTTGTAAGTAATCTGGTCTGCAACTGTGTTCAGCGCAGGCATGTCAATACCGCTCAGCTTTGCTCCGGTAATCCTTTCAATCACCTTACCGCCTGCCGGGTCTATCCTCCACAGTTGATAGCTGAAATTATTATGATACTCGTCCATTGCCCCTGCTGGGGAATAGGCAAATATGACAAGGCCTAGTTTCTCTACCTTGCCTCGTATCTTCCAGTCACCTTCAAAGTACCTATCACGCCATACTATATTACCTTCTCCGGGCACAACAGAGCCGGCGGCGTAATAGATGGGGCTGCGACAATTACCAGGCAAGTCGGTAAGCTGACGCGGATTACTACCATCAACACCCATCTCCCATATTTGCATCCCGCCAGAAGAGCCCTTCTTTATCCCTGCAAAGACAAACTTATTTGGCTCCCAATAGATGCAGGGGTCGCAAGCACTAGAAAAACCTTCAGTAAGCACTTTTACCTGCTTGCTACCAAGATCTAGCGAGGCAATGCGGCTCCCTTCCGGGATATAGTTGGGATACTTGTGGTAGGGGTCACCAGCGGCCGTTTTGGGGGACTGGGTAAAAATAATCTGTGTCACATTCCCTTGTATTTCCCTGGAAGTTCCCCAGTAATCTGTCCACAGGGCCTTGCCTTGTTTGGGACCACCAACCATTACGTTGTCTGCCCAGACCTGGCCCGGGACAAATAGCGCCGCTAGCCCCACTACAAGAAATGCGGCTATGGCTAAATTAAATAACCTGTGCTTCATTGCTAGCATGCTCCTCCTTTCAGTTACACCCTAACACCGTAATCCGCCTAAAGCGGACCGGGTGTTGCAGCTTCCCTATGGAACCCTCCTTGTTGATTATCGGGGAGAGGGGCTAAGGCCGCCCCTCTCTCCCCTTAATTCCATTTAGAGGGCCTTCATGAATTCCACCAGGTCTTCCAGCTCCTGCTTGGAGAGGTGGCTTGTGACCCCGTGTTTGTCCTTCTCGGTGACGGTGTTGTTGATCGTGTCCATTAACGTCCTGGCACTACCGTCATGGAAGTACGTTGCACTGGCGTAGATGTCCCTCAGGGTTGGGGTGTCAAACTCCTTCACCAGGTCCAGCCCTATTATCGGCACATCGTACTCCGAACTGTAGGGGTCTACACCTGCATCCATTGCCTTCGTGTTGAACACTGCACCAGGGGTGCTACGGAAGCCGTACCTGCCTATCCTGCCGGTGCCCACGTCGTGGGTCTGACCATCGCTAAATAGGGCCCTTGCGTCAGCCGGGTCCCCAGGATGGCAGTTGGCGCATCCTACCTTGGGGTCGTTGAATATCTTCTGCCCCCTCTTCTGGGCCTCCGTTAGACTGCCGTCCGGATTCCTGAAGGGGCTTCCCGTGAACTCCAGGCTCCTTACATAGGCTATCAGTGCCTCAAGCCTCTCGGGGCTGAAGTTCTCACTGCGGAATACGAACCCGGGGTCCCTTCCGCATACCCTGTCAAGGCTGCTGGTGGCCCCCACTATCTCGTCTGGATGCCCGGTGAAACCCTCGTGACGGAAGGGCGGTAGGTACCTGGCACCGCGGATGTACTTGACGTTCTTCCAGCTGCCCCAGCCCTCGTCTCCAAGGTCCCATATCAGCCCTGTCGTCTGTCCCCTCTCGTAATGGCAACTGGCGCAGGCATACTCCCCCTGCAGCCCCCAGCTGGCATCGTTGAAGATGAACTGGCCATACCTTACCAGCTCCATCTTGAAGGGACTGTGCTTTACCCTGTAATGTACCTCCGGTACCGTCAGGGGCTCCCCCCTACCAAGGGGTTCCCACTCCGGCCCCGTCTGAATGGTGGCTACTACCTGGGCCTCCCCTGCCATGGCGCTGTAGGAGTAGTTCATGGCTATTCCGAGGCAGCTCAAGGCAGCTACCATTAGGAATAATGCCGTTTTTCTCATAGTTTCTTTAACCTCCTCTAAAAATCTGAAATCAAGAGACTCAAGTTTCCAGAATTCTATAGACTCTAGTCCGCAGGTGTCCTTATGACAGACACGTTATTTGAGAAGTAATTAGCTGCGTAGCAGAACTTCCCGTCCGGGGATAGGGCAACAGAGCTTGGACCAAGACCTACAGGCACCCTCTTCACAAGATAGCTGTTGACCAGGCTAAGGTCGTCTGCAAGGAGGTCCAGCTGTTCCTGTGAGTTGCCTTCTACTATGCTCCTCATCTTCTCAAAGTCAAGGATGGTGACCCTGTGCATGCCCCTGACTCCTATGTAGACGTACTTTCCCTGCTTGTCAATGACAACACCGTAGGGATTTCCATCGTAGTTGTTGAGTTCGTCCAGGGGTAACTGGGCCACCTTTCCGCCTGGTTTGGTCTCAAGTACTACTATGTTGTTGGTGAAGACCTCCCCGTTCTCTGCAATGCAGACAGGTAGCCAGTTCTTTGGCCTCTCTTCGGTCACCAGTATGTACCTGCCGTCCGGGCTGTACGTGACTGCCCTGAGGTTGGCACTGTGACGAATTCTCCTGTGCTCAGTTACCTTGTTTGTGGTCAGGTCTACGAAGGCGACAGACCTGTTTATTTCCCCGCATGTGTCAATTATTACGGCTGCCTGCCTGCCGTCTGGAGAGATAGCTATGTCCCTGGGTCCATAATCGGGCAGGTCTATCACGCCAACCTTCTCGTTACTGCTGGTATCAATGATGTCAACCTTGTTCCAGAGGTTGCCTGAACAGCAGACATAAGCCTTTCTCCCATCGGCAGTAAGTTTCACGCTACAAGGCCAGTCTCCTACCTTAATCGTCTTTTTTACGGACTTGGAAGCGATGTCTACTACTGAAACGCTGTCGGACTCGGCATTGCAGACGTACAAGGTCTTACCGTCTGGGGTACATGCAGCGTACTCAGGCTGGACCTCTACGGCTACCTCACCTATAACCTTCTGGGCCTTGGCATCTACGAAGGTGACGCTGTGGCCAGACTGGTTGACTACAAATAGGGTGTTACCGTCAGGTGAGGTAGAAATGTGGAAAGGTGATGGGTGTTCCGTCTTTACGCGGGTCCCTTGAATGAAGCCCGCATAGGTGGTCTGGGCAAGGATAAAGCTGAGGATAGCAGTTCCCAGTATCCCTGCCATAATTCTGCTTCTATTCATCTACTGAACCCTCCTCCAACTTGTGTTAGAACCTTCGCCAGAGGCGAGCCTGCCAATGGCGTGATAAGAAATCCTCTAAAAGGACTACACTAACCTTGATGGGGACAAGTTCCCGACTTGGTGCACTCCGTCTTCAGAGGTTTACCGCAAGTGGGACAATTGCCAGGACTTTCTATCTGTTCTTCGTAAGCACCCGCTACCAAGGTATGGCCGGTACCTGGCTCATCAAAGCTGTGTCCGTCAGGACATTTAAATAATACCTTGGCAAGGTCTTTCCTGCTCTCTGTATCATCGTTACAATCGTCGCATATTCCAGGCTTGGGATAACACTTACCGCACCTTATGCAAAAGTAGCCTGATTTCTGGCAGGCCCAGCATGAGGGGAGATTCATATGTGGGTTTTTCTCCCCCTTGTGTTTTTCCCAATCCCACACATACTGCTGGGATTTACAATCCGGGAACTCACTCACCATCTTGCAGGCATCACACCAGAACTTCTTGAAGACTTGGCGGGGATTGCAAGCCTGACCTTCCGCACTGGCAATTGGGGCGAGCACCCAAAAAAGAAAGAAGAACACTCCCAGATAAGCTAAGCCGCGTCGCTTCACCTTTCTTTCACCCCCCTTCTCTTACTCGTTCCTCTTGTTTTCAGGCAGTTTTAAAGGGCAAAACCTCTATTTTACTTACTGACGAAGGATTATACACAACAAATCAGGTATGTCAACAAATTTTTTAAATTCTAATGTCCCCTTGGTTAAGTGGCTTAAGGCCGTTATCTTACAATAGTGCACCTCTAAATCACATGAGGTCTATAATAAGGGAAGATACCATTAAGCTTGTAAGTAACAGTCCAATCAGGAGTAAGGGTACTGCAACAATCTTGGATAGTAGTGATAAAGTCCTGTTGGGCGGTACGCTATATGTCTCCAGGATGCCTGCCTCTAAAAGTCTTTTGTACTGAGTGGGCCTCTCGTGCTGCAGTTCTTCTCCTGACACCCTCCCTGTGAACATCGCCTCGTCCACCGGAACCCTGTCCGGAAGGAGATGGGTATGGATAAAGTTAATGGTAAAGACAAAGGCGGCCGCCAGGATTGCCTCATAACGATGGGCTATAAGGGCCATATCCATTACCCAGCCTGGAAATACTATAGAAAAGGAAGTGGGAAACCAGAGCATGAAACCAGTGGTAGCCATGACAATGGTCCCCCATAAGAGGGAGAGGTACTCAAATTTTTCCCAGTATATCCAGCGGTCAAAAGCAGGTCTTGGGCCAAGACCAAGGAGCCACTTCACGTCAGCCAGTATGTCTAACACGTCTTTAGGCTGTAACATTATAGACTCTACCCCCCACATTATCTTTGCCCCTTCCCCCTTTATCAGTACGATGTTGGCAACATAAGCAAAGTGAAGGAAGGCGCAAAGGAAGGTTATCCCGGCACAAATTCGATGGATGTAACCACACGTAGGATATCCTCCCAGGAGGGTATAAAGTTGCCTTGCCCACTCGTGTTCCTGAAAGGCCAGTGGTAGGCCAGTAAGAACCAATCCGAAAAAGCTTACAATTAGAAGAAAATGGCTAAGCCTGTGGAAAGGGCTGAACCTGAGGTAGAGTTTCCCTTCAGTGGCCATGGCCTTCCTCTCCCTTTCTTTCATCCTGGAGTATCCTGAACCACATGAGCAGAGAATGGGTACCAAAGGCGGTAAAGGTGAACCCAATAATACCCATGTACATTAAGAAGACAAGCATGAGGTAGCTCTGCGGGTCGGTGGCAATCTTTTTTAGGTCTCTATCTTTAAGGGCCTGCAGGACGCCTTTGTAGAGGTCCGGCCGCTTGAATTTGGGATGGGCCACGTGCCTTACAAATTTCTTATCGGCCCCTTTATGACACTTGTTGCAGGTCTCCACCAGGTGCTTTTCTCCCACCTGGGACTCCGGGTTTTCACTCTTCAGTATCTCATGTCCCCCGTGGCAATCAGAGCAGTTTGCCACGTTGGTATCGCAATACCCCAAAGAGGTCAGTTGTCCGTGGAGATTAGAGCAGTAGGTAAGCTTGTACTCCTCATGACAGCCAGAACACATCTGATTTGTCTGACCCCGGTGGAAGGGGTCTTCCTTCACAGGGGTCTCCCGCATTGAATTCTTCCCTATGTGGCATTCCTTGCAGGTAGGAGGTTTTCTCTTCTTCTCCTTCTCCTTTTCCTTCATGTGTTCCACGTGGCTACTCTCAAGGTAAGAGGCCCCCGGGTCATCGTGGCAGAAGGTCACGCAGTCAACCGGCTGGAGAAGTGAGTCATGCTCCCCGTAAACGCCAGACAGATCCTGATGACAATCTGTACAGGTGAACCCTTCCTTGGAGCGGCCATGAGCGGAGTGCATGAAGGCGTCCTTATCTACCAGCATGGAGACTACCTTCACCTCTCCTGTCTCCCTGTCTATCCTGGTAACCTTGCCCACCTTTGTGGGGTCGCCGTGGCACTCCTGGCAATCCTCTATCTCCTGTGCAAGGAGTGATGGAATCAAAGAATCGATGGAAAGGAAAAAGAAAAGGGGCAGGCCCAGCAGGACAACGTCTCTACAGATACCTGCCCACTTTCTTAGATGCATCTGCCAGTCGTCCCTTCTTTAATCTTCCGCCTCAGCAGCCTTCTTCTTGGGAGCCTTGGCCTCTGGCTTCAAGGGCGAGTTAAGGATTGGGTCTTTTTCAACGTACCCTTTCCATTTAGACTTATCGGCCGCACTCATCTTGGCTATCAGCTTGTCAATGTCGTCCTCGTCCCGGTGGTCATCCTTTTTAAAGGCCTCATCAAAGTTGAAGACCTTGGGTTTACCGGTCTTCTCATCAATGGCCTTGGGACACCTGTCCTTGGCGTCCTCTTTTTCCCAGTGACAGTTGAGACACTGGGCCTTCACCGTGCCTTCTGCGTTGTTTATCCCTGCCCCGATGAGCCCTGCATCATACTGAACCTTACGGGCCATCATGGGGTCCTTTTCCAGTAGTTCATTGAATGCCTTTTTACCCTTCTCTTTCAGCCCGTACTTCTTTGCCAGTTCGCCATAATTCTTTACAGCCTTAGCCAGGTCGTTCTTTACCTCTGAATAACCCTCTCCAGGGCCATGACAGGCCTCACAGGTAACGTCCTCTAAATAGGTGAGCTTGGGGTCCTTCATCTTCTCACCCAGACCGGTGGCATGACACTTCAGGCAGTTGGGGTCTTTCTGTTCCTCCGGGGTCTTCAGGCTCTTGAAGGCCTCAGAATGTTTTATCTTCTTATACTCATCACCCTCAAAACATCCTGGTGAGAGGTGACATTTACACCCCTTATTTCCTACGTATTTCCATTTTGATTTCCCCTCACCACCAGCGGGAGAGGGCTTTAGTACCAACAGGGCGCTCAGCCCCAGTATCAGAGATAAAACGATGCATCCTCTATACATTACATTACTCTCCTGTTTAGATTTTTCTCAAAGACCACAAGTCCGCCTTTAGGCAGCCGTACCTGAGACAGGTCCGCCTTTGGCAGACATGCGGGCTCGTTCCGCATACCCTTTGGCTAAATGCCTTCGTCCGCAAAGACGTCAACACAGGCGCCTGTCGGCACTACCGTTTTTAATGCCCGTCGGTGCTGCCTAACCGACAAAGGCGGAGAAAGGAGCAGAATGTTAACAAGAAGTCTTTGAATTGTCAAGGGTAAAATAAGGCAACAGACCGTAAAGTAACAGGTTAAAAAATCTTTTTTCCTGGTTCCCCATTGCCCGTACCCTGTAACCCGTAAAACTGAGCTTGGGACACAAGTTCGGACAGATAACATAGACAGAATTTCACAGTTATAAAAATACTACCAT
>FWPU01009717.1_pt1 | contig 14917 bp, 16 predicted proteins | sample 2228361 | NCBI WGS metagenome assembly FWPU01 (sample SAMEA103939777, study PRJEB20133) | metagenome
GTCGGATACGACGTATATCGCGGAACGGTACGTTCGAGAAATTTTGCAGCCGCGGCAAGCATGTAATCATTTGTTGGCCTGCGGCACGGCGCGCATTGATCGAAATCAAGCCTGTCGCTCTCAGGCGCCCGCGCCACCGTTTTGGTGTTCTCTTTGCCGGCCAAATCCCGGTCCGGTGTGGAGCCGCTCGCGTCAAAACGCGGCACGACTTCCAAGGCCCTCGAGTTGTGCTTGATCTCGGTCAATTAAGTCCGGCGCTTCGCATGTATTGTTCAATAGTTCGCAACACGGAGGTGGAATGTCACCGGACCAGATCAGCCGCGACGATTGGGCCAGCATGCTCTCGGGCTGAAACATATGCGGCGATTTCACGAGAGGAATGTTGGGGGCGGCCCACAGGGGTCGCAGCAGTGAGGCAGGACCCCACCTTCGGCCGCCGCTCTCGTTCACGGCTCAAAATTCTCCATGCGGCAGGGAGCATCAGATGTCGGTGCGGCGACTGCCAGGTCGATGGTGGAAAGCGCTTTCGACTTGGTGGTCGAATTGTCTCAGGAGACACCTCGCCGTGATCCACGCAGCGGAGCTTAAGAGGCATGCCGATCGGGACCTCGAGCGAATTGCCTGTCAGCTAGGCATCTCCATGCACGAGATACGAAGACTGGTCGGCCATGGTCCGGACGCCGCAAAGCTGTTGTCCTGGCGGATGGCAGCCCTCGACGTCGACCCAGCCAAAGTCGCCCGAATCGAACCGCAGGTGTCCGAAGATCTGAGGGAAAACTGCGCGCGTTGTCACAGTCGCCGCCGCTGCCTCGCCGATCTCGCGCGCGATTGCAGTGATTTCGATTGGGATCAATACTGCCCGGACGCGGCGACAATGTTGGCTCTGAGTGCATTGCCATGGATGACGCGGCGCACCGGCTGGTGAGCAAGCGCATACTGATTATCCAAGGCCATCCCGATCCGTGCGAACGCCACTTCGGACATGCTTTGGCCAACGCCTATGCGGCAGGGGCGCAGTCCGCAGGCCATGACATCAAAAGCATTGAATTGTCAAAATTGTCGTTCCCCCTGCTGCGGAGCGCCCGCGAGTTCTACCAGGGTCCGATCCCCGAACCCATTCTGAAGGCGCAAAACGACATCCGCTGGGCGGCGCATCTGTTGTTCGTTTTTCCGATCTGGCATGGTCATGTTCCGGCCCTTGTCCATGCCTTTCTCGAACAGACATTCCGACCAGGCTTTTCGATCGAGATTCGCGCCGGCGCAAAGCCGAAAAAGCTGCTCACCGGAAAAACGGCACGCATCATTGCAACGATGGGCATGCCGGCGCTGTTCTATCGGTGGTTTTTGGGCGCCCACAGCCTCACGAGTCTCAAGCGCAACATTCTGCACTTCTCGGGGATCCGGCCGGTCCGGACGACAGTGATCGGAGGTCTCGGATTCGGCCAGACGGCGGGCCCATTGCAGCACCCGTCCGGCCTTTCCATGCTGATGAGCGCAGCTCAGCCCGAGAGACAACTCGACAAAGTGCGGATGCTTGGAATCCGCGGGTGCTGAGAGATGCACGCGGGATGAGCCTCCTTGATCATCTGTGCAGCGCCAGAGTTGCGGTTTCCCCGCTGTCGGCCCGACCTCGTGCGCGGCAAAGCGTCAACGGTTTGTCTCGACGATGGCGCGGGCGCGGGCGAGAGTTTCATCTGGCGTGCCCGAGGCATCAAGCTTCGTCCACTCGATCGGCTCAACCGTCAGCATCTCTTGTTGTCGCACAATCTCAGCGTCGGCATCGGAGGCGTCGTGTGTTCGTGCGGCGACTCGCTGCAGCCGCGTTTTCAGATCGGCGACCAGAAACAGGCCGCGGAAAGTGACGTTCGCCGCCTTGCCGACGGCGGCGATCGCAGCGCGCTCCTCCGCTCTGGCAAATACTGCATCGGCGATGACCGCATGGCCGGCAGCTATGACGCGCGCCGCATGTTGGCAAAGGGTTCGATAAACCCGAGTGGTCGTGTCGGGTTGGTATGCTGTCGCCGGGAGCCGCTCGGTCTCCGGGACCCCGAACAGGTGTTTTCGCTCAATATCCGATCGAAGAACCAAGGCGCCGGGATGCGGTCCGATAGCGGGGGCCAGATCGCGCGCGAGCATTGATTTACCGGTGCCGGACAGGCCTCCAATTGCAATCAGCGAAGGAGGCGGCGGGGACAGAAGGTCCACGGCCAGCGCAAAATAGGCTCGCGCCGCTCGCCGGACGGAAGGCCGCGCTGCTGGCTCCACATTCGCCGCCCGCGCCAGGGTCACTTTGGCTCGAATTGCGGCGCGCAGCGACATGAACAACGGCAACGCCCCAAGGCCCTCCAAATCTTCCGGCCTGCGCGCATCTGCAAAATACCGGTTGAAAACGATATTCGCCGCCCGTTCAAGCCGGCGCTCTACCAGGTCCATCAGGAGAAAGGCCAGCTCGTAGAGTACATCTCCGGCGGCGATCAGCGGATCAAACTCGATTGCGTCGAAAGCCACCGGGCGATCGTCGAGCAGAACAATATTGCCGAGATGCAGGTCTCCATGTCCCCTGCGAACCAAGCCGGATCTTCCGCGGTTCAACAGCAACGGGCGAAGCTTGTTCAGCGCCGCGCGCGCCGCTTGATCGAGCTTGGCCACCGCATCAGCCGTGAAAAGAGTCGGGTGCGTCCGAAACGCGTCCGTGTTCTGATCGACGAACTGCTCGAGTGCAGCAAGCCAGCGGTCGGCGTCAACGGTTGCTGCTTGCCTTTGCATCTCGGCAACGGCCGTACCCAGCCGCTCGGCCAAAGAGTCAGAAATGCCTTGGTTCTCTGCAACCCGATCAAGCGTACGGTCTTCATCGAATCGAACCATCTCAATGGCCCATTCGATCGGCTCACCCTGGCCGCCGAACGCAAGGCTGCCGTTCGGTTCGCGGGTGATCGGCACGACGCGGCAATAAAGCTCCGGCGCAAATCGGTGATTCACTTCAAGCTCGGCCAGACAAGCCGCTCGGCGCTTTTCCAGAGTTGAATAGTCGAGAAACGGGAACCGTACGGCGCGCTTGACCTTGTATGCACGGTCGCCGGCAAGAAATATGGCGGATGCATGCGTATCAATGCGCCGCACCTCTTGTCCGCGATGGGCGTCCCGACTGCCGAGAAAGCTCAGCGCTGCAGCCTGCGATTCGGAGATTTCATTCATCGGCGTTGCCGGCCCGGGAGCGAGTCAGGCTTTGCTTGGCTTCCTCGCATGACCTAGCCTGTTTTTACGGTGCAGCAAAATCCGCCGGCAAGTAACACCGAATCTCGGGCGGTTCACAGGACACCCAAGCACTTCGACCGCTGTTACCGCTTGTGCATGCGACCGCATTTGGTTGCGTCCGCCGCGTTGCCCTCTGGCTTTCTCGCTGAGCGACCCCGGATCGAGCAAGCGATGTGGATCCCGGTATCCCGATGGCGACTTGAGGAACTGAAGTTGGCCAACCTGCTGCCAGGCATACCACTCGCGTGAAAGGAGTGGCGCCGGAATTTTAAGATCGACTCTGTTCCTTGATAGCCCTTCACGCATGGAAGGCTGACCCGTATGAAATTTCGCGTATTCTGCGGTGCCTGGAAAGCATTCAATTCAAACGGACAGACTGACTTCGATGCTGGGCGCCATCGCAGGGGACATCATCGGCTCGCGGTTCGAGGGACATCCGGCGCCACCGGCCGGGTTCATGCTGTTTCACGAAGACTGCCGCTTCACCGACGACACGGTCTGCACGTTTGCGGTCGCCGATGCGCTGCTCGGCGACCGCGACTTTGCGGCCAGCCTCAGGGCGTTCGTCCGTCGGCATCCCGATCGCGGCTATGGCGGAATGTTCATCGATTGGGCGTTCACCGACAATGCGCCGGCCTATGGGAGTTGGGGCAACGGCGCGCCGATGCGTGTTGCGGCAGTCGGTTGGTTGGCGGCGGATGAAGCAGAAGCGCTCGACCTCGCGGCGGCCCAGGCGGCGGTCAGTCACAATCATCCCGCCGCGATCGCCGGCGCCCAGGCGGTGGCGCTTGCCATCCTGCTGCTACGGGGCCGGGTGCCGCCCGCCGCTGTGCGCCAACGCATCGCGGAACAATTCGGTTACGACCTTGCACCCGAGCGCGCTTTGACGCGGGGCGGGTTCGATGTCTCGGCAGCGGGCACCGTGCCACCGGCGCTGACGGCCGCGTTCGAAGCGCGCGGTTGGGAAGGGGCGGTGCGCACCGCCGTCTGTCTCGGCGGTGATGCGGACACGCGCGCTTGCATTGCCGGCGCGGTCGCCGAAGCAATCCATGGCCTGCCCAACGAGATCGCCGCTACGACGCGACGTTATCTGACCGAAGACTTGCTTGCGGTTCTTCAACGGTTCTCGGAGAAAGCGGGGTATCCTTCATAGCCGAGACAGAAGCATTCAAGGAGGGATGGCAGTACATGGGCGAAATTGGGATGTTGCGATAGGGGTCCGAGTCGGCGACCCTGTGACCCATGAGGGCAGGAAACAAGCAGGTCGGCGCGCGGCTCCGGATCGTCCTCGAGCGGGACATCGCCATAGGCCCGGGCAAGGCGGACATCCTGGAAGGCATCAAGAAGACGGGCTCGATCGCCGCCGCCGGCCGGCGCATGGGCATGAGCTACAAGCGCGCGTGGCTCCTGGTGGAGACCATGAACGCCTGCTTTCGGACGCCGCTCGTGGAGACGAGTCGCGGCGGGCGTGTGCGGGGCGGCGCCAGCCTGACGACGGCGGGCGAGCAGGTGCTTGCCCGCTATCGACGGATGGAGGCGCTGACCGCCAAGGCCATCGCCAAGGACATGCGCGAACTTCGTCGTCTGCTTCGGCACCGGCCATGAAATAGCGGTTGCGATGGGTCCGTCGCACCGATATGTTTAACGGAACATATCGAGCAGGAGGTGTCGTGCCCGCAGCGCTAGTGCGCCGCCGCGCCTTACTCCATGCGTTGCTTCTCGCCGCCGCGGCTGCGTGGCCCGGCGGCATGACCACGGCGCAGGGCGGCAGCCGCGAGCCGATCATTGCCGGCGCTGCCGACCTCTCTTTTGCCCTGGAGGAGATCGCGGCGGCGTTCAAGGCCGCCACCGGACAGTCCGTCAGACTATCCTTCGGCTCCTCCGGCAACTTTGCCCGCCAAATACGGCAGGGCGCCCCGTTCCAGATGTACCTGTCGGCGGATGAAGACTATGTGCTGCATCTAGCGCGCGACGGATATACCCGCGATCAGGGCGCGCTTTATGCCGTCGGGCGCATTGTCCTCATCGTGCCGCACGGTTCCCCGCTCAAGGCCGACGGGTCGCTCGAAGATTTAAGGGCGGCGCTCGCCGACCGACGCGTCGCGCGTTTCGCCATCGCCAACCCGGAGCACGCGCCTTACGGCAGGCGCGCCGAGGAAGCGTTGCGCCACAAGGGGCTCTGGGAGGCGATCCGACCCCGGCTCGTGTTCGGGGAGAACGTCAGCCAGGCCGCCCAATTCGCGACATCGGCCAATGCGCAGGGCGGCATCATCGCCTATTCGTTGGCGCTGTCGCCCCGCGTATACACGCTCGGCTCCTTTGCGTTGATCCCGGAGCAATGGCATGCGCCATTGCGGCAGCGCATGGTGCTTCTGAAGAATGCCGGTCCGGTTGCCGAGCGATTCTATGCCTACCTTCAGCAGCCCCAGGCGCGGGCGATCTTCCGCAGATACGGCTTTATCCTGCCGGGCGAGGAACCCTAACTGCGGACAAGGGGGTTCGAAATGGACTGGACGGCGCTCTGGCTTTCGCTTCGCCTTGCGGGCTTGACCGTCCTACTCCTGCTGCCGTTCGGCATTTTCGTCGGGCGGGTGCTGGCCTATCGCCACTTTGCCGGAAAAGGCATTGCCGAGGCGGTGGTCGCCCTGCCGCTCGTCCTGCCGCCGACTGTGTTTGGTTACTACCTCCTGGTCGCCTTCGGCGCGGCCTCCCCGATCGGCCAGTTCTGGCAGGCCGCGTTCGGCCATCAGCTTGTCTTCACTTTCCAGGGCCTGCTCCTCGCCTCCATCATCTTCAATCTGCCGTTTGCCATCCAGCCCATGCAGCGCGGGTTTGAGGCAATTCCGCCGGATGTCCGCGAGGCCGCCGCCTGCTGCGGCATGTCGCCGTGGCGGGCGCTCGTGAAGGTCGAGCTGCCGCTTGCCTGGCCCGGCGTGCTGACCGCGATGGTGCTCTCCTTCGCCCATACGCTCGGCGAGTTCGGCATCGTGCTGATGGTCGGCGGCTCGATCCCGGGCGAGACCAAGACGGTTGCAATCGCGATCTACGATCGGGTGCAGGCCTTCGACGATGCGGCGGCCGCACGGATGTCGGCTCTGTTGCTTGCGTTCTCGCTCGTCACCATCGCGCTCACCTTCGCCTTCTCACGCAAGATCGGCCGACGCCTCGGGTGAGCGCCATGGAAGGACTACGCGTCGAACTGAAGCAGGAGAGGCCGATCCCGCTCGCAGCCTCGTTCGCCTGCGCGGCCGGGGAGGTCCTGGCGCTCGTCGGCCCGTCGGGCAGCGGCAAGTCGACCATTCTTCGCTCGATCGCCGGCACATACCGGCCACGCAGCGGCGAGGTGCGCGTGGGCGGGGAGACGTGGCTATCCACCGCCGAAAGCATCGATCGGCCGGCCTATCGTCGCGCCGTCGGCATGGTGTTCCAGAACTATGCCCTGTTTCCTCACATGACGGCGCTCGGCAACGTGATCGCGGCCATGGGGCATGTGCCGCCACGCGAACGAGACAAACGCGCCCGAGACATCCTCGAACTCGTTCATCTCGCCGGGCTTGAAGGACGCCGGCCGGCCGAGCTCTCCGGCGGGCAGCAACAACGGGTGGCGGTCGCGCGGGCGCTGGCGCGCGAGCCCAAGGTGCTGCTGCTTGACGAGCCGTTTTCCGCCGTCGACAGGGCGACCCGGCAGCGCCTCTATCGCGAGATCGCGGACTTGCGCCGCGTTCTCAACATGCCGGTCGTGCTCGTCACCCATGACCTCGACGAGGCGATAATGCTCGCCGACCGCATGACCGTGCTGCACCGTGGCCGCACGCTGCAGACCGGCAAGCCCGAGGAGCTGACGACCAGACCCAGCTCGGCCGAAGTGGCCCGCCTCGTCGATCTGCGCAACGTGTTCGACGGCACCATCCATGCGCACGATCGAGAGCGCGGTCGAACCTTGATCGAATGGGCGGGAATGAGGCTCGAAGCCGCGGCGTGCTTCGATCGGGTTCCCGGCGAGCGCATCGCCTGGGTGATTCCAGACGGGTTCGTGGTGTTGCACCGGCGCGACCGCCCCTCGCGCGGCGAGCACGAAAACCCGGTGCCCGGGATCATCGAGACGATGCTGCCGATTGGTCAGACGGCGCATTTGACGCTGCGACCGAATCACGCGCCGAGCAGGCCGGTGCACTTCTCGGTGCCACTCCACGTCGCGCGCCGCAACGGGATCGCCAAGGGCGTGGCGGTGACGGTGTCGCTGCTCGCGCAGGGAATCCACCTCATGCCGGCATCCCCACTGACAGCAGAGACGCCCTGAACGAAGAGGGCTCGTTGCTTTCGCAGGCGTTTCGCACCGGCGACTGCTGCTGATCTTGGCCGCGCATCGTGCCGCCGGCCGATCACGACGTCGTCGACGAGCCGATACCCGGTCCACGCACCCTGCGCGCGATCGCCCGGGCCTGAGACTGGCGCCGGCGCCTGGAGCGCGGCGAGGCGGCGACGCTGAGCGACATCGCGCAGGCCGAGCAGGTGACACTGCCCTTCGTGAGCCCGTTCATCCGGCTCGCCTACCTCTCGCCGACGGCGCTCTTCCGCGCTCCCGCGCGACAAGCTGGCTGCCGCCACGCCCGCGCCGTGGATCGAGCAATCGGGCAGTGTTCGAGGATTGAGCGCTCGTGCCCGTGCGAGAGCGGAGGAAACCGCCCGCGGGCAGCGGCGGTATCTGCGGGGCGTCTTCACCACACCGGAGGAACGGTGGCGGCAGTGATGTTTTCCGCCATCAGCATCCCGGACGCTTGAAGCTTCTACGAGCGTGCTCGACCTCGGCTCGGATGACGCAATCCGCAACGTGATCGTTGATCAACCCCATCGCCTGCATGAAGGCATAGACCGTGGTGGGGCCGACGAATTTCCAGCCACGCTTCTTCAGCTCTTTCGAGAGGGCAATGGCCGCAGGCGAGGTCGAAACGGTCTGCGGCGCAGCAAGAGTCTTCGGGTCGGGTTCGTAACGCCAGAGGAAGGCCGCGAGCGAGCCTTCCCGCTCGGCCAGCTCCAGGGCGCAGCGCGCGTTGTTGATCACTGCTTCGATCTTGCCACGATGGCGGACGATTCCTTCGTCCTTCAGAAGTCGCTCGACATCGCGTTCGCTGAACCGCGCGATGCGCTCGAAATCGAAATCGTGGAACGCGATGCGGAAATCCCGGCGCTTGGAAAGAATCGTACGCCAGCTCAGGCCTGATTGAAACCCTTCGAGGCTCAGTTTCTCGAACAGGCGCCGGTCGTCCCCGACCGGGAAACCCCACTCCGTATCGTGATAGTGGAGAAACTCCGGCGCAGCACCGCACCAGCGACAACGCGGTTTTCCATCCGGCCCGGTGATCGTCGCACTCATAATCAGGCCAGCAAGAAGTCAAGCCGGGAATCGGTCTTGGATGGAGCGATATCGAGAATTTCGGCCGTCACCACGCCCTCAATAACGAAAGGGTCCTGCTGCACGCGCGCAGCAAGCTCCTCCGCCGTCACACCATGGGCCAGCACGGCACCGCCGAGACCGGGCTTGATGCTGCCGGCGAGCAGAAACACGCCGTGGTCAAACCCACGCTTCAGCCACTCTTTGTGGCCCTCCATGAACTGGCTGGCCTTCGCTTTGCTTTCCGAGAATCTGAGCAGCACGACGAACATCGTCTTTACCAATCACACTTCCTCCGCGAAGGCGCGCGCCCCTTTTGGAACGCGGACAAATTCTTCGGGCCTCGCCGCCGTCTTCACCCAGTGCGGAACGGATCGCATACGGTCGAAATAGGCGTTGATGTTCGGATAGGGCGACCAGTCGAAGGGTGTCATGTCCTTCATGGATTCAAGATGGATGATCGCGTAATCGGCGATCGTGATGTCATCACCTACCATGAAGTTGCGCCCATCTAGGTGCCGCTCCAGGACGTCGGCATGGCCGCGCAGCATGTGCATGCTCCAGGCGACGAGATGGTCGTCCGGCTGCTGGCCGAAGACGTTCGGCTTAAGCACAGTCTGGAAGGCGAGAATGCCCAGCTGATCGTTGAAGTGGGCGATCTCCCAGGACAACCAGCGGTCGATATCCGCCTGCACGCGCGGATCGGCCGGATAGAGCGCGTTGCCGGGGCGCTTGCCGCACAGATATTTGTTGATGGCATTGCTTTCCCAGAGTGCAAAGCCGTTCTCCTCAAACGCTGGGACCTTTCCTGTGGGGTTGATCTTGAGATAGGCGGGAGATTTCAGATCACCTTTCATGTAGTCGAGGTAGATCGTCTCCACCGTGATCCCGAGGTGATCGACGACCGCCTGAACCTTGCGGCTGTTTGTCGAGCCGTTGGCGACATAAAGCTTCATGGGGCTGGTCCGTGGGCAGTTTCGAATTGAATGGCTTCACCATAGCCATGCGCTGCGATGCGCCAATGCAAGTTTTCGCACAGGGAGCTGAAAGATTTTTTCAGCGTCAGGACGTTTCACCGCTGAGCAAGGGCGCCGCCGCCTTCATCTTTCGGGCAAGGGCGTCGCAGGCGGTGCGCACTCTGGGAACACGTGCCATCTCGGGATGGACAAGCAGCCATAGACCCGTCTCCAGCCCGGCGATGGGCGGCGTCGTGCGCGCCAGTTCTGGCATGGAGCCGCCGACGAAGCAGGGCAGTACGCCGAAGCCCAACCCCGAACGTATGGCCTTGGCTGCGCCCAGAAGCGTATTGGCGCGGAAGCGGATGGCGTCTTGCGGCACTTTGTCCACAATCCACTGCCCCGGTCCCGCGCAAGCGAGCGTTCCGTCATAGCCGACCCAGGGGCGCTCAGCTTCGTTTGAAACATGCGTCGCCGCAAGCGACTTTTCGGCATAGACGGCCATGGACACGGTTCCAACGCGTCGTCCCTTCAATGCCGGCTCCGGATCGTCGGTGACGCGCAGGGCGATATCGGCGGAACGCTGCGCCAGCGACAGCACCTGGTTCGAGACTACGAGCTCGATAGTCACCTCCGGCGTCTCCAGGCAGATTTCGGCGAGCATCGAGGGCAACAGATATTCCGACACGGCGTCGGGCGCGGTCAGCCGCACGGGGCCGCGCGCGGTTCTGTCGCGCCCGGCGATGCTTCCCTCCAGCATGGCGATGTCGTCGCGCATGCGGGCGGCGAGCGCACGCATTTCCTCCCCTGCCTCGGTCAGACGCCAGCGGGTCGGCGTACGCTCGAAGAGCCGCACGCCCAGGCGCTCCTCAATCTGCCTCAAGCGCCGCGACAGCGTGGGATGGCTGATGCGCAACACCGCCGCCGCACCAGAGACCGTGCCATTCTCGGCGACCGCCAATACGAGGCGCAGATCGTCCCAGTTCAGGAGGGTGGATTGCGACGCCATGAGACACACGCCTTAGTCTTGGCAATTTGCAAACGACCGATACCGGTTCGAAAATTACCATAGGGCGGAGCGTTTCGTCAGCGCATCGACATGCGACACGCCGGTATTCTCCGCTCACGCGCTCCCGCACGCGTCGCTGCTGTCTACGCGGACGGGTGATCTTGACCGCCGGTTGCAAATACGAAGCAGAAGATGAGGCGCGGGCAACAACGGTTGAGGCCGAGCGATCTTGGGAATGCTTTGAAACGGCGCGGTTTTGTGTAGCTTGACTTGCGCGAAGGCAGTTAAGGCGAAAAGAGACGGAGACGGCGAACTGAGGCTAACAGCCACGGCCGGCCGGTCTCCGCGGTAAACCCGATTTTGGCAAAGCCCTTTGAATGCGAAACAGAAATGGCCGCGGGCGGCCATGACGTGGGTTCAGTGTGTCCGGAACGGACCCAGGTGAACTGGCGGAGGGAAAGAACCGATAAATAAACCTTCTCTTCGTAATCCTGCGTCAGTCAGCGAAGCTGTGCGAAATTGGGCGCGACGGCACTCGTACAAATTGCGCGCAAACTATGCGCCCAATAATTTCCTGATGATCTTCGTCGACAGCATCATCGCCGTCATTCTTCTTGGGTTGCTCACCCTCAAGCACCGGGCGGCCAAGCGCTCGTAACACACACAACACACACATGCGACCTACTGCCGCACTCCGTCGGCGCATCGTCATCTCCAGTGGCTTGCGATCAGGCCCGGCACGCGGGCGGCCCAGCGGGTGGCGCTCGCCTCGATGTCGAGGCGCTTTCGCAGCGTCACTTGTGGAACGAGAAGGAAGATGATGGCTGTTACTTGCCCACGCCCACTCTTGCTCCGGCTCTTGACCGCGAGACCACGCCTTGTCATGCGTGCTTCGTCGGCGACGAGCAGCGACGGCCCGCCGCGCCGGTAGACGAAGCGCAGCCGCATGCCGGTGCGGCGTTCGAAGCCGCCCGGCGTGATGCGCTTGCGCGCGCCGGTCGCCGTGAGACCCGTCTTGCCAGCTGCCGGCGTCGGGATCGCCAGCCAGAAACCGTCACGCGAGCGGATGGTTACGCCACGGTCGAAGGCGTCGACGATGTTCGGCGCCTTCGACCACACCCACGACGCCGCCTCGATGCTCGCCCCGCTCTCGGGGAACGTCTTGCCGCGCCAGGTGTTGGCGAGCCGCTGCCCGAGACCGGAATCGACCACATCCGCGCGCAGGTCCGATTTCAGCCCTTCCGTCACCTGGCGCATCGCGGCGGTCACGGAGCGCGCAATGTCGCCTTCGGTCCCCGCGAGGTCCCGCGCGATATCGGAGGTCTGCAGCGTGAAACGCATAGCTCAAGCCTGTTTGGCGGCTTCGCACGTCCACACGAGCCCGAGGCTGTCCGCTACCGGCGCGGCGATGATCTCGTAGACGTCGCCCGCGATCTCGACGGTGTCGCCCGCGGCCGGCGCGGCAACGTCCGACCGGCGCACGTCGATCAACACGGAGGGCAGTACGGCGCGGCTGTCGCCGAAGCCGACCACCTCGTCCGGACGGCGGAGGATGACGCGGACAGGAATGCCGGCCCCCGCGCCGTTCGCGCGCCACAGCGCCTCGAGCGCAAGATGGGGATCATCGAACAGGTCGTCGCTCGCCTGCGCGAACACACTCATTCCGCTCAGTTGCTGGTGTGGATGCGGATGGCCAGGCGCGGGCGCTTGTTGACGGGCAGGATGGAGGCCTCGGTTTTCACATCGATCGCGCTGCCGTCGGGCCGGGCGATCTGCCGCGCATAGATCGGCAGGCCGACGGTGTTGACGGTCTCGATCAGGTTCGCAGGCGCGCCGTAGGTGACGAACGTGTCCATCGTGCCGAGCGGGAAGGCGATGCCTTCGTTCGCCGGGATCAGGGTCTCGGTCGCGCCGGTCGAGAGCGTGACCGTGGCGTTGTACTCCTCGAACACGATGCCGGCGAAGGGGAAGCGGCGGCGCGTGTCCTCGCGCAGGGGCTGGGCACCGGTCGAGGAGAAGTACTTGTAGGCTTCCTCGACCTTGGCGTGGCCGATCAGCTTGTCGAAGAAGCCGGGGCTGACCAGGGCCAGTACCCCGGTCATGGTCTCGCCCTTGAGTTCGGTCTCGATGTCGCGCAGCACCTCGCGGCACTTGGCCTGCACGTTGGTGCCGGCGGTGCCGAGCACGAAGTCGACCGACTGCTGGGCAAGCCCGAACTCGGCGAAGTAATCGTAGAGTTGAATGCCGGCCCCATCCTTGACCACACCGCGCAGCGCATTGACCTCCATGTATTCCCGGGTCTGGGCGTGCTTGGCGCGCATGCGGGTGAGCTTGCGCTCCATGACGGTCGCGAGCGGATCCGCGGCATCCGCGACGCCAAAGCCGCGTACTCCCTGGATATCCTGCGGCGTGATGACGTCGTCGTGAGGGATCCACGGCACCGTGAACGAGCGCATGGAGCGACTGTCGCGGTTAGCGACGGTCGCCGGCCCGCCGAGGGGAACGGTGGGGAGCAGGTTGAGCACGCCTTGGGCCTGCTCGATGATGACGCTGCGCTGGGTGATGCCCTCGAAGCGGAACAGGCCGAGCTGGCCGAGCCGGGTGTAGATGTTGGGCAGGATGTTGATGGCTTGGGTCATCTCGGCGAGCGAGTAGCCGCCCGCGTCGAAGGGATTGATCATCGGGGCCATTGTGGTTCCTCAAAATGGTTCGGGCCCCGACGGGATTTCCGTCGAGGCCCGAGGGTGGCGCTCGAATTGCGAGGGGCGGATCAGGCGGTCTCGCGCGGCACGATGCCGACTGCCGCAAGCTCAGCGTGCTTGGCCGCCTTCTCGGCCGGCTGGTCCACGGAAGCGTCGAACACGAGCGCGGCCTTGGACACGATCGCGGGACCACGGGCGATGACGAGCCCGGCCGCGTCACCAGCGGTTGCGTCGACGGCTTCGATCAAGACGGCGACGGCGGTCTCGGCGCCCTCGTCGCCCGTGACCGGGGATGCGGGCGACAGGCGGTACTTGCCGGAGGCGGTGATCCTGCCGAGCACGGCACCGAGCAAGTAGCTGGTGCCGGCCTTGAGCGTCACGGTCTCGCGATTGTAGTTGCCGTTGAGCTCGTATTTGACGAGGTCGCCGAGCGTCGGCGCCATGGTGAGCGTGGGCATGGTCGGGGCTCCTTGAAGTCTCGACGGTCAGGGACGGGCCGCTGCGGCGGCGCGCTCCTTGGCCCGCCGCACGATCGGGCTGTCGCTCGCCGCGGCGGCGGGTGGGGCGGCGGCAATCACGCTCGTTGCCTCGGCGCGCGCAGCGAGCTCCTCGAGCACGGCGCGCCGCAGCGCGTCCGGCGAGACACCCTTGGCGATGGCATCGGCCGCATCGACGGCAACGCCGAGGCGCGCCGCCTGCGCGGCGATGCCGACGATCTCCGAAAATTCCGCGCGGAGCCTCTCGGCGGGGTTGGGCTCGGGCGCTCCGTCCGAGCCGGCCGCGACGGCAAGTCCCGGGGCTTCCGCCGGCGTTTGCAGAGCAGGCATGGTTGCCGGCCGAGAAGCCAACTGCGGCTCTGCCTGCGCCGCGTTCGGATCATCGCGGATCTCTACGGATTGTTGGTCGATCTGCATGGACGGGCTCCTGTTCGGGGGCTGGATGATGAGGGCACGCTCGGTTGGCGCACCGCGCGCGAGCTCGGCCGCCATCTCGGCGATGGCCACATCGAGGGTGCCGAGCCGGTCGGCGAGACCGGCGCGGATGGCAAGCTCGCCGCGATAGATCGCAGCCTTCGTCGCGCGCACGGCCTCCACGGTCAGGCCGCGGTTCAAGGCAATGAGCGCACAGAGCTCCGCATAGAGGCGGTCGACGTCGGCCTTTATCGTTGCGCGGGCGCGCTCGGAGAGCGGCTCGTGGGGATTGGCGTCGATCTTGTGCTCGCCCGCAAAGATGAAGGTCCAGGCCAGGCCCGCCTTGGCATCGGCGCCGCTTTCATCGACGTGCACGGCGACGACGCCGATCGAGCCGACCTCGCCGGTGCGGGTGACATAGAGCCGCTCCGCGGCGCTCGCGATGGCATAGGCCGCCGACAGCGCGCTCTCGTTCGCCACCGCCCACAGCGGCTTGTCGCTCGCCGCGCGGAGGGCGCGGATGCGATCGACGAGATCGAACAGGCCGCCGACCTCCCCGCCTGCGGAGTCGACATCGAGGATCACGCCGCGCACGCTTGCATCGCTCATGGCGCCCGCGATCGCCTCGCCGATCTCGCTGTACGAGCGAAGCCCGCTTGCGGCATCGAGATAGCCGGAACGGGCAACCAGCG
>FWPU01003124.1_pt1 | contig 14912 bp, 14 predicted proteins | sample 2228361 | NCBI WGS metagenome assembly FWPU01 (sample SAMEA103939777, study PRJEB20133) | metagenome
CCGGCTAAGCCTTCGGAGGTTCGAATCCTCCCCTCTCCACCATAGTAGCTATAAGGGTTGTGAGACCGAGAGATACAGAAAGAGGGGTAGACATAACGGGGTCTACGTACAAGAAGAGGGCAGAGACACCCTACTGTGCGGGAATAGCTCAATTGGCTAGAGCATCAGCCTTCCAAGCTGAGGGTCGCGGGTTCGAGTCCCGTTTCCCGCTCCATATACGGCTTTCACTCGAGGTGACGTGTATACCAGCTACTGGCCGGTAGGGTCAGGGTGAATATCTTTATGAATTCTGTACAAAGTAAGGGAGTGTTTTTGTGCAATGAGCCATTGGCGCCCACGTAGCTCAGAGGTGGAGCACTTCCTTGGTAAGGAAGAGGACACCGGTTCAAGCCCGGTCGTGGGCTCCATATCATTTTGCTCACAAGGATCTACCCTTCTGCCCGAGAGATGGGGGACCACGGTGAGGCCAAAGGCTACGTAAGCATGGCATTGTGCCGCGTCTACACGTTATTGAAAAAAGGAGGGGGAGATGGCGAAGGCGAGATATGAGCGGACGAAGCCGCATGTGAATGTAGGGACGATAGGGCATATTGATCATGGGAAGACGACGTTAACGAGTGCGATTACGCGGGTATTGCAGAACAAGGGGTTAGCGCAGTGGGTACCGTTTGATCAGATAGACAAGGCGCCGGAGGAGAAGGAGCGAGGGATCACGATAGCGACGGCGCATGTGGAGTATGAGACAGCGACTCGGCATTATGCGCATGTGGATTGTCCTGGGCATGCGGATTACATAAAGAACATGATAACGGGTGCGGCGCAGATGGATGGTGCGATTTTGGTGGTTGGTGCGGATGATGGGCCGATGCCGCAGACGAGGGAGCACATATTATTAGCGCGGCAGGTAGGGGTACCGTACATAGTGGTGTATTTGAACAAGGTGGACATGGTAGAGGATGAGGAGTTGATAGAGTTAGTGGAGTTGGAGATACGGGAGTTATTGACGAAGTATGAGTTTCCAGGGGATGAGGTACCGATCATACGGGGGTCGGCGTTGAAGGCGTTGGAGAGTGGGGATCCTAATGCGCCGGAGTGTAGGAGCATATTGGAGTTGATGGATGCGATAGATCGGTACATACCGGTACCGGAGCGGCCGTTGGACAAGCCGTTTTTGATGCCGATAGAGGATGTGTTTTCGATATCTGGGCGAGGGACGGTGGTGACGGGGAGGGTGGAGCGAGGGGTGATCAAGGTAGGGGATGAGGTAGAGATAGTGGGGTTTCGGGAGACGCAGCGGACGGTATGTACAGGGGTGGAGATGTTTCGGAAGGTATTGGATCAGGGGCAGGCGGGGGACAACATAGGGGTATTGTTGCGAGGGATCAAGCGGGAGGAGGTGGAGCGTGGGCAGGTGGTAGCGAAGCCTGGGAGTATCACGCCGCACAGGAAGTTTAAGGGGCAGATATATGTATTGACGAAGGAGGAAGGTGGTCGGCACACGCCGTTTTTTAGTGGGTATCGGCCGCAGTTTTATTTTCGGACGACGGATGTGACAGGGGTATTGAAGTTACCGGAGGGGGTGGAGATGGTGATGCCTGGGGACAATGTAGAGGTAGAGGTGGAGTTAATCACGCCGATAGCGTTGGAGAAGGAGTTACGGTTTGCGATTCGTGAAGGTGGCCGTACGGTTGGTGCAGGTGTGGTAAGCGATATCATCGAATAAAGGGTAGGGGCGTCCGTTCGGGAGTATAGGTAATGCCAGCAGATATCGTTATCCTTGCGTGTTCGGAATGCAAACAGAGAAACTATTCAACGACGAAGAACAAAAAGAAGAAGCCGGACAAGCTGAGTCTAAAGAAATATTGCCGCTTTTGCCGCACGCATACGATTCACAATGAAACCAAATAGGCACCCGAATGTGTGGAGAGGGCAACTGCGCTGAGATGAGGAGTCGAATCCCTCGGAATTGAAATTGGGCGAGCGATGCAGGCCAGTAGCTCTAACGGATAGAGCACCGGACTCCAAATCCGGGTGTTGGGGGTTCGAATCCCTCCTGGCCTGCCACTAGGTGGGGAATCGGGGGCGTCATACAGGCAAGGGAAGGAGCAACGTTTTTTCGAGGAGGTGCTGGTGTAGTGCGGAACCTATATGAGAAGACAAGGCGATTTTTGAAGGAATTTGTTATAGAGATGAAGAAGGTCTCCTGGCCTACAAGGAAGGAAGTGACTGCGTCGACGTGGGTCGTTATTGTCGTTGTGATGGTTGTCTCCTTTTATCTGGGGCTTGCAGACCTCATATTTTCTAAATTGCTCAGGCTCATCTTGAGCTGACACACGTCATGGATAGTCCGCCAATGCCAAAACAGTGGTATGTTGTTCATACATATTCAGGGTACGAAAACAAAGCGAGAGAATCGCTCTTAGAGCGCATCAAAAAGTTTGGCAAAGAGGAATTGTTCGGTGATGTGCTCGTGCCTACGGAGAATGTTGTCGAGATTGTCAAGGGCAAGAAAAGGGAATCGAGGAGAAAATTCTTCCCTGGGTATATCTTGGTGAACATGGAGCTCAATGAGGAGACGTGGCACCTGGTGAAAAATACTCCCAAGGTCACGGGGTTCGTTGGCGGAACCACTCGTCCACCATCGATTCCTGAGGAGGAGGTGAGAAAAATAACCCAGCAGATTGCAGATGGTTCTCTCAAGCCCAAACCAAAGGTCACATTTGAGAGAGGGGAGGGGGTAAGAATCATCGACGGGCCCTTTACAAGCTTTAGTGGAATAGTCGAAGAAGTAAAGCCAGATAAAGGTAAGGTGAGGGTTTCGGTCAAGATTTTTGGACGGTCCACACCTGTAGAACTGGACTTTGTGCAGGTTGAAAAAACATAGTGTATGCCTCGATCGTGAGGTCGAATAGATGAGGTGGGAAACCGGACCACGGTCATGTGGGAGGTCGAGATCGTGTCCGGTACAAACAGGTAGCGCGATAAAGGAACGGATATGGCAAAGAAGGTGGTTGCATCAGTCAAATTGCTTGTGCCGGCTGGACAGGCCAACCCAGCACCCCCTGTGGGACCCGCACTAGGCCAACACGGGGTAAATATCCAGGAGTTTTGCAAGTCATTCAACGCAAAGACCAAAGGCCAGGAGGGAATTCTCCTTCCTGTTATTGTTACTGTATACGGAGACCGGTCCTTCACGTTCGTGATAAAAACGCCGCCTGCCTCAATTCTTCTAAAAATGGCGGCTAATATAGCGAAAGGGTCTGGACAGCCGAACAGAGAAATAGTGGGAAGAGTGACAAAGAAGCAGGTCATGGAGATTGCTGAGAAGAAATTACCTGATCTCAATGCGGTCGATCTCGATGCAGCGTATCGTATTATCGAAGGAACGGCTAAGAGCATGGGGCTTGAGATCGTCGAATGATATGAATCCGTGGGCCATTGGAGAGGAGTAGACAAGAGCAGGTGAGTAACGTCTGGGATGGAGAAACGATGACGTATGGCACGACGAGGTAAAAAGTACAGAGAAGCTAAACAAAAGTACGATGCTTCAAAACAGTATGGCGTGGAGGAAGCCATGAACCTCCTGCCTGAATTGGCGTACGCTCGATTTGACGAATCGGTTGATGTAGCGGTGCGGCTTGGTGTAGACCCTCGGCGGGCTGATCAAATGGTCCGAGGTACGGTGGTATTGCCGAACGGCACGGGCAAGAAGGTGCGGATATTGGTTTTTGCCAAAGGGGAAAAGGAAAGAGAGGCATTAGAGGCCGGTGCGGATTATGTTGGAGCAGAAGAGTACGTGAAAAAAATCGCAGAGGAAAACTGGTTGGAATTCGACAGGGTGGTTGCTACTCCTGACATGATGTCCTTGGTGGGAAAGATAGGAAAGATTTTGGGTCCCAGAGGGTTGATGCCCAATCCGAAGGTTGGAACTGTGACATTTGATTTGAAAAGAGCGATACAAGAACTGAAGGCAGGGAAAACGGAGTTTCGTGTAGACAAGTCAGGCAATGTGCATGTGTTCATTGGAAAACTCTCGTTTGGCCCCAAGAAATTGGAGGAAAACTTGATAGCTGTTCTCGATGCTATCCAGCGGGCCAAGCCAGCTTCAAGCAAGGGGACATACCTTCAGAATGTCTCTGTATCAACAACTATGAGTCCGGGCATAACAATCGATGTGGCCAGTGTACGGAGCCTACTGCGACAGTGAGTGTGATGTAGTTACCGCAGCAGCGATACGAGGGAGACGACCTTGAACAGGACGGAAAAGGAACGGCAAGTAGACGAGTTAAGAAAGAAGTTTCTCAGTGCAAAAGCGGTTGTTGTAACCGATTTTCGAGGCTTAAACGTCGCTGAACTTTCTGAGCTGCGCCGAGATCTTCGTCAAGAGGGGACCGAATACCGAATAGTAAAGAATACCCTTGCAAAACGAGCAGTTGCAGGCACTGCCTTGGAACCCCTTGGTATGTATCTTACAGGGCCGAGCGCCGTTGCGTTCAATAGCAGCGATCCGGTAGCACCGGCACGGGCACTGAATAAGTTTATGAAGGTCAACACCAAGCTGAGTATAAAGGCCGGTTTTATCGAAGGGAAAGCCATTTCCGTCGAGGACGTCAAGGCTCTCGCCCACATGCCATCGCGTAACGAAATGATCGGATCGCTTCTGGCCACCTTGCAGGCACCGCAGCGAGGACTTCTCGTCGTACTGACCGGCATACTGCGAAAGGTGTTATGGACTTTGGAAGCAATTCGAACAGCAAAAGCCAAGAATAGCTGAAAAAAGGAGGAAGCGTACGATGTCGTCCATTACGAGAGAACAGGTAATCGATTTCATTGAACATATGACTGTGCTCGAGCTCTCACAGTTCATATCGGATCTTGAAGCCCGATTCGGTGTCAAGGCCTCTGCCCCTGTTGCGTTTGCCCCTGCAGCGGTGCCAGGAGCAATTCCGGGTTCTGAGGTTGCAAAAGAAGAAGAAAAAACGGAGTTCGATGTGATCCTCAAAGATCACGGGCCTCAAAAGATTCAGGTCATTAAGGTAATACGGACCCTTACGAGTCTCGGACTCAAAGAGGCAAAGGATTTGGTGGAGGGTGCTCCGAAACCTATCAAAGAAGGTGTACCAAAAGAGGAAGCGGAAAAGATAAAAAAAGAGCTGGAAGCGGTAGGAGCTGCGGTCGAACTGCGATAGCGTTGCAAGCATACACAACGACCTCTTCACCTTCGGTAGGCACGAGAAGTACGCTGCCTTTCCTCTCTAGGCACATACACGAGATACTCCTGTGTCAATTCGCTCAGAAGGCTAACAATGGTACCGTGCGATGTCCGGGGAGAGGAACGCCGCCAGAAGGGCCTGTGAACATGAACTATAAAATAAGGAGTTGCCTAAGATGCCGTCCTTAGACCTCCACAGGAAACGCTACCGCAGGGAATTTAACAAGATCGAAAAGATCTTGGACATCCCCAACCTTATCGATATACAAAAAAGTTCGTATGAACACTTCCTCCAGGCAAAGGTGCCACCTGAGAAAAGAAAGCCTATCGGTCTTGAAGGCGTACTGAGGAGTGTGTTCCCCATAAAAGACTTCAATGAGACGTGCTCCTTAGAATATGTGAAATACACGTTGGGGGACCCCAAGTACGATGTCGAGGAATGTACTCAACGAGAGATGACGTATTCAGTTCCTATCAAGATAACCGTTCAATTGGTCAAATGGGACAAAGATCCACAATCTGGCACGCAAAGCATTAGGGATGTGAAAGAACAGGAGGTGTACTTTGGTGAGATTCCCCTGATGACCGAGAAAGGGACCTTCATCATAAACGGTACTGAGCGGGTTATTGTAAGTCAGCTTCATAGGTCACCGGGCGTGTTTTTTGACCACGACAAGGGAAAAACACACACGAGCGGCAAGCTGCTCTACTCTGCGAGGATCATTCCATATCGAGGATCATGGCTGGATTTTGAATTTGACACAAAAGACATTCTGTATGTGAGAATCGACAGACGGAGGAAGATCCCGGCGACCATTCTGTTGAAGGCCCTTGGATATTCGGCAGAAGAGATTCTCAACTATTTTTATAGCAGTGAGCTCATTGTTGTAGATGGCAGAAAGTTTGCCAAGAAGCTCGATCCGAAACTTCTGTTGGATCAGGTGGCCACAAAGGAGATACGCCACCCGAAGACCGGAGAGGTACTCATACGAAAAGGGAAAAAGATACAAAAGCCTATGCTGAAGCGACTGCTCGACGCTCATGTGAACTATCTGCCGCTCAAGCCTGAGGAAGTGGTAGGGAGGTATGCGTCGCACGATATCGTAGATATGACTACTGGAGAAGTCATCGTAGAGTACAACGAAACGATCACCGAGGACAAGCTTGAGGAGATTGTGCAGCGGGGGATCAAACAGTTTTGGGTGCTCTATATCGATGAGCATGTGATAGGTCCATCCTTGCAGGAAACCCTACAGATTGACAGAGTTGCTACCCAAGAGGAGGCCATCCTTGAGATCTACCGGCGACTACGGCCCGGCGATCCGCCTACCCAAGAGACGGCACATGCACTCTTTTACAACCTGTTTTTTAACCCTGATCGATACGACCTTTCGAAGGTCGGCCGATTAAAGCTCAACCACAAGCTTGGGATGTCCGTGCCGCTGGAGGAGCAGACGCTACGGAAGGAAGATATTCTTGAGGTTGTTCGATATTTGCTCAACCTCAAGAGTGGACGGGGTGACATTGATGATATAGATCATCTTGGAAACAGAAGGGTGCGGTGTGTGGGTGAGTTGCTTGAGAACCAGTACCGCATAGGACTCATGCGGATGGAGAAGTCCATTCGAGAACGGCTGAGTCTCCACGAAGTGGATACACTCATGCCCCACGACCTTATCAACGCAAAGCCCGTCTCTGCTGTCATAAAAGAATTCTTTGGATCAAGTCAGCTTTCCCAGTTCATGGATCAGACAAACCCCCTTAGCGAGATAACCCACAAGCGCAGGTTGAGTGCTTTGGGGCCTGGAGGACTTACAAGAGAGCGAGCAGGTTTTGAGGTGCGAGATGTGCATCCTACCCACTATGGGAGGATTTGTCCCGTAGAGACGCCTGAAGGCCCTAATATCGGCTTGATCGCTTCGCTCAGCACGTACGCCCGTATCAATGAATTCGGATTTATCGAAACCCCGTATCGCGTCGTTGAGAACGGCAGAGTGACAAAGGAAATTCGTTTCTTGTCGGCTCTCGAAGAGGAACACTACAAAATAGCACAGGCCAATGCCCCTCTCGATGAACATGGTCGGTTCACGACCGATCTTGTGTCCGCGCGCATCGGTGGAGAGTTTTCTTTGGTTCCCTCTTCTGAGATTCAGCTTATGGATGTCTCGCCGACACAACTGGTCAGCGTCGCAGCGTCCTTGATCCCTTTCCTCGAACACGACGATGCCAACCGTGCGCTGATGGGATCGAACATGCAGCGACAGGCGGTGCCGCTCCTACGTACTGAGGCGCCATTGGTCGGCACCGGTATGGAAGAAGTTGTAGCGAGAGATTCCGGGGTTACGGTAATAGCTAAACGTGACGGGGTAGTGGAGAGCGTAGATGCCACCCGCATCGTTGTCAGAGTCACGGGCTCTCCTAAGGGGAAGGGTGATCCTGGAGTGGACATTTATAACCTTACGAAGTTCCGACGGTCCAATCAAAATACCTGTATACATCAGAAACCGATTGTTCGCGTGGGCGATAGGGTCAAGAAAGGGGAGGTGATTGCAGACGGCCCCGCAACCCATTTGGGAGAACTAGCACTGGGTAGAAATGTAATCGTCGCATTTATGCCGTGGGGCGGGTATAACTTTGAAGATTCGATTCTTATCAGTGAGCGCCTTGTGAAGGAAGACTGCTTCACTTCTATTCATATCGAGGAATTCGAGACGGTTGCACGCGACACAAAGTTAGGCAAAGAGGAGATTACGAGAGATATCCCCAATGTGGGAGAAGAGGCACTTAAAGATCTCGACGAAAGTGGGATCGTACGGATAGGTGCCGAGGTCGGACCAGGTGACATTCTTATCGGCAAGATAACGCCCAAAGGAGAGACACAGTTGAGCCCTGAAGAAAAACTCTTGAGGGCCATATTTGGAGAAAAGGCAGGAGACGTTCGGGATACCTCATTTAGGGTTCCTCCTGGAGTCGAAGGCACGGTCATCGATGCGCGGGTGTTTTCTCGGCGAGGAGGCGAAAAGGATGGCCGTACCAAGATGATTGAAGACAAGGAGATTGCCAAACTTACCAAAGATATGGAAGACGAGATAAAGATCCTACGGGAGAGTGCCTACGATAAGATCAAAAAATTGCTTATAGGCAAGAAGACAGCTCACGCCATCACCGACAAGATGAAACATACGACGTTACTTGCGAAAAACAAGAGTATCCAAGCTGAAGATCTCGAAAAATTGCCACCGAGCTACTGGCGAGATATTTCCTTGAAGGATGATGAAGCGGTCGAGACCGAGGTGCGCCAAATTCTGGATAATTTGGACGAGCAGGTGGATCTCATTCAACTGATTTTCAATGAAAAGATCAACAGGATGAAAAAGGGGGACGAGCTCCCCCCCGGCGTTATCAAGATGGTGAAGGTAGACGTAGCTATCAAGAGGAAGCTTTCGGTTGGTGACAAGATGGCGGGACGTCATGGAAATAAAGGGGTGCTTTCAAGGATCCTGCCCGAGGAGGATATGCCGTATACCGAAGATGGGACCCCCGTCGATGTAGTACTGAATCCGCTGAGCGTGCCTTCACGAATGAACGTGGGACAGATCCTGGAAACGCATCTGGGATGGGCCTCAAAAGGGCTTGGAAAGAAAATCGGAGAGCTCCTGACACAGCAGAAGGGTGCACGATCCCAGGCACTCAGAAAAATGATAAAGGAAGCATGTGGCCCGCGACTCGCAAAGATGATCGATACCTTAGATGACGATCGTGTAGTGGAGCTGGCGTCTCACATGACGAATGGAGTATTCATCTCGTCTTCGGTGTTCGATGGTGCGACAGAGGAAGAGATCAAGCGTCTTCTTGAGGCTGCCGGCCTGCCTACGTCCGGGCAGGTGACCTTGTATGACGGACGTACAGGAGAGCCCTTTGATCAGAAGGTCACGGTGGGTGTGATGTATCTTATGAAACTCCACCATCTTGTGGATGACAAGATTCATGCACGCTCCATTGGACCTTACTCCCTTGTCACTCAGCAACCGCTAGGGGGGAAGGCACAGTTCGGAGGTCAGAGACTGGGAGAAATGGAGGTGTGGGCCATGGAAGGGTATGGTGCGGCTTATACCTTGCAGGAATTTCTCACGGTCAAGTCCGACGATGTTGCAGGGAGAACACGTACCTATGAGGCGATTGTAAAAGGCGAGAACGTATTGGAACCAGGGCTTCCCGAGTCGTTCAACGTTCTCGTCAAAGAGCTTCAGGCGCTTGCGCTTGATGTAGAGTTTCTCGATGTCGAAGAGCAGCCAGCCTGATAACTACCCATCAAACTGTCTCGGGTAAGCACGATAACCGAAGGGAGGAATCGCTGTGAAGGAGCTCATCCCTTTTTACGAAAAACCGAAAGAACCGTTGCGTTTCAATGCGCTGAAGATGGCTGTGGCCTCTCCGGAAAAGATTCGCTCATGGTCTCATGGTGAAGTAAAAAAGCCTGAGACGATTAACTATCGGACGTTCAAGCCAGAGCGCGATGGTCTCTTTTGCGCAAAGATCTTTGGACCCACCAAAGACTACGAGTGTAATTGCGGAAAATACAAGCGAATGCGACATAGGGGTGTCATATGCGAGAAATGTGGGGTAGAGGTTATTCAGTCGAAGGTTCGTCGAGAGCGTATGGGGCACATTAATCTAGCCGCTCCTGTTGCGCACATTTGGTTCTTGAAGAGCCTTCCCAGTCGTATTGCCCTCTTGCTTGGTATGACGCTGAAAGACCTTGAGAAGGTCTTGTATTTTGAATCCTACATTGTGCTGGACCCAGGGAATAGCGACTTGCAGAAGGGCGATCTCATTGCCGAGGAGAAGTACAGAAGCGTTCTGGAAAAACACGGGGGAGGTGTCCGCGTCGGCATGGGAGCAGAGGCCATTCAAGAGTTGCTCAAGCAAATCGACGTGGAAAAGCTTTCTGACGAGTTGCGTAAGGAAATGAAGGAATCGACTTCCGAGGCCAAGCGGAAGAAAATAGCCAAGAGACTCAAGGTAGTAGATGCCTTCAAGCACTCCAAGAACAAACCTGAATGGTTGATCCTCACCGTTATCCCTGTACTTCCTCCAGATCTTCGACCACTGGTTCCTCTTGATGGTGGCCGGTTTGCGACCTCGGATCTCAATGACCTGTATCGGAGGGTCATTAACAGGAACAATCGTCTTAAGAGGTTGCTCGAGCTCAATGCCCCTGAAATCATCATACGGAACGAGAAGCGGATGCTCCAGGAAGCAGTTGATGCACTGTTCGACAACGGGAGAAGGGGCCGAGTAATTACAGGGTCCAATCGAAGACCACTGAAATCACTCAGCGACATGCTGAAAGGAAAGGGTGGTCGCTTTCGGCAAAACCTTTTAGGGAAACGGGTGGATTATTCCGGAAGGACCGTCATCGTAGTAGGTCCGGAGCTTAAGCTTCACCAGTGTGGGCTTCCCAAGAAGATGGCGCTCGAGCTTTTTAAGCCTTTTATCTACAGCAGACTCGAGAAACTCGACTATGCCCCGACCATCAAACGGGCGAAGAGAATGGTCGAGAAAGAGCGGCCGGAGATCTGGGATATTCTCGCTGAAGTTATCAAGGAACATCCGGTTCTCTTGAACCGAGCTCCCACCCTCCACCGGCTTGGGATTCAGGCTTTTGAGCCCGTCTTGATCGAGGGAAAGGCTATCCAGCTCCACCCTCTGGTGTGTGCGGCCTTTAATGCGGATTTCGACGGGGACCAGATGGCGGTTCATGTACCATTGTCGTTGGAGGCACAAATAGAGGCCCGTGTGCTTATGATGGCAACGAACAATATTTTGTCTCCGGCACATGGACAACCCATCATTGTGCCTACGCAAGACATAGTCTTGGGTCTGCACTATTTGACAAGAGAGCGGGTAGGAGGCAAGGGGGAGGACAAGGTGTTTGCCAATCCTGACGAAGTCAGAGTGGCTTACGATGCGGGTGAGGTTGACCTCCATTCACCCATTCGGGTACGGATACACAATGAACTGGTAAAGACGACAGTGGGGAGAATGTTACTGCGTGACATTGTCCCTGAAGAGATTCCTTTTGATGTTTATAACAGACCGATGAGCAAGGGTGAAGTTGGACAGCTCATCGATCTTGCATTCCGCATCTGTGGAAACAAGAAAACGGTTGTCCTCGCCGACAAACTGAAAAACATGGGTTTTTACTATGCGACGAAAGCAGGAATATCTATTTGCGTCGACGACATGATCATCCCCCGTAAGAAGGAAGAGCTCATAGAGAAAGCGTATAAGGAGATAAGGAGAATAGAGGCTGAGCACAACAATGGGAATATCACCGAGGGCGAGCGCTACAACAAGGTCGTTGATATTTGGGCCAAGACGGCCGACGACATTGCGAGGGAAATGCTCAGTGGGCTCGGAACTGAGACAAGGCGCGACAAACAAGGCAACGAGATACGAGTGCCGAGCTTCAATTCGATCTTCATGATGGCAGATTCAGGGGCAAGAGGCAGTGTGCAGCAGATCCGACAACTTGCCGGCATGAGAGGCCTCATGTCCAAGCCGTCTGGAGAGATCATCGAAACGCCCATTACCTCCAATCTCAGGGAAGGGCTGTCTGTACTCCAGTACTTCATCTCCACCCATGGCGCTAGGAAAGGGCTCGCTGATACAGCACTGAAAACGGCCAATTCAGGATATCTCACACGGCGGCTTGTCGACGTGGCCCAGGACACCATCATCACAGAGGAAGACTGTCAGACGCTCGACGGCATTTACGTCACATCACTGGTGGAAAGTGGAGAAGTGATCGAGCATCTTGCAGACCGCATATTGGGTAGAGTGGCGCTGGAGGACATAAAGAGTCCCATTGACCAGCACGTTATCGTAAAAGCCAACGAAGAGATCGACGAGGTGCTGGCTCGCGAGATAGAGAAAGCAGGGATCGAGAGGGTCAAGATCCGTTCTGTGCTCACCTGTCAGGCTCGACGGGGGATTTGTGCCCGTTGTTACGGAAGGGATTTAGCCCGAGGTCGTCCTGTAAACCTTGGGGAGGCCATAGGTGTTATTGCCGCTCAATCTATAGGCGAGCCAGGGACCCAACTTACCATGAGAACGTTTCACATTGGTGGTATTGCCAGCAGAAGCGCAGAACAAACTCGCCTGGAAGCTCGAAATGACGGTATAGTCAAATTCTACAACATGAAGTGTATCGAGAAATCAAAGGATCCGCTTGACTTAGTAGTTACGAACCGGAATGCCGAGCTGGCCATCGTGGACGAGGCAGGTTTCGAGAGAGAAAAGTACCCGATCATTTATGGGGCCTCAGTACGAGTTGCAGAGGGAGATAGGGTAAAGAAAGGCGACACCCTTGCTCAGTGGGATCCCTTCTCTGTTCCCATTTTGACCGAAGTGGGCGGCAAGGTGAAATTCGGGGATATCATCGAAGGCGTCACGATGCAAGAGAAGGTCAGCGGGGTGTTCAGTCAGAAAGTGATCGTGGAGACACAGGATTTCGAGTTGCGTCCACGAATCAGCATTAAGGATGCTGAAGGCAAGACATTGAGAATCCCGAATTCAAAAAACATGGCACGTTACCTATTGCCCGTCGGCGCAAATTTGGTGGTCAATGACGGTGACGAGGTCAAGGCTGGTGATATCATAGCGAAGATTCCGAGGGAAACGACAAAGACAAAGGACATTACCGGTGGCTTACCAAGAGTAGCCGAACTGTTTGAGGCAAGAAGACCCAAAGAGGTTGCAACGATCAGTGAGATAGATGGGGTGATCCATTTCGGAAAGGACTCGAAAGGTAAACGAAAGATCATTGTGAAACCCGACAAAGGACAGGAGCGTGAGTATCTGATCCCGAAAGGCAAACATATTATTTTCAATGAGGGGGATTTTGTGAAGGCGGGTCAAGCCCTCATGGATGGATCGGCGAATCCCCATGATATTCTTCGTGTTCGAGGCGAAAAAGAGCTCGCAAAGTATCTCGTGGACGAAATCCAAGAAGTCTATCGACTCCAAGGGGTTCGGATCAACGATAAACATGTAGAGGTGATTGTGCGTCAGATGCTGCGTCGGGTCAAGATCAAGGAAGTCGGGGACACGGATTTTCTCATTGGCGAAGAAGTGGAAAAGCATGTGTTTGAAGAGGTGAACGAGAAAGTGGTGCGGGAGGGAGGTAAGCCAGCTATTGCTGACCCGCTTCTTTTGGGGATTACCAAGGCCTCTCTTAGTACGGAGAGCTTCATCTCGGCAGCCTCTTTCCAGGAGACGACTCGAGTGCTCACAGAGGCTGCCATCAATGGGAAGGTGGATTATCTGAGAGGATTAAAAGAGAACGTGATCATGGGCAAGTTGATACCGGCAGGTACGGGATTTCGCGCGTATAGAAACAAGGGGATTAAGGTCAAGAGCGAAGGGATCACAGCTGCCCGGTAAAAGGTGTCTGGGGAAAAAGATGGCGATGGATACGATGTGTTGTGTGGAGATATGCAGGCTGGTGTTCGTGTGGATGGCCGAGAAGCAAGGACGTGAGAGGATAAAGGGTATCAGTTGACAGAAGGGCGAGCTGCGTATATCATTCTAACTTTTACCGTGGCCTTCTCTTAGGCCAACTAATGCGAGGGCCGCCTTTAGACCCACAAGAGGTATAGTACATGCCTACTATCAATCAGCTGGTAAAATGGGGTAGAAAAAAGCAGACGAGCCGTACGGCTGCACCTGCGCTCAAAGGATGCCCCCAGAAAAGAGGGGTATGTCTTCGAGTGTTTACCACTACTCCCAAGAAACCCAATTCAGCATTGAGAAAGGTTGCTCGAGTGCGTCTGACCAATGGAATGGAAATTACCAGCTACATTCCCGGTATTGGCCACAATCTTCAAGAGCACTCGGTTGTATTTGTGAGAGGTGGTCGGGTGAAGGACCTTCCTGCGTTCGATACCATATTATTCGAGGGGTCCTGGACACTGCGGGTGTTCAAGACAGAAAGCAAGGCCGTTCAAAGTACGGTACCAAGAAACCAAAATGATGTGTGTATGATGGTTGCAGTACAAGGTCCGCTGGTGTACTGCAAGGGGTTATACCGAGATGCCACGAAAGAAGAGAGAAGTCGTAAAACGTGACGTGCTTCCAGATCCCAAATACAACGACAAATTGGTCGCTAAGACGATTAACAGTATCATGCGGAATGGAAAGAAGAGCGTTGCTGAATCGATACTGTATCGTTCCTTTGATCTTCTCCAGGAGAAGGCAAACAAGGATCCCTTAAAAATCTTCAAGCAGGCTATTGAGAATATAAAACCTGTGCTGGAAGTCCGGTCGCGACGTGTAGGTGGTGCAACCTATCAAATACCGGTTGAAGTTCGTTATGAGAGGAGGCAGGCACTCGCCATACGATGGCTGCTGGCATTTGCGAGGAAAAGGAGCGAGAAGTCAATGCACGAGAAGTTGGCCATGGAGATCTTGGATGCAGCCAACAATCGGGGGGGTGCTGTGAAAAAGAAAGAGGATACCCACAAAATGGCTGAAGCCAATAGGGCCTTTGCCCACTATCGTTGGTAAAGGAGTACGAAAAACTATTGGTGAGCTTCCTTGTTCAGTATGAAAAAAGGAGGGGGAGATGGCGAAGGCGAGATTTGAGCGGACGAAGCCGCATGTGAATGTAGGGACGATAGGGCATATTGATCATGGG
>FWPU01008624.1_pt1 | contig 14910 bp, 11 predicted proteins | sample 2228361 | NCBI WGS metagenome assembly FWPU01 (sample SAMEA103939777, study PRJEB20133) | metagenome
CCGGTTCAGGGGACGGGGGGATTCTTGGCCGGAATGATGTGGCAGTTCGCGATCCGCACCGGTTCGCAAGAATGGCAGCAGCGGGCCGTCCACTACTCCAAGCTCTTGGAGCACCGAAAACTCGACCGCAACGTCCACGACCTGGGTTTCATTTTCCTGAATACCTACCTCCCCTGGTATCAACAGACCGGCGATCGCGATTTGCTGGAAGTCTTGATCACGGCCGGACGCACGCTCTCTCTCCGGTTTCAACCTAAAGGGCGCTACCTCTGCTCGTTTATCGGGCCGCACAGCCTCTTCATCGACATCATGATGAACGTCCCGCTGATTTTCTACGCGGCTCGGCAGACCGGCGACTCCGAGCTGTATCGCATCGCCGCCGAACACTGTCGCACCACACGAGACCGATTGGTCCGCGAAGACGGTTCGACCGCCCACGAGGGGCTCTTCGATGTTGAGACCGGGCAATTCCTGGGACAAAGCACCCATCAAGGGTTGCGGCCGGACAGCCGCTGGGCGCGGGGGCTGGCCTGGTCTCTTTACGGCTTCAGCAAGGTGTACGGCCTCACCGGCGAAAAGGAGTTCCTGGAGGTCGCGGAACGAAACGCCGAGTTCTGGATCACCCATCTGCCCGACGACAAGATCCCGTACTGGGATTTCGACGCCGACCTCACGGCTCCCTTGCCCTGGGGTCCCCAAAAGGACAGCTCGGCGGCCGCGATCGCGGCCGGCGGGCTGTTGGATCTCGCGTCCCAAACGCCCGTTCCCGAGCGAGCCGCCATCTATCGCAACACGGCTTTGGTCATGATCGAAGCCCTACTCGATCCGGAATATCTGGCCACGGAGACTCCCGGTTGGGAGGGCATCCTCAAGCACGGAGTGTACCACACCAAAAAGGGCCTGGGAGTCGACGAATCCGTGATGTGGGGCGAGTATTTCTTCGTGGAAACCCTGACCAAGATACTCACGCGCCCGGCGTGAAGCCCGGCCTGCCGCCCGTGAACGAACGCAACCGCGTCGCACCGGATTTCGTCAGGTAGAACGCGGGCGACCGTTCCCGCCTTTCCGGCCGACTCCCCGCGGTTTCTCTCCGCGGTAGCAAGCGTCCAGCAATTCCATGGGATGGAGTACGGCCAGGGGTGCTCCCGCGCGCCGGATCTCGCGCTCGATCTGAAGGAGGCACCCGGCGTTGGACGCCAGCACAGCGTCTGCTCCCGTCCGCAAGATGTTTTCCAGCTTGCGCCTGCCGAGACGCGATGCCAAGTCGTGGTGAAACAGATTGTAGCTCCCCGCGGAACCGCAACACATGCTGCTCTCGGGAAGCGGAATCAGCCGCAAACCGGGCACCTGCCGTAGCAGGCGTCGCGGCTCCTCGACAACCTTCTGCGCATGGGCCAAATGGCAAGCGTCGTGATACGTTACCGTCATATCGATCGCATGGATCGGCGGAATGAATCCCAGCCGGTCCAAGAACTCGTTGATATCCCGGACCTTTTCCGCGAACCTTCTCCGCTGGGCCGCAAGGGCGTCATGCCAATAATCGCCGTACTCCTTCAGCATCGCGCCGCAGCCCGCATGATTGACGATCACGGCATCCACGTCGTCGACGGGAAACGCACGGACGTTTTGATCCGCCAGGCGTCGCGCCCCGTCTTCCTCTCCCGCGTGATAATGGATGGCGCCGCAGCAGACCTGTCCGTCGGGAACCAGCACGTCGCAGCCGTTTTCCTGAAGCACGCGGATCGTCGCCCAGTGGATATGCCGCAACATGGCATCGGCCACGCATCCGAGGAAAAAGGCGACCCTCGCCCGGCGCCGCCCCTTCGCAGGAAGAAAACCGGGCAGAGGGGGGCCCGGCGCCACCGGAACGTTTACCAACGTCAGCATGGCCCGCAATCGCGCGGGCAGCAAGTCCCACAGCCCCATCCGTTCCAAAGGCTCGTACAATCCCGCCTTTTGAAGCAAACGGATCGGCGCCAGCGCCCCGCGTATTCGGTCCGGGTAGGGAAAAATCCGCAACAGCACCAGTTGCCGAAACCAATCCAGGCGACGCTTCCAAGCAGGCCGCACCTGGGCCGTAACCAGTCGGAACGGTTCGAGAATCCGACTATACTCCACGCCCGACGGGCAAGCGGTCTCGCACGCTCGGCAATCCAGACACCGATCCAAATGAGTCTGCACGCTTTCCGTGACAGGGAGGCGTCCCTGCGCGACCGCCCGCATGAGATAGATTCGCCCTCGCGGACCGTCGTTTTCGTCGCCCAAAAGCGCGTAGGTGGGGCATGTCGCGGTGCATAAACCGCAATGAACGCAACTCAGGATGCGGTCCTCGGGAATCGACAAGGGCAAAGGCGGGGCCTTGCCGGGTGTGTCGCCGCCGAACACCGCCGAAAGTGGTGAAGCTGGGGTCTTCATGCAACGCTGCAACTCGATTCGAAAGCCTGAACAACCAAGGACGGGCAAGTGTCTCTCGAAGTATTTTCCTCCGCCGGGATGATCCCCGGTCGGCCGTTCCCGAGCGCTACGGCGGGAAGACGTACCGCCCGGGATTGAGTACGTGGTGCGGGTCGAATTGGTCTTTCAATCCTTGCATGTAGCGCGACGCCGGCCCGTTCGGCCCCCAAATGACCGATCGATTCCACGATTGATCCCATGGGTACCGCAATACGGTCACGCGCCCGCCCAAACTTGCCGTCGCGTCGCGCAAACGAACGACGACCTCAGGCGTTACGTCGGCGTCTTCATCCGCGAAAACGAAAATCTTGCCCAGTCCGGCATGGCTTAGGAACGACGCACGGGGGCGCAGACTTCGCAACTGCTCCAGGGCCGCCGGCACGCGACTCGGCCGGACCGCCAACTCATACACGAATTGGGATGGGGGAACATCAGCGAGAAACTGCGAAAGCGAGGCACAGCAGTCCGCAGGCAGCTCATCTCCGAGCTTCAAACCGGCGTCCGACAATTCGCGCCGCAATTCATCGCCCAAGGCGTCCACTTCCCCGGCCGAGCCTTCATGAACGGTCACCACGCGAAAACCACACGAATCATCGCCGACGCGCAGGAACTGATCGCGTCCCCATTGCGGGCCGCCCAAGACCTCGATTGCCGACGGTTCGCTCCGACTGGCCGCCAGGCAATCCAACAGCCGTTCGAGGTCATCCCTCTTCGCGACCGTCCAGCTCAGCATGCGTAGGCGTTCAGGGAGCGGTCGCACCATTAGGGTCAGTTCCATGATCAGGGCCAAGGTCCCCCAAGATCCGGTCAGCAATCGCGTCAAGTTATAACCGGCCGCGTTCTTCACGACCTTGCCTCCGGCGAAGAAACTGCGGCCCGTCCCGTCCACCGCCCGTACTCCCAGCACGTAGTCGCGCAACGTCCCCCAGCGATACGACCGCGGCCCCGGCGGCGACCAGGCCACGGCTCCCCCAATGGTGCTTTCGCCGCCGAAAATGAAATCGATGGGCAAGAACTGCGACTGCTGGGCCAAGATCTCGGCCAGTCGCTCCAAGCGAACGCCGCAACGCACCGTAATGGTCAAGTCGCGGTAGGAGTAATCGACTACGTCTTGCATGGTGCCGGTGACCAGCAAGTAGCCGTCGCGACCGGGCGGACAGCCGTACTCGTAATGAGTACCGGCTCCGCGAACATACACCGAACGCCTCCCTCTCGCGGCTTCGGCGACGACCTGCGCCGTCTCCACGATCGAGGCAGGCGCAACTTGCTCGAGAATGACGTCGTTATCCATGGATCACCGTCCCTACGGAGCGGGTTCTTCTCTCACGAGCTGTTTTCGCCAAACCGGAGCTTTCCTTAGATGCCGTTCCGATGCGTTCCCGAACGCGTCCCTTCTCGACCGGCAATGGAAGCTCGGAGCGCCGGCTGGTCGAGGGGCGGCAGGACCTTACCCGGCGTCAAAATCAGGTCGGGATCGAATACTCGCTTGATCCGCCACATGGTCTCCAAATCTTCAGGGGCGAACAACTCGGTCATGAGCGGAAGCTTCTCGATCCCTACTCCGTGTTCCGCCGTGATGCTTCCACCCAATTCGATACAGGCTTCCAAAATCGCGCGGCCGGCTTCCATGGCCCGCTGCACCTCATCGGAATCGCGTTCATCAAACAGCAAGATGGGGTGGATGTTCCCGTCGCCGGCGTGGGCGACGTTCACGATCCGAACGCCGCGTTCGCGTCCGATGCTCGCCACTCGACGCACCAGCTCCGGCAGACGCGTCCGCGGAACGACTCCGTCTTGAATGAAATAACCCGTGCTGAGGCGTCCCACGGCACCCACGGCGGACTTGCGACACCGCCATAACAGTGCGCGCTCTTCCTCGGATGACGCGGAGAGGATTTCCTTGGCGCGACAATCCCGACACAACTGAACGACCATGCCTTCCTGCTCGTCCAGCGCAATCGGCATACCGTCCAGCTCGATCACGAGGATGGCCTCCGCATCGGCGGGAAACCCGAAGTGAAAGGCCTCCTCCAGCGCTTCGAGAATACCGCGGTCCAATAATTCCATGGCCGCCGGAACGACTCCCGCCGCAATGATACGGCTGACGGCATTGCCGGCATCTTCCAGACGGTCAAAAGTGGCACGAAACGTTCGATGGGCGACGGGCAACGGCGTCAGCCGAAGCCACGCCTCCGTCGCCATCCCCAACGTACCCTCGGAGCCGGTCAACAATCCGATCCAGTCGAACTCCGCGGAGTTTGACTCGGGACCGATTTCCAGCACCTCACCCTCACCCGTTACCCACGTCAGACCGAGGACGTGATTGACTGTCACGCCGTACTTCAGGGTGTGCGGTCCGCCGGCATTGGTGGCGATATTGCCGCCGATAGTGCAGGCCACTTGGCTGGAGGGATCCGGCGCAAAATGCCAATACGTTCCTGCCAAAACCGAACCAAGCTCCAGATTCAGAACGCCGGCCTGCACCCGCACCATGCGATCCCGAAGACTGAGCTCCAAGATCTTCTTCATACCGGCGAGAGAGACGACCACGCCGCCATGAAGCGGCGTGGCTCCACCTGCAAGACCGGTGCCGGCGCCCCGCGGTAGTACAGGCACGCCATGCTCTCGACACGCTCGCATCACCCCGGCCGCCGCCTCGGTCGATTTGGGAAATACGACGGCGGGCGGCGTCTCCTTTTCCAACGTGTATCCGTCGCACTCGTAAACAATCAGCTCGGAAGGCCTCGTAATCAGATTCTCCGCTCCCACGATCCGCCGCAGCGCGCGCAGCAGAGGCGGCGGAAGCTCCGTGCGCTGTCGCGTTTCCTTGCAAACCGCCGCCCCGCGCGCCGCGGGATTGCTGCGAAAGAACCATCGAATCATCGGATTATCCAGGCGATCGCCTCTCCGTGGAACACCGTCGCGTTTCAAACCGAAATCATTCACGGGTGGGAACCTGCCCGCCACAAATCGCCGCATCGACCGCCATGCCGGCCGACCGAAGGGCGAGAACGTGGGGCAGGTCGATCGGGTTCACTTCTTGACGGGTCGCCCCAGTTTGGCTTCCACCGACGCCACCTTGGCCCGCAGCCTCCCGGTATGCCCGCGACGGTAGTCCATTTTGATGACGCATTCGATCCGACTGCATTCTTGCGTCATGCGTTCGAAGCAGCGCCGTACCACCTCCATCACTTCTTCGTACTCGCCTTCAAGAATAGTTCCCATCGCGTGGCATTCGTAATCCAAGCCGCTTTTGTCGATGATGTCCAGACTTTTTGCGACATACTGAACTCTAACAATACCACGGCTTGATCCTCCCACACCGATTACGTTGGACGATTTGAATTCCCGGCGTACTGCAGGTCGATCACCGGGCTATCTCGCCTAATGTTATGCCGTTCGACTCCAAAGGGCCATCCAGCGGTTGCCCGACAGCCCTCGTGAGGTCGTGCACATGGCCCCAACCCGAAGTTACGGGTAAAATCAAAGGTTCGAGCCGGGCCGGGAAAAGGACGCTCGGGGAGCAGTTCCCTAACCGGCGTGCGGCTTCCACGCGTCACGGATTACGGACGCGTACAGACGGGGCGGCATCGGCCGACCGGCTTGTCGTTGCGATCGCCGTTTGCCCCTGCTCCGGGGGGCACGGGAGGAAACGGCGCGACCCGATGAGCGCCGGGCCAATCGTGAAAGGCGTTTTCCGGCTTCATCGCGGGCACGCCATGACCCATCTCGCGGTTCGCAGGATGAAGCTTACGATGATGGGAACCGGATTCGCCGTTGATCATGGGGCCTCCCCAGCACCACTCGATCCCATCGTTACGAAACGAGAACCTGTGAGTCAAGCACTACGATGTCCTCGGTTTACGACTTCGACGTACTGGTAATCGGGGCCGGGCACGCCGGGATTGAGGCCGCCCTCGCTGCCGCGCGGATGGGCGCGCAAACGGCGTTGCTCACCACCAACCTCGACACGGTTGGCAAGATGAGCTGCAACCCCTCCATCGGTGGAGTCGGGAAGGGTAACATCGTGCGAGAGATCGACGCGCTCGGGGGCGTCATGGCTCGCGCGATCGATGAGACCGGCATCCAGTTTCGCATGCTCAATCGGCGCAAAGGCCCTGCCATGCACGGTCCGCGCGCCCAGGCCGACAAATGGGCGTACCATCAGGCCGTGCTGTGGCATTGCCTGCATCAGCCGCGACTCATCCTGCGGCAAGAGACCGTCGAATCTCTGTTGGTGGAAAGGACGGCAACGGGCCTGCGCATCGCCGGGGTCGGCGTCCGCGGTGACGCTGTTTACCGTGCCCCGTGCGTCGTGCTGTGCGCGGGCACGTTCATGCAGGGACGGCTCCATTTCGGCGAAAAGACGCACCGCGGCGGGCGGGACGGCGAGGACGCCGTGTACGGCATCAGCCGCTCCCTCGCGGAGATCGGCTTTACCCTGTCGCGATTCAAGACCGGAACGCCCCCGCGACTTCACGGCGGAACCATCGACTACGACCGTCTGGAATTGCAGCCGGGAGACGAAAACCCCGTCCCCTTCTCCTTCTTGACGCCCGCCATCCATCAACCGCAGTTGCCTTGTTGGATCACGTACACCAACCCTAGGGTGCACGAGATCATTCGGGCGAATCTGCATCGTGCGCCGATGTTTACGGGCCAAATCCGATTTACCGGCCCCCGTTATTGCCCGTCCGTGGAGACCAAGATCGTCCGTTTCTCCGATCGGGAACGCCACCAAGTCTTCTTGGAGCCCGAGGGAAGGCGGAACCGCGAGATTTACGTCAACGGCCTGGCCACGAGCCTACCGCGCGACGTTCAAGAGGCGGTGGTTCGGGCTATTGCGGGCTTGGAGCACGCCGAGATCCTCCGCTACGGATACGCCGTGGAGTACGACTATCTGCCTCCCGATCAGTTGCATCCTTCGCTGGAGAGCAAGCTCGTCACGGGGCTTTTCTTGGCGGGACAAGTCAACGGCACCACCGGGTACGAGGAAGCGGCCGGCCAGGGATTGCTCGCCGGCGCCAATGCGGCCTTGAAACTACAGGGCAAACCGCCCCTCATCCTCGGTCGGGAGCAAGCCTACCTCGGCGTCATGATCGATGACCTGGTCACGCGCGGAGTCGATGAACCGTATCGCATGTTCACCAGTCGGGCGGAATACCGCCTGCGGTTGCGTCATGATAATGCCGACCGTCGCTTGACGCCGCTGGGCCGAAAACTAGGGCTGGTGGATGACCGCCGATGGACCGTCTTTGAGAAGAAGATCACCGCTGTGGAAGCCTTGCGCACGGCGCTCGCGAGCTGTCGGCGGCAGGGCATTCCACTCGAGCACATCTTGGCCCGGCCGGACGTGGAATGGCAAGACCTGCATGCGGATTTCCCGCAGTTACGGGAATTCCCTGACGATGTCGTGCAAACCGTAGTCTACGATATCAAGTACGCCGGTTATTTGTCTCGCGAGGATGCGGCCGTGGAACGTCAGCGGCGTTTGGAGCAGAAGCGGATTCCCACCGACGTGGATTATGCGTCCGTCCCCCATCTCCGCGCCGAAGCCCGCGAGAAGCTCAGCCGCGTGCGTCCTTGGAACTTCGCCCAGGCCGGAAGGATCAGCGGCATTACCCCCGCTGATTTGGCCGTCCTCGCGGTCTTTTTAGAAAAAGGATTTGGAAATCGTAGAGAGCGCGATCCGAGCGTCGAAAGGCCGACGCAAGGGCCTTGAGGCAGGGCACGTCTCGCGGCGGAAACGAGTAACGTGCTCCCGTCGCAGCACCCCGCCGCCTCAAGCTTGCGCCTTATCCGTACGCGATGGGATGCATGCGATTCCTCATACCGATCGATGAGATGGAGCCGAGCCGGCTCAGCCTTGCCTATCTAGCCGGCTGGGACTGCATCCCCTGGCCGGGCAAAGTCTCGTGGAACCATGACGTCCTCGAGGTCCAGCGCTCCGTCGACCAATCCGCAGCCCTGACCCTTCCCTGGCCGATCGCGGACCGGGGCACGCTGGCGGTCAGCACGGGGACCCTGATCGAGCGTGAACACCCCTACGCCTTGCCCCTGGAGCTTGCCCGGGGTAAGGTAGGGCGCCTACTCAATCAGATGAGCGACTGGAAGGCGTTGGGGTTTCTATCGCCGGCGTCGGCCGAGGAAACGGCGAGCGAAGCGACCGCCTGCTTCGCCCAAGCCGTCGTCCTCCGCTCCGATAGCGAGCGATCGCAGAGACTAGCGCAGACGGCGCTCGATCTGGCCGTAGAGGCGGGAGAAATGGTTCTCGCTGCGTTCATCGATCAGGCGCTCGCCGCCCTACGAAGCCGCCGCCCCAAACGCCACCTCTGGTGCGGCGCCGAGTACGGTCGTACCGTCTTGTCCGCCGAGGAGCACCAACTGCTCGACGAGTTCTCGACCGCCGCGATGCTCCGAGTGACCTGGCGCGACTGCGAACCGGAAGAGGGACAATACACGTTCGACCTCTTGGACCGTTTGCTCTTTCTGTGTCGCGAACGGCGCCTGCCTCGTTCCGTCGGGCCGCTGATCTCTCTCCTGCCCGGCGAACTGCCCGGCTGGATCGCACCGGATACTCCCGCGGAGGATGTCCAGCGACGCGCCTTGGAGTTCCTGACCACGCTCTTGCGGGACTATCGTGGCAGAGTTGATCTGTGGGAGGCGGTCGGACCGCTCAATGTGCCCAACCCCTTCGGCTGGAACGACGAATTCTTGGCCAACTTCACGGCTCGCATCGTGCAGCACATCCGCAACCTCGGCCCCGGGATTCCGATTGCCGTCTCCGTGCGTCAACCGTGGCTCGAGGACCTTCGTCGGCGGGAATGCGAGTTCCCGGCACCGATCGTCTTGGACGCCTTGATTCGAGCCGGCGTCGGTCTGTCGCAAATCGTCTTGGATACGCACCTGGGCTACGATCGCGGCACCCTCCTTCGCGACGGGCTCGACGTCTCTCGTCAACTGGAATTCTGGGGCCAGTTGGGACTGCCCCTGATCGTCCGATTCTGCGCCCCCAGCCGCGGCGACGCCGACCCCTTAGCCGTCGGAAACGCTAAGGTTCAGGCCGCTCCGTGGAGCGAAGCAGCGCAAGCGGAATGGACGAAGCTTTGGCTCCGGGTTCTCCTCACAAAGAGCTTCGTGCGGGGCTTTTTCTGGTGCCAATTGAGAGACGCCGAACCGCACGAGTTTCCCCACGGTGGGCTTTGGGATGTCACGAGGCGCGCAAAACCCGCCGTCGAAGCCCTCATCGAGTTTCGGCGGCGCTATTTGGGCTGACGATCGGTTTCACCCGGGCTTACGTCGCCGCCGAATCCACGGCGGCCGGATCTCGAAAGATGTCCCCCCAGCGATCGCTTTCGGCCCTTCGGCAATGGCGTCCGCCCCTGCTCATCCGGTGCGGTCAGCCCCGCTCACCCTCACGAGGCTTCTTCTCCGCGGCGTCTCGGGCCTGCCGGATGCGCGACTCCAGGTGCGGCAAGCGTGGATTGTTCGGATCCTTCTCGCGAGACTGACGCAAGGCACTCTCCGCGTCATCCCAACGACCGCACGACAGGTAGGCTTCACTCAGCAATTCGTAATTGACTGCCGAAGGCTCTGCGGCGACGACTTTTTCCGCCAGCGCGGCGGCCTGATCGAGGTTGTCACCGGTATCGATGTAGAACTTGGCCAGCATAGCTTGCGGAATCGGATCATGGGGAAACCTGGCTACGGCGGTCGCCAACACCTCCTTGGTCCGCAGGAAATCCCGCCGCCCGCCGTAGAAAGCCGCCAGAAGCAGGTACGGCAGCGCGTCGTCCGGATGGATGCGGCGCCATTCCTCCAACACGGTCGTTGCCGCGACATCGTTGCCGAGCCGCTCGTAAAGGGTCGCCAGCATCCGCCGCGCCTCACGGTTGGCGGCATCAATCGCAATCGCTCGCCGCAAATACTCTTCCGCGCGCTGCGCAGCGCCGTGAGCATCGTACACCCCGGCCGCCCGAGTTTCCAACGTCGATAGCAGGCCGGCCGCCTCGCGGAAATCGCCTGAGAAACGCAACAGCCTCGGCTTCCAAGCCAAATCCGACTTTCGTTTCATGAACTGAGCGGCATATTCCTCGGCCGTCTCTTGGTCGCCGCGCAAAGCGTAGAGTCGACTGAGGGATTCGTACGCGTGAGCGTTGCCGGGGTCGCTGCGGAGACATCGTCGGAGAAGGTCTTCCGCCTCGATCCAATCCCCGCGCTCCAGCAGTATTTCACCCAACACGAAAAGGCAACGCCCTGCCGCCGGGTGCTCCCTCAAATGCCCCCGCAGAAGCGTTTCGGCTTCCGTCTCGCTGCCCCGCATCCAGCGGTATTCCGCGGCTATCGCGACGGCGTCAGAGCTGTTCGGAAAGCGCCGGATCAAGCGTGCCTCCACGGCCTCGGCTTCGTTCAGAACCTCCTCCATGCTTCGCGGTAGCTCTTCCGGAAAATCCGGTTCGAGGAATTCGGAAACCCGATACGGCAAGCCGCCTCCCGCACTTGCGTCTGTTGAGGTGCCGGTCGCGTCGCCGTTTTCCGGGGATGCTGCCTTGGGCGACGCGGTGCGATCCATCCGAGGAGACGCGGCTCGCCACGAAAGCAGCCACGGCGGCAAGTACGCGGCAGCAACGACGAGGACCAAATAGGCCCACCCCGGCACAGGCATCCCGGCTTTCGCCATGACCTTCGATCCCTCCTCACCTGCCCCAGTTCTCGGTCGAATCCCGCCTGCCCCCGCGAGCGCCCGGCTTATCCTCTCGACGACGGTTTCGGTGTTACGCTTTCCACCCATTTTAGCCGCCCCGAATTGGTGAGGGATACGGAACGAGCTGAAGAGCGGGCTGGATGGTCGTGCTCGAAGCGACCTCGGGCCGCACGTCGAGATCTTCCGAACGCGATACCCTCATTGAAAAAACGATGACGGGCGACTACGCTTGATTTGCCGCGTTCGGCAGTAGGGCGAAATTGCGGATCCGCCGTTCCGCGCTGTGGCAGCAGTCCATTTTGCATTGCCTATGGGGGCGGCGTTCGGCAGTCGCTGTACCGGTACCATGCTTCCCTCCGCCGATTTGGGGTTTGGCTCGGTGCCGGATCGGTTCCGTAACGTACGGTGGATCGTACCCATGGAGAAAAATGCGGTATTGTTTCGCGAAATGAGCGGGCACCCTTAGCTTCCAGGAGCGGTCGGAATGAGCACCTCGAGTAAAGGCCTGCCGATGACGGCAAAATGGGATCCCGATAAGCTCGCCAGAGATGAGCAGGTACTGCGTGACTTGGAGAAAGAGCCGCTTCTGAAGCGAATTCGGGGCTATGCCAAGCTCACCGGACCGGCTTGGTTGCAAAGCGCCATGACGTTGGGAGCGGGAAGCGCGGCCGCCTCGGTGATGGCGGGGGCCTCGTTCGGCTACAAACTCCTTTGGGTCCAACCCCTCGCCATGATCTTGGGTGTGGTGATGTTTGCCGCACTCGCCAAGATCGTCTTGAACACCGGAGAGCGCCCCTACCAACTATTCGCCCGCGAGTTGAGTTGGATTTTGGCGTTCCTATGGGCGTTGGGGACTATCGTCGCATCGGTCATTTGGCACTTTCCGCAATATGGTTTGGCGGGAGGAGCCGCCTGGGACCTGGCTCAGGTCTTCGGCGCCCCCGCAGATCACCCCTGGCTGTCGTATGTCGTCCGATTCGGGGTGGCCCTCTGCATCCTCGGCATCAACATCTTCACTGTTTGGAACTACGGCAGTCATTCCGCCGGAATCAAACTCTACGAAACTTTCCTGCGCTGGGTGATCCGAATCGTGATCGTCGCCTTCTTGGCCGTGGTCATTCTTTCCAAGACGGATTGGCTCGGCGTCTTCTGGGGGTTTTTCGGCTTTTATCTCCCGAGCGACCCCACCGGTTGGACCGTGGTCTTGGGTGCCTTGGGGGCCACCGTCGGCATTAACATGACCTTCCTTTATCCCTACTCTCTCTTGGCCAAAGGCTGGGGAAAGTATCACCAAGGGCTGGCCAAATGGGATTTGATCAGCTCCATGCTGATCCCGTACACGATCGTGACCTCTCTTGTGATCATCGCCTTGGCCAACACAGTGTATGACGGCCGGGATGTCGTGAACACCGACCTCAAGCCCGTTCAAGCAGCCGCCGTTTTTTCGCAGCTTATGGGCTCCAATCTTGGCCGGATCATACTTGACCTCGGGTTCTTGGCGATGACATGCGGTGCCATCAGCACGCACATGGTGGTATGCGGGTTCACGGTGTGCGAGATGTTCGGCCTGGAATACACCGCCAAGCGGTTCCGCCTCTTCGCCTTGACTCCCAGTATCGGTATTCTCGGCGCCGCGCTACCCAGCCCGCTTTGGATGCCCGTGCTGGCCTCGGCCATTTGTTTGACCATGCTTCCCATCGCTTACCTCGCCTTCTTCTTGATGGTGAACAAGAGATCGGTACTGGGCGAAGCATTGGGGAGCGGCCCCAAGCGGTGGGCATTCAACGCGGCGCTCATCGTCGCCATCGTCGTGACGACGGTGGGAGCCGGGATCAAGATCAAGACGGGTGCGATCGACCCGGTCCGCAAATGGCTCAGCCCGCCTGCCGTCGATGCCGCTGAGAAACCCGCCCCAGGGACGCCGCAGACGGCCGATCCGGTAGTCCCGGATCGAGAGACTGCTACCGAGAAGTAGCCTGATCTGTTGCACTTCACCGGTCGTTTCGTCTTCCCATCGCCGACAAGAAGCGGTCAGGAGAAACGAGTGGCCCGTCGCAACTTGGTTGGAAGCCGCGGAGTCATCACCGGTGCCTCGAGCGGGATCGGCAGGGCTCTGGCGGAAGAGCTGATTCGGCACCACTGCCGGATTGTGGTGGCAGCGCGACGAGCCGATCGTTTGAACGACCTGGTAAGGATGGGCAAGACGCACAACGCGGAAGTGGTTCCGTTTGTCGGCGACTTGGCGGACCGTGAAACCAGGATCCGACTCGCGACTTCGGCGCGAGAGCGGCTCGGCGCACTCGACTTCTTAGTCAACAACGCCGGCATGGGAGCGCTGGGACGTTTCGAGGACATGCCGCCCGAGCGACTTCGTGAGGTCATGGAACTCAATTTCTTCGCGCTGGTGGAGTTGACTCACGCCGCCCTTCCCCTGCTGAAAAGCGCGAATCGCCCCATCGTCGTCAACGTAAGCTCCATCTTAGGACACCGCGGCATCCCTTGGCGGAGCTATTATTGCGCTTCGAAATTTGCCGTTCAAGGTTTCAGCGAAGCCATTCGGGCGGAGCTCTCACGGCACGGCATTGACGTGCTTGTCGTCAGCCCGGGACGGACCAAGACTGAGTTGTTTGAGGGACCGCTTGAACGCGGAACCGAGCCGGCGTGGCCGGAACCAAGACCGGTCCCTGCGGAATACGTCGCCAAGAAGATCGTCAAAGCCATGACTCAGGGCAAAGCGGAAATCATCCCCCATGTATGGGGAAAAGGAATGGTCCTACTAAGCAGACTCTGCCCTCGGTTGATGGACTGGATTCTGAAGCGCTACGCATGAACCTCCGGATCACTGGATTTCGACACGCCCACGATCCGAAGAGGCCCCATCTTTGAGGGGAGGATGCGAGGTGCGATGTAGCACCAAAAGTTGCCAATTCCAGCCATTTTGCCTATCTTGTATATAGGAAACCTTGTTTCGTCTGCGTGTATTTGGCGATTCCAGTCCTCCATTCCGCAAACTGTCGAGAGAACCAATGAAGACTCGACACGCCGCCGTGGCTCTTTTTCTCGTCATTCCTGTCATCCTTTCTAGCGCGGGCTGTTTTCTGCGCGGCGCTGCGGACGAACCGGCGGCCGACCCCGCCGGAAACGCGTCCGGCCCACACGACGACCCGGCCGGCGTTCAGAACGAGACTGTTCGCCGACTCCTGGAAAAGCTCGACGACACCGGCGCCGATCCGGAATCGGTTCGCACGGTCCGCCGAATGCTCATTCAAGCGGACAAAGAGCTTTCGCAGGGCTTAGCTGGAAATGGCCGATCCCCTCGGCGAGTGGAATCATCCGCCGCCCCGAAATCTTCCAGCGGCGGCGACACATCGGCCTTGTCAGCTGATCAAGCTGGGCCGACTCCGGCAACCGGTAACGCTCAAGAGTCGGGTGCTCCGAACTCCTCCAAGCCCGGCCAAGCCAAGACTCGAATCGTGGAAGCGCTTCTCACCGTGCTCGACGATATTGCCGACGCCGACAAGGATGCCAAGGATGCGATTCGCGACGCCTTGTCGCAAGCAGATTCGCAACTATCGCAAATCTTAGGAGGCAAGAGCAAGGAACGAATCCTTCAAGCCAACCGCAAACCTTCCGTTCGCGTACCCGTCGAGCCGTCGCGTGGCTATCCCGACAAGACGGGCAAGGCGAATCAAGACGGCGGCGCCCAGAACCAAAGCCCTTCGCAGCGGGACTGAGCCCCTTCTTAAGGCTGG
>FWPU01009718.1_pt1 | contig 14908 bp, 12 predicted proteins | sample 2228361 | NCBI WGS metagenome assembly FWPU01 (sample SAMEA103939777, study PRJEB20133) | metagenome
TTATCTCTCTAAACTCCTTCTTCCCTATGTACACTAACCTTATTACCTGGTTACGATGTATCTGAACTGTTCTAAAGGGGCGCTGAAGATACTTGCATTTTAAAGGAATATTCTATATTATTAAGGCTTTTAATACCGAACACACAGGGGATACCTGTTGCAAGGTAGCACTATAGAAAGGACAAAAGAGGCCAGCATCCTGCATAAAGGACTAGGGCGAGTAGAGGCCTTTGACTATGCCAGGGAGAGACTGGGCCAGTTAAAGGGTGTACTCAACAACCTCTCAAAGGAGGGAACCAGTAGCTTCAGCTTCCATGCCCCGGTTCCCAGACCTGAATATTTCCCCTTCCCAGGGGTAACCAGCTTCCTTCTGAACGAAAACCCTGCCAATAGACAACTCTCTTTCCGCTTAATGGAGGATACCCTCAAGCAGGCCAGGGAGTGGAATGCGGAATACGTGGTCTGTCATCTCACCTACAGACCTACTGACACTCAGGACGAGGGTAAGGCTACGAGGCTGGCTGAGGAGGCCTGCTGCCGCCTTGCGGAGATGTCTCGTTCCTGCGGTGTCCCCGTACATGTTGAATTTGCCCCTTATTCCAGTGCCTTCCATAAGCCCAGCCAGTTTATAGAAATGATGGAGACTTACCCAGAGCTTGGCATATGCGTTGATATGGGCCATACTTTTCTCGGCACGAAGCAGTGGGATAGGGATTATCTTGGGGACATTGAGGCCTTAGCCCCATATGCCAGATCCATGCACCTGTGGAATGCCAAAAACTACGAGCACTATAAAATACATGGCCATATCCCGCTTCATCCCTCCCAGAGGCCTCAGGAGGGGTGGGTGGATGTAGAGAAGGTATTGGAGATAGTGCTCAGCATAAATAGTGGAGTTAAGATCATCTTTGAATACCCCGTGAAAGAGGTAACCAGAGAAGTTCAGGAAGGATTTGACTGGGTGAGGGGAATAGTAAACAGGTTTAATGGTTCAAAGGTCAAGGGTTCAAAAATATAAAATTCAAGTAGAGGGTTAATGGAGAAGGATTTTAAGGTATTATTGGTCAACTGTAATACCATGCTTGATACCCTCATTACGGCAGGCATAGGCATCCTTTCTGCCTGCCTGAAACGAGAGGGGATAGAGGTAAAGCTCTTTGATACTACCTTCTACAAGACGAGGGAAAAAACGGGTGATGAGGTACGCGCCTATACCCTTCAGGTGAAGAAGACAGATTTCAAGGACCTTGGCATACTCCCCGAAGAAGGTGATGTAGTGGAGGACTTCAGGAAGGTAGTGGAGTCTTACAAACCTGACCTCGTAGGGCTCTCCTGTATAGAGGTTACCTATCCCCTCGGTGTGGAACTGCTTAAGGCCGTAAGGCACACAAAGACACCCACTATAGTAGGTGGGGTATACGCCACCTTTTCTCCAGATGTAGTAATTAAGGAAGACTGCGTGGACATGATATGCGTTGGCGAGGGAGAACTGGCCCTGGTGGAACTCTGCAAGAGGATGAGGGCTGGTGAGGATATCACACACGTACAGAACGTGTGGGTTAAGCAAAACGGTATGCTGTACAAGAACCCCTTAAGACGTGCGATAGAAATGAAGGAACTGCCCTTCCAGGACTGGGAGGTATACGACAGGAGGCGGTTCTGGAAGCCCATGGGGGGAAAGATTTCTGTAACGGGCACTTTTGAGATGAACAGGGGCTGTCCCTACAGTTGTACCTTCTGCGTTAATTCCGGGTTTAACAAGCTTTACAAGGGTTTGGGCGGCTATTACAGGGAACAGGAAATTCCCAGGCTAATTGAAGAGATGCAGGAGAAAAAGGAAAGGTACAACCTGCAGTTTGTCTATCTGGTGGCCGAGAGTTTCCTGACCACCAGCCGTAAGAGAGTAGAGGAATTCGCTAGGTGCTACCCAAAGGTAGGGCTTCCCTTCTGGATAGAAGCCAGACCCGAGTCCATTACAAAGGAGTACGTGCAACTCCTGGCCTCCGTTGGCTGCGAAGGTATTAGCGTAGGGATAGAAAGTGGCAACTACGAGTTGAGGAAGAAGGTATTGGGCAGGGACATAACTAACGAGAGGATTATCAAGGCATTTGAACTGCTCGAAGGTAGCGGAATAAGAGTGAGTGCCAACAATATCATTGGCTTTCCCGCCGAGACAAGAGAGAATATTTTTGATACCATAGAACTCAACCGCCAGATAAGGGCCAGAGGGGTGATGGTTAGCTTTTTTAGCCCCTACAGAGGTTGTGCGCTGAGAGAGGTGTGCGAACTGGAGAAATATCTAAAGGAGGATAGCATTGCTAATGACTATCGCCTTGCCCCTACACTGGATATGCCCCAACTCAGACGCAGGGAATTGATTGGGCTCCACAGGGCTTTTCCCCTCTACGTGAGATTTCCCAAGTGTGAATGGCCCCTTATAAAGGTCTGCGAGGGGGACGGCCCGCAGGCAGAGAACCTTTATCAAGAACTGTCTAAGGTTTATGTAGAGAAATTCATGCAATGAAGGTCATTCATAGCGAAGTTGACCCTTTCCCAACAAAACGCCTCAAGAATTTAAAGCTTACGCTCCTTCTGGTAGGCATGGCGGGCTTTGCCTACTTGCTTTACAGGTTGGACGCCTCTGCTGTTTATGAGGACATCTGCAGGTTAAGGTGGAAATTCATTTTGATACTGATACCCTACGTTCTGGTCTTCGCCCTGGACACTCTGGGATGGAAGTACGCCCTGAGGACCCTTACCCCAGACCTGAAGTTCCTCGGACTCTTTGCGGCCAGGATGGCTGGAGAATCTATAAACTGCCTTACTCCATCTGCCTATCTTGGAGGAGAGCCTATTAAGGCATATTTGCTTAAGACCTACAATGTCTCAATAGTGGATGGCATGGCCTCAGTGGTAATCTCGCGTACAATAATGACGATAGCCCAGGTGGTCTTTGTGCTTATTGGGGTCGCCCTGGCCCTTTCCAGGCTCAAAGATACGGGCAGTCTATTAGCCGTTGCGGCCATCACATTATGCCTGGGTATACCTCTCACTGGCATGATATTCGTCAGTCAGAGAAAGAGACTTTTTACTGCCACCCTAAACCTCCTCAGGAGATTCAGAATACACATCCGGTTCCTGGAAGAGAGGTCGGATAAACTTAGAGAACTGGACGACACCATCTCCGAGTTCTATTCCACCAATAAAAAGGGATTCTATATGTGTTTCCTCTTTTATTTCCTCGGGTGGCTGGCGGGGATGATAGAGGTGTATCTGATACTGAAGTTTCTCGGGGTATCCATAGACCTGAGCGGGGCGTTTATTATAGAGGCACTCTTCACAGTAGCGAGGAGCGTATCCTCCTTTATCCCCGGGAGCCTGGGAGGACAGGAAGGGGGCGTACTGCTCATCTTCCTGGCCCTATCCCTCACCGCCCAGGTGGGCCTGTCCTTCTGCATCATAAGGAGGCTAAGGGAGGCCCTGTGGGTAGGGGCGGGACTGGTAGTCCTGGCCAAGTGGCAGGCCTGATTTAATTTCCTTACTTAACCATCGGTCTCATTTTCATCTACAAACCAAATAGCTCTTAAAAAGGGCGCCTTTTACTATCCAGGCCGATTGGATATGAGGTGTACCCGCCTGTGCCCGACCGAGGCGGAAAGTAGACTGTACACAGGAATTTTGTGAGTTCCCTTCAGGGTGGTCAGGTGTGCCTCCTCTACGATACAAAATACCCTCTCGCTTGAACCAAGGAAATCTGTCAGGGCAGTCTGGTCACTAAAGGTCCTTAAACGTTTCCCCGTATAAAAAAGGTACGGACCTATCTGATGGTAACCTATGCCAAAGATCCCCAGGGGTCTTGCTTTTACGAACCTCACGGCCTCCTGGCAAAAGGGCCTGACGGACTTATGAAGGTTCAGTTCTTTCTGGATGAACGTATGGTAGTAAAATAGTAACAGGGAAAGACCTACAAGAAGGGTTACGAGGGCAATCCAGCGCCTGCCATAGAGGAGAGAGAGGAAAAATGAGCCTCCCAGGAGTATCAAGAAACTGCTGAGGGGGATAAGGAAGTGGAGGTACTCGGGATACCTTCCTTTAATGAACCACAATCCCAGGGTTCCTGCCAAAGCCATGCATACTACCATCGCCCCCGCAGGAATCAGTACCCATTTACTGTACGAAAATGTTTCCTCCCCCAGAAGGATTTCTTCCCAGAACCTTGCCATTATTAATGCCAGGGAAGGCAACATCGGCAAGAGGTACTTGGCCTGTTTGGCCTGGGCAAGGCTGAAGAGGCAGAATGTCCCGACAGCCCAGGCCAGTAGAAAGTTCCTTTGGGGCCTTTCTTCCGTTTTGAGAAGTAGTAGGTACACAGCGGCTGGTAGAAAAACCACCCAGGGAAAGAACTCCCAGGGCAGGTTCCAGAGGTAATAATAAATGGGTTGCTTATGGCTCCAGGTATCCAGAAACATCTGGAGATTATGTTTTAGTATGAGCTCTTTTGTGAACTCAGCACCACCCCTCAGGTAAGATGCAATGTACCAGGGCAGAGATACCGCAAAGATTACCCCAAGATAAATGACTAGCCTTTGGTTGAGAGACTCTTTAATCTGTTTCTGCAGGATAAGGAAGATAGTGATTGTCAAGAAGGGCAAGACAATAGCAACGGGTCCTTTAGTAAGGGAACCCAGGCCTGCACAGAAAGAGCCGAGCAGGAAGGCCCTTTGCCTTATTTCGTGGTTTATGTAGCCGTAGTAAAAAAGGCTCAGGGATAGCGTAACAAATGCGCATAGAAGCATATCTACCTGTACCCAGCGGGCCTGGTGAAAATAGATAGGAGAGATGGCCAGTACTGTGGCCGCAAGAAAGGCGAGCCTTCTATTGTTATAGAGTGTCTTCCCCAGCCAGTACGTGGCAAGTACCCCTGACAGCCCCCCGAGGGCTGAAGGCAGTCTGGCAGTAACCTCCGTAACACTCCCCAGGGGCAGGGATATTATTGCTATGGACCAGTTAAAGAGAGGCGGTTTTTGTGCAGTGGGCTGGCCATTCATCCTGGGCACCACCCAGTCCCCTGTCTCCAGCATCTCCTGGGATATCTGCGCATACTCCCCCTCATCCGGTGCCCATAAATCCCTTCCACCCAGATTAAAAAAGAACAATAAGGTGCACAGGGACACCAGAAGTGCTATGCAGGAACTGTCTCTCTCAAAGAACCCTTCCAGGGTCATCCTCTTTACCCCCTTGTTTTCCTTCTTTATGGATGAGTATAAGGTTACGGATATATATGATACTACCACCACTGTAGCCTAGGATGAAGATGGGGTCGTTACGGTGTAAGGCATACAAGAGGAGCAAGAGGCTTCCCACTATACTCATGTACCAGAAGTAGACGGGTATGATGCTCTTGCCTACCTTCTCCGAGGCAATCCATTGGACCACGAATCTGCCCATAAAGGTGAATTGCCCCACCAGGCCGATCAATATCCAGAGATCGGGTCTGAAGTTCGCTATCCAGGGCCAGACGACGCTTGCAATCTCCATAGTCTAAGTTGTTCCTCCGTTGCAAAGTCTTTTGGAAATTTGCCAGGATCAGTAATAGTTTCCCTACAGGGGTCTGTTGGAGGCCAGTACTAACCCCTTTTTATGTAGCCCCTGAAGACCCGCTACCTTGTATAAAGGAACCCTTCCTGCAGAAGACAGTTCATTATAATCCTCCTCTGACAGGAGGCAATAGACCTTTGAGGTGGACCCATGCCCGGCGGAACTGAGGAAAGCAACCAGTTCTTTCTCAGAGTAGATGGCCTTTGGATGGGATTTGGTATAGTAGACCTGTGCGGGCCTGAAGATTTTGTACACTGCCCAGTGTGTGCCAGGCTCCATAAGCCTTTTTATTTGCTCACAATAGGCCCTTTCAGAACGCATCTCCTTCTCCCAGGGGAAGAGGAACCTGTTGTAAGATAGCTGGAAGCTGGAGGTGATGAGGAACGTAAAGACGAAGAGCACCTCCCACTGCTTATCCCTGAAAATCTGCCAGATTATAATTGAAAGGCAAAGTAACCCCATACCCATTGCCGAAATGGAATAGGAAAGGGCTAGTTTGTGGGTGTGTACCCCGAAAAATATCCAGGCAAAGAAAAGGCCGAGAAAGAGGGCCAGGCCCCAGTAATATACACCCCTTATTTCCCTCTTTTTAGAGGGGAGACCTGCCTCCCCTAAAGTGGGGTGTTGTATATAGCCCCCGCAGAAGTGTGCCAAAAGGAGGGCCACGGCAGGGTACAGGGGGAGGATGTACCTGCTAAATTTTTGAAGGATTATAGAAAAGGTGAGGAGTATCACAAAGAGCCACGTCCATAGAAAGCCCCTCTGAGGTTCTTTAGCCCCATCCTCTTTCCAATAGGCGTAAAAGGCAAATGGGAGGAGAATGGACCAGGGTGAGCCACCCATAAACATCTCGGAGAGGTAAAATAGAAATTTATCAACCCCCAGAGGGGTAGTAACCTGAGAGCCGAATTGTCCAAAGAGTCCCTCTATATAGGGGTTCCCTGCCGTTAGGTAGGCAGGGAGTAGCCACAAGGTTACTGGGACTGCTGTTAAGAAGAGGCCAGATATGGGGCTGGTCTCCCAGAATAGTCTCGCCTCCCCTCTCCTCCAGAGGAAGACGAGCACTATAGCACCCACTAGTAGGAAGGCTATTGGGCCTTTTTCCGTAATGGCGGCCAGTCCCAGTAGGACCCATCCCCAGAGGAAATAGCCCCTTTTCCTCTCTGTTTCAGAGTATCCGAAATAAAAGGCCGTTAGTGAGGCAGTAATAAAGAAGGTGAAGGGTACGTTTAGCCTGGCCATACAGCTAAAGTTATGGAACTGTGGCAGTGTAGTCAATATTACCGCACCCAAGAAACCTGTGTATGCGTCAAAGAGTCTCCTGCCCAGGAAATAGGTCAACAATATAGTTCCCAACCCAAAGAGACAGGCTGTAAGCATTGCAATAAACGGTGTAACGTCACCATGTGGCAGGCTGAGGAGGGCCTCTACCCAGAAGTATAGGGGTGGCTCCCCGTAATAGGGGTCTCTGTTAAGACGGAGGGCGAACCAGTGCCCGTCCAGGAGCATCTCTCTAGCCACCTGGGCGTACTTAGGCTCGTCCGTTCCCGTAAGGTCTCTCCACCACAAGTTCGGAAGGTACAGTACTGCCCATATGGCTATAATCAGGAGTATATAAGAGCGGTTACTCCCCGTAATAAACCTTCCTCTGCTCCCCGGCACCTGTTACCTGTCTCCTTGCTTTCCTTTCTCAACAATGCCCTTGATTATAACAGTGTGTCCTTTAACAAACCTGGACAACAGCAGGTCCTCAAGACGTGATATTTTATACATGAAAGGGAATATAACGTAACAGTATAATTTGAAAAATAATGACCTGTCTGCGTCCTGGAGGCTCGCCTGGGAAGTGTAATCCTTCTTGATAAGAAGCAGTGCGAGCTTTAACGCCTCTAAGAATACCTCTCCAAGCAGGGTAACGGCATATCGCACCTCCACTACCCTTATGTTGTGCCTTTTTAAAAGTCCTTTTAAATCCTCTAGGGTATAACCATTTCTGACGTGATACTCGGGTGAACCCTTCTCCTCGTGGAAGAGTCTGTGGAATCTAGTATCGCTTAGCAGGCCCTCTCTGGAGGGGACGGAGAGTACTAGCAGGGCCTTGTCCCTTGCTACCCTGCAAAGTTCACTAATTACCCTTTCATCGTCTTCTATATGCTCAAGAATGTCCGCCAAGAGTATCTTTTCTAGCATGTTATCCTTAATGGGAATATCTACAGCACTTCCACAGACAAACATGGCAGGTATATCACCCCTGGCGAGATTTAGAGAACGTCTGTCCGTATCTATTCCACAGCACCATGTCCTCCTTTCAGCAATCCTCTCGGTAAAGTAACCCGCTCCACAGCCCAGGTCCAGGATGAACTCCCCCTCTTTTGGCTCAAGCATCTCCAGTATATGTGGTTCTCTTAACCTTGCGTATAATGAATAGGTATGGGGGTTCATCGGGTATCACTGTTGAGAAAAATTGTAGATCGGAAACTGCAAATCCAGGATTTTAAATTTCCGATTCACAATTTACAATGCCTTTCCTTAAGGTCTATTGGAGAGAAGTAGGAGTTTGCCCCCATGCCTACCCGGCCTCTGCCACTCCTTTACCTTATAATAGACATGGGCCTCCGGGCCCAAAGAAGTGAGGTCTTCATCGGTTATGAGACAATAGACCCTCTCTTTTGAATAGAAAAAGTTTGAGAGGGCTTCTCTGGAAGGGAGATCCTTAATCCTGCCTTTTGTGTACCAGATGTAGTCTGGATTAAGAAATTTATAGGTGGCCAGGGAAGCATCAAGTTCAACGCTATTAAGCACCTCCTGACAAAGGGCCCTTTCCTGTCCGGCGTGACTCTCTTTGGGCAAAACAAGCTGACAGTAGGTAGTCTCAAAGGCCATTGCAAAGAGAAAGAAGCTGCCGAAGAGTATGAAGTACTGTCGGGCCCAGACGGTGAGGAGCATAAGGCCCAGCACACTCAGCCCTACCAGCAATACTATCCAGCTTATAGGTAGCCCAGCGTAAACTAGCCCAAGGAATGAGCCACCGCAGAAACCAAAGGCAAGTACTGTGGCCCACTTTTCCCAGGTCCATAGGGGGGCAGCATTGGCTATGTAATAGTTCCATAAAACCCCCAGAATCAGGGCTACTGCGGGGTAGAGGGGCAGGAGATACCTGCTCCTCCTTCCCATGGTAAGGGAAAATAGAGTAAATACGACCAGAAACCATATAATAGGAAATCGGAGGAACTCCTTTTCCTCCCGTCCGACCTTTTTCCAGTATGTGTACAGGCCAATGAGTATTAAAGACCATGGGAGTGTCCCTGCCAGGGTTTCAGCCATGTAGAAAAAAGGCTTGGAGAAGTAGACAGGCCTGCTAGCGTGTACTTCAGCATGACCCATCATGGCCTCTGTGTAGCCTATGCCTCCGTAGAGCAAGGCGGGCAGAAGCCAGCCTAGCAAAATGATGGTGAAAAGGACACTGCCAAGGAGCGGTTCCAGTTCCCTCCAGCGGTGAAGCTCCCTGCGACTATAAAGATAGAGGCCCAATATCGGGGGGATGAGGACTATACCGATGCCTTTGGTAAGGACGGATAGGGCAAGGAAGGTCCATGCCCAGAGAAAGTACCATCTCTTATGAAGTGTAGAATCGAGACCAAGATAAAAGTAGGCCAGGCTTGCGGAGACGAAGAAGGTCAGGAGCATCTCCAGTTTGGCCACACAGGCATACTTTTGGAACCCAGGACAACTGGCTAGGATAAGCCCTGCCAGGAATCCCCCTCCCATCCCAATGAACCTCTCACCTAGTGAAAAGACTACGAGCACTGTTCCCACTGCTGCCAGGGCAGAGGGTAACCTTAAGGTGAATTCAGTTACGTCCCCCCAGGGTTTGCTTAACAGGGCTATCACCCAGAAATACAGGGGCGGTTTATTTACGTATATTTCTCCACCGAAGTGAGGTACGAACCATCCGCCTGAGGCGGACTGGAGGGTCTCTCTGGCCACCTGGGCATAGAGGGTTTCCCTGCCTGCCCAGAGATCCCTACCGCCAAGGTGTGGTAAATAAAGGGTAAGGCATATGACCACCAGGACTAACCTTAAGAACCATCCCGTTGAAAAACTTTCGCTGATGTTGAGGAGTTTCATTAAGGTAGAAATTTAATTCCTGTCTTACTGTTTGTTAGAAACAAGGATATAAGGAGGATGATCCCTCTTTGGGTTAGGAAATTCCGCCACCTTATGTACCAATGACTCTAGACCTCTGTAGTCCGTCTCAGCGAAAAGGCAATAGACCTTCTCTTTGGAGGACAGAAATGCCTTGAGCTGCTCTACAGAATGTATATTGCTTGGAAAAGTGCTGGTGTAGTAGGTGAAGGAGGGGCGGTAGACACTGTACACGGCCCACCTGGCCCCTGGCTCCATGGTTACCAGTAGCTTCTGGCATAGGGGCCTTTCAGAATTGGAGTCGTTCTGTAGAGGCAGGAGGAACTGATAATAGATAGCTTGAGAGACGGTCAGCACAAGCAAGATTGCGCCAAACAGAAGCCGCATCTGTGAAGCCCTGTAAATCAGGTATACGGTTGTTAGCATGCATACCCCAACAATAGAGAGGCCCAGGATAGAGCTGGAGGGATATTTTCCAACGAATGAAGCTATTGTCACACCCGTTGAGGCGCTGATTATAAAGACTGGTAACCACTTTTGCCAGGGCCATAAAGGGAGGCTTTTTGCCCAAAAGTCTTCCCACATCAGGGCCGCCGTCAGTGCCCCTGCCGGATAGAGGAACAGGATGTATCTGCTGTGTTTTGTGCTGAGAAGGCTAAATGCGATGAGGCCGAATAATAGCCAGAGACAGGGAAAGATTAGAGAGACCCCCTTGCTCTTCCACCTTGCAGTGTCTTTTTGGCAATAGTAGTACAGGGCTAATAGTACAAAAAGGGACCAGGGGGCCATACCAGCCAGGAACTGAGGGATATAGAAATAGAAACTCTCCGCATGGTATTCCTCTTCTTTAAGATACCATATTCCCCAATTTAATAAGCCCTTGAGGTAGGGCTCCGCCTTTAGATAAATAGGTAAGAGCCAAAGACCTATGGTTACAAGGAATGTGAAGGCACCCAGGGCAGGGAGGGTCTCCTTAAGGCGGTGCAGTTCCTTTCTGAGTATTAAATAAGAGGACAGAACGAGGGCGATAAGGAGTGGGTAAATGGGTCCCTTTATCAGGGAACAGAGGGCGGCTGAGAACCAGCCGAGGAGAGAGAATTGTCTCTTAGAAGTGGCAAGACTTGTATAGAAACTGGCGAGGCTCAGGGTAAAAAAGAAGGCCACAGGCATATCTATCCTGACCGTGCAGGCAGACCTGAAGAAGCCGGGGGAACTTAGGAGTATTAACGAGGCCAAAAGGCCTGTCCGTTCATTGAATAGGGTCCTGCCAAGGAAGTAAAGGATGATTACAGTTCCCAGTGCAGAAAGGGCGGAGGGTAGGCGTGCGGTAAATTCCGTAATGTCTCCAACGGGAAGGCTTGCCAGGGCCATGAGCCAGAAGTATAGAGGGGGTTTTTCGCTGTAGATGTCGCCATTAAAGTGGGGTATTAGCCACCCTTCCAACGAGGTGGACTGTAGGGTTTCCCTTGCTACCTGGGCATATTCGGTCTCCACTGTACCCCAGAGGTCTCTATTTCCTAGTGCTGGTAGATAAAGGATTAAACAGAGGAAAGATAATAACAAAACCCGTCGGCTATCTCTCATCCAGTTCTTCTATGATTTCGTAATCTATATGTCTGATTTGCATCCATTTCACTGCCAGCAGGTCCACTAGAAATTTGAACAGGCGATTTCTGATATTATATTTAGACTCGCCGTGCTTTCTAGGGAAGTGTGAGATGGGAATCTCTATTACCTTAAAGCCCTCCATGCGACAAAGGGTGGGATAGAAACGGTGTAGGCCCTTGAATAGTTTGACCTTCTGCACCACCTCACGTCGCATGGCCCTGAGGGGTGAGCCGGCATCTCTGGCATTGTCTCCCATAATTTTTTGCCTGAGGGTGTTGCCTCCCCAGGAGGCAAGCCTCTTCATAGGGGCATCTTTTCTTTCGGTCCTCAATCCCCAAGCTACATCGTACTCTTTTAGTTTTTCCAACAATCGTGGTATGTCTCCGGGGTCACTCTGGAGGTCGGCATCCATGGCGACTATTATATCCCCCCTGGCGGCCTTAAAGCCAGCTTCCATGGCTGCCGTCTCCCCACGGTTCTTTTTAAACCGGATTATCCTCACATGGTCGTTTTGACTGTGCAGTTCCTTCATTACCTCCCAGCTTCCATCAGTGCTACCATCGTCTACAAAGATAATCTCGCAGGACTGGTTCAAATTCTTTAAGACTGACAGGAGGCGCGCCAGGAGTTCTCTAAGGCTATCCTCTTCGTTGTACACGGGTAAAACTACGGACAGATTTTTACGGAGTGAATCCACTGCCAGAATCTAGTCTAACCGATGTGAAGTCTAAGGGCCTCCACTACTGCCTCTATTTGCTCCGTTTTAATCTCAGGGTAAAGAGGGAGGCTAAGTACTCTGGATGTAGCCTCTTCTACCTGAGGGAGGGTACCCTTGGGAAGTCCTAAATGAGCAAAGGCTGGTTGGAGGTGGAGTGGGAGAGGGTAGTGGATTCCGGTCTGTATACCCATTTCCTTTAGCTTCTTTCTTAACCCGTCCCTGTCCTCTACTTGTATAACGTAAAGGTGGTATACATGTTTTACCCAGGGGAGCACCTTTGGGGTGATCACCCCTTGCACGGTGGACAGGAGCCTGTCGTACTGCCTTGCCTTTTCCCTCCTGCGCTCATTCCAGTCTTCCAGGTATTTCAGTTTTACAGATAGAATGGCTGCCTGGATGCCATCCAGTCGGCTATTATGACCTTCAATCTCATGTACGTATTTTTCCTTCCTGCCATGGTCTCTGAGCATGCGAACCTTCTCTGCGATGTGAGGGTCATTAGTGACCACAGCCCCACCATCCCCGTAGGCGCCAAGGTTCTTGGAGGGGTAGAAACTGAAGCAAGCGGCCTCACCCAGGGTCCCTACGCGTTGTCCCCTGTATTCGGCACCGTGGGCCTGAGCGGCGTCCTCAATTAGCCTCAGTCCATAGGCCCTGGCAAGCTCCTTGAGGGCGCCCATATCGGCAGGCTGGCCGTACAGGTGAACGGGCAGGATGGCCTTGGTCCTCGAGGTTATGGCCTTTTTTACCCTCTGGGGATCCAGATTATAGGTCTCTGGGTCTATATCAGCAAAGACTACCTTTGCCCCTGCAAGACCAATGGCCTCGGCAGTGGGGGCTGCGGAGTTGGGGGCGGTAATCACCTCGTGGCCCGGACCAATCCCCATGGCCTTAAGGCTGAGGACTATTGCATCCGTGCCATTACCCACTCCCACAGCATACTTGGCCCTGCAAAAGCTGGCAAAGGCCTCCTCAAATTCCTTCACGTATTTACCAAGAATAAAGGCCCCTTCTTCGATCACTCTCCTGATGGAGGAGTTTATCTCCTCCTGGAGGCTCCGGTACTGGGCTTGCAGGTCTACCAGTTGTATGCTCTCCGCTATTAAGGTGTTTTTCATCTTCTCCCATTCCTTAGTATGGCCCTTCCCGCTTCAGGCTTGCAGGGCCTGTCTTGTTCCGCCCCCCCTCAGGGATTCTTGAGCCGCCTCTAGTACCTTTACTACCCTGAGACCGTTGAGACCGTCGGTACGGGGTCTCTGACCTTTCTCTACGCATTCCAGAAAGTGGGCGCATTCCAGGAGCAATGGTTCTCCCTCTTCCAGTTGGGGGATTATTACTTCCCCCTTTTTCTTTATGTATTTATCCCTTTTCTGCTCGAAACCGTCGGCGCAAAGTTCGTTCCTCATGAGTTTCACCTTCCCGTTGGTGCAGAGTTCGTCATATATTACCATATTTTTACTGCCAACAACGGTGGTGTTTCTAATCTTTTGTGGACTGAGCCAGCTTACGTGTATCTCCGCATTGATGCGGGAAGGAAATTCCATGGTTAGATGGACCGTGTCTTCAATCCCCTCCTGCAGGTAGCAGAAGCCCTGGGCGCTGACCCATACAGGTTCTTCCTCCAGCCAGTAAAGTAAGATAGATATATCGTGGGGGGCGATGTTCCACATGGCGTTCACGTCGGCCTTCACGGTACCGAGGTCCGTTCTCTCAGAGTAAATATAGTACACCTTCCCCAACGTGCCCTGCTTGAAGTACTCCTTTACCTTAAGGACGGCGGGGTTGTACTCAAAGAGGTGTCCCACCATCAGGATGAGTCTTTTTTCTTCAGCCAGTTTGATTAAATCTTTACACTCTTCTGTGTTAACGGCAAGGGGTTTTTCCACGAAGACATGTTTTCCCAGAGAGAGGGCCGCCTTGGCTACCTCGTAGTGATAGCCCGGCTGAACCGCTACCACTACTGCATTCACTTCTTTGTCGTTAATGAGTTGAGGATAATCTTCATATACCCTAAGTTGAGGGTATAACTGGGCAGTCGTCTCCCTTCGGGACCGGCTCCTGTCGCAGACGGCACAAACCGATTGGGGATTGAGCCTCAAAAAGTCTCTTATAAGATTGGGCCCCCAGTAACCTGCCCCGACCACTCCCAGTCTTACCATCTTCCTGTTAGTCCTTCTTGGGGAGATAGACGTATACCCTTTTACTCTTTTCGCAGAGGATATAGAGCAGGCCCGCCTCGTCCCTGGCAATACCTTCTGCCCTGGCGGTTTCGATGGGAAAATTGCCTACTATCTCCCCTTCGGGTGTGGCCTCATAGAGTTGGCTTGCACTTGAGCATAAGAGCAGTAGATGATGAGTGGTAGGATCGTAATAGAGGGCGTCTATTTTCTTAATATCTTTAAAGGATAGATGACCCTTGCAGGAACCTTCCAGGGTCAATTCCATGACCCTATCCTGCTCCCCCTCGGTAACTACGAAGACCCGTCCGGTTTCGGGGTTTATCGTTACCGCCTTAACCTTTTCCTTTTGAAGGGTTTCTGGCAGCTTTAGACTCCTGCGAAGAGAGCCGTGACGGTCGGTTTCCAGGATATCTCCCTTTTCTAACTGAGTAATAAAGAACCCGCCTTCACCCTGGGGATCAAAGGTCATGTCCGCTATCTTTGTTACGTCTGAGAAGATTGTCCCCTTAGGGAGTCCCGATTTGCTGATTTCAAAGATACATCTTGTCCCCTTTTCAGCTATGTACAGGCTTTTTCTTGTTGTGTCATAGGCAATGCCTGAGGGCTCGCTTATAAATACGGGGAAGGAGTCGTAGTAAGTGTACTCCATTGAGGAGGA
>FWPU01009719.1_pt1 | contig 14906 bp, 13 predicted proteins | sample 2228361 | NCBI WGS metagenome assembly FWPU01 (sample SAMEA103939777, study PRJEB20133) | metagenome
GGCGGCTTTGCCGCCCGCCCGCCAACCCCCACCCTTCACACCCCCTTTCCTCCGCAAGGCGGGGGAAAGGGGGCAAGGGGGATAGAGGGCCTGAGTAGTTACGGATATTGTAACAAGTGCGGGGCTGCTGGTCAAATGGCAAAAAGAGGGGCCGTGGGGGCGACGTCTCGATCGTCGCTGCCCCGTGCCCGGCCCCTGGCGAGGAACCCACTCGGTCCGGCGCCGATTCACGGCGCATCTTGCGTCGAAGAGCCGCGCTCACCGTCGTCGGACTCAGGCACTGCAGGGGCGATGGTTTCGGCATCCGGCGCAACCGTCAGGGCCTGGCGTGCCTCCCGCGTTTCCTCGCTGCCCGCTTCCGGTTCGGTCGGGTTGCGCCCGACGTCCCGTTGCGGACGAACGGGCATCTCCGGCGGTTGCGCTCCGAAGCGCGTCAACACCACGGCGCCCAGGCCGGTGCAGCCCAACACGAGCACGAACAAGAAGCCGATGCACCAAGGCAAACGTGCCAGCACCGTGATCATGGCGACCCCCAGCGCGACCTCGCCGATGGCGTTGGTGCGCCGTACGCGCAGAGCCTGCAGGAGGCGCTGGCCCAACCACAGACCGACTGCCAGCCAACCGATCAGTCCTGCGATCACTAGAGCCAGCCAGACCAACACCCCACTGCAGCAAGCGATCAGCAGGAGCAAGCCCAGCAGGAAGCCGATAACGAGAGTCAACAGGCCTATCCCGAAGCTCGCAAAGGGCGCAACTGCGGCCTGAGTAGCCATGCGTCCCATGGCTTGAGGCGCGGCCGAAACGATGATCGCGCCGAGCAGTGCCAGCCCTATCACCCATGCCAGGGTGATGAGCTGCCACAACAAGATGGCGCTCAAGATGCCCAGCACATCGTTCGGCCAGGTCACGTCTGGCCCGGTGAGGGGTAACGGCACGCTCTCCGGGCCACGGCGCGGCCACCACGGGATGGGCGCGGTTGGGCCACTGGTCACCTCGCCTGTCACGACTGCGCCCGGCTCGCGCCGAACCGCGCCGCCGAACACGCCGATGTCACCGGTGACCACGGCGCTTTCGCGAAGTAGGGCCGATCCGCCAAACAGCACCACATCGCCGGTGATCGCGCCGGCCACGTTGAGATTGCCGCCGAACACCGCGATATCGCCGCGCACGGCGCTGCTGTGCTGCAGGTCCACCGATCCGCCCAAAACGGCCAGACTGCCGACCAGGGTTTCGCCCGACCTCAGCGTGAAGGAGCGGCCGATGATCAGGCGATTGCCGACGACCTCCTGCGCCAATGCCGTCGGCGCAACTGAAACCAGGACAAGCAACGTCGCCAGGCCGATGGCCACGATCCGATATTTCATCAAAGACCTCCTGACAGGTAACCTGCTGGGCGGTGGGCCGCCCGTGCTCGCCTCGCAGCAGCGGGCCGGACGACCCGCCATGTCCACAACCAGAACGACACGGCGATCAGTCCCAAAGAGGCGGCAGCCACCGCGTGCAGCGACAGCCCGGCACTGTCCAGGACGATCTCCAGGCCGCGCAAAGGCCAGACGAGGAGGCCGAGCAGCCGGGCGGTCGCAGCGAGCGCCAGGCCGGCATGCCCGGGGTGTGTGATCGCCCAGCATGCGAGGAAAGTCAGCAGCGCCAGGCCGGCCCAGATGAGCGCGCCCCATGCGACGAGCAGGCCCAGCCAGCCGCCCCATACGTATTGACGTTGGCGGCGCGCCTCGAGGCGCGCCATGACGCGCGCGGCGAGGCCAGGCGCCGGCGCCAGCATGGGCACGACGCGGAACTGCGCATCCAGCGCCTGCCAGCGCGTCCATGTCGCTGCGCATTCGGCGCAGGTGTTCAGGTGTGCCTGCAGCGCCCGCAGTTGTTCGGCATCTGCCTCGTGATCCAACGCCAGAGACATCAACTCTGTGACATGTGCATGCATCTCTATCCCACGCTCCAGACCGTCGTCAACGCAGCCGCACCGGAGGGGATGCGTGCCGCGATCTGCAACCGTGCTCGATGGAGCCTCGATTTCACCGCCTGCACCGTGATGCCCATGATCTCCGCGATCTCCTCGTAGGAAAAGCCATACCAGTAATGCAGGATCACCGGCGCGCGATAGCCTGGCGCCAGCCGCTGGATTGCTTCCTGTACCTCCTCGTGTGCTTCACTGCGCAGGGCGACTTCCTCTGGCCCCGGCCGGGGGCCGGGAAGCGCCGCAGCAACCGGATCATCGTCCAGCGAAAGCCAGGTCAGCCGCCGCCGACGCAGGCGATCTATGCAATAATGCGACGCGATGGACAGCACCCAGGAAATCGGCTTGCGGGCAGGATCATAGGTGGCCAGCCTGGTGTAGATGCGCACGAACGTCTCCTGGGTGGCGTCCTCCGCTTCGGCGGCATCGCCGAGCATGCGATAGGCCAGGTTGTACACGGGCCGTTGATAGACCTCGACCAGGCGGCTGAACGCTGCGCGATCGCCGCGTTGCGCCTGCTCCCACCACAACCGCTCTTGAGCTTCCGTGTTCATGTGCTCCACGGTATCGTCGCTCCCCCCATCTGTCCATACGCAATAGGCAGCGCAAAGGTTTCATCTCCGGCCCAGGCCGGTGTATAATAAAGGCCATCGCCGGGCCGTGCGGTTCTGGTCCGGTCGTCCTCAAGGAGCCTCAGCGTGAACATGCAAGCCTATATTGCCATCGAAGGCCCGATCGGCGTCGGCAAGACGACCCTGGCGCGCATCCTGGGCGAGACGCTGCCGGCCGAAGTGCTGCTCGAAGTCTTCGAGGAAAATCCTTTCCTGGGCGATTTCTATGCCGACCGGGCGCGCTATGCCTTCCAAACCCAGATCTTCTTCCTGCTGAGCCGCTATCGGCAGCAGCATCGGGTGATCGCCGAGACGTTGCGTCACAGCAGCCTGGTGAGCGATTATCTGTTCGCCAAAGATTGGCTCTTTGCCCATCTCAACCTGCAGGGCGATGAATTGCGCATGTACGAGCGCGTGCACGCCATCCTCGGCGAGCAGATCCCGACCCCTGACCTGGTGGTGTACCTGCGGGCATCCACCGAAGTCCTGATGGAGCGCATTGCATTTCGCGATCGGCCGTACGAGCGGCAGATGTCGCGCACCTACATCGAAGCCCTGCGCGAGGCATATGATCGCTTTTTTGCCACCTTCATCGCCGCCCCCGTGCTGACGTTGGATACAGACGAGATAGACATCGTCCACGACAGTGTGGCCCGCGCCGAGGTCGTGGCCCGGGTGAAAGCTGCGCTGCGTGCCAACGGCCACCAGATGGTCCTGCCGGAAATAGACCTGTTGGGGCCTGGCTACAGCGAACCGGCCGGCCGCAGGCTGGCCGACCTGCAGCGCAGTCTGCGGCCGGCATCGGCTGGCCGTACTCCCGACCAGGTCTACCGTGCCTGCCTGCGCCTGATGGGCCAGTTGGGCGATCTGAGCCGGCTGCTCGACGCGCTGTGGGCCCGGCAGGAGGCGCTTCTGCCTGCGGTCGGCAACCGCCAGGAGTCGCATGAGCGCGCGCTGGAAGAAATAGCCGACCGACTGCAAGAGACGCTCTCGGCCACCCTGGGCGTATTGTTGCAAATCGCCAACGAAAGCGGCGTTGATCTGGAGAGCTGTTATCTGCGCACCAATAGCGCCGGCCGGATCGCGGCGCAGGGAGATCGGGGATGACCAAGCGCTTCATCGCCATCGCCGGCAACATCGGCGCGGGCAAATCCAGCCTGACGACGTTGCTCAGCCAGCGGCTGGGCTGGGAACCATTCTACGAAGCGGTCTCCGATAACCCGTATCTGGCCGATTTCTACGCCGACATGCCGCGCTACGCCTTTCATTCGCAGATCTTCTTTCTATCGCGGCGCTTGCGCCATCATCGGCGCCTGCTCGACTTCCCCGGATCGGTCATCCAGGATCGCAGCGTCTACGAAGACGCGGAGATCTTCGCCCGCGCGCTCCACAATCAGGGCCACATTGTACCACGAGATTACCAGACCTACCGAGAGCTGTACGAAGTGCTCGTCAGTTTTTTGCCACCGCCCGACCTGGTGGTGTATCTGCGCGCCTCAGTGCCGACGCTGCTCCAGCGCATTGCATTGCGCGGGCGCAGTTTCGAGCAGAACATCTCGCCCGCTTATCTGACCGAGCTGAATGTCCTGTACGAAGCGTGGATGCGGGATTTTTCTCTCTGTCCCGTCCTGACGGTGCCGGCAGACAGGCTGGACTTCGTCCATGAGACGGCCCATCTAGACCTCATCGTGTCCAAGATCGAGGAGAAGCTCAGCGGCAAAGAGGAAGTAGTCTTTGCTTGAAACTTCGATAAAGTTTGCAATCTCCAGAATTTGGTGCTATGATTTGACCACGGAGAGAGATAATGGCTAGCGTTCCCTGGAGCATCAACGAAGAGATTCCGGTCGCCCCGGCAGAGAGCGGTGAACCGACCAGCGCCATGATCGGCGAGACCCTGCATCTGGTCTGGAATCACAACCAGGTCCTGCATCATGCCTGGCGCGACGCGAATGGATGGAGCCAGCCGACGCAAATCGCTTACGGCGAGCAGCCGGCGCTCGTGGCGGCTGGCGATCGGCTACATTGTCTCTTTTCCACCCAATTCATGCGCAACTATGAGATCTACCATGTGGCCTGGGACAGCGCAGGCTGGAGCATGCCGGTCAACGTCTCCTGTACCTACGGCGCCTCGCGCCATCCTGTCCTGGCGCTGAACGGCGACGGTACCTTGCACGCGGCCTGGGCGGACACGACGCCGGGGTACTCGACGATCTATTACGGCACGCGCGGCGCGACCTTTTGGGCCAACCGGCCTGTGCCGAGCGGTCGAGGCATCATGCCAGCCATTGCCGCGGCAGCCGATGGCACGGTTTACATCGCCTGGTCCGACCGCCGTAACGATACCGGCGCCTATGACGTCTATTGCACCGTCTACTGCGATAACATCTGGTATCCGCCCGAATCGGTCTCTGATAGCGCGGCTGCCGACTCGCTTCATCCGCAACTGGCCGTGGACGGTCGCGGCGTCTGTCATGTCATCTGGGGCGAAGACGACGGCGAAGCCTGCCACATCTATCATGCCGACCGCAGGCCACAGGGATGGGCCAGACCGGTAGATGTCTCGCAGGCGGATGCTGTCCCCTGGTCGGCGCGCCTGGCGATCAATCCGCAGGGCTTCGTGCACGTCTTCTGGTCAGACGGCGCTCTTCTGCATCACCGCATCAGACCGCTGGCGTTCGATGCGGCCTGGCGCAGCGATGAGATCATCATCTCGGATAGCACAGAGGTCTCGGCCCTCTCCCCTACCCTGAGCGCATCACGGCGGGCACATCTCGTCTGGCGCGGCCGAGATCCGGCCGGCACCCATCATCTGTTCCACTCCGAACGCGCGCCCTTCCCTGCCCCTGGCGTTTTCCTGCCGATTGTGTTTCGGTAGAGGGGGATAGAGGGTGCGGGTAGTTGTGTTTTGTGGTATTTTTTGGAGTGTGAGCGTGTAGTATTTTGACTATGCGAAATTATGACATATAAATCGCCAAATAAAATCAAAAGAAAAACCCGATGTGCCAGAACAGGCACATCGGGCTGGAGATGCACGAAACAAATATACGGGCCCGCGGGCCGCAGTGCGCGACACGATCAGGCCGAACGGCGCCGACTCCAGGTGTAAACCGCGCCGGCCAGCAACATGGCCAGCCCCGTGGCCAGGACGCCGCCCGCAAGCGCCGCCGTACGCGGTTCCATGCCGGGCATGACTACTTTGCCGTCACCATAGCTCTGAAACAGGCGGCCCCACTTCGTCTCCAAAGCGGCCGCGACACGCGGCCGGCCGACAAACGGGTACCAGTACACGTTGTGATAGAAATTGGAGGCGAAATAGCTCCACGGCACCAGCGGCGAACGCAAAAGCAGATTCTCGAACGGCTTGAGCGCGCCGTGGTAGATCAACTTCTGGCCGCGGCTGGCAAAGGTATCCTCCTGCACGAACCCCCAGTCCTCGGCCGAGATGTCGTGGCCGACCACCTCGATCTGTTTCGGATCGCCGATCCCCAGCCCCAGCTCGTGCGCCAGGCGAATGAACTTCAGATCCATCGGGTTGAAGCCCTGCAGCTTTGCCGAGATGGCATCTATGGCCACCTGATCGGCCGAGGCCAGGATGATATCTTTCTCGTGCCACCGCATGGCACGCGGCCCAGGCCCGTCGCCGGCAAAGGTGCCATCCATGACCGCGAACAGGCCGCTGTGGATCTCCTGTTGAATGGCCAGCAGGTCCACGACGGTCTCATGAATCACGCTGTGCGTCCAGTGGCGTTTCTCGTTCAACAGGCCGCCGAACGCGTTCTTCATGGCGCCGGTGATCACGGTGAAAACGTGCGTCTTGACCGTCGGCAGCTGGATGATGTTCTTGTCGAAGAAATACTCCGGCAGCAGGATGCCTTCGGGGAAGATCTTGTCGAGGACGAGCATGGGCGCTTTCGGCGTGTAGCGCACCCATTTCACCTCCGGTTCGTAGAGGTGTACGTTGCGCAGCCCGTATGCATCCACGACGTCTTTGTGCTTGTTGTTTTTCTCACCCACGTAGGCGTCCACGACGACGGTCTTGTTGTGGGCAGCCGACAGGTCAGTATAGCCGTCCGCCAACAGTTTTTTGATCACGCCCTCGATCTGCCAGGGGGTGCTGGAGCAGGCCGGATACCATGTTTGCCAGGAGATGTTGATCTTCAGGATCGTCTCCCGTCCACGGGGCAGCGCCTGCTGGTAGCCGGCCATGTCCATCAGCCGACCGATGTCGTCCAGCACCGTCTCCGGCGTGGTTTTCAGGACGGCGACCTTCCCTTTTCCGGGAAAATCGTGCGGTATCATGATGCGTCTCCTCGCTGAAAATGCAAGCTGCCCGCCGGAATGCGTCCGGCGGGCAGCTTGGGTCGGCTGACAGCGGCCCCAGGGCCCGCCGACGTCCGTTATTCCTCTTCGGCTTCGGCCCGCTCACGCCTGGCCTGGGCGATGATCGGCTCCGCAATGTGCGATGGCACCGGCTCGTAGTGCGACAGGGTCATGCTGTAGAAGCCACGGCCCTGCGTCATCGAGCGCAGGTCAATCGAGTAACGCTGCATCTCGGCCAGCGGCACCTGGGCGGTGATGATGCCCTTGCCCTTCACCTGCTCCATGCCCTGCACCCGGCCCCGCCGCGTGTTCAGATCGCTCATGATGTCGCCCATGTATTCCTCGGGCACGGTGATCTTCACATTCATCACCGGCTCCAGGAGCACCGGTCCGGCCTGCATGAAGGTTTTCTTGAAGACCTCGCGGCCGGCGATCTGGAACGCGATATCCTTGGAGTCCACGGGGTGCATCTTGCCGTCATACACCTCGCAGCGGACATCCACCACCGGATAGCCCGCCAGCGGCCCCTGGTTCAGCACCTGCTTGATACCCTTCTCGATGGAGGGGAAGAAGCTGCTGGCAATAGCCCCACCGAACACGCGCGAGGTATCGAACTCGAAGCCGGTGCCGGCCGGCAACGGCTTGATCTCCATGTGCACCTCGCCGAACTGGCCGGCGCCGCCGGTCTGCTTCTTGTGGCGGTAAAAGTCGGCCGCGCTGCGCGTGATAGACTCGTGATAGGGGACCTTCGGGACAGACGTCAGCACGCTGAGGCCGAACTTGCTCTCCATGCGCCGGATGGCCAGGTCAATATGCACCTCGCCCATGCCGGACAGGATCATCTCGCCGGTGCCCTGCTCGAAGCGCACCGTCAGCGTCGGATCCTCTTCGGTGATGCGCTGGAATGTCGGGCCCATCTTGGCCGAGTCGGCCTTCGTCTTCGGCGCCACCGCTACCGAGAAGAGCGGTTCGGGATAGGTCGGTCGCGGCAGGACGAGCTGATTGCCTTTCTCGGTCAGCGTGTCGTTGGTCGCGGTCGCCGAAAGCTTGGCGACGCCGCCGATGTCACCCGCCACCACATACGGCACCGAGATCTGCTCCTTGCCGCGCGGGGTGAAGAGCTGGCTGATGCGCTCCTCCGAACCGCTGGGCAGGCTCCACACGCGGCTGTCGCCGCTCAGCGTGCCGGAGACGACCCGGAAATAGGAAAGCTTGCCAACGTAGGGATCGGCGACCGTCTTGAAGACCAGGGCGGCCAGCGGCCCGGTCGGATCGGCAGGGAGGGTGACCTCTTCGCCGTTGGCCCGCTGCGCCACATAAGGCCGGCCGGTTACCGGGCTGGGCATGAGGCCGACAAGCGCGTCCAGCAGAGGGCGCACGCCCACATTGCCCAGCGCCGAACCACAGAAGACCGGAATCACGTTGCCCGCGGCGATGCCGGTCTTGAGACCGCCCATGATCTCTTCGGCCGAGAGTTCCTCGCCTTCTAGATATTTCATGATCAGTTCGTCGTCGCCCTCGGCGGCTGCCTCTACGAGTTGCGTGCGCGCCTCGGCGACCGCAGCGGCCATGTGCTCCGGAACCGGAGCCGGGGTTGCGGTCTCGCCCAGATAGGCCTTCATGCCGATCAGATCCACCACCCCGCGGAATTCGCCACCTTCGCCGATCGGCAATTGCGCCGCCACGATCATGCCGCCGAACATGTTGCGGGCATGGCTCAAGACGCGCTGGAAGTTGGCATTCTCGCGATCCATTTTGTTCACGAAGATCGCGCGCGGCAGGCTGCGCTCATCGAGATAACCCCAGCCCAGCTCGGTGCCCACCTCGATGCCGGCCACCGAATCCATCACCACGAGCGCAGCATCGGACACCGTGATGGCGCCCTTCACCTCGCCCACAAAATCAATGAAGCCAGGCGTATCCAGCACGTTCACCTTGCATCCCTGCCATTCGCAGGGAATGACCGATGTCGCCACAGAGATCTTGCGCCGGATGGCCTCTTCATCCCAATCCGACACGGTGGTGCCGTCTTCAACGCGCCCCCGTCGGCTGGTGGCGCCGGTATCGAAAAGCAACGCCTCGGCGAGGGTGGTCTTCCCCGCGCTGCTGTGCCCAACCAGCGCCACATTTCGCAATTGTTCAGTCGTGTAACTCGCCATGACTCCTCCTCGGCCAGATATCCGGCCTGATCAAGAAGACTTCCGAAGCCATCGCTGACTTCGGAAGTCGGAACTTGTCTCTCGTCAACCTAATCATTGTACCCAGAAGTGCTTCTCCTGTCAAAGAAAACGCCGGTCTATCTGCAGCGGCGACCGGAGCCGCTCAGGACTCCATGCGCTCAAGGGCGTGAGACGCCCAGCAACGAACGCAGCCATTCGAGCAAGCTGCCCTCACTGCCAGGCTGGGGCGTGGCCGCAGACCACGGCGTGCGCGGCAGGATCGGCGTCGCGGTCGGCCCCGGGGTGATGGTGCGCTGCGAAGAGCGAGTCGGCGTCGCGGTGAAAGGCAGCGGCCGGGTCGGTGTGGCGGATGGAGTCTCGGCCGGGGCAAGCAGCTGGCTGCCCGGCCGGCCCACGGCCACTTCCTGCGGTGTGGGAGAAGGCGTACCGGCCGACGTTCGTTCGCCCGGCGCCGACATGGCTGGGGTAGGCGTGGTGATCACCGGCGTCAGCGGCGTGGGGAGAGGGAGCGTCGGCGTGCCAGCGACAGCCGCGACAGGCTCCGTCCCCCGGGCCGCAACCGGCATGAGCGGGACAGGCAATCGCGTGGGCCAGGGGGTCGGCCGCCACGGCGTGGGCGAAATGGCCGGCGTCAGCGTGGGCGTGCTGACCACCACCTTGTCGGCCGGCACCACGAAGCGGGTCGGCGCGGCCTGGGGTGACCCGGACGTCTCCGCGAGGAGATCGGCCGGGTCGCTCAGCACGGTCACCCCGGCCAACGGACGATCCATCCCCCAGAGCTGGCCGACTTCGTAGCTGACATCCACCGCCCACCCGCGCGCGACCAGCATCGGAACGTCTTCATAACGGGCGCAATCAATGACCAAGAACGGACCGACCGGCTCCCCGCCGGGTGGCTGCAGCCACACTTTGCGGCCGATGTCGCCGGCACGCAACAATGCCACCGTGCCGACGCATTCGTCGCAGCGCAGCACCTGACCGTGACCGGCGCGCACGGCCAGGACATGCTCCATCATGCCGGCCGCGTAGAAAGTCGCCAGGCCGGTCTGCGGCAATGGCGTCCGCTCCCAATAGCCCGGCGCGAGGTCTGCGATCTGCGGCCACGGCACCAGGCCGACTGCCCACAGAATGACGAGCAAAATGAGACGCACGTCAGCCCCAATCCTATCTCCGGCCTACCACTCCGTCAGGTTGGATGTTGCTCTTTGTGCCCCCTGTCATCCCCTGCCCCGCTCTCCCCCATACGCGTCAACTTAAGCTTTGTGACTTGCTATCGGCTCGCCGGTCGGCCCCCCTAACCCCCCCAATCCTGGGGGGAACCTGTACTCCGCCTGGAAACTCCCCCCAGAATTGGGGGGCCGGGGGTAGAATCGGCAGGCCAGGGGCTTAAGTTGACACATATGCCCGCTCTCCCCTGGCAGGGGAAAGACGCCGCGAGCTGCAAAATCCAGCCTGACGATACTACTCGCGCTTCTGCAGAAAGTGTGCTATACTCTGTCTCAATTATATGCGATCTGGCGATCTACGCAAAGGGTGTACTTGACATGCGCCTGGGATTCGTCGTCAAACCGCTGGCCCGGCCGGAATTGAAGAGCCACGACAACCGGCGCTGGCAGAATAACCCCCATCTGAGCGTCAGCCTGGCCTACCTGCGAGACGTGTTCGCATATCTCACCGAGGCCAGGATCGGCATGTACCGCATCTCGTCAGAGCTGGCGCCCTATGTGACCCATCCGGAGATGCCGCAGTTCCACCATCAGGTCGCAGAGTGCACGGCCGAGCTGGCACAGATCGGCGCGCTGGCCCGCGGCGCTGACCTGCGCCTCTCCTTTCATCCGGCGCAGCACATCGTCTTGAACGCGGCCGGCCCCGACCTGGTGGCCCGCAGCGCCGCCGATCTGATCGTACAGGCCACGATCCTCGACGCCATGGGCCTGGGCCCGGAGGCTGTCGTGGTCACGCATCTGGGCGGCGTCTACGGCAACCGATACGCCGCGCGCGAGCGCTTTGTCCGCAACTACGAGGCGCTGCCCGAAGTCGGCCGGCGCCGGCTGGTGTTGGAGAACGATGACACACGTTTCAGCGTCGCCGACATCCTATGGGTCCACGAGCGCATCGGCATTCGCCTGGTCTTCGACAACCTGCACCATCGCCTGAACAACCCGACCGACATCCCGCCCCGCGAGGCACTCGCCGCCTGCCTGGCCACCTGGCCGGCCGACGTGCGGCCGAAGATCCATTTCAGCAGCCCGCGCACCGAGTGGCTGGTAGCCGGCGGCGATGGCGATCAGCCGGCCGAAGTGCGCCAGACGCGCTGGAGCTACCATTCTGATTATGTCAATCCATTCGAGTTCATTGACTTTCTGCGCATGGCCGAAGGGCTGCGGCCCTTCGACGTGATGCTCGAGGTACGGGCAAAGGACCTGGCCCTGCGGCAACTGCGCGAGGACCTGGCGCGTTTTGCGCCCGACCTGGCGCGACAGCTTGAGCCAGCAGGAGACATTGCCACAGACGCTGCGAGCGCATAGAAAGGGAGATTGACCATGAAGCCAGCCTACTGGATCGGGATCATGGCCCTGATCGGGGCCATCGTCGGCTATGCCGTCTTCAGGTGGACCGGCTGGACGAGCCCGACCACCGGCGTGGTGGTCGGCATCCTGATCGGCACCATCCTGTACGTCATGCTCAGGGATCGGCTCAAGACCCGGAGCTGAACGAGTGCAACTAGATCGGATCGCGCGTGCATAGCGCACGCGGATCACAACACATCCTGACCATCGGAAAGGAATGTCCACCATGACCACTTCTCTCGTACGCGTTGCCATGGTCGGCTGTGGCGGCATGGCGCGTGCTCATTTCCGCAACATGCTGAAGCAGACCGACACGACGCAGGTCGTCGTCATGTGCGAGCCGTCGGAGGCCCAGTATGCGACCTCGGCGGCGATGTTCGAAGCCGCCGGGCTGCCGATCCCGCCGAATCAGCCCGACCTGGACAGGTTGCTGCGCGACTACGCCGGCCAGCTCGACGCGGCGTTCATCATCACGCCGCACGCCTATCACCACGACCAGACAAAGGCCTGCCTGGAGGCCGGGTTGGATGTATTGCTGGAAAAGCCGATGGTGATGAACGCGGCCGAGGCACGGAGCCTGATCGAGACGCGCGATCGTACCGGCCGGCTGCTCGTCGTCGCATTTCCGGGCAGCCTCTCCCCGCAAATTCGCACAGCCGTGCGCATGCTCCGCTCCGGCGAGCTCGGCCGCCTGTGGAGCATCAGCGCAACGGTGTGGCAGAGCTGGGGACCTGGCACGGTCGGCACCTGGCGTCAGCAGCCAGAACTCTCGGGCGGCGGCTTCTTGTTCGACACCGGCGCGCACATGCTCAACACCTGCGCCGATCTGGCCGGCGAGGACTTCGTCGAAGTGGTCGCCTGGCTCGACTACAACGGCCGACCGGTGGACACGCTCGGCTTCGTGATGGGCAGGCTGGCATCGGGCGCGTACGTCACCATGCACGGCTGCGGCGAGGCGATCCGCTCCTGTGCCTCTGATGTGCGCGTTTTTTGCGAAAACGCGATCCTGCACACCGACATCTGGGGTAAATGGCTGCGCATCCAGCGACAGGGCCGCAAACAGCTGCGCAAAGTGCCCGTGCCGGCCTCCCTCGGCGTCTGGGAGCAGTTCCTGGCCGTGCGCGCCGGCCAGCTGCCCAACCCCTGCCCGCCCGAGGTCGGACTGCGCATGGCCCGGCTGTGGGACGCCATCAAGGCATCGGCCGAGCAGGGCGGCAAGCCGGTGAAGGCGTGACGGCCGATGGGAAGCTGGAGTATCCCATGCGCATGACCCGGCTGTTCGTCCACACGCTGCGCGAAGCCCCTGGCGACGCAGAAGTCGCCAGCCACCAACTGCTCGTGCGCGCCGGCTACATCCGCCAGCTCGGCGCCGGCATCTTCACCGCGCTGCCGCTGGCGCGCCGCGTCCTGACCCGCATCGAGAACATCATGCGGGCCGAGATGAACGCCATCGGCGGCCAGGAAGTCACCATGCCGGTCGTCCACCCGGCCGATATCTGGCAGGAGACCGGCCGCTGGTATCAGATCGGCGCGGAGATGGGCCGGTTCAAAGACCGTACCGGCCACGATATGGTGCTGGCGATGACCCGCGAGGAAGTCGTGGCCGACCTGGCGCGCGGGCTGATCCGCTCGCACCGCCAATTGCCGGCGCTGATCTATCACATCCAGACCAAATGGCGCGACGACCCGCGGCCGCGCGCCGGGCTGATTCGGGTGCGCGAGTTCACCATGCTCGATTCCTACAGCCTGGACGCCGACTTCGCCGGCCTGGAGCGCCAGTACCAGGCACATTACGACGCCTACTTTCGCATCTTCCGGCGTTGTGGGCTGCCGGTCGTCGCGGTGAAGTCCGATACCGGCATGATGGGCGGTCGGATGGCGCACGAGTTCATGTACCTGACCCCCATCGGCGAGGACACGCTGGCGCTGTGCGACGCGTGCGGCTACACGGCCAATCGCCAGGTGGCCGCGTTCCGCAAGCCCACGCCCCCGGCCGAAGCGCCCCGGCCCATCGCAAAAGTCGCCACGCCCCACACCTCGACCATCGCCGACCTGGCCGCCTTTCTCGGCGTGCCCGAAAGCCGCACCGCGAAGGCCGTGTTCATGATGGCGACGCCCTCCGCGCCGCGCGGAGGAGGCGCGGCACGCGAGTTCTTCGTGTTCGCCGTGATCCGCGGCGACATGGAGGTCAACGAGACGAAGCTGGCGCATGCGGTCGGTGCGAGCGCGCTGCGGCCGGCCACCGAGGCGGAGATCCGGGCCGTGGGCGCCGTGCCGGGCTACGCGTCGCCGGTGGGGCTGGCAAGCGGCCCGGCCGGCCCCTGGCCGCCAGTTCAGGAAGACCGGCCACAGCCAGAGGGAGAAGAGCGGCTACGGCTGGTCATCGTCGCCGATGACCTGATCCCACAGGCGCCCAACCTGGTCGCCGGCGCGAACGAAGAGGGCTATCACCTGCTGAACGTCAACTACGGCCGCGACTACGCGGCGACGATCGTCTGCGACATCGCCGCGGCGCGCGACGGCGACCCATGCCCCACCTGCGGCGCGCCGCTGCGCACCGCGCGCGGGGTCGAAGTGGGCAACATTTTCCAGCTCGGCGTGCGCTACACCGAGGCGCTCGGCGCGACCTACCTCGACCGCGACGGCGAGCGCCGGCCGATCGTCATGGGCTCCTACGGCATCGGCAGCGGCCGGCTGCTGGCGTGCATCGCCGAGGAGCATCACGACGACAAGGGCCTTGTCTGGCCGATCACCGTGGCGCCGTATCAGGTGTACCTGGTGGGGATGCCCGGCGCGCAGACGGAGGCCGAGGCGCTTTACGTCGGGCTGACTGCGGCCGGGATCGAAGTCCTCTACGACGATCGGGAGGAGACGGCCGGGGTCAAGTTCAACGACGCCGACCTGATCGGCATCCCGATCCGCCTGACGTTGGGAAAGCGCTCGCTCCAGGAGGGCGGCGTCGAGCTCAAACGCCGTGACCGGCCGGAAAAGACGATCATACCGCTGGCCGAAGCAACCGACCGCGTCCGCCGCGAGATCGCACAAATGGAGCGCGAATTGGAAGCCAAACCCCATTGATTCGCGCCGCCAGATGTGATATTGCAAATCAAGCACGCCGCGTCGGGGGCCGAACCGTTCGGTACAACGTCGCAGCGCATATCTCCTACTGGGTAGTGGTAAAAAAGTAAGTGATGGTATATGATGGGCCCATGATCCAGATCACCATCACCTACCGCTGCCACGTCTGTGGCAG
>FWPU01009720.1_pt1 | contig 14898 bp, 13 predicted proteins | sample 2228361 | NCBI WGS metagenome assembly FWPU01 (sample SAMEA103939777, study PRJEB20133) | metagenome
AGCGCGAGACAGGATTTCAAGGATGAAAGGATTTTTTTGTCTTTCGTTGAACGGCCATCCTTTCTATCCTTTCCATCCTGTTCGACAGGGTAAGCAGTTACAGAAAATCTGTGAAATCTGTGCAATCTGTGGCTAAAACTTACCAACCTGACGCACTCAAGAAGAGGTGGGCAATCCCGAATGCTAATCTCTTGAAAAAGCGTCCAAAATGGTTAAACTGGTAGTGTAGAAATCTACCTCGAAGGGAGTCTCGAATGTCAACTCAAGCCTTGTTCGATGAACAGACTTTGTCCTTGCGTGCCAGGATGCAGGATTTCGTTGCCAGCATCCCGCGTCAACTGCTGTTGGATATGGATGCCAACAAGGTCTCTTATCCAAAAGAATATTTACAGGAGGCCGGCAGACGTGGTGTGTTGGGCCTGCGCTTTGCCCCCCGCTGGGGTGGAAGCGGCCTGCCCTGGACCTCGGAACTGGTCGCCCTGGAAGAAGTGGGCGTGCTTGGCACCTCGCTGGCTTGCTTGTATTCCCTGGTCTCCATCGTGGGCGAGGCCATCCATGTCTTTGGAACGGACGAGCAGAAGGAGCGCTTCCTGATACCGATGCTGCGCGGTGAATTGGGCGTGGCCGAAGCCCTGACCGAGCCGCACGGCGGCTCCGACTTTTTTGCTGCCACCACCCGCGCCCGTCGTCAAGGCGATACCTTCTATCTGAGCGGACAGAAACGCTTCGTCGTGGGCGCAGAAGGGGCAGACTTGATTCTGGTGTATGGCAAAGTGGATGGAATCGAGGACCCCAAACGAGCCATGACCGCCTTCCTGGTCGAGCGCGGACCTGGCGTGGAGGTGCAGCATGTCTATGGGCTGATGGGCACGCGCGGGGGCGGCACGGGGCGGCTGGTCTTCCGCGAGGCAAAGGTCCCGCTGGAGAACGTCTTAGGCGGCGAGGCGGGAATCGGGCGTGGGACGGAGGTCTTCCACCAAATGATGATTCCAGAACGCATGACCTCTGCCGGCGGTGCGGTTGGGATGGGACGCGCGGCCATCGAGATCGCTGCCCGCTATGCCGACAAACGCTATGCCTTTGGCGAACCTATCCGCCGTTTCGAGGCCGTCAGTTTCAAAGTGGCCGAAAGCCTGACCTTGCTAGACGCGGCTCGCGCGCTAAACCATGCCGTAGGCGTCACTATCGAAAGCCGCGCCTCGGCCGGCAAAGTGCGCCGCCTGGTTTCGGAGGCCAAGAAGTTTTCCACCGAAGCGGCCTGGACGGTGGTCAATCATGCCATGCAAATTCTGGGAGGCATTGGCTATACCGACATTTACCCAATCGAGCGTCTGTTGCGCGATGTGCGCCTCATTACCATCTGGACCGGCACGAACGAAATCATGGACCTGGTCATTCAGCACGAGTTCTATCGGGAATTCCTGGCCGAAAAGCCGCATGGCCGTAACGTGGAGGCCGATGCCCTGGGCGCCGATTTTTCGGCGGAAAAAGTATACAACGTCGAGGGTGAAACGGTTTGAAAGACGTTCCGCTGCCAAAAATGGGCCGACGAGAGGTAGACATTTCATCGGATACCGACTAAAATCTTCCTCGTTGGAAGAGTCCGCGTATCTAGCCTTCGGACCAGAGTATGTGGCATTTTTTCGATTGCGCTGAAACCCGTTTGCAAACCGACTTGCCTATCGGCCCAGAGTTGGAACTCCAGGGCCGTAATGCTACGGGCCTGATCGAAAAGCGGACGACGCAGGGAGAGCATTTAGTCCTCTTGTTGGCCGGAGGCCTGGCGGTGGGCGCTTATCGTTTGTCGGCTTCCGTGGTTGTTCCTACTTCCTTGTCCGATTTCGTATCCATTCCATCGTCCGAGGGACAGCAACATGTCGTTGAACTGCCAGATGCCGCTGGGCGCCTGGTGTGGTTGGCGCTCGAATCCAACCCCCGTCAGAAGTTATCTTCGGCAGGCAGCCAGGATTGGCAGGAAAAACGGGCCGCCTGGCAGGCCAGCCGTTGGAGTGGATTGGTCGAAATTTTGGCCGGCAGTCATCATGCCTTTGTTTTCTTCTGGCAAGGAGAAATTTTGGAGGCCGATACCGCCCTCTATACCCCCCAGGGCTTTGCTATGGGTTTGTCTGCCATCGAACAGATTGAGGCCCCACAATGGCAAATTACGTTATACGAGTGGCAAACCGCTTCGCCTGTTGCTCAGTATTTCGTTCTGCATCGGGGAGCCGTGCGGTGGTGTCATAAGATTCTGCGCCGTTATCAGGAATTGGTGGGTAAGAACCTGTTGCTTATCATGAACCGTGAGGTCAATCGTTCCCTGCAACCCTGGAATTGGAATTTGACCCTGGAGGATGATGTTCTGCACGATGCGCACTTCTTCCCAAAACTGCAATCGGCCGCTCATGCTTACCGCGCCTTGTTCATGGGTATGGGCGCCCAGATGAGTTTCATGATCGGCAACAACCTGGCCCAGCGCCTCTTTAGCGAGGCCTTCGAAACGAATTTGCCGGATGAGATTGCCGCCTTACAAACCCAACGCTTGATTCCGGCTGCTTTTACCGATTGACCTGCCTATGGCTGACCTTCGTCGCCCCCTCCCTCGTTTGGCTCCTGTGCGCATCTTGCAAATCAGCACCCTCGGCGCTCTGCTCTTGTTGGCTGCTCTGGCTTGGGTGTATTTTGCCGTTCCCATTCCTGATGCGTATTGGAACGACAAGGCCGCCGATCTCTTGATTATCGTGGCCTCTTTAGGGGCCTGTTTAGCCGGGACTAAAGTAGCAAGATTGTTTACGTTCCAGGAGGCCCCCTGGCGTATTTGGTGGGCATTTGCCATTGGTTTGTGGTGCTGGCTGGCAGGCGAAGTGAGCGGCTTGGTGTACGATGCTATTTATTGGGATACAGGATATCCTCCCCTCACGCTGATTGACTTGTTCTGGCTCTTGGGATACATGTGGTTGGGATTGTCTCTGTACTACCAATACCGCTTGATTTATGGCCGCCAGAACAAGCGCGGAACCCGTTATTACGTCGGTTTGATCCTGTTGGCTTTGCTTCTGACGGCCCTGTTGACCAACCTGGCAGCCTCGGCCGGCCTTGCGGAAGGATATCCCTGGGCAATCTTGTTCATCACCATCCTGTATCCGGTATTCGATTTGGCCGAGGGCGTGGGGGCCATTCGTCTCTCCCTGCTCTTTGAGCGTGGACATTGGAGCCGCCCCTGGTGGGGATTGATTTTGTTCGCACTGGCAGACAGCATCAACAGTTTCTACTGGTTGGGCGGCTACTCATGGTTGAGTCCTGCCGTGCAAACCATTTTCGACGTCATGACCAATCTCGCTTACCCGGCCGGTTACCTGGTAGCCGGTTTGGCTTTGTTGGTCAACTATTATCTCATCCGTGATGGGGAAATCGCCGGCTTGGTCATGCCCAAACGGCAAGATCAAACCAGATAGTCACGCAAATGGCGGCTGCGGGTGGGATGCCGCAACTTACGCAGTGCCTTGGCTTCGATTTGACGGATGCGCTCGCGCGTGACATTGAAGTAACGGCTTACTTCTTCCAACGTGTGGTCTTTGCCGTCTAAGAAACCAAAACGCAATTCCAACACCTGACGTTCACGCTCGGTCAGCGCCGTCAGGGCGCGTTGTATTTGTTCGCGCAGCATTTCGCGCGAGGCAGCGTCGAGCGGTTCGAGGGCATCCACGTCCTCGATGAAGTCGCCCAATTGACTAGATTCTTCGTCGCCCACCGGCCCCTCGAGCGAGACCGGTTCCTCGGTAGAACGAAGGACATGGTCTACTTTTTGAGCGGCATATTCCCAGCGGCGCTGTATGGCCGGGTCGAGCGGCCTGGACTCGGCTTGCGCGCGCAGGATGGCCTGCACGTCAGCGGTAGGCAGGTAGCCCACCTCCAGGGCAATTTCTTCATGGGTCGGCTCGCGTCCCAATTCCTGCGTCAACTGGCGTTGAGCGCGCAAAATCCGCGTAATCGACTCGAACAGATGCACCGGAATGCGGATAGTGCGTGCCTGCTCGGCAATCGAACGGTTGATAGATTGCCGAATCCACCAGGTTGCATAGGTGCTGAATTTGAAGCCGCGGCGCGGGTCGAATTTATTGACCGCCCGCAGCAACCCCATATTGCCCTCTTGAATCAAATCCAGGAACGAGATGCCGCGCCCCAGGTAGCGTTTCGCAACGCTGACCACCAGCCGCAAGTTGGCGCGGATGAGGGCGTGAGCGGCGCCGTCGGCTCTCGATTTGACGGCCGCCAGTTCATCGTCTAGGGCCGAAGCGGGGGGCAGATGGCGCTGGAGAGTGCGCAAAGTCGGCAGGCTGGAATGTTTCTGCAGGTGCTTCATCAGCCATTTCGCCAATTCGGTCGGCAGGAAATACAGGCACAAAAAGACGCTGAAAGCTTTGCGCACCATACTGTCCCAGGCCGGGTCTTGTCCCCACAAGCCGTTGTCCAGGTAAGCGCGCAGATACGAGGGCGAGTCGCTTTCCCAGGAAGAACGCAGCGCCTGGGCCTCGGCCAACAGCAACGGCAGGTCGGGCAAGTCTTTCTCGAGGCGCTGAGCATCTTCCGCCAGCCGATCCCACGAGGTGAGTAATTCACTCAGAATGGCGTGGTAAGCGTCACGGGTGGCTTCACTGCCTGTTTTGCGAGAGCGGCGTAAGAAGACCTCTGCCGCACGCTGCGCCTCGACGACGGTAGATAGTCGAAACTCGGTGTCTGGTTCGAGCAGTTTGACCTGCCCAATTTCACGCAGATATAGCCGCACCGGATCCTCGGACAACTCGGCCGCTGCCTCCAGCGTATGTACGGGCAGGGCCTCCTCGTCTTCCTCTTCGAGTTCGTCTACCAGCACCAGACTATCTTCGTCCGGTTCGATCATCTCTTCCACCTCTTCCACATCCAGTTCGACATTCTCTTCCAAGTCCTCTTCGAGCGGCAAAGTCGTCCGCAACGACCTGGCAGGCGTCTCTTTTGCCGCCGGACTTCGAGGAGGACGGGGCCTGAGGGGGGGACTGGCTTTCGACTTGGCTTTACGCATCATATCATTCGATCCGACGCAATGACAATCTTCTTCCAGCCTGGTCGAGACTGCGCAGCAATCGCGTATATTGCAACACCATTTGCTGGTAAGCAGTTGCCCTTAAATCGCCTTGCTGCTGAGCGTCTTCCTGCAAGAAGCGCAACTGGGTGAGACTTTCATTCAGACCCATGCGGCGCAATTTGATGATACTGCGTTGCAGTTCCTCCAAAATACGCTCTTCGAGCGGGTCGAGTGGCTCAACTTGCTGGCCCAATTCCTGCGCCAGGTCTTGCAGTGATTCGGGCAAGTGTTCGAGTATGTACTGATACTGATCTATGGCATCCTGCTCGAGGGCCTGGCGAATGAGACTCAGCAAAATCTGATGATCAGTATACTCGAAATCCTCAGAAATGAGTCGCTGCAAACCGGCCTCTTGCAACTGACGGTCGAGGCGGTAGAGTAACTCGGGTTTGCGCAACAAAATGCCCAGACAATAAGCCTCGGTTCTGTGGGACGAGGCAATGGGGAACATTGCCGGCGGGACGGCTTTGGAGGACGCCTGAACAGGGCGGCGCCTCGGTCGCCTCTCTCTCGGACCCTGGGCCTGCTTGCCAAGCAATGTGCTTTCATCTACCCTCAAGAAACGCGCCAACTGCTGCCGGTACGTATCCCGTTCGATGGGGTTAGGGAGGTCCTCGATGAGGGGGATGACCTGCCCTGCGATACTCGTCTTGACTTTTGGATCCTGTAAGTCTCGCCCGGCTGCCAGCGTTTCCATGACGTGCGTCACGATAGGCTTGGCATTCTCGATCAAGCGCGCCCATTCGGCCGGGTCGCGCGCCACGATTTCATCGGGATCGAGGCCATCCGGCATGGAGGCCACCCGCAGGTCGGCTTGTAGACGTGCCTCGTGGCGTAGCAGGCCGCGCGCGTCGAAGCGCAACTCCTCCTCGCGATCCATGGCCTGGCGCGCCACCTCCAGCCCGCGCAAAACGGCTTTTTGGCCTGCCGCGTCTGGGTCTAGCGCCAGCACGATTCGGCGCGTAAGACGTTTGAGCAGCCGCAGTTGGTCTTCGGTCAACGCCGTGCCCATTGGCGAGACCACGTTCTCATAACCAGCCTGATGCAGGGCGATGACATCCAGGTAGCCTTCCACAATTACGGCCTGATCTGCTGTGCGTATAGCCTTGCGGGCGCGGTCCAGCCCATAGAGCAAACGTCCTTTGGTAAAGACCGGCGTCTCGGGCGAGTTGAGGAACTTGGGAACATCATTGGCGTCAACGACGCGCGCGCCAAAACCGGCCATGCGTCCCTGTTCGTCGCGGATAGGAATCATGATACGATGCCGGAATCGGTCGTAAACGCCAGCGCCTGTGTATTTGTCTACCTGTCCTCCCCCCTCGCGCACCGTCAGCACGCCGGCCTCGATCAAATCCTGTTCCGAATAGCCACGCTGCCTGAAGTGTCGTAGGGCCGCATCCCAGGCGTTGGGAGCGTAACCCAGGCCAAAGGTCTCGATGGTAGCATCGCTCAATCTGCGTTTTTCGCGCAAGTAAGCCAGCACCTCCGCGTTGGCCAACAGATGACTGCGATAGAACAGCGCCGCCTCCTCGAGCAATTCGCGCAAGCGTTGATAACTCTCTTTTTGTTCGGGGGTTTCGCGTTGAAAGGAAGTCAACTGCACACCCGCGCGGGCGGCCAGCTTTTGCAGCGCTTCGCGAAACTCGATGCCCTCTTTCTTCATGACGAACTTGAAAATGTCGCCGCCCTCGTTACAGGCCCCAAAGCAGCGCCAGGTGCCGGTCTCCGGCCAGACCACGAAGGCAGGCGTGCGCTTGTTGTCGTGAAATGGACAAAAGCCGGTATAGTTGCGCCCGGTTTTGCGCAACTTCACACCGGCCTCGGAGACGAGGTCGACGATATCTAGGCGGGATTTGATCTCATCAATCTCGGACATGGAATTCGGCGTTCACACTCGCAAGGAATACCTTTTGCCTGAATTATAGACGCATTTTTTGAATTACACAAAAGCATACGTTTCACGAATAGTCGTAGGACGACTTGTAGTGACGACTTCAGTCGTCCCGATAAGTGGTGGTATAATGTGATAAAATACTATTGTAAAAAATTACAATAAGAAGCCAGCTGCGTGGCCCAACGAGGATCGACCGGGTCGTCCAGCCTGGCGTTATCCTGCTATGACTTGCGGCAACCAATACACTCCCCAATTGCACGCGCGCGGCTTTCGTATGACGCCTCAGCGCCTGGCCATCTTGCACGTACTTCATCATTCGGGCGGGCACCTTTCGCCTTCCGAGGTCTACGAACGCGCCAGAAAGGACCTCCCCAGCCTGACCGAGCCGACCGTCTACCGCACGCTCGAGTTCCTGGCCCAGAATGGACTGGCGCATTCCGCGCATATCGGCAGCGGACATCTCGTTTATGAGATTGCCAAACAAGACCATCATCACCTCATCTGCCGTAAATGCGGCGTAGAAATTCAGATCGAACATGCTCCGCTCGAATCCCTCTACGCCGACCTGGAAGCCCGCAGCGGTTTCCGTTTCATGGACAGCCATGTGACCTTCTTCGGGCTTTGCCCGAAGTGCCAACAACTTACTTCAGGAGGTTGAAATGTTATATTCTCCCGCTCCCCTTCACATTCCTGACGGCTTCCTTAGCCTGGTGATTGCCTTGCTTTTCTGGGCTATTACCATCGTCACTGTCGGGATTGCCATTTCCAAGACCAACAAGTCGTTGGGCGAGAAACAAATTCCTTTGATGGGCGTCATGGCGGCCTTCATCTTTGCCGCGCAAATGCTCAACTTCCCGGTAGCGGGCGGCACATCTGGCCACTTCCTGGGAGGCGCGCTGGCGGCTATGGTGTTGGGCCCCTGGGCCAGCATCCTGGTAATGACTGCCGTCATTGCTGTGCAGGGTTTGCTCTTCCAGGATGGCGGTCTGCTGGTGATGGGCGCCAATATCTTCAACATGGGCTTGCTCACCGCCATGATTGGTTTTGGCCTGTATCGCGCTGTGATTGGACGCAACAAAGGGACGCGCCTGGCGGTGGCCGGGGTGGCAGCCTGGCTATCTGTGTTGGCGGCGGCTCTGGTCACATCCCTGCAATTGTGGCTGAGCGGCACCTCTCGCCTGGAAATCGTTTTGCCGGCCATGTTGGGGGTACATGTGCTGATTGGCATCGGCGAGGCGCTCGTTACGGTGGCAGCGTTGGCCTTCATCGAGCAAACTCGCCCCGACCTGTTGAGCGAGGAGGCAACTGTCTCCAGAGGCGGTAGCGGATGGGTGTATGCTGGTGTGATCATCTCGCTCCTGGCTGTCCTGCTCTCTCCTCTGGCCTCGGCTGATCCAGATGGCCTGGAGCGCGTGGCCGAGGATATGGGTTTCCTCGAATTGGGCCAGTCTGCCCCCTACCAGATTTTGCCAGATTACACCGTTCCCTTCCTGGGCGAGACGGCGCTTTCGACCATCGTGGCTGGCGCAGTCGGCGCGCTGGTGGTGCTGGGATTGATGATCGTCATCGGTCGAAGTTTGCGCAAGCCCAGCGCGTGACCATCCTCTTCTGCATGAGTATTACGTTTCACGCATGATGTATTACGCCTACGCATGACGTAATACATCATGCGTGTTCGTTGTCTGAACTGTTATGCACGCCGACCTTTTCGACCGCTTTCATGAAGCCGAGAGCCGCTTGCATCGCCTCGACCCGCGCGTCAAGGTGGTGATGACGGTCTTGTTCATCTTGTCCAATGCCGTGCTGCCGGATGGCGCCTGGGTCGCTTTTGGGCTGTCTTGGCTCTTTGTGCTGTGGGCGAACCAATTATCGAACCTGGGGCTGGAGTTCACTTTCAAGCGTTCGTTCATTGCTCTACCGTTTGCGTTGGCGGCGGTCTCGGCCATTTTCTCGCCGCAGGGAAGCCCGCTGGCCGTTTGGTCGGTGGGGCCGTTTACGCTCGTCCCGACCGATTACGGCTTGGTCAAATTCGGCAGCATCTTGTTGCGTTCCTGGCTTTCGGTGCAGGCTGCGATCTTGCTGGTGGCTGTGACGCGCTTCCCGGATATGCTCCATGCCTTCGAACATTTGCGCGCCCCGGCGGTGCTGACTGCCATCGTCTCCTTCCTGTACCGCTACCTGTTCGTGCTGACCGATGAGGCAATGCGCCTGCTACGGGCGCGCGACTCGCGCAGTGCAGCGGTAGCAGGCCTGAGGTCCGGGCGAAGCGTGGCGTGGCGCGCCCGCGTGATGGGAAACATGGCCGGCCAACTGTTCCTGCGCAGTTACGAGCGTTCCGACCGCATTTACCATGCCATGTTGTCGCGCGGTTATAGCGGTCAATTGCGTACCCTCTATCCGCATGTCATGAAGGCTGGCGACTGGTTCTTTGCTGCGCTGTCGCTGCTTGCCATCTTGCTCATCCAATTCCTCGGACGGTTGTAATGCCTGTCATTCACAAGACTCCCCTCATTTCCCCGCCGCTGTTATCCGGTTGCGAGGGGGATGTTCTCCTGGTTGAGAATTTACGTTTTCGCTATCCCGACGGTCACGAGGCCCTGCGCGGCGTTTCGCTGAAGTTGTGCCAGGGCGACAAGGCGGCGTTGGTAGGGCCGAACGGAGCGGGAAAAAGCACCCTGATGTTGCACCTGAACGGCATTCTGACCGGTCAGGGCGAGGTGCGCGTGGCCGGGATGCGCCTCACGCCCGACAATCTGCCTGCTATCCGTGCTATGGTCGGACTTGTGTTCCAAAACCCCGACGACCAACTCTTCTCACCAACCGTGTTCGAAGACGTGGCCTTTGGCCCCCTGCATATAGGACTGCCCGAGGCAGAAGTCCATGCTCGCGTAGATGAGGCGCTGGAAATGGTGCGCATGACGGCCTACAAGGATAGATTGTCTCATCACCTGAGCATGGGGGAGAAAAAGCGTATTGCCATCGCTACCGTCCTGTCCATGCGCCCGCAAGTGCTGATATTGGACGAGCCTTCGGCCGGCCTCGACCCACGTGCCCGGCGCGGACTGATTCGCTTGCTGCGCGACTTGCCCATCACCATGCTGGTCTCGACACATGATTTGGCGATGGTGCGCGAGTTGTTCCCACGTATGATCATCATGGACGAGGGGAAAATCGTGGCCGACGGCCCCACCGCCGACTTGTTGAACGATCAGGCCATGCTCGAAGCGCATGGCCTGGAAAAACCCTAGTTACGCTTGCCTGACTCCGCGGCTGTCTGTGGCGCTGGCGTTCATGCCAATGGGGTGATAAGTTGGTTCGACACGCGCCTGACGGCTGCCTGGGGCGGCAGTTAGCGGTTTTGGCAGCGGCCGCACGTAGGTCGGCGCGGCAGGGCGTTTCGATTCTGCCTCGGAGAGGCCTGGCCCGGCGCGATGGGCATCCTCCGCCAGACTGAACAAGTTTTCTCCTGCAATCGAAAAAGTCCCAATGACGAGTACGCGAATCAACCACACCATCACCGCCACGAAGACAGGCACCACCTTTGTCATCGTAGCCTGCCCAATCAACGCACTGCCGACCGGCGTATGGTTGACGATGGCTACCGACACGCCCCACCAGGTCAGAATGGCGTTCATGGCGGCCGCCAGCAGCCAGGCCCCAAACAGATACCACACCTCGGCCGGTTCGTCACGTCCCTTTTCTGGGGTGAATAGACGCGCTATGCCTGCAAAGTCAATACCGCAAAAGGCAATCGAGAGAATGGTGGCCCAGCGCAAACCGGCAAATTTCAACTCGCCCAGAACATCGCGCAAGGCAAAGTCTGTGGTCGAGTAATTGAAGACCTCGAAAGCCAATAGAGCGCCGATTAGAATACCTCCGAACAGTGCGCCGCGTCGGTTGGCTGTATTGCGCAAGATGGGCAGAAGTTGGAGAGGAAAAACGCGATTCATGGCAGCCTCCTTCTGGTAAAGCCATGCAAAGGGAGATTGCCTGCATTATAGAACAAAAGTTCTATTTGTCAAGGTTTTCTAGTCGAGGCGCTCAACTCTATGCTAAAATATTCCCTATGACCTCTCGATTGTCGCGCCGTGACTTTCTCAGACTCAGCGCCCTGGCGCTGGGCGGGATGGCTTTCTCGCCTTTTGCGCCTCCTGGATTGAATTTCGATGACAGCCGCCTAGTGCGGGTAGCGGCCAAATCCGTCAGTGTCTACAACGAGCCGAGCGACAAAGGCCTGATTCGCGGTACATGGTATCGCGATGAGTTATTGCATATCTATGGTGAAGTGATTGCCGATGAACCGAAATACAACCCGGTTTGGTATCGGGTGTGGGGAGGGTATGTTCACCGCGCGCGCTTGCAGCGCGTCAAATTTCTCTACAACACCCCCCTTGCCTCCATCCCCGAGGGACAGCGTCTGATGGCCGAGGTGACCGTCCCCTTTACCCAACCCTGGCGCTATACCAAGACCTACGGCTGGCAACCGCTCAACCAGCCGCCCAATCTCGCCACCAACCCGCCTATCTACTACGAATCCCTGCATTGGGTCGAAGCCGTCGAAGAGGGGCCAGATGGCGAGCCATGGTATCGCATCTTCGATGACCTGGACTCGAACATCGAATATTACTTGCCGGCCGCGCACATGCGCCCTCTCTCACAGGCCGATTTCGCTCCTCTCAGTCCCGAAGTGCCGCCCGAAGGCAAACGCATCGAGGTCAACCTCACCGCCCAAACTTTGACCGCTTTCGAATACGACAAAGCCGTTTTCCAGACCAAGATTTCCTCCGGCATTCCCGGCGGGCCGTCTGGCGAAAAGGCGATCTCCACCACCACTCCCAAGGGCAACTTCTATATCTTTTCCAAGATGCCCGCCAAGCACATGGGTTCCAGTTATTTCAATCAGGGTAGCGGCGGCAACCTGCTGGCCGACGCCGATGGCTACGTCTTGCCGGGCGTTCCGTGGACTTGCTTCTTTACAGAGGTTGGGCATGCCTTCCATGGCACCTATTGGCATGAAAACTTCGGCGCGCCCATGAGTCACGGCTGTGTCAACATGCGCACGGAGGAAGCCAAATGGTTGTTCCGCTGGACCTATCCGGTCTTCGATTTCAGCGCCGGCAAAATCGAAAAGGTTGGGCGTGGCACGCCGGTCGAAATCTTCTATGCCTGAGTGCTAACTACTTCGACAATGTCATGTTTTCGTGTAGTTATCATTGCGAGCGCAGGTCGAGTAGCCCTGCCGGGTCGAGCGATGTCCTGAGCATGTCGAAGGATGGGATGAGTGTTCTTCTCATCCGTGTCGAGACCAAGCGCCTTATGTTTTCGCATAACTTTGTACCCTCACCCTAACCCTCTACCACTTCGTACCCATTCTGGGCATAATGGCACACGTCCCACAGGGAGAGGGGAACCGCGCCGTTTTCAAGACATCTCTCCCCTGCAAATGAGACCTTTAGGGTCTTGACCTGAGCAGATACAAACCCCAAACGAAAGAGGATGAACCATACAGATGGCCGTGTTGACCTGGCCCGGCAAAGGCCTCGCCTCTCCCTCGCCTGACAGTTTGCGCACCGAGGCAATTATCTACCCGCAAGGGCGAGGTTACCCTTCTTCACCCCCCGAAAACCGCCTCATCCTGGGCGACAACCTGCCCATTATGGCCGCCCTGCTCCCAGAGTACGAGGGCCGCTTTCGCCTCATCTACGCCGACCCGCCCTTCTTCACTCACCGCAAATACGCGGCCCGCATCGGGCGCGGTGAAGACTCGCGCAAACCCGCCGAATGGCAATTGGGCGAAGGATACGCCGACCGATGGCCGAATCTGGATTCTTACCTGGATTTCCTCTACCAGCGCTTGGCGTTGATGGTTCGCCTCTTGGCTCCCGATGGCACCCTCTACCTGCACCTCGACTGGCACGCCGACGCCTATGCCCGTCTGCTGCTCGATGAACTCCTGGGCGCCGAAAACCTGCTCAACGAAATCATCTGGGTCTATCACGGCCCTTCGCCCATCCGCCGCGCTTTCAACCGCAAGCACGATACCATTCTGGCTTATGTCAAGAGCAAGGATTACATCTTCAATGCCGAGGCAGTGCGCGCGCCCTACAACCCCAACACAATCAAGACCTTCGAGTCTTCGCCCAGGGCTGGCTTTGGCAAAATTCCTAACCTGGAACGCGGCAAAGTGCCAGAAGACTGGTGGTACTTCCCAGTCGTGGCGCGCTTGCACAACGAACGCAGCGGCTACCCCACCCAAAAGCCGCGCGCCTTGCTGGAACGCATTCTGCTGGCCTCCTCCAACCCCGGCGACCTGGTAGGTGACTTTTTCTGTGGATCGGGGACGACGCCCCTCGTGGCCGCGACGCTCGGACGTCGCTTCGTGGCCTGCGATGCCGCTTTTCGCGCGCTTCATACCACCCGCTGGCGGCTGACCGTTACCGAGGCGCCCTTCACGCTCGAACGCGATTCCGCTGCCCCCTTCCCGCTGACGGAGGGACATCGCGAAGTCACCCGCTTACCCGGCTCGGTGAGGCTCGATGCAAGCGGCCTGGACTACTGGGAGGTGGACCCGGCCTGGGATGGGATCACGTTCAAGAGCGCCGCGCAGGCCCTTCGTCCGGTACGAAGCGATCGCGTCCCCGAGACATTGAAAATCGAAAGCGGAGGCCAAATCTGCCTCCGCTGGGTAACGGTCGAGGGTCAGCAGTTCCAATCACACATCTAGGCGATAACCTACGCCGCGGATGGTCTTCAGGAATCTGGGTTGCAAGGGGTCCACCTCGATAGCGCGCCGCAGCCAGGAGATATGCACGTCCAGGGTGCGCGTGTCGCCGGTGTAATCGGTTTCCCAGCCCTTTTTGAAGAGGGTTTCGCGTTCCACCACCTCGCCGCGCTGCTCGATCAAGATGCGCAGCAGGGTGACCAGGCGCGGGGTGAGTTTGGTATTCTTGCCCAAGCAGCGCACTCGTCGTCGTTCCAGGTCGAGGCGGATGGGGCCGGCGTGCAGCACATGGTCGCCGTCGCCCGGCAGCAGGGGCTTGATGCGGTTGACCAGTTTTTGCACCGTGAAGGGCAGGTGCAACACGACATTGGCCGAATCTTTGGAAAATTTCTTGTTCGGCGCGAGAATGAGGATGATGGGTAATTGGCTGTCTTTAGCCCGCAATGCCTGACAGATGCGCACGCCGCTGGTGCGCAGGGAAGCCGCGTTGACTATCGCCAGGCTGGGAGCAATTTCCTCCAGCCGCGCCAGGCCCTCTGAGCCGTTTGGGGCGCATTCGACATCGAATCCCTTCTTTTGCAGTTCGGCCGCAAAGGAAGGGATTTCTGCGCGTTTACCTTCGATGACGAGGAGAGTATTCCCTTTAGGGAAGGTTGCATCTGTCATGCGTTCATAAAAGAGAGGCAGGACGTTCCTATGTTGCCCTGCCAGATTATATATTCTAATTCGAGAAGGATGGGATTGATTATTGACATTATACCCTAAATCTTAAAGAATGACTCGTGGCATGAAAGTACTGGTGATTACCCACAAATTGGAATCGCGGGGCTATGTCTCGACAAGATTTCGACAGGCTCAATCACCTGCTCGACAACCAAAGCCGGCGGGTCTCGATACGCCCTGTCGGGCTACTCGACCCGGCGGCCTTCGGCGTGAGCCCTTCGACAAGGGTCTCGACAGGGTCTCGATAAACTCGACCCGGCGGCTCGACCCGTCGGCCTTCGGCGTGAGCGCTCAGGCGAACGCTCAACGCAACGCCTTCGGGCTTGCACAACCAGTCGGATTTTGCACCTTTACAAAATAGAGGCCGGAGGAAGTTATGCCAGCCGCAAAAAAACTTGTTTTGAATGAAACCCAAAAGCAGCAACTTGAGGCGTGGACGAA
>FWPU01009721.1_pt1 | contig 14898 bp, 15 predicted proteins | sample 2228361 | NCBI WGS metagenome assembly FWPU01 (sample SAMEA103939777, study PRJEB20133) | metagenome
AAATCATCGGCCCCGCAAATCACCGCACACACGGCGATGACAATCACATTGATCAATGGATACATCACCTTGCGCCGGCGAGGATCGGTCAACTCGGCGAAGTGATCCTGAATCCTGGCAGAGTTAGGCTTCGACATGGCAGAAACTCCTGGGCATCGGCGACTTCTCCCACCCTCGCTGCTTATCAGCAAGCGGCGGAAATCGCAATTGCCCAGTCATACCAGATTGCCCAGTATGGCGCAATCGCCCTGGGTAATGCCCGTGGAGCGAAGGGACGCAGGAAGGTGAATGCATGAACCCAGAACCGATGGAATCCAAACCGACCACAGTGCCGGAGACGGCTAAACAGGGCGGAGCGGCCCGCGCCCGCTGGGCGTGGACCAAACCATGGGTCTGGCCGCCATGCATGCTGACGGCTCTCGCAGAGGGAGCGAAAGGAGGAGCGAGGCGCAGGCCAACTACCTTCTTTGCCAAGCACGGGTTGTACAGTCTGGGTGCGGCCCGTGCAGCGGCCAGTCAGTCCTCGAAGAGGTAAGATCACCGACTGGAAAGCCGGATGCGGGAGATCCGCACGTCCGGTTTGGCGGGAGGGGGGGCCGAGCAATCGGCCCTCCCTATTCCGAATGATTATCACCACCGAATAGTGAGTATTAAATGGGCAAGATGTAATTCTACCCATTTTGAGTATCACTACGCTTTTTCGCTGCACGAACGGCCGGACCCGCGTAAACAGCGGGAAAAACCGCGATCCAAGCCCTCTTACCGCCCCAAAATCGCCCTGGAAATGTCAAACATGGGCTAAGCGGCATGGTTGCCTCCCCCAGTTGTAAACGCAGCGCGAAGGGCCAAACGGTAAGTGCCACACGACCCGCACCCCGCCGACGCTGCCGCATCTTGCCGTAGATCGTATTAGCCGCACACGTTCAGCCGCACGCGCCAGAGTGCGCACTACGTGTAGATAGGGCGTCTATCGATGGGCATGCGCGCTCTGGCGTGCCGCGGCTTTGCATTCGCTTGCGTTCTGGCGGGCCGCGGTTATGGGGCCCGCCAACAGGCACAGACAGGCCGACCGATCAGCCGCCGATGCCCGAGCGTGCGCCTGCATCGCTTCCGTTCTATACCCTCTACACTCGTCTTTTTCTTGGAATCTTCGTTAGATCTAGCTGTAAAGCTGTATCGCCTTCATGATCTCATCCAGGTCGTTCGGCACGGCCACGGCACGGTTGGCGAAGGCGGCGCGGCGCACGCCGCGGCGGCCTAGCAGCTCGTTGAACTGCTGTTGGTCCGTAGTGTGGTAAGCCACGGTTGCCGTGGGATCCTTGAGCTGGTGGCCGGTAAGCACGCAGACCACGCGTTCGTCGGGACCGATCACTCCTTCAGCTCGCAGCAGCCGTGCGCCCGCCACACTGGCGGCGCTGGCCGGTTCGCATCCCAGCCCTCCCGCACCCACCTGAGCCTTGGCATCCATGATCTCCTGGTCGCTCACTTCGCGCACTACGCCGTCGCAGGTATCCAGCGCACGCAGGCACTTGGCCAGGTTCACCGGCCGATTGATCTCGATCGCACTGGCAATCGTCGATGCGCGCCGCTGCAACCGGTCCATTTCCGTGTAGTAGGCGTCGACCAGCGAACGCTCCACCGCGCCCCCGTTCCATCGCAGGCCCTGCCGGGTATACAAGTCGTACAACGTATTGGCGCCCGCGGCATTGATCACGGCCAGCCGCGGCACGCGATCGATCAGCCCCAACTCTGCCAGTTCTGCAAACGCCTTGCCGAATGCGCTAGAGTTCCCCAGGTTGCCTCCTGGAACCACAATCCAATCCGGCGGCTGCCAGGCTAGCCCCTCCAGCACTCGGTACATCACCGTCTTCTGCCCTTCCAGTCGGAACGGGTTGACGCTGTTCACCAAATAAACGCCCAGCTCGCGGGAGACTTCTTGCACGCGGGCCATGGCGTCGTCGAAATCTCCGTGAATCTGCACGGTGAGCGCCCCGTAGTCGAGCGCCTGGGCCAGCTTGCCATAGGCGATCTTGCCGCTGCCAACAAAAATGATGGCCTTCATCAAGCGTGTGACAGAGCAGTAGAGTGCCAACGAGGCGCTGGTGTTGCCCGTGGAGGCACAGGCCGCGCGTGTGGCGCCGATGGCGCGGGCATGCGTGAAGGCCGCAGACATGCCGTTGTCTTTGAAGCTGCCTGAGGGGTTCATCCCTTCGTATTGCAGGAAGAGCCTGCCCTCGCGCAGGCCCACGTAGCGGGCCACGCCCTGAGAGGCGTGCAGCAGAGTCTGGCCTTCGCCAACCGTGACCACCTGTTCTGGCGCTGCGAACGGGAGCAGCTCGTGGAAGCGCCAGACGCCGCTAAAGCAGAGGGGGTCCCGCCTCCGCGCCCACTTCTGCTCGAAGAAGGACCACGATGCGGGCGGCCGCAGCCTTTGCCAGTCGTAGGCCACGTCGAGCAACCCGCCGCAGGCAGAGCAGCTTACACGCACCTCTTCGATGCCGTAGGTCGCCCCGCATGCCGGGTAGATGCAGCGTTGAAAGGCCAGGTCGCTAAGGGTTGTGGAACTCATGGCCGGAGCAGGCTGCTGCGGAAGTTACGTGCGAAGGGGGCTGGGGTAGTCTACGCCTGGGCGGGTACGAGCTTCAAGCTGGCCGGTCCGGGACGATTCTGCAAAGCAACAGCCGTTGCGATGCGCGGTTTGCTCGAGGCTTTTGGTCGCTTGGCTTGCCGCCTCGATATGGCACGGCGCAAGGCAATCTGTGGCCTTTCTGGCCGTTTGACAACCGTTTTGACGGCTATGTAGAATAACGAGTCTTGTAGCGTAGCGTGGTCCAACCCCGCATTATTGCAGGAGGGTCGTTGATGAAGAAGGCTGAGCTGAAGCAATACAAAGAACGATTGCTGGCCATGCGAGCACGGCTGCGTGGTGCCGTCAATCACCTGGCCGACTCCGCACTCAACAAGAATCGGCGTGACGGGGGGGATCTTTCCACGATGCCCATCCACATGGCCGACCTGGGCAGCGACAACTTTGAGCAAGAGTTCACGCTCAGCCTGATGGAGACTGAGGAGGACACCCTCAATGCCATTGAGAATGCCCTCGAAAGGATCGAGGAGGGAAGCTACGGCATTTGCGAAGACTGCGGGGCGAAGATTCCCAAGGCGCGGTTGAATGCCCTCCCGTACTCGACGTTGTGCGTCAAGTGCGCGGCCAAGATCGAGCAGCGGCGCTAGCTGCACACACGAAGTTTGTCAGCCTATGCCTGACGTGGCATGCGTGTGCTGCTAGCGTCGGCACGTGGATCAGGGAACGGGGGAACGTTGACGCGCTGGAGGGCCATCGGTTACTGTCTGCCGCACGATGTGTACCTCCGCCACGCAACCCGACCCAAAGCGCCCTGCACGTATTGCGCTCTTTTTGTTGATCGCCTTGGGAGGCTGTGCAGCAGACCTGGCGACCAAGGCGTGGGCATTTGCTAAGCTTGGAGAGCCATCTGGCCCCACCTCGTGGCTGTGGGAAGACGTGGTGGGGTTCCAGACCGCGCTCAACCCGGGTGCCTTGTTCGGCATGGGAGGCGGTCTCTCTTGGCTGTTTGCGGTGTTGTCTGCCATCGCGGCGGGCTGCCTGGTTTATTGGTTCTTTTTTGGCGGGGCTGCACGGGACACATGGCTGACCATCACGCTGGCGCTGATCCTGGCTGGAATCCTGGGCAACCTCTACGATCGCCTGGGGCTTTCTAGCCACGCTGAGCGCGACGCGGCGCTCCAATATGCAGTGCGAGACTGGATCTTGGTGCGCATTCACGTGGGCGGTTGGACGTACGACTGGCCCAATTTCAACCTCGCCGACAGCATGCTGGTGTGCGGTGCTGGCATGATTGTCTGGTATGCACTGCTGCGAGAAGCAAGGCACAAGCAAGCCCGGCAATCCACGCCAACGTAGGTAGCACCACTCGTGCGCTCGCCGTGCCAAGCTAGGCACGGTCCCAAGCTAGGCACGGTCCCAAAGCCGGCACGGTTCGTGCCGAGGGCGCTCCCCGGGTGGCGGTGCCGCTCGCGTGTAGACGGCGCCCATGGCGGCGCATAACTCTTGAACAGAGCCGCCAACCCTGCGTCTGCTGACACCTATCTGCGCTTACTGCATTGCCCGTGCAAACAAGCGGGCGGCGGGTCTTCACAACCAAAAAGGCCAGCGACGCCCACGCTGTGCCCGGGCAAAAAAGCAGATACGAGTGCTCTATGGACCACTAGACAGCCCGGCACGCAATCGTGCCGCAGCGAGCGTGTTGGCCAAAAGCATCGTTACTGTCAACGGTCCCACGCCGCCGGGCACTGGGGTGATGGCGCCGGCGACCTGGCGTACTGCTTCGTAATCCACGTCTCCCACCAGGCCTTGTTCTGTGCGGTTGATTCCCACGTCGATGACCGTGGCGCCGGGCCGCACCATCTCCGGCTGCACGAATCTTGGCCGGCCGATCGCCGCCACCAGAATGTCTGCCTGGCGTGCGATGGCCTGCAAACCTTGCGTACGGCTATGGCACACGGTTACGGTTGCGTCTCCAATCTCGCCCCGGGCAAGCAGCATGTTCGCCAGCGGCTTGCCAACGATCTCGCTGCGGCCCAAGATCACCACGTGCTGTCCGGCGGTGGGCAGGCGGTACTCTTGGAGCAGCCTGCGTATGCCTTGCGGCGTGCAGGGAGTATATCGCGGCCGTCCCTGCATCAGCCGCCCGACGTTGTAAGGATGGAACGCATCGACATCCTTAAGCGGGTCGATCGTTTCGATGACCCTCGCGACCTCGTGCTGCGGCGGCAAGGGAAGCTGCACCAGGATGCCGTCGACTGTGGGATCGGTATTGAGTTCGGCGACCGAATCGATCAGTTGTGCAGCGGGGGCGGCATGGTCCAGGCATATCAGCCGCGCGGCAATGCCGCAGCGTTGGGCGGCGCGTTCCTTGGCCCGCACGTAGGATAGGCTAGCCGGGTTATCGCCGACGAGCACGACGGCCAGCCCAGCAGGCCTTCCCAGCACACGGGAGAATTCCTCTGCGTCTCGGGCCAACTCCACCTCCAGCCGAGCTGCCAGCCGCTTGCCATCCAGAACGATCGCGCTCACCAGCGTCTCCTCACCCAAGTTCGATGCCTAGCCACCGTAGTCCCTGCGCTCCTGCTGCGATCAGCCTCAAACTAGTCCGGCCCGATTCGCCCACAGGACCGCGTGCAGCACGATGCCGGAGTACAGGCCGGCGGCCCAATCATCGGCCATCACGCCCAGGCCCTCAGGCAACCGCTCGAGCCGGCGTGCGGGCGGCGGTTTGCTAATGTCGAAGAGCCGATTCAAGGCAAACCCGAACAACACCACGCTCGGTCGATCGCAGGGTACTAGAAAAAAGGTCATCGGCACACTGGCCAGCTCGTCCCACACGATGCATCCTGGGTCATGGCCACGGCCGAGTCGGCGAACGGCCCTTGTACAGATGGGGACGCCTGCCGCTGCCAGTGCGAAGATGGCCAGCGCCTGCCACCACCATGCCGTGCCAGACAGCGCCCACGCAACCAGCAGGCCCCATACAGCACCGAACGTGCCGGGGGCGACGGGCACAAAGCCGACGCCAACCCCGGTTGCCAGCCAAACGGAGATGCTTCGGAGCGGTGCGCGTTCGTGCAGGTGCTCGCTCATCGCCCGCATGCTACTGGTTCAATTCGATGCTGCGTGGGGGGTTGTAGACGCGATAGTAGCCGAAGTCCTCCGCGGCGGTGAATCTTTTCAGAATATCCTCGGGGATGCCCGAGAGGGCCGAGATGCTGGCGTAGTCAGGCGTCTCCGGGGCGATCAGATATACCACCGCCCGGCGGCGGTCCCCAGAGGGCATGCGATGCGGCGGCAGTCCGAGCTGGCGGAAATAGTGCCGCAGGCTGAACGTATCTCGCTCGGCATGGCAAACCAGATAGCCGTCTTCGTCAGCCAACTGGCGGTCGACGAGTTCCGCCACGTAGGCCACGGCCTGCCGAGGACGAAAATCGGCGGCATAATAGTTGAAATAGCCGTCTTGGCAGTGGGGCATGCGACGCCGGTACTCTGCCAGCCTCTCGGGATAGCTCCATAGCCGCCAGCCCAACAGACCGACGAGCAGCGCACTTCCCACAGCCGCCGCCAGCGGAAGCCGCTTGGCGGCAGGCAGTACGCCTGCCAGCGCCAGCAACAGCTCGGCCAACAGCACCCCAGCAAGCACAGCCGCCAGCGGAAGCTGCGGCAAGAAGTTCCGCTCGAAGGGCCGAATCCCCAGCACCAGGCAACCGGCAACCGAACCAACCGCAGCAAACAGTACTAACAACAGCACCATCGCGCCTTGCCACTGCCGCTCGCGCGCATTGCGAGCCAACCAGCAGAAAAGGCCCACTGCGATCAGCGGCAGCAGCCACACGCAATCTCGCAAGGCGGGGTCCCAAAAACGCGCAAAAAGTTCGACCCCGGCCTGCCAAGAGGGTGCGTGCCGCGGGCCCGCAGCCGCCAGCACGCCAGCACGCACGGGCAGATACAGTGCGCCGCCGGCGAGGGCGCCCAACAGCCATACTACGAATTCCACGGCCGCTGCCCTGATACCCTGCCGTTGCCAGAACTTCCATACCAAGGCAGTCATCGCCAGTGCAGGCAGAAACAGCACGTTGGTCGGCATCACGTACACAAACGCCGCGGCCAAGACAAAAACACAGGCCAGGCGGCGCCAGGCCGTTTTCTTACCCGTTTGCGCGGTCGGCATGGCTGCGGCGGCCAGCGCCACATCGCCCAGCGCGGCCGTCAGGCACATGGAGAGGCCGTAGCCCCGCACCTGCATCGTGTGGATCAAGAACATCTGATTCAGTCCAAGGCAGAGTACAGACATGCCTGCGGCAAGCGGTCCAGCCATGCGCCGAGCCAGGGAGAATACGCACCAGAACGTTCCCACGCTGAAGGCGAGCGAGGGCAGCCGCAAGACATAGTTTGAGTCGCTCAGCAGGTAGAACGGCCACACGAGCAGCGAGTAGAGGATATGGTTGTTGGCCGCTGAATAGTCGGTAACGATCGTGCGCACGCCGTGCGAGACGAAGGTCTCGATGGTATAGGCCTCGTCGTACCACAGATCGAGATCCAGTCTGACGGCACATAGCACAAGGGGCAGGCCGGCGGCGAGGATGAACAACTGCCAGATGGGGGTCGCCTTGGACAGAGACGGTTTAGCTGCCGGGCCCGCATTGGGCCGGCCGGGCTGTGACGGGCGAGTCTTGGACGCTTGCACGTGTTTGCTCAGTTTTGCCTAGGGTGCTGCCCCTGGCTCGGGCCAGCGTAGGTGGCGATGCAGAAAACGGTATGTCCCTTGGCCGTTTATCTCATGCCCGCCGTCGAAGAACTCGATCTCGGTGCGATCTGCGATTCCGAGCTGTACATAGCGGCGGCGGACCCGGGCGTACTCGGCGGCCACCCATTCGTCAGCCGCCACGCCGTCTCCATGGCCCCGCTCCACCATGAACGGCCGCGGCACCATGAGACCAGCCAGCTCTGCATAGCCGAACGTGTTGGCCAGGTTGAATTCAAATACTTCGTATGTGCCGTGAAAGGGGTAACTGTACGCATCCCGCGTGCTGGCCTTCTTGCGAACCATGTCGTTGAACTCGGCCGAAGAGATCGAGAGTGCATAGCGCCTAAGCAGGGGTGGCACGCGAATGGCGGTAAATCCCCCGTAGGAGAGGCCATAAAAGGCGATCCGATCCGGATCGACAAAAGGCAAGCTTGCCAGCCACTCGAGGTGCTGCTGGTGTTGTGCCACAATCACCGAGAATAGCGTCTTCTTGAGCGGATACAGCTTGCGCTGGAGCTGCCGGAATTCATTGCCGCCGCGATAGGGATTGTGCGGTGCATAGGTAACAAAGCCGCGTTCGGCCAACTCCGCGGCAAAGCCGCGATAGACGGAGTAGGCGGCCGAGGCCGGATCTTGCGTCACTACGTCCTCGGGCAAGCCCTCCAGCCCGTGCTGGCAGACCACGACCGCACGCCGCTCGCCGGGGGCAATGCCTTGCGGCACCAGCAGAATGCCCCAGCAGAAAACTTCCGGATACACGTCGAGCACGACCTCGTAGCTCGTCCATGCGGACGTCTGCCGCAGCAGCCGCGTGCGAGGCCGTGGGGGCTCTGTCGGATCCGGCAGTCGGCCCAACACATCTTCCCAGAAACGTCGGCGATACTCCTCGCACGAGGCCTGCCAAGCCTGCAACGAAGAACTGTCTGCCTGGGACCAGAAACGTGCACGCTCCCGTTCGGCCCGAGCGAGCAACTCCTGGTTGTAGTTCACAAGCTGGGCAAGCTGCCTCGCGTGGCGGGCGCCGATCTCTACGTGGCTCGTGGGTACATGCACAACCGGCGCAACAGCGCTGCCAGACGGCTCCGATACCGTCACCCCCAGCCCTTGCAGAAATGCCTCCAATGCCACAGCAGAACCGGGGCCCGCCGCCTCTCCGCGATCTCCCGCAACGAGCACCAGGGGAAGCGTGACCGGCCGCTCTGCGGAGAATAAGGCCTGGGCACGCTCTGCCTCGGCTCGCACCTCGCCAAAGCGAGGCATCTTCAACCTGCCGGGCGCCGCGACTGCCCGGCGGCCTTGGCGAGCCATGGGCGGCCCGTCGACGCGTGGCACCTCAGAGTACTCGATAACAAGCGCGCGCGGCGCGATCAAGCTGGCGATCTCTGCATCGCCGAACTCTACCAGCAGTCCGAACACGTTGCGGTAGATCGGCTCTTCCCACATCCCCTCGCGGGGGCCGAAATAGCCGCTCACGAGCGCAACGGAAACGCGCGGATCGAGCGCCGCCGTGTAGAACGCCAGCAACCCCCCCTCGCCGTAGCCGGCCACGCCCAGCGGCAGGTCCCGGTCAAGGAGTGCCAAATGGTCGAGCGCAGCCTGCACCATCAGGATCTCGTACCCGATCACGTGCCTGCCCAATTCGAATGCAGGCCGATACACCCACTCTCGATGCGGCTGGTTCGTGTACCACACGTCGGGATGGCCAGAGTGCTCGTCGCCACGGTCGATCAACGTGGGGATCAGTACCCGGCAACCGTGCTGCGCAAGCCGCAATGCCCAGGCCGACCGCTCATCTCCGCCTGGCAAAATGCCTGCCAAGAGTTCCGCCGGCTGGTCCGCATCCGGCAGCGCCACCACGCATGCCCGAGGCATTTTCGGAGTGAGCAACAACCCTTCAGCCCGAAAGCCCGCGAACACCGGCCACCGCACAGCATGGATCTGGATCTCCCCCGCCTCTGCAACCAGTGCCGCGCGGCTCAGAGTGGCCGCCAGCTCCAGTTCCCCGGCCGGCAGCCGCTCATCGATCGCTCCCAGCATCCGCCGCAGCCGCTCGCGATTGGGCGCTACTGAGTGTTCATACGCTGCCGACGAAGAGAGGTCTCGCTGCCACCAGAGCGCGCGGCTGGCGACGGCCTCTTGTAGCAGCCGATCTGCTAGCCGATCGATCCCCTGCCGCATCTGGGCATCGCGGGCCTCTGCCGGTGCGAGCGGCTCGGTGCCTGGCAGGCACTCACCGGCGGCCGCCGGCTGGCACACTGCTGCCAATGACAACGAAGCAACGGCAGCGAACAACGCAAACCTCATGAACCCGATTGTCCTCAAGCCCAGCCAGCACTGCAACCGGCCTTGCACGCGTAGATGCTCCGACGGCAGCTCCGTCATACCACATCCGCCCTGGCCGGACTGCGGCCCACGGACCGGCGCGACGGTCCCTTCAGTGCATAACGACCTGTTGGGCCAGGGCAACGTGCCGCCCCCCCACATCCCCCCACTTGGCTGGCCGTTTCTTGCCAGCAGTATTGCCGCCAACTATACTGCATCAAGTGCGAAGCTGCCGTTGGGCCAACCTTCGGGACCAATCTAGGCGCGTATTGTTGGCATACCCTCTGGCAAGCGAGGAGAATGACGCGCATGCCAGTGATGAAGGGAATCGTAGCCCGCTGCGTTTGCCGGCAGAATGTCGGGGCGGTCGGTGCTTCTCGATTGCCGGACGTGCCTTCCAGCGCGCAGCCTTGTTTCCCACCAGCCGATATGTCAGTGCGCTCTGTCCCCCCCAGCTAACAATGCAATGGCGAGACAGCTTGCATGCGAATGCGTTCGCAGCTTGTCGATCGGTTGACTCCTGATTCGCAACGCGGTGCGTTTGCCGCGCGGGAATACTCCATGAGCCAATGGGCGCATCAAGCCGTCCCAGCAGTAGGTGCAACGCCCCCCTCTGGGGGCGGTGAATTTCCGGTCGTCATACCATTCGGGTAGTGAGGTATGCAAACCCGCAATCGCTCACGTGCAACGCCCAGGTCGGTCGTGCAACAGCTCGCTCGTATCTATGCACAGAATGGCTACGTGCGCAGGCAAGACCCGGAGCGCTTCGCCAAGGAAGGGTCGACCCAATACAAGAAGGGCGAAGAGATCCGCTTGATCGCCGACTCTCGCCAGGAGCTAAGGCAGATTCGGCAATTGCTGGAGCAAGCCGGCTTCAAGCCGGGCCGCCCTTTTGAAAAGGGGAACAAGTACTGCCAGCCGGTCTACGGCAAGCAGGCTGTGGCCCGGTTTCTCGAGCTTGTCGGCAAGCGGTCGAAGGGCAAATAGTCTCGCCCAGCCGAGCCAAGCGAGTTGGGCGCACGCCTTCGCTTGTATGGGCAAGGCTTGGGAGTCCTCCCTTGCAGAGCAGGGCGTTCTTGCGGCGGCAGGCTTGGGTTCTCCATAACGACGCGGTCTTGGGGCTGGCATCCCCGTGCTGCCACGCCTTGCAAGTGCCGGCCGCGACGCTTGGACTACTACCCCCGCTTGGCCGGCGCTCGGCGGCAGGGTACGATCGACTGGCAGCCGTTTCTCGCCCCATCTGCGACCGCCGCCCCGCGTGCCACGCATCGCCTCCCGCACATGAGCACTTCTGCCATCGACCTTCGCAGCGACACGATGACCCGCCCAACCCCGGCCATGCGGGCCGTGATCGCGCAGTGCGAAGTCGGAGACGACGTTTTCGACGAAGACCCCAGCGTCCACGCCCTGCAAGACCGCGTGGCAGCTCTACTGGGCAAGGAGGCCGCACTCTACATGCCCAGCGGCACCATGTCGAACCAGGTGGCCGTGCGCACGCACTGCCAGCCGGGTGACGAGATGCTCTGCGAGGCCAATTGCCATGTGTACAACTACGAACAGGGTGCGTTTGCGCAACTCTCGGGCGTCGTGGCCCGCTGCATCGAGGGAGAGTACGGCATCTTGCGGCCGGACCAATTCGAGGGGATGATCCGGCCCGAGAACCAGCATTTTGTGCGTACGCGCTTGGTCTGCCTGGAGAACACGCACAATCGGGGCGGGGGACGGATTCAACCGTACGATGCCATAGCAGACATCTGCGCCTGGGCACACAGGCACGGCCTGGCCACGCATCTCGATGGTGCCCGGCTGTTCAACGCTGTGGTGGCCACGGGAATACCAGCGGCCCAATGGGCCCAGCATTTCGACACGGTAAGCGTATGCTTCAGCAAGGGGCTGGGGGCGCCCGTGGGCTCCGCCCTGGCCGGCCCGCGCGAGCTGATTGCCCGCGCTGTGCGGCACCGCAAAGTGTTTGGTGGCGGCATGCGCCAGGCAGGCATTATCGCCTCGGCGGCATTGTACGCCCTGGAGCACCACGTGGATCGGCTGGCCGAAGACCACGCCAACGCTCGCAGGCTGGGCGAACTCATCCGCGACATCCACGGGCTGGAGCTGCGGCCGCCCACGATCGACACCAACATTGTCATCTTCTGGATCGACCCGCGCCTCGGCACGGCTCAGGAGCTGGTTGCTTTGTTGAAGCAGAGGGGCCTGCTGGTCGGGGCGTTTGGCCCTCGGTCGATGCGGGCCGTGACGCACCTGGATGTATCTGCGGCCGATATTGAGCGTGCGGGCGAGATCCTTGCAGAAACGCTGCGTGAGTTGCGCGCGGGCGGGCGAGCGCGCGAAAAGGCAGCCACTGGCTACGGGTCGTAGCCATCGGCTGCGGTATGTAGGCACTGGCTAGGGGTGGCAGCCATGGGCTGTACAGGATCATAACCCTGGAACCAGGAGGAATCGCAAATGGCATGGCACTGCGTGCGGACATCATGGAGGGCAGTAGCTATGGCGGTGTTCGCCGGAGCGTGGTTATCGGCGTGGGTCTTCGGGGGCGGGTTTGCGCACACGGCCGAGCCCGAGGGTACGAAGATCGTGCTCATCGGCCATGGTCCTGACCATCCTTATCGCACGCACTGTTATTTGCCGGACTGCGAACTGCTGGCCAAGTGCTTGCGGCAGACGCCGGGCGTAGAGGCGGTGGTCAGCCGCGGGTGGCCGGAGGAGCCGGAGGTGCTCTCCGGCGCGCATGCCCTGGTGTTGCACGTGGCGCGGGGAGGAGATTTTCTATTCGATGCCGCGCACCGCGAGCAGGCCATCGAACTGCTGGAGCGCGGCATTGGGCTGGCAGCCATTCACTGGGGTACGGGCGCGGCGAACGACAATGAGGTTGGGCTACTCTGGCAGCGCACGCTGGGCGGGCACTATCATCGGGAGTTCGCCCGGTATCTGGTGGAGCGGACGACGTTGCGCCCCGCCGCAGCAGGGCACCCCATTTGCCGAGGATGGGAGGAGTTTGGCCTGGAGGATGAGTTTTACATTCACGTGCGTTTTCAGGCCGATATTGTGCCGATTGCCGTGGCCCGCGTAGCGGGGGAAGAGCACACCATCGCCTGGGCGTACGAGCGTCATGGGGGGCAAGGGGGCCGGTCGTTCGGCTTTGTTGCCGGCCACTTTCACGACAATTTCGGGATGGAACCTTTTCGCCGCTGCGTGGTCAATGGCATTCTCTGGGCCGCTGGGGTGGATGTACCGGCCGAGGGTGCGCCGTGCACGATCGAGCCAGGGGATCTTGACCTACCTGAGGAGTTCGAGAGGCTCAAGCCCTGAACGGCCCCCCCTTGATCAGGCGTGCCATTGCTTGCATGCCGAAAACTCCGTACCAAGTCCCGGTTTTGTCAGAGCGTCTTGCGCAACGGGGCTGGCCACGTTCACGCCGCCGGAAACGGAGTTGGAAGAAGGCTCCACGGGAATGCCGGCGGAGCAGCCGCCGCTGGAGAGGTCCCACTGGCCGTTGGCCGCAGCGTGATGCGATATGTAGTGGTAGTGGTGCTCATTCTCTGCGCCGATGGCCGTAATGCCGCTCAGCATGCCGTGGCTGACGAAGTAGCTGCTGCCCGCTGTATTGCCAACGTGGTTGCTGCCGCTGGCGGTGGCGGTTCCTGTACCTGCTGCGAGCGGCCATCCGGCGCTGCTACTGCCTATGCCGCGGGCGGTAACTGTGCCCAAACTCAGCGTGCAGGTGAAACCGTCCTGGTAGAACGATGAGTAGCTTTCATTTGCTGTACGGCCGGCGGGATCGAAGGCATCGCGACCACCGCGCCTTCGGCCTCGCCGTCGCCTTGCTGCGGGGTGTGCGAGCCGCCGGCCGCGCCCGAAAATCTGGAGGCCATTCCCTCCCTGCAAGAGCCGGTCGATTTCCCGTGGGAGCTACTCGCCCTGCCTCGTCGCTTGCAGACCGACCGCAACCTCGGGCAACCATCGCCGGCCCACCGTGGGAGCTACTCCCCCCTTCATCATCGTTTGCAGAGGGCAATCTCCGGGCCGCGAGCCGAGTGCCTAATGCCGGAAGGCCCTTGCCCCGGCGTCGTCGGCCCCACCGGCCGTTTGAGATGTACCTAGCACCGCGTTTCGCAAGTTCGTCGGTTCATTTTGGGTGGAAATTGGGCTTTGGGAAATGCAGAGGGTTGGTGTAATGCAGTCCCGCGTCGGCGGTAAACCACGGAAGTCCCTTTGTGCTTGCATGGAGTGCGTCTCATGGCCCAGGCTCCTACCATTTCGCTGTCCTCGGAGGAATCCCTCCATCTGCAGCGCATTTGTCGGGCGCGGTCCTCAGCTCAATCGGCGGTGTTTCGTGCGCAGATCATTCTCCGATGTGCCCAACCGGACGATCCGACGAACAGGCAAGTCGCCGTCGAGTTGGGGTGCGACCCGGATACGGTGTGTAAATGGCGGGGTCGCTTCGCGCGATCCCGCCTCGAAGGTTTGCGAGACCTCCCCCGTTCTGGCCGGCCCAGGACTTTTTCCCCCTGAGGACCGACACCGGGTGCTGATCCTGGCCACTGAGAAGCCGGCGGAACAGGGAGTGCCTACGGCTCAATGGTCGCTCTCCGACCTGGCCGCCAAGATTCTCAACGACGCCCATGCGGAGTCGATGAGCCGCAGCACGATCTTCCGGATTCTGAATGACGCCGCCTTCAAGCCACACAAGAGCCGCTATTGGCTGAACAGCCACGATCCGGACTTCGAGGCCAAGGCCCTGGATGTGGCGCGGCTCTATCTGGATGCTTCACGTCTGTACCAGCATGGGGAATTGGTCCTCTGTACGGACGAGAGGACGAGCATTCAGGCCTTGGAGCCGAAGTACCCGACGAAGCCCGCCCGGCCCGGCGAGCCCACACGTCGCGAGTTTGAGTACATCCGTCACGGGACGCTTTGCCTGATCGCGAGTCTGGCGGTGCCCACCGGCATCGTGATCGGCGACATGCTGGCCCATCGGACGTCGGCCGATTTCTGCCGCCATATCCGCCATGTGACGAAGCAGTTCCAGGACATCGACCGTTTCCACTGGGTCATGGACAACCTCAACACGCATTGGAGCCTGGACCTCTGCCGCACCATCGCCCGGTTGTCCCACTTGCCCTTCCATGCGAAGAGCCTGAAAACCGGGGCCCAGCGGCGGGCCTTTCTGACCGATCCCGAACACAAGCACGTGATTCACTACACGCCCAAGCACGGCAGTTGG
>FWPU01009722.1_pt1 | contig 14896 bp, 17 predicted proteins | sample 2228361 | NCBI WGS metagenome assembly FWPU01 (sample SAMEA103939777, study PRJEB20133) | metagenome
GCCTCATGCCAGCCGCGATGGCCACGATCATCGTCTCGCCCACGGCGCGCGATAGAGCTAATATAAACGCTGCGGCGATGCCCGATAAGGCCGCGGGCACCACCACGCGCGTGGCGACTTCAAACTTTGTGGCGCCTACGGCATAGGCCCCCTCGCGCAGATCCCGCGGCACCGCACGCATCATGTCTTCGCTTAGGCTGGCCACCATGGGCAGAATCATAACCCCCATCACGATGCCAGCGCTTAGGGCGTTAAAGATCGAAAGATTGGCAATAATTGACTGTAACAGTGGGGTAAGAAAGGTGAGCGCGAAGTAGCCGTAGACGACGGTGGGGATGCCCGCCAAAATTTCGAGCGTGGGCTTAATCACAGCACGAACTTGTTCGCGGGCGTATTCGCTGAGGTAAATCGCGCTGAGCAGCCCCAGCGGCAGCGCCACGAGCATGGCAATAGCACTCGTCAGAAAAGTTCCTGTGACCAATGGCCAGATGCCGAAATGTTTGGTCGCAAACAGCGGCGTCCAGCGCGTCTCAGTGAAGAATTCTTTTATTGAAACAACTCTAAAGAACTCGACGGTCTCAAAGATCAAGACGGCGATGATCCCAAGCGTGGTAGCGATCGAGGCCAGCCCGCATAAAAAGAAGAGGCCGCGAATCAAGCCCTCTTTGAGGGCGCGCCCCGGCGCCGCGCGCAGCGCCGGGGGCGGGCGCTTATAAGCGCTTATTATTGACTTGCGGCCTTCGCTCGCCATTATTCGGGCTTATAAGCCCTTGCATCGCTTTTCAAGCTGTGCGATCACGTCGGGAACGGTAGCGAAGCCTGTGGGTTTGCCTTCTTTATCGACGAAGGCCGAGCCGGTGATGCGCTTGTCGAAGCAAACTAAAGCCAGCTCATAGACTTTGTCGGGAAGCTCCACGTAGCCCACTTGCCTTACTAAGAGCGTGGTCTTGCCCGGGTTGCGGCGGTCGGGCACCACCTTACGTACGCCGTCCTTGCTCAAATAGAATTTCACGAACTGCACCATCTCGGGTTTGTCTTTTCGTTCGACGCTGACGAGATTCGGGTAGATGAAGATGGGGCGTGACAGTGGTTTATAGGTGCCCTTCAGCACGTTATCGAAGTTGGGCTCCACACCCTTGCATTCGGCGTCAGATTTGAGATCCACGTTGGGGCTGGGGTCGATGCTCGAGAAACGCCAAGCCGAAGTAGCCCAGGGCGTTCGCGTCACCTGCGACAGCTTGTACGATCACGTTATCGTCCTCAGAGGCCAGATAGTCGCCGCGGCTGGCCTTGGCCTTGCCCACAATGACTTCGGTGAAGAAGTCGAAGGTGCCGGAATCCGGGCCGGGGCCTGCCAGGGTGAGCGGCCGATCCGGAAACGTGGCGCGAATCTGCTTCCAACTTTTAATTTTGCCCTCGGCCGCTGGCTCCCAGATGCGCTTAAGCTCCCCGACGGTTAGGCAGCGGGCCCAGCTGTTTTGCTTATTGACGACGACAGCTAAGCCGTCGATGGCGACGGGAAGCTCAATGTATTTGATTTGATTCTTGGTGCACTGGTCGTGCTCCTTGGCCGTGATGGGCCGCGAGGCGTCTTGGATGTCGGTGCGTTCCGGCGGGTTGTCGCTGCAGAATTTCTTGAAGCCGCCGCCGGTGCCGCTGATGCCCACGGTAATGCGAACGTTCTTGCCCTGTTCCGTCTTTTTGAATTCTTCGGCAATCGCCGACGTTACGGGCTCCACGGTGCTGGAGCCGTCGATCACGATCGTGCCCGGTGGGCTCGTGGTGCCGCCGGGCGGTTGAGCCAAGACCGCGGCCGAGAAGGCCACAACCCCGATCAAACACCCCACGCGCACGAGGCGCGCCAATCCGCCAATCCACATACTTTGATTCTTCATTATATATCACTTGATAAAAATATACACTTTTTAAGCAACCCTGTCAAGAGCGACGAATACCCAATTCAGAAGGACTTCAAATTGAAATCCATATAGCACTTTGTAAATGTCTATATTTTTTGTAAAATATGTATTGTTGGAGGTGGACGATGGACATGAAGGAGCTATGGGGCAAGGTATGGCCCCGCAACGTGCAGCGCATCGGCAAATCCACTTTTTCAGTGAATCTGCCGAAGAAATGGGCGGAGGCTGTGGGGTTGGATGCGGGCGCTCGGGTGCTGCTCAGCGCCCAGCCGCCGGATCTGCTCATCCTCAGACCCGAAAGGGCGGAGCAGCTTTCTTCCGTCACCCTCGACATCACAGGCCGCACCGGGGACGCCTTGGTGCGCGAGATCATTTCGACGTATGTCGCGGGCTTCGATGTGATTCAGCTTCAAGCCCGAGGGCGCCTCACGCCCGAACAGCTAGAAACGGTGCGCCAGATCAGCCAAGCACTGACCGGCTTGGACATCAAAGAAGATTCTGCAGACTCTATCGTCATTCGCAGCATCCTAGATCCGGTTAAACTTCCTGTGCGAGACACGCTGCAAGAGATTTACACCAATGCGCTAGCTATGTTCTCCGATGCGATCGCGGCCTTAAAAACACTCGACAAGCCGCTGGCCGCTAACGTCATTGCCCGTGATAAAGAGGTCGATAGGAAGTTTCTCATGCTCTCGCGGCAATTCCGCATGGCACTGCGGGATTTTGGGGTCGAAGAGCAGTTGCAAATTAGACGGGTGCAATTTTGGGATTGGCACACAACGGCAAGGCAGCTGGAGCGCGTAGCCGATCACGCAGTCAAAATCGCCACCGTCGCAAGCTCCCTCAAGGAGAAGCTTCCCCAGGGCATGATTCGGGCTCTCAAAGAAGCTGGGGATCTGGCGATCGAGATCGTCCAGCGGGCGATGGAAGCCTTAGAGAAGTTGAACTTCGAGCTGGCCAATTTGGTCATAGATTCAGGGCCTCGGGTGGACGAGCGACTTCTAAAATTGAGCCGCCTGTTACGGGATCTAGAGCCCGGCGCAGCATCGCTACTGAGCATTGCCATCGATAGCATCCGACGCGTCAAAGATTATGGTGCCAACATTGCCGAAGTGGCGATGAACGCGACGGAACTCCATTAGGGGGATCGTCCGATCCTCCCGATCTTGCTATTCCCAAAGTTCGCGTACCAGACGCTGCTGTCGGGAGCGACGGTCAAAAAGCGGACCTGTGCATTGGAAGTCGGCGTCTTGACGACGAGCGACTCGCGGGTTCGCTGGCCGAATCGCACGATTTGATGTGACTCAATCCATCTTCGAATCCTCCACTAGAAATAGGGGAACCGGAAAGTGAGCTTTGGCAATTTGCGACGGGATTCTAGCTGTTTGAGGGTGAGACTTCTTTATCGGGTTTTGTAATTTTCACCGTCTCACTTGTTCGGTCAATTTCCAGAATGCAATCTTCGAGGAGCTCCATGCCAAGCAGGGCATCAAGAGGATCAGTAGACTCTACGAGGTATGCTAACACGGTCTTTTTCTCACCAAACCACAGTATGTCTCCAAAGTAGAGATCGGTTTCTCCCTCCACTTGCAAAGCCAACGTCACTGTCGTACGCGCCAAGTATCGAAAACGGGTAGTCCCCCTGATGAGTGCAGTTAAGGGTGAGGTGAGCTAAAATGGCAACGGTGATCTACTATGCGAAAATCCAAGAGGCGCCCATGCCTCAACCCCGACTGCCCAAACTCAGGCCGGTCCGCTCAGGTCATCAGGGCCGGCAAGGACAAACGCGGCCGGCAACGCTACCTCTGCAAGGCAAGAGTTGTCGCCGCTCTTTCTCCGCCACCAAGGGCACCCTCTTCTACCGCTTGCGCAAGCCCAAGAAGGACTTCCTCGAAGTCTTAGCCCTGCTGGCCGAGCGCAACAGCATCGCGGCGGTGGCCCGGGTCAAAGGGATCAAGGAGGAGACCGTAGCGCGCTGGTTGGAGAAGGCCGGTCGGCAGGCAAAAGAGGCGGAGGAGCATCTGCTGCGGGGCTTCCGCCTCTCAAAGCTGCAATTGGACGAGCTGTGGACCTACGTCCAGAACAATTGGTGAGAAGGACGCTCTCCTTCTCCAAGAAGCGGCAGATGTTGGAATGGGCCTGTGCCTGGGAAGATCTGGTGTACAACTTCGTGCGGCCGGTGAGGACGCTTAGGTTGCGGGTGGGCCTGAAGGGACCGTGGTTGAAGCAAACACCGGACCGGCGATGGCAGCGGGATTGACGGATCACATCTGGACGATGGAAGAGCTGGCGAGCTTGATTGTTGTGCCGAGTCAGTTCAGGTCAGGGATCAACTGCACCCAAAGGGGTGACTACCAAAACTCGTGGCGTGATCCAAATTATGGCTGAACTGACCGCTGCTGTCTCCATACGCTTGACTGAAATCTCAGGCTTGTGTAAGCTTAGTCGAGATGGGCAATGCTCTTAGAAGATGCTTGTTAGGCATTCTTTTGGTTGTCAGTGGATTGGAGAATAATGGGGTACACTCGGGGCCCACTCTCACAGCGGCCGTTTCTGCATACAGCGCCGCTCAAGATGCTATCGTGAAAGACTCTTCATCAGATACGCCCGTCGGTCTCAACCCGAACCCTTGGGTGTGGAACAACCCGCCCTCAGCGGGAAGCTTGACGGATGGCAACTGGGGCCTAGAAGCGATTCGTGTGCCGCAAATGTGGAATCTTAACGATTATATCAAGCGCGCCGGGAACAAAATCCTTATAGCCGTTTTAGATGCAGGCTTCGAAGATCGCAACGGCGACGGCCTCGATGACCATCCTGAGCTTGTGAACTTAAAAACGATTGTATTTGATAACGGGGCTTTCGCAGCCGGTGCGGTGACAAATGCTCATGGCCAGCATGTAGCCGGCATCATCGGCGCCACCTTCAATAACGGCTTGGGCATCGATGGCCTCAATCCCTTCGCACAGATGATCGGAGTCTCGCCGCGCTTGAAGATGGGCCAAAGCTGGCAGAACTCTTGGGATCTGCTCATCGAAACCTTAGAGCGCTTGCTCAGGGCTTATCTCGAAGTTAGGGTAGTGAACATAAGCATGTCATACAACTGGCCGATCAACACTCAGCTCAAAGTGAACCCTAACACAGATAAAGAGGCGCAAAAACTCGTCGAGCACCAGGGCCTGCGCATGCGGCGCTTGGCCGCTGAGTTTTCTCATGTGCTTTTTGTGTCTGCTGCAGGCAACGACAGCCCCAAGCGCTTTAATTACCCGAGCGAAATTCTCGCTATGTGGGCCAGTCCTCTCAATTGGGCGGCTCTTGGCCCTGATTTAGAGATTGACGGACAAGTCTTCAAAAAAGCACAGAATATTTTAGTCATCGAATCGATCGACGCCATATGGGACGGCGAGCGCAATCACAGAAAGTCTGATTTCTCGAATATGGGCGGGCACCTCTCAGCCCCCGGCGGACGCATCTTGAGTACGGTGCTCAAAGAGAAGTACGACACCTTCGACGGTACCTCAATGGCCGCACCCCACGTGACCGGGCTCATCAGTTATCTTTTAGCTTTTGATTCCAGCTTGACAGTTGCAGAAATCAAAGAGCTTTTGTTTAAGAACAGCCTGCCCGTTGATGATGAGCAAGCTAAGGGCCGTGGACCTAACGGTGAAGGGCCAGCCCCAAGAATCGATGCGTTTGCCACGGCTTTGGGCATCGACTCCATCCGCTCCGGCCACCCCGTTCAGAGAGCTCTTGTCGATGTCGATGACTGCACGCCAGACGGCAATCAACGCATTAATGACTCGGGCAAAGATTTTGTGAGTCTCTGCGCTGATGGGCTGCGAGGCGACGGCAACATCGACATGCGAGACTTCAGAGCCTTTAGAGACGCCTTACTTTATGTTGAGGGCAAGTATCGGCAGAATCTCGATGGCTCCGCTAAGCATCCCAAAAAAGACCTAAATGGAGACGGTTGCGTGCATGAGTTCGATCCCCCAAATTGTCCTTACGATGAGAATCTCTATCCGCGCTTTGACTTCAACGGCGATGGCAAGCTCAGCCGGGACGACGCGATCGCTTTTAAGGGCGTGTTAAAGACGGATCTGCAAGTGCTAATGGAGCTGTGGGGTAGTGGCCCTACTGCAGACATCGAAGGCTGGAGCGCCGAAGATCTTCCGAAGCTTTTGGACTCTGTTGATCTGCATATTAATTTCTCAGGCTTGATCGCAGCGCTCGAGCTTGATGAAGTCAGAGTTTCCTTCTCAAATGCGCCAAGCCGCCTGCTGACGCCGAGGGCACCTAATCTCATCGCCACAGTTCCGGCCTTCGCAACTATTCAGATTGAGGCTCAGGGGATTAAGGATGGTATCGTTGTTGTCAGAAGCTGTGCGCAGCTTAGGCCTCTGGAGCCTGGGCAGGATGTGAGAGTCGAGCTTAAAGATTGCTTTTAGGTGGACTTCAACTACTGTCGGAACAAAACCTTCTCGCTCTTGAAGGCGCGCACTGCCAGCCATAGCCCGACAACCGCCCACAGGGCGAGAGCAGCTAGGGTGATCCCTAAATGCAGCAGGTTCAGCTGCCCTTGGAACAGCTCTCGGAGAACCAGTGCCACGTTGTATACCGGGATAGTCAGAGCAGGCAGTGAGGCCTCCATTTCGCGGAACTCTACGAGGATTAAAACAAATATGACCACTAGGAAGATAGGAGTGGAGTAACTATGAGCTTCACGTGAGCTGCGAGCTCGCAGACAGAGAACCAAACTCAGTACCCCCATTAAGACCGCGGTGAAGCTCGCAACAACGATTGCTAGCCCCAAGACATTGGGGGTCAGGGCATGGCTGAAATTTTGCAGGAAACTGCTAGGAAGCAATGCAGGACCGAGGAGCTTGACTAAGAGCCATAAACCCAGCACACCGGAGGCCATCGCACACAGGGTTATGACTAACACGGTCAGGAATTTCCCAAGCAGCAAATCCAGGCGTCCTGTAGGCATGGCAAGTAGCGCCTCCAGCGTGCCACGCTCCTTCTCCCCTGCCGTCAGATCAGCTGCTACACTGAAGGCACCAAGGGTGCTCCAACCAATCAAGAAAAACGTCAGCAGGATCCCTACCCGCATCCATGCCACGCCCCCCCGGGAAGCTACGTTCTCTTCACGGATGGCCACGCCTTCCAAGATATCTGCCGGAACATTACGGTCGGTTAGCCGCTGCGCAATGACTGTGCGTTGGTACTCCTGCAAAAAGGCCCTGAGCTTTTCACGGGCGATCTGTGAGTCTATTCGCAGAGCGTCAAACTGCAACACAATCACAGCCGACTCGCCGCGGTTGAGCTTCTCTGAAAAATCGTTAGTCAGAATCAGCACTGCCGCCAGCTGCCGCTTGGCCAAGGCCAGCTCAGGCTCGGCTGTTTCCCTAATCTTGAGACCCCATTTGCCCAGTAGCTGGGCCCACTCTTGGGTCAAGATTTTATTGCGGTCTCTACTCACGATCCCAACCTCTTGGATCGCCTCACGCTGTTTCTCCAGCTGAGCCAGTGGACCGTAAGCGGCACCGAAGAAATAGAGCAGCGCCAGTGCGACCGGCGCCAAGATCATCAGCAGCGTGCTTCGCCGGTCACGGAACGAATCCAATAACTCCTTGCCCAGGACGACCAGCACCTGATTAAGTTCCATAAGCCTCCCCTTCTTCGACTAACTTAACAAAGATCTCTTCGAGCTCCTTCTCGCCGCTGTGCTTTTGGAGCTCGGAGAACGTCCCGATCACGATGATCTTCCCATTATTGATTATAGCAATCCGGTCGCAGAGCTTCTCCGCTTCAGACATGATGTGCGTCGAGAGGATCAGTGACTTGTCTGAGCGTTTGCAAGCCCGGATGAACTCCCGCACCTCGCGGGCTGCAATAACATCTAGGCCGGAGGTGGGCTCATCGAAGATCATTATAGGCGGGTCGTGGATGATCGCGATAGCGATTGCTACTTTTTGCTTCATCCCTATCCAGTTGAATTCCTTCCTCTGATGCTTGCAGGATGGCACTGAATGCCGTATTCAGACCATTTACAATCCGCGCCCTTAATAGAGCCTCTGCAGGTTGCTGGCTTACAGTTTGCACGGCAGGCATCAGAAGCAGCCAGACTGCTACTATCGCTACGCTTGCTATCTTCATCATCATCTTTCACCTCCCCTTCGCCCCCTTAACACGCCCTTGCAAGTTTCCCGTTTGGTAGTATTATAAAGATGTGACCCAAATCACGCCATTAAGAGGGGATCGGAATGGCGACTTACACGAAACGCGTACAGTCGGTACTGACCACAGAGCAATATGAACTGTTGCAGCGAGTGGCTCACGAGAAAGGCCGGCCCATCAGTGTGCTGATCCGGGAAGCCATCGAACGGGAATACTTCAAAAAAGCCCTGCTAGAGAGGCGTCGATCCGCGCTGAAGAAGTTGCTTTCGCTCAAGGCGCCGGTCGCCGATTGGGAGCAGATGGAGGCCGAGATCGCTCAGGGGGCCTTAGAGGGCCCCAGACATCCCAAGCGTCGCCGCCACCGCAATGAGTGACGTCTTCTTTCTGGATGCGAGCATCCCCATGTATGCCGCAGGGCGGGCACATCCCTATAAGAAGCCCTGTATATGGGTGATGGCCGAGGTCACCGAGGGGCGGATCCAAGCCGCTATCGATACGGAGATCATCCAAGAGATCCTGTATCGTTATGGAGCCATCAGGCATCCGAAGATGGGTTTGGAGATAGCCAAGAACCTGCTGAGCATCGTACCCACAATCTATCCCATCCTGCTAGCTGATATCCGCCTCGCTCTGGAATTCTTTGAGCGGTATGCCCCTCAGGGGGTACAAGCCAGGGACGCCATTCATGCGGCGGTGATGCGGAACAACGGCTTGACTCGAATCATTTCCACGGATGCCCACTTCGATCGCATCCGCAGCGTTGTGCGGCTTGACCCTAAAGCCTTGTGGGCTGAAGCTGGGAAGAGAAGCTGTTGAGCTTCGGCAATGCTGACGCTCAGAGCGCCTAAGCTCGTCGCCACAGTTCCAGCTTTCTCGCCAATTCAGCTCGAAGCCCAAGGGATCAAAAACGGTGCTGTTATTGTAAGAAGCTGTGCGCAGCTGGGGCCTCTGGAGCCTGGGCAAGATATGCGGGTGGCATTAAGAGGGTGCTCGTAAATTCACGTGGGATCAAAGTCTTTCTCGCCGCTGCCACCACTCCCGCAGCCGCGCCCATCAAAGTTTCGCGAGTGCAGCGGTCTGGCTCATCGTCTGAAGCACCGCTTGCAAGTCCATCTGCTGTAGCTGCGCTTAGATGTCCTCCCTTAGTCAGCTCGCTCTTTAGTCACCGGTATCGTTATTGCTATGAGTCTCTAGTTTTGAGAAGGATTCTCGTTGCCTGACGCTTGTTAAGCGAGGTATAAACGCTGGAACATTGCAGGCATAAGATTCCCATTGTTGACCAAACCTCTCCTTAAGCGCACTATCCTCAACACGAGCACGCCAGAGCAGCGATGGTAGCGCGAGAAGCATAGTCATTGCAAATGCTAAATAGCTTCTCGCCATAACATCTATTGCAAGAAGACCTATAAAGAAAGCAAAGTAAAGTGGATGCCTGACATATGAATAAATGCCGCTCGTTATTAACTCTTGACACTCACATCGGGGTTCAACTCTCCCCTTAATCCCCTCGCCTAGGGCTTTTTGTGCCGCATACAAGATAGCTGCGGCTATTCCGGCTAATAAGATGCCTATGGCTTTGCTGAGCGTTTTATTAAAGGGGATTTGAGCATATCCTGTCAAGCCGCTTATCACTGCGATTAAACCATTTGCGGCTAAAATCGTGAACATTATCTCGGGTGCGAAGCGCTTGAGAAGACTCTTCATCATTCTCTCCTGAGTTTAAACTTTACAGGAAAAAGGGGGGTCGATGCAACTTTATAGACACATCGACCCCTTTAGCTTCTCTTCTTGAGCTTGTCACCGGCCTGAGATCGTGTAATGTTAGATAGCTGCTATGATAGCCGCTATTGCCAGTAGTATTTTGGCAACGCAGCTACAGCGATCATTAGCGATTGAGGAAACAGTATCGGCGCTATAAGCGGGAGGGGATTCGGACAGCACCATGTGCGTGCGGATGAACTCGATACCCTTGGGGGCTTCCTCAATGATTCTGTGAGTGGCAATGGTAATTCCCCGCGCTATCTTATCCTGGCCCGCCAGTGGGTATTTCTCCATCTCAACACGGGCTGTGACTACTCCGTTCCCTTCATTATCGACAAGCACAGCTTTATCCTTATCTGTCACTTTTACTCTGTAGAGGCCCGGGGATAGAGAGACTTCACGACCATCTATGGCATCTCTAACCTTAATCGGTTCGCTGATATAGATGGCTCCTATAGTCGCAGAGCCACCTTTGCCGTCGAGTATGTCGGCAAGAAGTCTTGTCACTCGGGGTTCATCGACCTTACTTATAGGGATAAATCCTATTGTTACTGCTGTATCAGAGAGAAGGGACACTCTTTCAGGATCTAACAGGACTTCGGTTGCTGCTGTAAGGAAGGTCTGCAATGCATTGCTTACAGCAGTTGTGATATCTTTCCTTGTGAGCGGATTCTCCTGCGTCACGCCCGGCAGCGCCAACATCATCACTAGCACCGCCACCAACCCGACCGCCTGACTTATCAGCTTGAACTTCCTGTTGAACATCTTTCATCTCTCCTTTCTTTGAGATTTAGACTTGAGCTACTTACTCGAGCTTGCTCCATCTTCCACCTCCCCTCGTTTGGGCTGGAGGGCAGGGCTTACTACACCCCGCCTCTCCCTTGATGGGCAATGCTCTGTGACTTCAATATAACCCGGCTTATCGAACCGGACCATAAGCCCGCCCAGAAGGAGGCTTCAGGAAGGCGCTTGGATAGCCGAGAGCTTTTTTTTGGGCTTCAAGCGGCTGTGTTGAGGGCGGGGTACACGCTGGAAGCGCGTGGGAGCGGAGCTTGCTCCTTGCGCAGGGCACTCAACCGCTCAGCTTAGCAAGAATTTCCTCCCGCTCGAACAACTCTGCTCCAAGGAGTAGTAAGATCCCATCGATGGCCCAAAAGCCCAACCCGATTAGGAAAGCAAAACCCGCGCTAAAATAAATGATCCCGAAAGCTTGCAGGAAGACGATCACCAGCAGAGGCAGGACGACTAAAGCGCTGATCTGCTGGGCCTCGCGAAAGCCCCTTACCTTGGCGGAAACAATGACCACGGTGCCAACAGCGAGAAAGGCCACAGCAGGGACGACCCAGATCATCAAGATCAGCCACAGTCCATTGGGAAAGAAGATGCGACCGAACTGGGACCAAGCTGAAGCATTCACGGTGATCGTGTACAGAATAAAGCTGCCCCAGGCCACCAGTAAGGCTACAGTGAAGGGCGCTAAGATTTTGGCGAGTAACAGTTCCAGATCGGTAATAGGTGTATATAAGAGGCCTTCGATGGTCTTGCGCTCTTTTTCGCCGGCAAAGCTATCCATACTGAGGGCAGCTGCTGCTGTTAACGGGATGAGCAGGAAGATAGGCGCCATGAGGAAGGCGACTAGAAGATAGATTTGCCGTTGTATTGTGTTCAGCCCAGCCAGCTGTGCCGCAAGGGCCGGGTGCGGATTCTCCACAAATGCTCGAGAGATGCGCGTGAACCCCTTGATCTCGCTGATCGGCTCCCCGCTGAGCGCGGAGGCCAGAGTGTAAATCATGGGCACGAAGACCGCCATAAGCACAGCGACGATGATGATCGGCACCCACAGCCCCTTACTGGCCTTGAACTCCTTTAAGTCTTTAATAAGAATAACGCGTATACGACCCCAGTTCATCGCTTAGCCTCCTCCATAAGTTTCAAGTAGACCTCCTCCAGAGAGCGCCTGAGGGGGCTGACTGAGGTGATGCGCCCTCCAGCTTTCGTAACGGCATTCACAAGCTCGGGGATCTCATGCTCTCCTGTGATCTCTACTATAAGCTTAGTCCCTTGGGCACGGACGCTACGGCCTTGCTTCTGAATGGCCACCATAGCAGACTGATGGAATTGCTCCAGCATGATCTCGACGCAGAGCCCCTGCCAGAGACTTCTCTCCAGCTCCTGTGGCGAGCCGCAAGCCAAAATTCTTCCCTCATCGATCACCGCTACGCGAGTGCACAGCTTTTGGGCCTCTTCTAAGTTATGGGTGCAGAGGAAGATCGTTCGCTGCGCTTCCCGGCTGAGCTCGCTGATATGATCCCGCACGAGCTTGGCCGCTTCCGGGTCCAGCCCTGCTGTTGGCTCATCAAGGAAAAGCAGCGGTGGGTCATGGATGAGAGCGCGAGCAAGGGTTAGTCGCTTCTTCATCCCGCTGCTGAAGGTCCCGACTCTATCCTTGCTTCTTTCTGCAAGCCCAAAGAATTCTAAGAGTTCATCGATTCGGGATTGCAGCCGCCTGTCTGCCAAGCCATAGAGCTGCCCAAAGACCAAGAGATTCTCCTGGGCGGAGAGGCGTTCATACAGGCTAGGGTTTTCTGTCAAGACGCCGACCTTCTGTCTGACAGCTGCAGCCTCCTTGATGACATCGTGGCTCAGGACGCGGGCCCAGCCCGCCATGGGGCGGAGCACGGCCGCTAACAAGCGCACAGTTGTGGTCTTACCGGCGCCATTAGGCCCCAAGAAGCCGAAGACCTCGCCTCGGCAGACACTTAAATCGATCCCATCGACCGCGGTGATCCCGTCGAACTTCCGTGAAAGCCCTCGGGCTTCTATGACGGCTTCCATAAGCATCTTTTTCATTTTATCAAGCCGCTTGGGAAAAGAGCAATCCAATCAGGGTGTGCCCAAAAATGTAGCGGCAATTACATGGAGGATGAGGACGATGTTTGAGGTGAAGTGGGCGAGCATCGCCGCCTCCAGTCCATATCTCCAATAGAGATAGCCATAGGCCAAGCTGCAGAGGCCGTTGAGCAGGAGGGCACGGCTAATAATCAGAGGGGTAAGGGGGACAAAGACTGCTGTGACAGGAAGGTGTCCCAAGCCAAAGAGCACCGCCACGATGAAATTAACTACCCAAAGCACTGCCGACGTGGGTAATCCCTCTGGAGTATGGACGATCTTGGCGAAGAGCCAAGCCAGTAGGGAGAAGAGAAAAAGGCGCATATAGAGCTCCTCGGGGATCCCGCCGTAGAAGGAGGCTAAGAACCTCTGCCAGAGCGGTGGTTTAGGTGCTTCTGATAATAGTTGGGGCAAGTGGGGGCGGAAGAGGAAAACATCTAGCAGGAGAATGACGACTGCGACACTCGCTCCTAAGAGCATTGAGGGGATAAGCATTGTCTTCAGGCGTTCTGCTACTCCCGCTCCCGTGAGCCACCCCTCTAAGAGTTGCGCGCTGAACCCAGCCCTCCCGGCCAAGAAGAGCCCAAGCCCTACAGCAATGGCAACAAAGACAGCGTACTGTAAAAACTGCAGGGAGAGCAAAGCTGTAAGGGGGAGTGGCAGCTTCTCATGTTGGATCTTCTCCAGTTTAGGGGCTAGTAGGGTCAGTACATAGGGGATTACAGCAATCACGCCTAAGACCCCTGCTCCCCAGAGCACCCAGAACACTCTCCAGTCGTAAGCTTTGCTCAAGAAGTCCTCCACGCTTTAAATTAGAACTCACTTTAAGTCGGGCTCATTTCTCTTTGATACTCGGCGTAAGAGGCAATGTACCCTGCCCATACAAATTCGCGCAAAATCCTATCTACATCTGAATATATCCTCTCCCGAGGGACGGAGTCAAAGCGCTGCACAAGAGTCTCCTTAATCTCCCTGATGGTTTTTCCCCCATCGATGAGAGATAAGATTAAACCGGCAGTAGCATTCAAAACAGTAAACAAACTAGTGTCTTTGTCTAGAACCAGATAAACCCCGTCATTATCCTCACGGATCTTTATCCTATCTGATCGTTTGAGAATGGTGTTATCTTTCAAGAGTACCACCCCCAAAAGGGCCGAACCTCTTCTCAAGTTCCTCAGTAATGACCTCAAAATAATCCATGCTAACAACTTTTTTAAAGAGAGGGACTAACTCCTCGTCCAAATGTATTCTGCTTAGCTTCTTCTCCCACAGCTCTTGAAGACTGCTTTGGAGCAAATTGCCCATAACTCCTGGTAGCCAAGCAGTGAAACGGGCATTCCCCCTGGGATCTATGGTGAACCCTTCCCAAGGAAAACCTTGAGCAGTCTTAAGAAGGTGGGTTGTCGGAAGGCCGCACTCAAGAAGAAGGCGGGGGTAGTAGTCTATTTGCTTTCTGTAACATATCTCTATCAAGCCCCTAAGATCCTGAAGATTTAGGGTTATATCTGCTTTGCCGCGCGCCCTTCCTACAGGCGTGACCGGCTGCGTACGTATTTGTTTTAGGTTCTTAAAGCTCGTGGCCATTAAATCTACGTAGTCACTAAACTCGTTGATATTTAACTTATTAGCAACAAAGGAGACAGCCAAGGAGGGCACGTTTTGCCCCATTCCTTTCAACCGCTCAATCTCCTCGTCAAACAGCCGAAGCGCGTTCATTGCTCTTTCAAAAGAACCTTTTACCTGTCTGATAGAATCATGAGTCTGAGGCGTGGCTCCATCTATACTAACTTGAATGGTATTAAATAGACGCACCATCCTTGCAGCCTCCTCCTGCTCAACAAGCCATCCGCTTGTGATGGTCCCTAAACCCACATCGTATTCTCGTAACTTCTGGGCTACCTCAAAATATCCACTATAGCATAGAGGTTCACCACCAGATAAACAAACAAATAGTACGTCTGCCTTCCCAATCTGTTGTGCTATGTTGAGGGCCGATTCGACGGGCAATGAAGGGCCCGGAGCAATCCCTGAAGAGTTGTAACAGAAGATACAGCGGAGCGGGCAAGCATAGGTTAGTTCCCATAGGATGAAGATAGGGCTCTTAAAGCGTTGCGGCAGCAAACCCGACTTTTTTGCCTCTTCTAATGTCA